>ERZ1292625.1186-Hain-H41-01um-R1-1186-length-33126-cov-7_pt2 | contig 18707 bp, 57 predicted proteins | sample MGYA00564400_ERZ1292625 | MGnify/ENA primary metagenome ERZ1292625 (study PRJEB36523, sample SAMEA6512639) | groundwater metagenome | collected 2019-01-08 | study: AquaDiva: Metagenomics assemblies of 32 groundwater samples
ACTAGAAACTGTTTGTCCAGTAGAGAACTGTGGCACAACATTTAAAGGGGACTTGTCCAAAATAGTCCTTGATGGGGTTAAGCATTTTGAACTATATCATAGTGAGGAATTATATTGAAGTGTAATAATTGTGGCAAATATACATTTGATGAACATAATATATGTATTGAGTGTGCAGAAAATGGTTTGGGTACATGTCATATTACAAAAAAATGCGAGGATTTACATGATTAACATATTTGGTAAAGAGTTTAATCCACATTGTAGTATGGATGAATTTCAGAAACAAGGGGAAAGTCTGGGATTAGGTGACGGTATTGCTATGAGTGGATATCGTGGTAAGTCAAATTTAGCTTATGGTGATTACTGGCGCGGTGGAAAGTTTGCTATTGTGGGTGATTACTATGGAAATAAAGTTGAGATGATTATATTTACCAGAGCATTGAAGTGGGGAATGGAAAAGAAGACTGTTTGGAAGAAGCATTGGTGGTACTGCTAATGAAGTTTTGTTTAGATTGTGGTAAACGTTTTATCGATGAACTTGATATAAAATATCACAATTCATTACATGATTATGAGGGATTTGAAATATATGAATTATGATCAAGCCAGACAATTAGTAAACCTAACTTGGCACTACACTAGAATGAATGACGATCGTATTTATCCAATCGGCTATTGCGCGGATCATGATGGACATATAACACAAAAGGAAGCCGAAGATTGTTATAAGAAATACACACTTGATAATAACTTAATATTTGGTTCTATAGATAATGCACAATTCAAATGCGAGATTTGTGGTGTATGGACGTCAAAAGACGCATTAATTAATGGTTGGCACATATATCATTTATGTGATGAACATTGCAACCGTACTACTGTAGAAACATTATATGATTGCTCTGGGGAAAGCATGCATTCATGAATGTCTATTGTTTAAGATGTAATAGACGACTTATGGTAGATCAAGACGACGGCGCATATGTCTGTATGGGGTGTGAATATATGGTGGAAATTGACTAATGGCTAAAATTTGTATTAAGACCTGTATTATTGATTTTAAGACTGAACCATACTACTTTTCAAATAAAATACCAAAATGCAGGAATTGTGAGGTTGTATTTTTGGATTGGGAAGGTATCTGGTGCCCATGCTGTAGTCAACGATTAAGCAGAAGAAAAAAGATATCAAAGCACAATCATGGTAAAAGATACTAACATTTATATGTAAAACATAGTAATCGCAACTATATGACAGAATATTTAAAATTATATCATTTTAATACAGAGGGATTAAATACCGATGAAAACATATGTGCCAACACTCTTGACAATGCGTTAAAAAAGTATAGAACCATACACCCAACTGGGAAAATATCAGATATTACACTGGAAAAGAGCAATGTTGTAGTATGATTACAGAAGACATAATTAATACTATAATTAGTAATGCGGAAAATCTTGAAGCCAAAACTGATATATTTAATTTATCCTATAGTGTTGCATTTGAATTAGATCAGATAAGAAATGAAATACTTGATAATGCAAGAAAGGCTAAATTATGGGATATGATAGAACAGACTGATCCAGATGCCACAATACCAATAATCGATAATATTGATCTACGAAGACAAATAAAGTCAATGCAGGAAGGATTACAGGCTCATAGGGAAGCACTGGAAAAATCAAATACATTATACATAATACTAAAACGTGACTTTGAAGACTTGGCGAAGGAAGATAACGAGATAAGACAGAAAGCAATTAGTGATATACAGGAATTAAGAACACAATTAGCAGAACTGGACTTTAAGAAAGATAACTTAGTAAATAGTAATATAGAGTTAAAATTAAAATTGGAAACCAAAATTAGAACTATTGAGAGTTTATATACGCGCATGAAGTTAGCGGAAAAAAGATTAGATAGAATCAATTATATGACACTACATGCTGGTTGTAGACTAGATGGATGTGCATATTGCAAAGTACAGGGATTATTAAGGGAAAAATATGACTAAAGAACTAATATCATCATATCCAAACAAATATTTTATGAGCAAGCACCAACGATTTCGTAATGATGATGTATGCGCATGTGCATGTGATTGTGATATGTTATTGAAATTTATAGATAAAAAACGTGGTGAACTATGTGATTCATGTGAAGGTGGAGACCACCAATGTCCAGTTTACAAAGATTTTCAAGTTAAACATAAAGGAATAAAACAATGAATAAAGAATTATACAGTATTGTAGCACTAGAAGGGGAAAAATTGGTAAGTAGTTATGGCAAATTATATTCTGATAAAAGAGAAGTCGCATTACAGGTAGTCAAATTACTTATAAAAGAACATGAAACACTTTTGGACTCTATAGATAGGGAACAACTGATGGAAGATGCAGTAGAAGATAGGGAACTTGCAGACAAGGCAATGGAAGACTTTTTCTTTGATTCTGGTTTTGGTACAAAACTATATATGTCTGGAGATGAGAGTAAATACTACATACCAAAGAGATTCCAGATACTTACATTAACACATATAGAGGATAAGAAATGACTTGGTTTTGTGATGATTGTGAATTCAAGACTAATGATGAGGATTTGGCATTAAAACATAGCAGAAAAAAACATCCAGTAAGCCATAGGTTGACTTTAAAATGAAAACAGTTAAAGCAGTAAAAAAACTAATAGCCGACACAATGAATAATAGGAAAGAAGGTATATCAGTTTCTATATGGCAAGAAGACAATGATGATGAAATTGACAGGATAGTAATAAAATTTCCTAGGAATTTTGATAATTTTATTGGCATTACTTGGTTAAAGGAAAAAATACTTGATGTTAATGGATTTCATGTAGCACAAATTATGGGATTCATGGAAGATAAGAAATTATGGATCTTATTGATTAGGGATAGGAGAACATAATGTCTAGTTGTTTAACCACCAATATGCAACACCTAGGTAAATTGGTTAAATGTCATTGTGGTGGTTGTATGTGTAGTAAATGCCATCATCATTTTACCACACCATATGATCATCTACATGAAGATGAAATCATACCAAGTGAGTTATTTTGACCCAGTGGTTAGTTGCTGATACAACGAATGTAAAGGGTGGGAAAATAGAATACACTATACCAGAAAAACCATTATTACATGCATGTTGTAATATAGATCACTTTGCAGATATCAATATAGATATTAGGTATGAAGTAAAACCAGACTGTGTTTGTGATATTACTAAACCACTACCATTTAAAAATAATTCTTTTAATGCAGTATTTATGGATACTCCTTGGATTAATACTTGGAAATGGGAACTTGGTAAAGCAATGAGAGAAACACTGAGAGTGGCACCTATTGTTTATACTATAAATCCTTGGTTATATGGAAGTAAAATCTGCAAACCAGCAATGATACAAGTGTCATGGAGAGTAGGTATAAATAACCCAATATTGTTTGTAAAATACATTAGGAATGAGGCAAAATTCTGGAAACAATATGAATCAGAGGCAAAATGAGTAAACATAATTACGGTTCTAATATTAAACTAGATGTTGCTATGAAAGGAGAAGGAACTGGTATTAAGTATGAATGGATTGCAAGTGCATGTTATGATAAACCAAATACAATATTTATAAATTCCAACCGATATTGGCACCAGATAGGTGACAAGCGCATGATAAGGACACTAAAATACATATTATCACATGAGCCAATCCATAATATAATTAACCATGACATGCTTGACAAGCCAATATTTGGTAGTTATGACAGACTAAGATTGAAATTCGAAAAACTTATAAAGAAACAATGCCCTAGGACATACCGTGACTGGAGAGTATTTTGAGCGACGAAGAAGCAAATAATGGCACAACATCACCACAGGAAGGCTTTAAATTGACTGGTACTATAATAAGAGAATCATTTTGTTTTAATAAATGTGATAATCCAAATTGTAGATGCAATAAACCCAAAGTTAAACGAGTGGGTAAATGTTGGTTTAGACATAATTTTCATTTAAAACATAATAGATATGTATGTATTAGATGTGGTGAGATAGATGAACACAGTTTGTAAGATATTTGGTCATAATACTTGGACTTCACATACAACTGGAATACAGTATTGTCATAGATGTGATTATCAGAGTAAAAAACATGCAATGTGTTTCTGGTAAACCAATAGTTTTTATATAACATTGTAGTAGATACAGTACGAAAGACAAGATTAAAATACCTAAAGCATTAGATGATTATTCTACTATACCAAATATTAATGAACCAGATCTTAAGCAATGCCCTATGTGTTTACAGTTATTTACCAAAACTCATAAATGCTACGCTGAATCTGATAGTACTTGGTACGGAACATTCCATTGTACGGTTTGCGGGATTAACTTGCATAAGGAAACAAAAAAGAGAGAAATTAATGGACAAGTTTTATATAGACATGGATATAAAAAATATTATCGTCTAATCAATTCACTTGTGTGTTATCAATGTGTTTGTAATTTAATAAAACTGATGAAACATGAAAAAAGGACTACTGTTAAAGGACGCGCCTGAGCCAATCCATATTGTAGAATGCTGGACTTGCAAACAGTCATTTCACACAAACCACGAATATCAAGAACACAGAAGACTAGTACATAATCAACGATTAACCATACAATTTGAACGTTATGAAAGCAAATATTCTAGTTCTGGGTTTGTAGAGCATTATTACAAGGAATGGGTAGAGATAGGTAGTGCTAAAGATCAAGGTCGTATGGATATACCACATTCATTACCAGTACGACCAAAACGGCGCATAATGTTTACTATACAAGAAATGAATAATCGAAATAATAAACTATGTCATTGTGGAAAACCACCAACATATCCAAGGCGCAAGTATTGCAGTGATGAATGTACTGGAGACTGGTATAAGAAGACGATATTTGTAAACCAACACCGTAATGAATTCTTGGGTAAAAGCGGTGGTAAATGTGAGATGTGTGGTAAAGTAGAATCTGATAAATATAAGTTGGAAATGGATCATATAATAGCAATAATATTTGGCGGGCATCCATGGGATGAAAGAAACTTACAGGCACTTTGTTATGATTGTCATAAAATAAAGAGTAAGTCTGATATGGGAATATTAGCATATTGGAAGCGGGAATGCAAGTATGATATTGGATTCAAAACACTTATAAGTAATGATCCAATTCAAACAACTATTGTTTGATCAGCATATAGAAATTAAAGATTTTGATTGTCCTAAATGCAAGCACATAGTAAGAGTACATTTTTATGTTAATGACAGCGCATATCAAAGATACCCACTTGATTATAATAATCATTTATTTATTGAGATGGCAGATACAATAACACAACAAAACCGCCTAATTAATGAATTATTAAAAAGATAACATTTATTAAGTCTAGTTTATAATACATATTAGTTAACTTACGGTTGAGCTAATCAAGAAGGCTGATGAGATCTCACGGTCGCAAGACACCCACCGTTCAGCCATTATATTTATATTAAGCGACTGTATTAACTTAACCATGACCGATGTGCAAGAATACTGGATAATATATTGTATGTGGTATTATGATACATTTATTAAACCGTGGATTTTAGACAAGTGAATGGGAAAATATAATATGTATGATAAGTTACCACTTGATCAGGTTAAAATAAAATTATTAATTGATATTGCAAATGAACTTGCAGAAGCTAATAGATTAAAGAGACTTGAGATTAAACAGAATGTAAATATGGGAGTACAAAATGCAGAATTACAGTGGATTTCCAAAGGTGGTACTTGGACTGGAGTGAAAGGCGTTGAAGGATTTTTTAATGAATTAGAGGATAAAGTATAATGGGCGGTTCTAATTCAGATAGAGATGTTTGGGCTAATATAGCAAGTAATAGTATAACTAAAAGCAGTATTAAGTGCCGTTATTGTCCGAAAAAATTGGAAGGAAATTCAGATAGTGAAATTATCGTTGAACTGATTTATCATATGTATGAACACGCTAAACCACCAGTAAGTAAATGGGATGTTTTACCATGACCGAACCACCTAAAGATATGCAAGCACCATATTATAATAAGAATGGGATATCAACGCAGTCTAATATTAATGGTAAATATCGCAAATGTCGTGACCCAACATGTGAAACTTGGATTAGTTGTCCATATGCAACTTGTTTTAAACATTGGACTGCAATGGTTGATAAGAAACTAACTGATGCTAAGGAGTGGACATGATACACGATTATAAACAGTCTTGTGGATGCTATTCATATTATGATAGTGAAAAGAGTGAAAAATGGGATGAACCATGTGAATTACATATGCTGGCTAGAAAACATAGTAAACCATATAGTGAGTTTGTACATATTGGTGGAAGTCTGTGTTCTGGATGCCATGGATTTGATGAAGTCCGTAATCAAACCATTTGTATATGTGGTGTATGGGGTAAACTTGCTAAACTAGATATTGAATTAAATGCAGTAAAGAAATTGCGCGGTAAAGGAGTTGATAAACTAATTAATGATACTATACAACAATATGAAAAACTAATAACAAGTTTGGAAGATGAAGTAGACAGGATAAGAAAGAGGCGTGGTCATTGAATTCCTGTTGGTTGACACATTGGTTATTAAAAGTGTGGATATGGGAACTCAATCCAAGTTGTTATTGCCTTGATTGTGGGTATCCAAAGAATGAATTATTTGGAGAACTTCGGAGAAAACAAATTGAAACATAAGTGTTGTGAATGTGGAAATGGTTATTATTGTATGTGCGGTAATCCATGTGGATATGAAGATAGTAAAACCAATTATTGTGGAGCATGTAGGAGAAAAGCAGACTAATGTACTTGGAAACTACAGATACTATAATAATTCATAGTGTATTAATTGGATTTATATTATTGGTTTGGTGGTTACATGGAACTGGTAGATTAGCAAAATTCCACTGCAAACGCTGGAGATAGAAAGAATTATAAGTGTAATATATGGTAAAATATTATGAAGAAATTTAAACACACTAATGCAGAATTAAGTGATGCAAAATTAGGTAGTGGTATTAAACCAAAGAATGATCCTAATTGTAATTGTATGTGTCATAGACATTCTAATGTTTATCATATGGTGGCATGTTGCTAATGAGAGATTGTCCGAACATCTATGTTGGTCTGGACAAATCGCATTTACCATATTATACAACCGCGCAAGAATGTATTTATGGTGTAGAAAACAAAGTTGAATTTAACTTTTGGACATTACCAGACAGTGAATTGATTAAACTTGCAAAATATTATGCAAAAGTTGTATGCAAGGATAACCGCAGAGAATTTTCATTAGAAAACCTAAGAAAAGCAAAAGACCAAGCAATGATAGAACACATCAATATAACTCCATATAGAATACCATTATGTAAATATGCTGTAACTATTAGTGATTCAATAGCAACATGTGGTTTGGAAGAACATCATAGTGGGAGACACACTTATGTCTTTTAGTTGCCCATTTTGTAATTGGGAATGTGAACATTTTGATGAATCAGATGAACATTATACTACACATGTATCAGAATACCAGCAAGCACAAAATGAATTCTTTGGGAAGTACAGCCAATGAGTTGTGATTGGTGTAATCCATATTCAGAACATGATTGCTATTGTAAATGCCATCATGAAGACGCGCAAGAAGGATATCTTAGATGTGATCCAGTTGAGATGTATGATTAATGACAGAAACTATTGATGCAAGTGACATAAAAAAGGATCATATAATAAGGAAAATAGTATTAATGAGAAAACAGTTGGCAGACATTAAGCGCATAGCCAATAAAGCACATGAAGAACGATATGATACAGATTGGGATTCTTTGCAATCTGCATTGAATAAAATTTACAAATTGGTGAATAAATGAATTGTTGTATATGTGGTAAACCGATGGAAGATGAAATTCAACACATGTTAGATGTACATAATACATACTGTGTTGGTGTATATCATACTGGTGATCATTGCACTAAGGAGTGTTTTCAATGAGAACTTGCAAGATGTGCGGTAATGATATGGAAGAGAACTTTGAATGCATAAGTTATGACTATGGTACATATTTTCATTCTCATTGTGTTGGGGATCGCATGATCAAAGACTGGCTTGAGAAGAATGGTTGGATTAGTGGGGAAACAAATCCAGAAGTACCAACCTTACCACACTGGCAACCAACAACACCAGATGATAGAATTATATTAAAAGAGACCAAGAGTGCAATATGAAACCAGCAAAAAATCATGATATGTGGCAATGTCCAAATTGTAGAACATTCCAATGGGATTTACCACAAGAAGGATTAAAACGTGGTTATTTATTATGCTGTTATGATTATGCATTATGTGGAAGAGTATTAAAACGAAGTGATGTTAAAGTGTGGATACCAAAAGAAGAATGGGGAATAGTAAATGATCATGGAAAACTAACACCATATGAGGATTGGATTAAATGCCAGCATTAGAATATTCTGCTAGTGCAAGTACAAATACATTAGAAACAACTTGGTCTACCGCGGATACAAATACCCATGAATTACAACATCCAGAATTAAATCTACATATATTAACACAAGAAGAAATACAGGAAAAAGAAGTACAGCATAAGAAAGAATGTAAATTACGAAACAAGTTAAAACGCAAAGATATATTCATAAAGAAAGGTTTATATTAGTATTACTCTAAGGTATATTGCCTTAAGATTGCAACCCGAAACAGGAGATAGCGCAAGGGCTTGAGGTCTTCTTAACAATGGTTGGGAGACGAGCAGAAGAGTGTGATAGCCAATGACTCTTTGTAAGACATGGGTTAGCCCAACCATTTTAGTTATATAGTAGAATTAACTAAAGATTACATGCCAGTTTTAAAATGTCGTGAATGTAATGCGCCAATGAATGCAACTAATAAAGACAGACCAGCAAAACTACCAGCCAATGTACAATGGCTGATTTGCAGACAATGTAATAAAGGAGTGGAATTTATAGGTGGTGAAGGTGACGCGGTTGCACAACAATCTAATGTTGTTGCAAAAGATGCGGAGAAGATGGATTTTGAAGAGCGTGTTACAATTACTAATTATGTCAGAATTTTTAAAGTAACAAATACTGATGGTAGTGTTACAATGAAAAAGGAAATATACTCTGATCCAGAACGTAAGACATTAATTAAAACTGAGAATTTGTAATGAAACACATATCGATAAATTATGATATTAAAAATGGTGTTTGTGAATTTAAAAATAATAGATTTTCTGATGTTACTTTAATGAGAGGAGACCAAATAGTTATTACATATACATTGGAATTCGATGGAAAAAACCTAAGTGATATTGCCAGTAAACCAAAAAAGGTAGGACTGTCATATGCTTGAGCACTTTGACACAATAAAGGCAGTTTGTAGAATCTGTGATAAAGAATTTGGATTCATGATAACTAACGGGGAAACATATTTTGAATGTATTGAGTGTGAAGCATGTCAGTAAGAACATGCATTAATTGTGGGCGCAATGTGTTTTACTATTCTGATCCAAATGATTATTTTTATCGGAGTGATATAAATTACTGTAGTAAATGTTGTGAAGAAGAACACGAATGTAAATGTGTTGATACAAGACCACCAGATTACAATACATATTATGGAAATCAAGACTTTATAGGCACAAAATGAACTATATGCTTATAACCCACAGTATAAAACATTATATAGGAGAAACACTTGGTTGATAACTGGTTAATTGGTTTTCATGACCAAAGAAAATATTTTGTGAAACGAGAAACTTTACCAACTGTGCCAAATGATATTTTGGATTGGATTAAGGAAGTAAGACCCAAAGCAGAAGGTAAAAGACGTGTTATTATGCCACCATGGCGTGACATATATAATGATAATTTTAACAATAAATTCATTTTAGGTGGACGTCAGATTTTCAAGTCTACCTATACTACTGATGTTTTAGCATTTGAAGCCACAACCCAGCGTAACGCACAATTAGTTTATGTAACATATGATGATATTAACAAAGCGGGATTTAGTAGACAGAAATTACAAATTGGTACTTTCGATGGTAGTGAAATATTAAAGCAGTTTCCGCGTAATAGACTTGGTAATGTAGGTGAAATCAGTTTGAAAAATGATTCTACTATTTATATTACTACAGATCATGGTCAATATCATCATGTAGAAGGAAAGTCTGCTAGCCATATCATGTTAGATGAAACTCAGTATCAAGATATGCAATACTTCCACAGGGTTCCACTTGTTATGACTATCACACAGGGTAAACTAAGTATTTTAGGTGTAGGTGGTGAAGCAGGTAGCCCATATGAAAAGCTTTGGAAGAAAACAGATCAACGAAGATGGGTTTTTGATAATGATAGTGATTATGTAGATTCTGGTGGTGTTATACATAAAGGTGAAGGATGGCGTAATGATTTAATATTTGGTGAAATAAAGGATGAATATACAGAGCGTACAAAGTGGGGATTAATTGCAGATGAAAGACTAATGAAAATCATGAGTGGTCGATGGAAATCAATGGAACCACAATATAGTAATGATTGGCACGGATATCATATTCCACAACGTATAATTCCACATATTCCATTAACGATCGCAGATGCAATCGATCCTAGAAAATATAATATTGACAAAACTTTTTCCATTGAAGCAAAAAGAATGGAAATGTCACCACATTTATTCAAGTCCCATGTTGAAGGCGGATTCTATCATGCAGAAAGAAGACCAATTACAACCCAAATGATTGATAAATTATTTAGAGGAAACCGTGAATATAAGATAATGGATCCATGGGAGATTGCTGATGTTAAAGAGCAGTTTGGTAATGAAGTAAAAATTGCAATGGGTGTAGACTTTGGTAGTGGTAGCCCAAGCCAGACGGTAATTTGTATTATGATTGAATGGATATTGCAACCAGCAAATGATAGACAAAATAAGATTAGTAGATACCAACTAGTGCATCTTGATCCAAGACCAGCAGAAAACTTGTTAGACCAAGCAAAAAATATTGCCCAATTATTTGATGAATGTAAATGTGATATTGGTGTCGGAGATCTAGGTTATGGTGCTATTCAGGTTGAACAAATCCAAGATGGTGGGAGTGATAGAGTCACAGGTCAGCACTTCAATGGTGTAGGAAGTAATAATTTCTTTGGTTGCCGTTCTATTGGTGATGAAACAAAACCATTAATGGATATGCAAAAGAAAATTGATGAACATGGTGAACAGCGTGAACATTTAAAAATTGACAAGACAACTGCAATACAGAATTTCATAGACCTAATGGGTGTAGAAATCAATGACCCAACAGATCCATATAATACAGATAAGCGAAGACCAAAATTAATATTTCCCGCAGACCCATATAGCAAGCAAAAAATAGATTTTATATATGGAGATTTGACCAAATTAACACGTAAAGATTTAAGTGATAAAATCGATGATGAAGAGGAAGACCCAAGACAGAAGGCAAGAAAGGAATTTAATCATCCGAAAGATTCATTAATGGCTATGATTTACGCAGTTCAGGCTTTGGAAATAAATAATGATTGGAATTGGGTGAGCACAGGATGAATAGAACTAAAAGAGAGTATAGACCAGAATATGACAAGTACTCTATTGAAGAATGGACGTCTGTTGATGGAAAATCTTGGCATATGGTTAGCCAGAGGTTCGAATGACTGATATTAATTGTGATGAATGTCATATTGTAATAGGACAAACTAATAGTGTAATTAATCCACCTATGGATATAATGAATGAGCATGATGATAAAGTACATAATGGCAAGGGTTTTGAATACTCTATTTGGAAGGATTGATATGAAAGAACCAGAAATAGGATGGATGAATTACTTTGTAAATCATTTTACCAGTGCAAGTATTGTAAGTGAAATAATGGATTATCTTAAAGAATATGATTTTACAGATATAGAACTGAGTTTCAATACTTCTTGGATGGATTATTCTAACAAGAAACTAAAATGAGTATATTAGATCAGTTTCCACATTGTCCGAAATGTTATATTGCTATGGTATTTGAATTTAGGTTAACTTGGAAACTAAAACATATAGTGCGGTGGTTGTGTCTTGATTGTGGTTATTATGAGGATAATCCAAGATCTGATTGGTTTAATTTTTAGTTTTATAAAATTAAATTACTTTATAAAGTAAAAACATTTATAAGTACTTTATAATATAGAATAGTTCCGCGGGGAACGTTGGTTCGAATCCAACCTGAGTCAGTTACTGGCTTGGTAGCATCAGTTGGTTGTATGCACCGCATAAGCTAAAGTCGCGCTTTAGCAATGGGAAGGTGTAGAGGTAACTTTTTGATACCTTCCAAAACTTTAAATTAGTGATAACTATAAAGGATTTGAATCAAGAGCCGTGGCTTATACCAGACACGCAAGTGGGAAATCGGCATTCAAGGTTTCGCTAAAGTAGGCTAACAGACCCCGACCTATGGCAGTAGGCAAGTAAGCGAGATAAACATCTGTGTGATGGGTTCACAGATACCTTGGGTAGATTCATTTATATTCAACGTCTGTAAACCACAACCATGCTAATCAATAAATGTGGTAGCCCAAACGGGGAAATAGAAATACATTGTAGTAAAGAAGAGTTGAAGGAAATAATGGTATCGCTCGGTGGTTCAATGGGAGAGTATTCAAGTGTAGAATTGAGTGAACCAATATATAATACAATAAAAAAATTCTTCAAGCATAATTAATGCTTTTAAATGAAATTAATCAATACTAATTAATGGCAGGTAAATTCGATATTTGTCCAGATTGTAAATCTGATAATATGTTAGTTACTGGTGGCTGTTCAACATGTCACGACTGTGGCTGGTCAGCTTGTCCAGTAGCATAACAAACACTTATATTCAATTTTTTTTATTGCAAAACATGAAGAAAATACTATTTGCCATACCTTTGGCATTTATTATTGGTACTATGGTGTCTAGTCCACATGTGTCTGCGGGGATTTTTAGTGGGAACTCAGTAGATGATCAGGACAGACCAAGTGGGTTTGCCAGATACTTCACCGCGGGTGATATCATGAATGAGTGTCTTTGGGAGATAGTAGCACCAGAAGCATGTAGGATGGGAATCCTATTTGACAATCAAAAAAATATGAACCAAAAAGTTAATTGGTTGATGGAACAACATGGATATGTGTTTGAAGATCCAGTTGTACAGGAAAAAGAACCAAGTAAAAGAAAATAGATTGGTTTATATTTAGTTTTTTTTAATCAAGTCTAATGGAAATTACAGTAGATGTAAGAAAAACCATAGCAGAGATTGAACAAGAAAAGTTGGAATACGAGCATGATTTAAGGGATACCTTATCATTGTTCAGAAGAAAACTGGTAGATTACCACACCTATATTGGTAATCTTAGCAATGCGGTGGAAATAAAGAAAGTAGACAATCCACCACCAGTACCAGTAGATAATACAAAAGAATTTGAAAAATCAATCAAAATGCTAAACGCACATACACAGGCAACACTTACCATGACAGATGAAGAATACGAAAGTATAATCACTCAGGTAAAACAATACAAAGGTTGGAATGATACCGCAACCATGAGTTTAAACTCCTTGCGGTACTAACTTCTTTTTTACATACATTTATATTCAGATTAATTGTAGAAATCTTATGACATTGTGGAAATGCACATTAAAATGCAAAATACATGGAATACCAGATAGAGTAGAATATTTAAGATCACCTAACGATGATAGATTAATTACTATGTTCGGACAATGTGAAAATATTGAAGGAAGTATGTATTATGGTTACAAATGGGATAGTGTTGAGAGAATGAAAATTACTGATTTTCCAGAAGTACACACTGTAAGACTTGTAACAAAAACAAGAGAAAGTTTTGGTAAAAAATGAAAGTATATGCATTAATTGCTGGTGATTACAGTGGTAATTATCTAGTAAAAATATTTAGAAATGAAAAAGATGCGGAAGAAATCAAGGTTGCATTAAATAATATGTATGATGCGATGGATAATTTAGATGAACAGGAAGATACTGAGAAACATGATTATTGGGAATCACATCAGCATATAACTGATAAAAACAGAGTAATGGATGATTATCATAAACAGGAATCATATAAAATATTTACAAAAGCAAAAAACATGGCATATGATATGCTAAAAATTTGTAATGCCCCAGCGGGAAGACATGAGTGCTTTGTAGAGGAACATGAACTTGAATGAAATAGCAGTTAGTTTTGTAATGAATGATAGAGTAATGGGATTCATGAATGATCGTGAAGTAATGAAGATGATGGAATCATGTAAGAAACCAAAGGAAGACTTTATTATATTACCTACAAAATTCCACATCGTAGGATATAATTACCATGTAACAAATGGTTATTCCAAAGTGGAATTTGAAATCCTACCAGTTGATAATATAAAGATAGATGATTTGTTAAAGTAACACTTATATACAGTATACTCTAGGGTATAACATGAATAAAATAACACAAACATTAGAACGAATCACGGAACTACGTGCTGAGATTTTAATTGCACATGCAGATCTGTGTAAATATGCAGGATTCGATGCCAGTAATGGTGGTCGAAATACTGGATTGTCTTTAGCCGACAAAGGTGTAAAGATTGCAGAATTGGAAGGAAAATTAGATGTATTGCATACACTTGAATACATCCTATTAGAACCAGAGGTAGTAGCCTAATGCTGTCATATATCACAAAAAGCCAACAGTGGACGGAAGAAAACGTACAACAAGCAAAAGAAATACTTGCAAGAAAATGGAACGGACTTGATGGTTTCACTGCATATGTCAAGGAAGGACGAGTGTATATATCCAAGAAAGATATAACAGTTGAAGTAAGATTATCAAGTGTTGGATACACTGGTAGAATACTTGATATCAACTTTGGTGGAAGAGCAACATACAAGACTATTGGTAGAATCACACCAAAAACAGACTTGAGTAAATCACCAAGCAACAAGGAATTCCTAAAATATGCAAACTGGAAAATTGATGAAGTATTAAGTGAACAGATTGTTGCACCAGCAAAAGCAAGAGCCGAGAAATCAAATACTAGTGTATCTGAAACTTGGAAGAAACGAAATGCAGACTTTATCAAGTTCTGGGCAGTAAAGGAAGTAGAACAAGCACCAAATACATTAGGCACCGACTTGTTAGTGACTAAAGTAAAGAGTTATACAAATCCACATGAGAAACCAACCCTAACACAACTCTTCAAAATCATTGCAAAATCTGATATTGAAGTGAATAGTATTGATAGATGGGAAGTATCATTGGTAGGAAATGGTGAACAAACAGAAAAGTTTGTTAGATTACTTGGTGGCAATCCATTAGATTGGTAGCCACCAAATACTTTATTTTAACGTTAATAATGTCAAAGTAACGTTTAATTAACATTAGCTACGTTACTTATCTATGATAACAGATCCTAATAAAATACATTATATTGTAAATATCAAGACTTTATCACAATTAATAAGAAAACAATGGATTGAATTCAATGATCCAAAAACTTTCATGGGTTATTCTAAGAAAAGAAAGAAATATATAATGAAGAAATACCGACAACATCATGGGTAAATGCCATGAAAAAGAAAGAACATACATCTTTGACAATATCGATCTATGTATTCCAAATGTTGTAAATGTAGATGTAAGTTCTAGTGGTGGAATGGTATATGTTGCACCAAAATGGTTGGCAATAGAGATAGATTCAGAGTTTGGGTGGGAATTCTGAAAAAACTTTTTTTAATTCCAGTGGCAATAATTATATTATTTGTTTGTTGGGTCATAAGTGCTAATGCAGAAAAAATCGGTTTTGATATGTTCCCTAATAAAGAAGGAGATTATAAAACATTCAAAGTATTTGATAATGGTGTAATGTATAAAACATATCTTAAAGGCTGGGGAATAGAAGAAGTAAATATTCTATATAATGGCACAGAATATGAATGCCAACCAGATGGGTATCATTGGAATCAATACCTAAATCCAATATGTGTCGAAATTATTCTGAGAAGTTTGCCATGAAGAAACTAATTATATTGTTATTGATTGGTTGTATTGGTATTACCAGTGCATATGCATACACAACTGAAATAGATTATATTAATTGTGATATGATTGGTATGGCATTTAGTAAACCAAGTTGTGCTATACAGTTGGATAAAGAATCAGTAATAAACTGCACAACTGGTATGAGTAGTTTAATAACATTGGATCCAGTATGTGTTGATTATATAGTTGACTTTAAACTTATTCCTATAAATAATAAACTAAATTGGAATAATTGCGCTATTGCATTTACTACTATAGATGATTTACCAAACGGCGTGGAAAAATACAAAGCATTGATAAGTACTTGTGGAGAAATACCATGAATCCAACACTAATATATGGTTTTACTATGCTTTTATTTGTACTCGGATTATTAATTGGTTCTAATGCCGATGCTTATTCAAAACTAGCATATGAATATGAACCACCAATAGGTTTGGATGAATGTGCTAATGACGAATGGAGATGGGGTTGGGGAACATGTCTAGATTTGGCAACATGGGAACAGAATAATTATATAATAAAACAAAACAACTGGTTAATATGTGCTGAACTACATAAGAAAACTGCTTCATTTGGTGGAGCATTCGATAACACGTATGCAACAAACAGGGAAAAACTGATTGATGTATGTGGTGAAACACCATAATGCCATATATAGATAAAAAAAGACGTGAAGAGTTGGGCAGGTATGGCTATCCAAAAAATGCTGGAGAATTAAACTATCGTATAACACAAGTCATGCTAGAATACTTGAAAGATAAAGGAGAATCATATCAAGCATATAATGATATTATGGGTGTTCTGGAAGGCGCAAAACTGGAGCTTTACCGCAGGAAGATAGGTATATATGAGGATCAGAAAAAAGAAATAAATGGAGATGTATATACACCATGAGTAGCACATATAGATCAAAATCCAAATCAACTGAAAATATAACTACTACAGAATATGATTATAATATTGATGCATTCCTTAATGCGTTAAACATTGATGGTAGACCAATAACAATATCAGTTAATATAACATATGAAGGAGATAAAATACAGAGTGTAAAGGTGATAACAAAAGAATGACAGACCAATCAGATCAAGAAATATTGGAACTCGCAGATAAAATAAGACGTAACCAGCAAAATAAGGCTGATGAGGAAAATAAAAAATTGGAATCAATCAGGATTAATAAATTAATAGGAAAATATTATTCTGATATTGATCATCATGTATCTTGGGATGGCACAGCAATCAATGTCTATAGAATACTACCAAGTAAAGATGGCTGGGGTGAAGCCAAAATTGAAAGGTATTATTATTATCATGGTGGGCATTATGGTATAAGTGTAATTACATATAATGAAGGAACGAATGGTGTAAGTCCAAACTATGATAAGGAGATAGACAAACATATATTCTGGCATGAAGTAAACCTAGTATTGGATAGAATTGGAGTAACTAAGGAAATAGGATCGGAGACAAACCATTGAATATCACAGAAGAGTTATTAATATTATTGGTTGATGTTGTAATAAAGACACATGACTATGAAAAACTAGAATCATATAAAGATCGACTAGATAGAATAAAAATTGCGGTTGGGTATGACAAATGAGTGAAGATAAGGATATAAGAAATGAAGTAAGTATACACAAAATGGGTATGTATGATTCGACAGATATTACATTGAAAAGCAAATCAGATAGTATTGATGAACTTATTAAAAAAGCAAAGGATGCATTAAAATGAATATATTAAAACGATTCTTAAAATCATTTGAAAGCAAAGAACCAATATTGGGTGAAGAAGTAAAAATAAACCCTAATCGTAAATCATCGTGGGAAAGACGCGGTGTACCACATAATCCAGATCAAATGATAGCTAATACAAAGTGCAATGTACCATGGCAGATCTGGCAACATAATGATCATGGTGTTGCAATACAAGGCAGTGTACCAACATATGAATTTGTAGGCAATAAAAGAATTAGTACTTATTCTTGTGGTTGTAAATTTGAAGAAGGACTTAAAACATATTCTTGGTATGGACATTGGTGCAACATACATGCAAGAAGAGTTGAATATGGATCTGGTGTTGTCGTACAACCTACTAAACAAGATAAACCAACTACTGGCTGGGTAAATGGGAATACATTTGAAACTTAGAGAGTTGTATATTAAATCATGGTAGAATGTAAACATTGTAGTATAGAATTAAATGATACTGAATATCAATATTGTAATAACTGTAAAATTAATAACAGTTTAAACCAGTTCCGCACTATACCAAAGAAGAAAACCCGCAAGGAAAAAAGCAAATGAATGGAAAATTAAAATGTTATACACATCAATTCAGCACCAATTATAAATATGAATGGGATATCCATATGTCAGAACACATACACCTAACGACGGGTGAAGTTTATGGTAAACCTATGATGTATTTTGGAAGAATACCAAAAGGGTTAACAGTTATGGATATGTTAAAATGAATTCATGTAAGATTCATCCACAAAACATGATAACCATAAA
>ERZ1292625.2241-Hain-H41-01um-R1-2241-length-18671-cov-44_pt1 | contig 18671 bp, 18 predicted proteins | sample MGYA00564400_ERZ1292625 | MGnify/ENA primary metagenome ERZ1292625 (study PRJEB36523, sample SAMEA6512639) | groundwater metagenome | collected 2019-01-08 | study: AquaDiva: Metagenomics assemblies of 32 groundwater samples
AGGGGGTGCACTTTTAACTTTGGAAGGGGTGCACTTTTCGCTTTGGTATTACACTCGGAATACAGCTTTGTAGTCAATGTAGTTCATGTGATATAATGAATAAAAGTTTGCGAGTATTTACTTTTGACTTTACACTTTCAACTTTCAACTTTCAACTTTCAACTAATTTTACCATGTGGACAAATCTCAAACGAATCATCAAGGCGGGCTTCATCAGTTTTTGGCGAAACGGCAGTGTTTCGCTCTCCGCCGTTTTCGTGATGATCGTCGCTCTTTTTATGATTGCTTCGACGCTCCTCCTTACGGCATTTCTCGGTACGGCACTCAGAGACCTTCAAGACAAGATTGATGTCAACATCTATGTGGATACAAATGCGAAAGAGGTGGAGATAATGGATTTGAAGAGTAAGCTCGAGACGCTCCCAGAGGTAAAGACCGTCACTTATATTTCGCGTGAGCAGGCGCTTGAGACATTCAAGGCGCGCCACGAGGATGATCATCGCATTATTCAGGCGCTCGATGAGATCGGCGACAATCCGCTGACTGCCACGCTCACTGTGAAAGCGAGAGAGCCATCGCAGTACGAGGGGATAGCAACCTTCCTCAGCAATAAAGCGGAGCTTTCGACCGACGCGCTTTCTATCGTGAGCAAAGTCAACTACAATGACAATAAAGTGGCGATAGACCGTTTGTCCAAACTTATCCTCGGTGTAAAGAAACTCGGGAGCATCATTACGGCGGTGATGATCGGCATCTCGATACTCATCACCTTCAACACCATCCGCCTCGCTATTTTTATTGCGCGCGACGAGATCGGCGTGATGCGCCTCGTAGGCGGGAGCAACGAATACATCCGCGGACCGTTTGTCATCGAGGGTGTTCTTTATGGTCTCGTGGCGGGATTCCTCACGCTCATTCTTTTTTATCCGATCACCTATTGGCTCAAAAACACGACGCAGACATTTTACGGCGGAGTCGACCTCCTGCATTATTTCGTCGCAAACTTCGTTCAGATATTTCTCGTGGTCATGCTCTCGGGTGTGGTACTCGGCTCGATATCGAGTTATTTGGCAGTCCGCAAATATTTAACCGCACGATAAAATGACAAACAACAAACAACAAACAACGGACAACGGAGAATCAAAATACAGAGTTGTATTCGATTCTTGTGTTGTATGCAGTAAGTTGTTGGTTGTAAGTTGTAAGTTGTAAGTCAAGCAAGTATGGCAAAGAAAACACGCAAGTATATTTTTGTAGTAGGAGGGGTGATTTCAGGCGTCGGCAAGGGCATCACCACCTCCTCCATCGGCAAGATCCTCCAGTCGCACGGCTACCGCGTGACGGCGATGAAGATCGACCCGTATGTGAATGTGGACGCGGGTACGATGAACCCCACCGAGCACGGCGAAGTCTTTGTGCTCAAGGACGGTGACGAGTGCGATCAGGATATGGGCAACTATGAGCGCTTCCTCGGCGTGTCGCTCACCCGCGACAGCTATATGACGACGGGGCGCATCTATCTTTCGGTCATTCAAAAAGAGCGCGCGCTCGCGTACAAGGGCAAGTGCGTGCAGGTGGTTCCGCATATTCCCTACGAGGTCATCGACCGCATCAACAACGCGGCGGACAAGGCGAATGCGGAGATTGTGGTCATCGAAGTCGGCGGTACGGTGGGCGAGTACGAGAATATCCTTTTCCTCGAGACCGCGCGCATGATGAAGATCAAAAGCCCCGATGATGTGCTCTTTGCCATCGTGAGCTATCTCCCGACGCCATCCACGGTGGGAGAGATGAAGACCAAGCCGACCCAACATGCAGTGCGCGCGCTCAACAGTACGGGGATTCAGCCGGACTTTATCATCGCGCGCAGTGATGTTGCTTTGGATAACAAGCGCAAAGAAAAGCTCGCTCTTTTTTGCAATGTAATCCCCGAGAGCGTGATATCGGCGCCCGATGTGGAGAGCGTCTATGATGTACCGGAGAATTTTGAAAAAGACAAGCTCGGTGAGAAAATTTTGAAACGGCTTAAGCTAAAATCGCGCGGCAAAAATGTCGGCTGGAAAGAATGGGAGGATTTCGTCCGCCAATCGCACAAGGCGAAAGACGAGGTGCGCATCGCGGTCGTGGGGAAATATTTCGATACGGGAGATTTTGTCCTTTCTGATTCATACCTTTCTATCATCGAAGCACTCAAATATTCGGCGATACACCTCGGCAAAAAGGCGAAGCTCGTATGGCTCAATGCTGCGGATTTTGAGAAGAAGGATGCACCGCTTGCCGAACTCATCGGTTTTGACGGCATTCTCGTACCGGGCGGTTTCGGCTCGCGCGGAGTGGAGGGCAAGCTCGCCGTCATTCGCTTTGCGCGCGAACACAAGATCCCGTACTTCGGTATTTGCTACGGTATGCAACTCGCGGTCATCGAGTATGCGCGCAATGTCCTCGGACTCAAAGACGCGACCTCGCGTGAGATCGATCCAAAGTCAAAACACATCGTCATCGACATTATGGAGGGGCAAAAGGAAAATATGGAGAAAGGAAATATGGGTGGCAGTATGCGTCTCGGCGCGTACCCTGCAGTTTTGAAAAAGGGGACGATCGCACGCACAGCGTATGGCAAGGAAGAAATCGTCGAGCGCCACCGTCATCGTTTTGAAGTGAGTCCGGAGTACATCGCTCCGCTTGAAGCGAAAGAGCTCGTCTTTTCCGGTCGCTCGCCCGACGGCACACTGATGGAAATCGCCGAGCTCTCGCAGAGCACCCACCCATTTTTCCTCGGCACGCAGTTCCACCCCGAATTCGAAGCGCGACCTTTGAGTCCGCACCCCATCTTCACCGCATTCGTAAAAGCGGCAATCGTGCGAAACAAAAAGGTGAAGTAATTTAAAAATGAAAGTCTGAAAGAAGTCTGAAAGACTGTCACACATCCGTGGCTATAACCACGGATGTGTGACAGTCTTTTCTTTTTTGTCTCGATGTGGTAGTTTTGTAGCAGAGAGTTTTTGAATTTAATTGTAAAAGGGGGTGTAAGATGCCGAAAATGGATGAAAAGGTAAAGAAGGAAATGGCGAAAGTGATACTGGAAGAAATATTAGGGAAGCCGATACCTCGAAAAAAATTAAAGGGCAAAAAAACAAAGGAGGAAAAAGAAGTAATAAAATTGCTTACGAAGTTGCATGAAAATGCCAAGAAGAGGAAATCTTTTGGAGGGATTTTTTTTGCCGGAGACAAGAAGGCAAGAGTGACCCGTGGTTAGACACCACGGGTTTTGTTTTTACGAAGGACCGCCCTTCGTAAATGATTTCAGTACTATTGTCCAAACCATTTTAATATGGTAGTTTTGTAACAGAAAGCTTTTTGAATTTAACTTTAAAAGGGAGGTGAGCTATGTTTTCTCGAAAAAAGGAAGGGGATGGAAAAACGATCGAGACCGCAGGATGGCTCCACGAGTTTAACCTGCCTACATTCATGAGGGTTTGCGGGAAATACCAAGTGGTCACCGGTCCGGTGCTTTTGAAAGGTCCGCCAGTGTTTTGTCGTAAGATTAGCCGGTACACCGTCCGCAATCTTGATGGGGGAAGCCAGCCATTTTTCGTCGAAAGCCCTCTGGACCTGCCAAGGCGGTTTATTGTAGTGAGGAACAAAATCAGTATCGTGTTTTCCTATTATCAATATCTACCGATAAACATAAAAGGCAGGGAGGAAGAAGTAGCTTACCTATATGCTTTTAAGGACAAAGCGCGCATACTTACCCTAGCGTAAGACGCGACAGTTTAAAAAAGGGCTTGCGGTTATCGCAAGCCCTTTATTTTTGCCCGCGCGAGATGATTGACAATCGAGCGCCTTTCAGACAGAATCACCCTAGAATAGCTGTTAACTTTTAAAGGAGGTGTCTATGAGCCGTTTTCGTTTTTGCCGGAAAAGGGGGAGAAGCAGTGAAAAGCCAGAAGATGCGGAGTTCCTCGATGAGCTCAACCTGCCAAGTCTTATGGGCGCGCGCAGGGGATATGAGGCCGATTTGCTTCCCAATACTCATGACCCACAACTTTTTTTGTATAAAGTTCGGGATATGAGCGAAAAAGGGGGACGCAAGCGAGCATTTTATGTTAAATCTCGCAAGGAACTTCCGAAAAAGTTTTTCGTAATAAAAGCTGGAGATGGAGCACCTGTCACTGTGTACGGGTACTTGCCCCTTTTTGAAAAAATGGGAGGGTGCTCGGCAGAGAGGAGAGATGAGGGTATCACTTACATCGTCCTTTAGGTTAAAAAGGTTTGCGACTTCAGCCGCAAACCTTTTTCTTTAGATGTTTACTTCCATGGCTTTTTGTTGTAAGTTGTAGATTGTAAGTTTGGGCGCATATTGCGGGATCATCTAGTGGTAGGATGCAGCTCTCTGAAAGCTGTCACCTTGGTTCGAATCCAAGCCCCGCAGCCATACCACAAAAACACCCAGCCATTCTAAAATGGCTGGGTGTTTTTGTGGTACAATCATATCATTAGCCAGCGTATTAATTAATAATATTCAACTACATATGAAACAAAGCATAATGGAATGGGCGTTGCGTATCGGGCTCTTTGGTACATTTGTCGGGCATGGAGCTTTTGCTCTTCAGGGGAAAGCGGCGTGGATCACCTGGATCTCCGTCTTTACCGGTTGGGATGCCACTCTCGCAACGCAAGCACTTTTGGTCATAGGCGCCGTAGATATCATTGTCGGGTTTATCATCCTTATCAAGCCGATACGAATCGTATTGGTGTGGGCAATCATTTGGACAGCATGGACCACCGTGATGCGAATCATGCCTTTTATCGGGGATCCAATCTGGGAGTTTTTTGAAGGTCTCATCAATCCGGCATCAGCAATCGCCCTGCTCTACTTACGCGGACTACCGGCAGAAATGAGTCGCCTCAGAGAATGGCTGAAGTAGCGTGAAATCTCTATTAACTTAAATATGTCGTTAAAAGAAAAAAATGGAGGTGAGCGGAATAGCAGGAAAATTTTAAAACGCGTTGTTTTGATCTGCGTTTTTTTGGTCGCGACGGCGTTTCTGGTTGATGCCGTGATGCTCGCTGTCGGAGTGAGAACAGGGTCGTTGGAGCGATGGTACCGCGACCAATATGCCGGTCAGATTGTGGAGCTTCGCTCGGGTGGCTTCGTCATACAAGATCAAAAGCAAGATGGTAAAATAGTGATAAAAGTTGATGAACAGACGATTATGCGAATGGGGAGGAATACAATAAAAGTAGATGAGCTCATTCTCGGCCGCTATACCATAGTTTTCGGCTCTCAAAGCGCGGACGGTGGCGCGGTTGAAGCACGAGTGGTAAGAGTTTTTGACGGCGATAAATCTAGATCATTTCTATCTTTTTAGAATATGAATAATGTAAAAAAGAAAGATTGGATGCGGGTTTTCATCAGCACTGCTCCTTTTTTGTTTTTTGCAGGCATCTCGATATATTTTTATTTCTACTCGTCTCCGGAGCAACTTGTTGAATGGGTTGGCGTAGAAAATTCTTATTTTCTTATTTTTGTTTTGGCTTTATTGGGAGGACTTACCACTTTTAGCGGAGTCCCTTATCATTTAGTGCTTATCACTCTCGCTATCGGCGGGCTCGACCCGCTACCACTGGGACTTTCAGCAGCTGTCGGCGTGATCCTCGGCGATACAACTTCTTATTTTGTCGGGTACAGTGGCGGTGAGGTGATGCCGAGTCGTGTGCAAAGGATCGTTCATCGAGTGTATATTTATACGGATGGATACCCGAAACTCTTGCAGGTATTTTTCTTTTCGTTTGCCGCGCTTACGCCGATATCAAACGATTTTATCGTGATCTCCGCCGGTATTGCCAAGTACCCATTTTGGAAAGTGATGATACCTTTGGCTTTTGGCAATTTGATTTTCAATATAACCCTCGCATATTTTGCAATACGCGCTTACGGTCTTTTGCAGGGCGTACTTTTATGATACGGACAACACATTCCTGTGGTAGAATGATCGAACAGTGCTTATAAATTTTACCGGTATCGGGTGGTACTTTTTGATTCTCGGGATTCTTGTCGGGTTCAGCTTGTTGTTTCTGTATTGCCTCCCTTTTTTTAAGAAGCTTATTGCCATGGAAGAGCATGGCAGATTTGAAACTTTGGACGGTCTCCGAGGATTTTTGGCGCTCAATGTTTTTTTTCAACACGCGGTGACCAACTATTTTTATTTTCAGACCGGTGTCTGGCAGATCGTGCCGGTAAAGTTTTATCGGCACCTTGGCGGAGAGGCAGTCATTTTGTTTTTTATGATCACCAGTTTCTTGTATTGGTCCAAAGCCATAGCGCAAGGAGGGAATCTGGACGCGGGAGCTCTGTACCGGAGCAGATTTTTGCGCCTTGCGCCGATGTACCTTTTTTCCGCCGGTATTGTCATTGCCTCTATTTTAATTCAATCCGGTTTCAGCATTGATCTGTTGCAAACCGCTAAAGATATTTTGTCGTGGCTTTCTTTGGGACTGATCACGACCACTTCCGTCAACCACATAAGCGTTATACCGATAAATGCCGGTATACACTGGACTCTTAGTTTTGAGTGGGGGTTTTATCTTATTTTACCCGTTCTCGCCGTCGCCCTAAAGAGCAAAAAGGCGCTTCTCATGTCCCTACCGCTTGCTTTCTTCGCTCTTTCTTCGCCTGATAGAGGGTACTGGGCGATATTTTTCTTTGGCATTATGGCCGCTCATATTTACAAAAATTATCCAAAAATTTCATTTTTCTCCCAGCCGATATCATCTCTCGTTCCCATACTGGGAATAATAACCGTCTATTTTATCAGCTATAAACCGTACTCGCTCACTCAGTATTTTGTCTCTCTGGTCGTCTTTCTGTCTTTTGTCTATGGAGCTGACCTTTTCGGATTGCTAAAAACGGAAGTCGCGAAGTTTTTGGGTGCGATAAGCTACAGTATCTATCTTCTCCACGGTATCGTGCTTTTCGGGGTGCTACACTCGGTTGATTATTTTTATCCAATCAAAGCTCTTTCTCCCATCGCATTTTGGTCGCTGATACTTCTCAGTGGGATCATCATTATATTTATTTCCTCCATTACTTACCGCTACATAGAGTATCCTTTTATAAAAAGGATAAAAGCCACCAAAAAAGAATCTATCAAGCTGGCTATCACCGATCAGGTGATGTAGAGAGCGGTTCATGGCTGGCATCGTTCAATATATGAACTTTGGGGCACGAACGCAAAGGTTTGTTTATTTAAAAGAGAGAGTGTAGAATATGCTCATTATGAAAAATGTAAATGTTGCGAAAATTTTAGCGACCATCGTTATATTAATGGGTATATTGGTGGTGTTTGGGTGGATGGCGGACATCCAAGTGATCAAAAGTATTTTGCCGCAATGGATCCCAATGAGGTTTATCACCGCGGTCACTTTTATTTTTGCCGGAATATCTCTCTATTACATTGCAAAAACTATCGACAAGGACGAGGGGATATCTTCGGCCGTTGTTCCCGTAATGAGCATGATTATATTGTTCATTATGGGAATTTTTCTTGTCTCTATTTTTAGCGGTTCTAAAACAGGGCTTGATGGATTTTTCATCAAGGAAACTCCTAGTGAAATAAAAGCTTTTCCTCCGGGTTTTCCATCGACAGGAGTGATAATTAGTTTTATTATTTTTAGCATTGCCGGCATAGTTACTGTTCTTAGTCCGAAAAACATAAAAATATACTTAAAACTGTCGGGATGGATCATGACCGCTATCGGAGTGGTTGGGATAATCGGCTATATCATTGGTTCCGATATTTTGACTTACAATATTCCCGGCTTTAGTTCCACAATCGCATTTCTCGCCGCGGTATTAATCGTTCTTCTTGGCTACGGCCTCGTCCTTCTTGGTAAAGAAAAAGAAGCAGAAATGATCCAGTCTTTGTAAAAGGGAAACGGTGATTCTTATGGTAAGCTGATCGCACAATGACCCAAGACGAAGCATTTGAGATATTGAAGACGGGGTGGAATGTGTTTGTGACGGGACCGGCGGGGAGCGGAAAGACGCATCTCGTCAATCGCTACATCGCGTACTTGCGCGAGCATGACATCGACATCGGTATCACCGCATCGACGGGTATCGCGGCGACCCATATGGGCGGAGTCACCATTCACTCATGGGCGGGAATCGGTGTCGCGGCGGAACTCTCGGACTATGATCTGGAAAATATGCTCGAGAAGGAATATTTGTTCAGGCGGTTTGCTCGCGCAAAGGTGCTCATCATTGATGAGGTGTCAATGCTCCACCATTTTCGCCTCGACCTTGTGGACCGCGTACTCAAAGCGGTGAAGCAAAGCGCCTTGCCGTTTGGCGGACTGCAGGTGGTGCTCTGCGGGGACTTTTTTCAGCTGCCGCCCGTTGCGCGCGCGGGCGAGCCAGATGCGCGTTTTGTGTATGCGAGCGATGCGTGGAAGGAAGCGGGGTTCACGGTGTGCTACCTGTCCGAACAGTTTCGCCAACAAGATGATGCGACGACCTCTATTTTGAACGAGATTCGCTTGGGCAAGGTTTCTGAAAAAGCAAAAGACCATTTGCGTTCCCGCTACCGCGTGCGTTCGCCGAAGTTTACTGCGTCAACGAAACTTTTTACGCACAATGCGGATGTGGACATGCTGAACGATGCTGAGCTCGAAAAGATTGAGAGTAAAGAAATTTTTGAATATACGATGGAGTCGCGCGGCAAGGAGGCGATAGCGGCGACGCTCAAAAAGTCGTGCCTTGCGCCCGAGGTCTTGCGCTTGAAACCCGGCGCGCGCGTGATGTGCGTGAAGAACAATTTTGAAGCGGGGTTTGTGAATGGCACGCTCGGCGTGGTGGTGTCGTGCGACGAGGACGATGGTCCGACCATCCGCACCGCCTCTGGCAAATTGATCACCATCGGTCGCGCCTCGTGGAAGATCGAGGAGGAGGGAAAAGTGAAGGCGGAAATTTTGCAGTACCCGCTTCGCCTCGCATGGGCAATCACGGTGCACAAGAGTCAGGGGATGAGCTTGGACGCGGTCGAGGTGGATTTGTCGAAGTCGTTCGAGCCGGGTATGGGGTATGTGGCGCTTTCTCGCGTGCGCACGCTCGAGGGGCTGACGATATTGGGAATGAATGAAACAGCGCTCCGCGTGAACGATGAAGTGCGCGAACTCGACCGAGAGTTTCAAGAGCAATCGCGCCTCGCCCAAGAGGAAGTAGAGAAGATGGAGGAGAATGCGCTTGCGCAGTTACAGGAGAAATTTCTCGTGCGCTCGCGTCCGCCGAAAAAAGAAAAGAAGCTCGCCACGCACGAGGAGACCGCGCTCCTCATCGTCGAGAAAAAAAGTTTGAGCGATATTGCAAAAGCCCGCGGGATGACAGCCGAGACGGTAATGGCGCACATCGAAAAACTCGTAGAGGAGGAGTCGCGGGTTGATATGCAATACTTGAAACACGAAATTCCCCGCGCGCATTTTTTGAAAATTGAAAAGGCAATCACGGAGCTCTCAAAAGAAGGGAAGGTTCTTCTCCTCACACCCATCAAAAACAAAGTCGGACCGAATGTATCATTTCTCCATATCCGCCTCGCCCGCGCGCTTTTGGGGAAAGCGCCAAAAGACGAATAGATGTAGCTTGCGCGTGTTTGACAAGCTCGCTATTTTTGTGGTAGTTTTCAGGTAGAAGTTTTTTGACTAAAAATCTATCAAAAGGAGGGCGCCATGTTGAAGAAACGGGGAAGAGCCGTATTTCTATGCAAGATGCCCTTTCTTTTTGAGAGAGGGAGCAAAGAAGAAAGCAGAAAAGCTTTTTTCAAAAGGGTCTCATTGTTTCTGTCCGCGGAGGATCCACGGTATAAGGAAATAGAAAAGGCGTACGATTGCGCGGAGAGAGCACTTGAGGGAAAGTTTAGAGATGGAGGCGAGCGATCTTTTTCACATTCTCGTGCGACTGCGCTTATCCTGATCGCTTGCTCAAGAGTAAGAGATTATCACCTCATCATCGCCGGACTTCTTCATGACATTGTTGAGGATTGTCCCGAATGGACAGTCGAGCTGGTCGAGCAGAAATTTGGCGCATATGTGGCTATGCTCATCGGCTATTTGACGAGACCGCCTCGGTGGAAGTTTGTTTCGAGGGAAGTGTATGGGCGTGCGTATCATTTGCAGTTTCGTTTTGCTCCACGCGATTTCTTTTTGATAAAACTCGCGGATCGTCTGCACAATATGACCACGCTCGGTCCATGCTCGCATGCGAAGCAAATACGGCAAATCGAGGAAACTCGAAAATATTATTTGCCGTATGCAAAAAAGTACCGCATCTTGGTTCGGGAAATTGAGGAAGCTCTTGATCAAGCAGAAGCAAATCTGAAACAGTAAAGGGGTTGGTCAAAAGCCAACCTCTTTTTCTATGGACAATAAAATAGGGAGGAGTAGACTTATGGTAGGTCGAATAGTTAAAAATAACTATAATATTATGGAACTTAAAAAACATCAGTTTTCGTTGGCGGCTTCGACTACTTTTGGAATCATGTATGTTTTGTGCGCCGGGTTTACGGCTTTGTTGCCGGACCTCGCGATGAAGCTTTTGGGCTGGGTGGCGCATATTGTGAATGTGGATAAGTTTGCGGGTGGTGTCGAGATTACTCTCGGAGGTGTGGCTATCGGGCTTCTTGAAATCGTAGTGTATGCCTATGTGGCGGCATACTTGTTCGCATCACTCTACAATCGTTTCAGTGCGCCAAAAGTATAGTGACCATTTGGAATGGTTTTACTAAAAACTGCCACGGTGGCAGTTTTTAGTAAAAGCCTTGACCGCTGTGCTATCATATATGTATATATGGATAGAAAACAAATCAATGTGCGCCTCACAAAAAAACAAAAAGAACACCTCATGGTCTGGGTTCTTATTGTTGTAGCTGTTTTGATATTCTCACTCATTGGTAGTGCAGTATCTAAATTGTTCCCACGAGGAGGCGTTGTGGAGCAAGACAAGGGCGTCTCAGCGCAGGCGGTGGAGTTGCCTGCTTCGTGGGGCGACCTTGGTGTGCAAATGGTTTCTGTTGGTGTGATTGACCGCGTAAAGTTTGATGCGCTCTATGCAGGGCGTGGCGGTTTGACCGCCAGCGACAAGCGATTTCTTGAAACTACCGTAAAGGGAAACATTGTGGTGATGCAAGAAAATGCAGGACTTCTCCTTAATCTTTTGTGGGCGCTCGGTCTCGGCAATAAAAATATTATTTTGGAACAAGGGCAGATGGCTGACCCCCAATATGGCGGTGCAAACAGATTTGCTTCCACAGGCGGGTGGACACTTTCTCGCGGAGATGCGATGAATCATTATAACGCACACACATTTATCATCCTTACGCCAAAACAGCAAGCACTGGTCGAGAGCGTAAGCGGCAATATTTATCGACCGTGTTGTGACAATCCAACCATTTTCCCCGATTGCAATCACGGTATGGCAATGCTTGGACTTCTCGAACTTCTCGCATCACAAGGGGCGACAGAAGATCAAATGTATAAAGCCGCGCTTCAAATGAATTCATTTTGGTTCACCGCTCAATATGAAAACATCAATCGCTATCTTGAAATGAAAGGTCGCGTGCCAAGCGAGGTGAGCCCAAAAGAAATTCTTGGCAAAGAATATTCGAGTGCTTCGGGTTATGGGAAAGTAATGAGCTCTCTGCCGGGTGAGAAGCAAGGGGGGAGTAGTTGCGGGGCATGAATTAAGTAACAACCAATACCTCATACATGAATCACGAACATAATACAATGGAATCAACGACAACAGGGGGAATAGTCTACACTTGTCCGATGCATCCAAATATTGTACGCACGATGCCGGGGATGTGTCCGGAGTGCGGGATGGCGCTGGTAGCCAAAAAGTCGAAAAGTGTTTATGCCCAAGACACGCGTCCAAGACACAGCTCTGGTGACCCGTCAGCGATTCGAAGTCAAAAGTCAGACGCGGGACACAATCATACTCATGATAAACACGAGGGGCATCATACGGAGGCATTTTTGAAAAAGTTTTGGGTGGTGTTGGTGCTTACCGTGCCTATTCTTTTATACTCTGAAATTTTTGCACGCGCATTTGTGTGGCAACCGCCGCAATTTGAAAAATTACCGTTCGTAATGCTTGCGCTCGGTTCAATCGTATTTTTTTATGGTGGTTCGGTATTTTTGCTCGGTGCGTATCGTGAGCTTCGAGCGCTACTTCCCGGGATGATGACGCTCATTGCGCTCGCTATTACCGCGGCGTATTCATTCAGTGTTTTTGCAGTGTTGGCAGAGCGCGAGCATACGCTTTTTTGGGAGCTCTCCACTCTTATCGCCATCATGCTCCTCGGGCACTGGATCGAGATGAAGGCGGTCAAAGGCGCGCAAGGCGCGCTTCGGGAGCTTGCGAAACTTTTGCCGGATACTGCTGATGTGGTTCGCGATGGTGCTACTCAAACTATTTCTCTTTCAGAACTTCGTGTGGGCGACCGCGTACTTGTGCGTCCGGGAGCAAAGGTCCCTGCCGACGGCGTGATCATCGAGGGGCACTCGGAGCTCGATGAGTCTATCATCACGGGCGAATCAAAACTCATTTCAAAAGGAGCTGGGGCAGAGGTAATCGCTGGGTCCATCAACGGTGATGGGAGCTTGACGATAGAAGTGCGAAAGATCGGTGAGGGGACATTTCTGTCCGGCGTGATGCGTTTGGTCGCCGAAGCGCAAGCGTCGAAATCACGGTTGCAAATTCTCTCAGACCGCGCGGCGCTGTACCTGACGGTCGTTGCGGTAGTGGCGGGCACGGCGACTTTCGTCGCATGGATTTTTGCAGATGCGGGAATCGTGTTTGCGACGGAGCGCCTCGTCGCCGTGCTTGTCATCACCTGTCCGCATGCGCTCGGGCTTGCGGTACCGCTCGTCGCGTCCATCTCGACCACGATGGCGGCGCGCAATGGGTTCCTCGTCAGACAGCGCATCGCCCTTGAGTCGGCGCGCACCATCGACATTGTGCTTTTTGATAAAACGGGTACGCTCACGCAAGGTGCGTTTGGCGTCCATACAATTATTCCCGCCGGTTCATTTAGTGATATTGATGTACTTAAAAAAGGAGCAGGGCTCGACCAAGGATCCGAGCATCCGCTTGCAAAAGCTATTGTTGTCGAGGCGCATAAGAGAGGCGTCACCCTTCCCGCGATGAAAAGTTTCGAACGAGTGGCAGGCAAGGGCGCGCGCGGAGATGTCGGCGGGGAGACCGTGCTCATTGGGAATGAAGCGTTTATGAATGAGGTGACGATCATTCTTCCTCAAGAGTTTCTCGCAAAAACCAGCGCGCTTGAAAGCGAAGGCAAGACGGTTATTTTTGTCGCATCAGGCGGGCACCTTGTTGGCGCCATCGCACTTGCCGATACTATCCGCGAAGAATCGCGTGAGGCGCTACAGATGCTTCGCGAGCTCGGCATCCGCACTGCAATGATCACGGGGGATTCGCCCGATGTTGCAAAATGGGTTGCGCGCGAGCTTCGTATTGACGAATATTTCGCACGCGTGCTCCCGAGTGAAAAATCCGAAAAAGTAAAAATGCTCCAAGCAAAAGGGCATAAGGTCGCGATGGTGGGGGACGGGGTGAATGATGCGCCCGCACTCACACAAGCAGACCTCGGCATCGCCATCGGCGCGGGCACCAATGTCGCCATCGAGTCTGCGGGCATTATTTTGGTGCGCAACGACCCGCGCGATATCCCAAAGATCATCCGTCTTTCGCAACTTACCTATACCAAGATGATCCAAAATCTTTTTTGGGCGACGGGATATAATCTCCTCGCGCTCCCCCTCGCCGCAGGCGTTCTCGCCTCGCGTGGTATCATTCTCGAGCCAGCGGTCGCCGCGGTGTTTATGTCGCTTTCGACTGTCATCGTGGCGCTGAACGCGCTCTTGCTCAGACGGAAGAGTTTGGGTATAGTATAGAAATCATATGAAAAAATATCTTGCATTGATATTACTTGTTGGATTTGCGGGAGGGGCGCTTTTTAGTATTTCTGCGATGGACCATGGACATGGTTCTCAGTTGAGCAGTGATTGTCCCATGTCACCGCTCTCTGCCGCTGTTTGCCCGACAGGTGTTTTGTCTGTCGCCTCTCACTACATCTCGATGTATCAGGCATTTACCAATGGCCTTGTTTCTTCGGTGGTGACCCAAGTGTTGATGACGGTCATCCTTTTTGTTTCGATAGCATACGCATTCCGTAAATACATTGTTTCAATACAGCATCTGATTCTTTCGTTTTGTTCACGGCGACTGCATCGCAATTTTGATGCGAGCTTGCGCGGGTCACGGGAAATTACTCGCTGGCTCTCACTTTTGGTAAACAGCCCATCAATAATTTAGTTGTTTTTTAACAGACTAAATTATTGAAAAAATGAAAAATATAAAAATAGTTATTGCGCTGGTCGCAATCGTGGGAATCGGGGTACTCATTTATTTTGGAAATGGGGAAAACGACAAAGGAGTTTTGGGAATTAACGGCAAGGCATATGTCGCTGTTGAAGGTTCGGGAGAAATAGCGGTGATAGATACGGTGACAAAGCAGGTTTTGAAAAGAATTGATTTGTCGGAGGATAAAAATGGCATGACGGTCGGCTATATGCCGCACAATGTGCAGGTTGCGCCGGATAATAAAAGCGTATGGGTAACGGCGAATGCGATGGATGAGGAAATAAGAATGTCTTTTCGGATCATCCAGATAGCGCGCGCCGATACTGGGCATGGCGATGAGGGGGTGATTGCAGAAAAAAGCAATGACGAGGTCATTGTCATAGACCCGTTTTCGGATGCAATTGTGAAAAGAATTGAGATTGGACAAGATTTGCATCTCTCTCATGTCGCACTGACACCGGATAGTGCGTATGCGGTTGTCGCTTCGCAGGAAAAAGGTATCATGTACAAGATAAATACTGCTTCGTTTGAAGTGGAGAAAGAGGTTGCGACAAAAAAGGGCGGTGGGCCTCACGGGCTTCGTATTTCACCTGACGGCAAAACTGCGTATATCGCAATGCTTGGGGGCAAAAGCTTAGGGGTTCTCGACATCGCAAGCTTTAGCTTGAAAGACATTTTACTCAAAGGGGCGGCGGTGCAGACGGGAGTCACGCCGGACGGAAAGTATGCTCTCGCCTCCGTGTATGATGCAAAAAGTTTGGCGGTGTATGACATCGCTTCGGCAAAGTTGAGCTACATTGATCTGCCGAAAGAGGCGAAAGGCCCCGTGCAGATCTACCCAACGCCAGATTCTCGATTCGTGTTCGTCGCCGACCAAGGTTTTTACTTTGACCAGCCAGTTGGCGATACGGTCTACAAGATTGATCTGCAGGAAATGAAGTTGGCGCAAGCAATCAAGGGCGGGTCGGCACCTCACGGGGTGGTCGTATCCAAGGACGGAAGATTCGCGTACATAACCAATTTGCAGAGCGATGATGTGTCGGTGATTGACACGGAAGCAGGAAAAGAAATCACAAAAATAAAAGTGGGCAAAATGCCAAATGGGATCAGCTTGTGGTATGGCGATTCAAGTATCTCAGGCAAGGGGAATTACAGCGAGCTTGTCTCCGTAGAAAAATCTTTTGATTTCGGCACGGTCTCAATGGTAAAAGGGAAGGTGAGCCATTCGTTCAAGATAAAAAACATGGGGAGTACTCAAATCAAAATCGTAAAAGTTTACACTTCCTGCATGTGTACGGAAGCGACGATTGTAAACGGCATATCGCGTAAAGGACCGTTTGGTATGCCGGGGCATGGCGGGCTATCGAGCATAGGCGAGACGGTAAAAGCGGGTCAAGAAATAAGCATTGAAGTAGAAGTAGACCCAGCAGCGCACGGACCGCAAGGCACCGGTCCTGCAAAGAAAGTCGTCTATATAGAAACTGACTCAGCAATAACGCCGACACTGAAATTGGAGCTTGATATCAATGTCACCCCATAAAATAATTTGGTAGTCGGAGTACCAAATACAAAAACGCGGGCAAAATGCCCGCGTTTTTGGTATAGTACGATCATTATGAAAAAATCCATCAAAAATGTTCGTCTTTCCCCTTTCGTAAAACCTGAGCGATACCAGCTATCACTCAAGCCGGACCTTGATGCTTTTGTGTTTGAGGGAGAGGAGACTATTGCGCTTTCGCTTTTGAAAAAAATGAAGGAGATTACACTTCATTCAAAAGATCTTGAGATAGAGAGCGCTGTCATCGTGCAAAATAAAGTAAAAATTTTTGCATCTCGCATTACTTATGATGAAAAAGCGGAGACGGCGACATTTATGTTTCCCAAATCGTTGGAAGTGGGAAAAGCAAAACTCACACTCGTTTTCCGTGGCGTGCTCAATGATAAGATGCATGGATTTTACCGCAGTCGTTATGAAGTGGACGGAAGAGAGTACCATTTGGCGACGACGCAGTTTGAGGCGACCGACGCGCGTCGCGCATTTCCATGTTTTGACGAGCCTGCGGCAAAAGCGATCTTCGATATAAAACTCATCGTGCCCAATAAAAGCATGGCAATATCAAATACGATGCCGACTTCCATTCGTGAACATAGTCCGGGGTATCAGGTGGTGGAGTTTTCGCCTTCGCCAAAAATGTCGACCTACCTTGTCGCGTTCATCGTGGGTGACTTGGAATACATAGAAAAGAAAACAGAGGAGGGCGTGCTCGTGCGTGTGTTCACGACGCCAGGGAAGAAGCATCAGGCTGAATTTGCTCTCGACTGCGCGGTCAAGTCACTCTCATTTTTTACGAAGTATTTCGATATCCCATATCCGCTCCCCGTGCTCGATATGATCGCAGTTCCGGACTTTGCTTCGGGTGCTATGGAAAACTGGGGCGCGGTGACCTATCGCGAGTCCGCGCTTTTGGTAGATGCTGATGCAACTTCTGCATCGACAAAACAATGGGTTGCCGTGGTCATTGCACACGAGCTTTCGCATCAATGGTTCGGCAACTTGGTGACGATGGAGTGGTGGACGCATTTGTGGCTGAATGAGGGGTTTGCTTCGTATGTTGAGTACCTTGCGGTGGACCATATGTTTCCCGAGTGGGAGATGTGGACAGAGTTTGTTTCAGGCGATCTCGGGAGCGCACTCTCTCTCGATGCGCTCAAGCATACGCATCCGATAGAGGTACATGTGCATCATCCGGATGAGATCAGCGAAATCTTTGATACGGTGAGCTATTCAAAAGGCGCGAGCGTGATTCGTATGCTTGCAGAATATCTCGGTGAAAAAGATTTTCGCGATGGATTGCGCTACTATCTCAAAAAACATAGCTATAAAAATACCTCAACCGTTCATCTCTGGGAGGCGCTTGAGAAAGTTTCAAAAAAGAAAGTGCAGAAAATGATGAGTGCGTGGACAGGCAAGCCCGGGTACCCGCTCCTTACGGTGTCGCGAAAGGGGAATGAGCTTGAAATTTCGCAGTCGAGATTTTTCATCAGTCCGCTTTCTAAAAAAGAGTCGAATGATCGCACGGTATGGCAGGTGCCCGTCGGTATTCTTGGCGAGGGTCGTGCGGATAAAGAAAAGTTTATGCTCGACAAAAAGAGTGCGCGCTACAGCACTTCATTTGAGGGCGGATGGGTCAAGGCGAACGCAGGGGAGTCGAGCGTGGTGCGTGTGAATTATTCGCCGGAGCTTTGGGAAGCTCTTTGTTCTCCCGTGTCGAACAAAGAGCTTCCTCCTGCTGACCGCTTGGGACTCATCCGCGACAGTATGGACCTTGCCACTTCTGGTGAGCTCGATACGCCGACTGCTCTCGCTTTTGCATCTACCTACAAAAATGAAACAAGTTATGCTGTGTGGAGCGAGCTTGCTTTGGGGCTTGCTACGGTGGGGCACCTCATTGGCGAGGAATCGACGAACCCTCTCTATGAAAAATTTTGTCGCGATATTTTTGCGCCGATGGTGAAAAAGGTGGGATGGAAAAAGAGGAATAATGAACAACATACCGACACGCTTCTTCGAAGCCTCATTCTTTCAAATGCGGGGCGATATGGTGATGAAAGCGTGGTCGCGCGAGCACGCACATTGTTTGGTGGAATAAAGAAAGGAAAGAACCCGATTCCTGCCGACCTGCGCGGTGTCGTGTACGCGACGGTTGCGCGCCACGGAGGAAAAGCGGAATACGAAAAACTGATACAAATGTACAAAGATGCGGCGCTTCATGAAGAGAAAAATAGGATTGGCGCCGCTCTCGGTCGTTTCATGCAAAAAGAGCTTCTTGAAAAAACCCTCGCATTCTCGCTTTCAAACAATGTGCGTCATCAAGAGACGATTCGATTTTTTGGAGCGGTACTCGGGAATCCGAAAGGCAGAGACCTCTCATGGAAATTTATGAAACAGAAATGGCCTGTGCTTCTCGAGCGATACGGAGGAGCAAAAAGTCTCTCGTCCCTCGTTTCATATCTCGGAGTCTTTGTGCGTGAACGCGATGCCGCGGACATCGAAAGATTCTTCAAAAAGAATCCAGCCCCCGGAGCCGCGCGCGCAGTCGAACAAGTCCTCGAACGCATCCGCACAAAAGCCCTCTGGCTCGCCCGCGACAAGAAAAAGATCGCCAAGTGGCTTCGGTGTCAGACCAAAGTTAAAAGTGCATCTACCGTTAAGTAAGTAACTGTGTTCTAG
>ERZ1292625.1686-Hain-H41-01um-R1-1686-length-24486-cov-8_pt1 | contig 18670 bp, 18 predicted proteins | sample MGYA00564400_ERZ1292625 | MGnify/ENA primary metagenome ERZ1292625 (study PRJEB36523, sample SAMEA6512639) | groundwater metagenome | collected 2019-01-08 | study: AquaDiva: Metagenomics assemblies of 32 groundwater samples
GCCGTCGCACCCCATCCGATTCCGCCCGCGCATCCGGCTCCGGCCCGACGTTCACAACCTCGTGACCGCCGAGTTCGCCGCCGAGTACTTCTGGGGGGCGATTGAAAAGGAAACCGTCGTGGCGGTCATGGGCTTCCCGGTCACGCGGGGGCCGAAAGCCTGGGACGAGACGGGGCCGGAGTTTCAGATTGAACGATGACCTGTGGGTGTTCTTCTCGTACGGGCACAAGCCGCGATGGTCGGTTTCCTGGTGGGCGCGTTTTCTCACCGCGACCCCGTTCGCACACTGCGTTGTCGCCCACGACGGGGTGGTCCTTGATCCGTCCCTTGAAGGCAACCGATTCTGGCCCGTCATCCAGTACGTTCTGAGACACCCCGGGCTCATGCACGGGTACCGGGTTCCGGCCGGCGCCGACCCAAAACTGGACGACTTCGAGGGCGTGAAGTACGACACCCCGCCAGTTGTTCCAACCCTGTTTCGGTGGCTGACCAGGGGATTCTGGCCGGCGAAGGACTGTGTGGCGATCACGACAACGTGCCTTCGGAGGGCCGGGGTTTCGGTCCCCAACTGGATCGTCACGCCCAGGCAGTTGAGTGATTGGCTCTGGCATCGGGGGTATCATCGTGAAGAACTTGTCTGACGTGGACGCGACCGTGCTGGAGTTCATCCTCTCGGAACTCGACAAAATGACCGGCCCGCCCGAGTATGAACACGAAAAACTGGCCGACGAGCGGTACCGGCTCGAACTCGCGTACTCGCGCGGCAGGCGGTCGGTGGCGGACAATCTTCGCTTTGCACTCAAGCGAAAGGAACTGTGATGGGCGGCGGAGGCCCAGACCCAATCCCCATCGAAGACGACGAAGAACTCCCGCCCAAGCCGGACGTGCAGACCGTGATCCGTCTGCGCAGAGCGGCCGAGCGACGGCGGCGCGGGCGCGAATCGCTCCTGATCGAACCAGGCCCGTCGGCCGAACAGGCGGAAACCGGCATCAACACAGGCTACTAGACCATGCCCAAGGACAACCGCATCAGCGAGATGTTCACGAAGGCCGACGGGCAGCGCTCGCAGATCATGGAGCGAGCCCGCAAGTGCGCCGCCCTCTCAAAGCCGTGGTATCTCCCACCCTTGTCGCAGACTCCGGATACGCGGATGCCCGAGAACTACCAGTCTCTCGGCAGCCGGGGGGTCACGAACCTTGAGGGCCGGATGGTGCTGGCCCTGTTCCCGCCCGAGGTCCCCTGGCTCCACCTGACCCCGGCCCCGAGCATTCGGTACGACCCGCGCATGCCGCCCGAGATGATCCAGGAGATCGAGGCACGGCTGTACGTCCACGAAATGTTCATTCAGGCGACGCTGGAAAGCGCGTCTTTGAGCCTTGAGGACGACCGCGACGTGGCCGGGTTCCGCACCGTCATGCGGCAGGCCATCGGGCACGTTCTGGTCACGGGCGACACGCTCCTGCGCCTCGGAGACGACTACCGCCTGACGAACTACGGCCGCCCGCAGTATGTCACCAAGCGCGACCCCCAGGGCCGTGTTCTCTGGCACGTCGTCAAGGAATCCGTGGACATTCAGACGCTCACGGAGGAACAGCGCCAGAAAGCCGCGTTCGACGCCGACCGCGCGACCAAGGACGATCCCACCGAGCGCATGGTTGACCTGTACACCTGCGTCGAGTGGATGCCGCAGGACTCCATGTGGCGGATCTGCCAAGAGACCAACGGCAAGATCATCGTCGAGAGTTGGGAGCCGGTTTCTCCGTACTTTGCGGTGCCCTTCGACCTGCCGAGCGGGGAGGACTACGGGCGCGGGTTCATCGAGCAGAATCTCGGCGACCTGCGCAGCCTGGACGAACTTCGCCAAAGGCTCCTGGAGTTCGCCGCCCTCGCCAGCAAGCACCTGCTGGTCCGTGACTACCGGAGCCAGACTCGGGACGAGGATTACGCCAAGGACACCGGGAGCGTTATCCTGGGCCGCGTGGACGGTGGGCAAGTCCAGGACGCCGCGTTCTTCAAGGCCGACAAACTCGCCGACTTCAAGGTCTGCTACGACACCGCGACCCTGATCGAGCGCGGGCTCGGGTCGGCCATGCTGATCCAGAGCGAGGCGGTCCGGGACAGCGAACGGACGACCGCCTACGAGGTCGCCAAGGTGACAATCGCCGAGGTCGAGGGTGCGCTGGGCGGCTTCTACGCCCCGACCGCCGACCGCTTCCAGATCCCGATTGCCCGCCGCACGATCTACCAGTTGACGCGCGACCGGATGCTCCCACCACTCCCCAAGGGCGCTGTGGAGTTGCGGACCCTGACCGGCATCGCCGCGCTCGTGCGTGAACAGAAGGCCCTGAATCTCCTGACCTTCGCCGAGGTCGCTCGGAATCTCGGCCCGCAAGCACTGGCCCGGATCAACGGGGACGTGTTCCTGGACGTGTACGCCCGCTACCGCCAGATCGACGAGGCCGGGCTCATCAAGACGCCCGAGCAGGTCAAGGCCGAGGCGCAGTCGGCGCTGAGGCTCCAAGGCGCGGCACAGGCCCAGGAGAAAGCCGTGGACGTTCTCGGGAACGTCGCCCAGGCCGCACTCACGCCGCAGGCGGCGTAGACTTCACACGAAAGGAACCGTAGTTATGGCAACCACTCGTCACGGCAATTACGAAGTCACCGGCAGTGCCGCCGTGACAACGCTCGAAACGACCAGATGGCCGGTTATCGCCACCAAAGAAGCGATGCTTCAACTCATGGCCGCCGGACCATCCAACCCATACTGGAACGATCTGCTCATGCGCTTGTCCAACACCGACATCACCGATTGGGACGCCGACAAGGGTTCGTACGCCAGATAACCACTCAATAGGAGCACAGAATGAGCGAAACCGAAGTCGCCGCGCCGCCGGAAACAACCCCGGCGCCAACCCTTCTGGCCGGCAAGTACGCCAACGAGGCCGAACTCGCCAAAGGCATCCGCGAGGCGCACAAGACGATCGGCCTTCCCCCTCTCCCGGAATCCCAGGCGATCATCGGGCCGGGCGGCCTGTACGCCGACGCGAAGACCGCCGAAGAGGCGTACAAGCAGTACGACGGAGTTCTCAGCAAAGTCAAAACCCCGGCGCCCACGGCCCCGAGCATCAAGACGCCCACGGCCATCGAGCCCGAGGGCGAACTGGGCGACGACGCCGACCTCAACGCCGTCTTGAAAAGCGTCGGCGTGCAGGCGACGGAACTCACCGAGCAGTGGACCAAGGACGGCAAACTCTCAGACGACCAGTACGCCAAGTTCAAGGCCAAGGGCTACCCGAAGTCGATCATCAACGAGCACATGAAGGTCGCCGTCCGCGCCGCCGCGCTGGAGGCAGACCAGGAGATCGCCAAGGCGGTGAACATCGCCGGCGGCCAGCAGCAGCACGACACGATCCGCCAGTGGGCGGGGAACGGCGGCATCCCCAAGGAAGACCTGAAGGAACTTAACGAGCAGTTCAAGACCGGGAAACTCTCGTACTCGAACTACATGCGGCTGATCGTCTCCGAGCACGTCAAGGCCACCAACTCGGGCAGGACCGCCCCGCTGGTCAACGGCACTTCGCCCCAGCCGTCCGGCCCCATCAAGACCACCGCCGAGTTCAACACGCTCCTGAAGCGCGCCCAGGCGGGCGATTCCGCCGCCATCGAACAACTCCGCAACGCCGAGTTCGCCGACACCATGAGGGTCTGACATGCAACCGACGACCGAACAGATCAAAACGCTCCAGGACCTGAATCTCGGGTACAGGTTCCACGACCACGCCACGACGTACATGGACAACCCGACCGGCGGACGGGCGCTGGTTGACACGTCCAAGCCGCCGTGCGTCATGTGCGACGTGTTCGACCTGACCACCCGGGTCAATTTCTTCTCCGACAAGGGAAGCACGGAGGGCGAGGCGTTTGAGAAGGCGCTCGCCGGTGCCCTGGTTGCCGAGAAGCCCCTGACCCCGGCGCAGTTGGCCGACCCACGCTACCGCGAACTGGGCCAACTCCAACGGGAGAACGCGACCCTCAAGGAGCGGTTGCGGTCGCTGGAGCCCGAGGACCGCAGCGGCAACAACGGGGCCAGCAGGCTTGGATTTGCCAAGCCCAAAGACGACTCCGAGGAGCCCGCCAAGCGCAAACCGGGCCGACCCCGCAAGAACCCGCTTCCCGAATCGGCACTTGCCCAGACCGAACAGGCCGGATAATCTCATCCATCGGTCTTCGCCGCCAACACCCCCACGGGGGAGCGCGGCGTACGCCGGGTTTGATCGCTTCCTAAAGGGCCTGACACCATCAGGGACCCCGGAAGGTGCGTGAAACCGAAGTGTTGGTCGCTATCAGCGACCTCTCCTTCGTCACCACCCCACGGGGACCCCACATGGCAGTCAACGCAACACGATTCGGGGCCACCGGCGCGGACGACACCGCGCTGTTCCTCAAGACGTACACGGGCTCGTTCTTCGATCCGTGGCGTGAAACGACCCACTTCTGGAACGCTCCCGGCAACGTCATCGAGAAGAGGACGGTCAGTTTCGGCAAGCAGTTCCAGTACCTCCGCATGGCGGACCTGCCCGCCCCGGACGACTTCACCCCCGGCGATGAACTGCTCGGGCAGCCGTTCGCGGTCGATGAGGTCAACATCACGCCGGACAAGTATCTGGTCACGCACCAGTTCGTCCCGCGCGACCACATGAAGATGTCCCACTTTGAGACTCTGCCCAGGCTGGCCCGTTCGCACGCGGCCCGCCTGGCGCGGGCCTACGACCGGCGCATCGCCATTCTGGCGTGCGCGGCGGCCAGGCAGACCACGGCCGTCAGCAAGAACGGCCTGACCGTCCACAAGGGCGGCAACCGCGTTACGCGGACAGGTGGCACCGACTCCGGCGGGTCGGCGGTTATCACGACCCCGTTCCCGGCGTCCGCGACCGGCGCGGCCAACTACCGGGCCGATCTCCGCACACTCCGCCGGCGCATGACCGAAGACCAGTGCCCGACCGATCCGATGCTGTGGCAGAGGCCCGACATCGGCGAGGTCCTGTCCTACGACAGCACGGGACAGGTCTGGAGCCGCGACTACCAGGACCCCAACAAGATCAACGAACTGTCCGTGATGAAACTGGACGGCTTCAACGTCGCCAACAAGATGCCCAACACGACCACTAACGGCGGGCCGCTCCCGGACCAGAACCTCACCACCGAATCGCTTTCCAAGTACCAGTACAACTTCCTGCCGCAAGCCGCCGACGGCTGCCCGGTGGCGATTGCGCTGGCGACCAGCGAGGACGGCGGCGCGGCCGTGGGCGTGGCGACCTTCGAGGACGTTCAGCACCACGTCGGCTACTACCCCGAGAAGATGTCGTGGCTGGTCATGTCGTTCCTGTACGTCGGCGCCGGGATTCTCGATCCGTGGTGCGCCGGTTCCATCGAAGTCATCACCTGAGAACCAACAAGGAGACAGTTCAATGGCAGTCACAAGTCCTTACATTCTCAGGGACCGCCCCACCGCCCTGAACGCCAACGTCGGCGACGGCACGGTCCAGGCGCTCGCCGGGCTGACCGGAGAAACCTACGGGCAGGGACCGTTCAAGACCACGGCCTTGCACTTCTCGGCGGTTGCCCTGGCGATTACCGACGCGCTGGCCTATAGCGGTCAGAAGGTGTGGACCTTCCCGGCCGGCATCATCAACGTCTACGGCGCCATCGGATCAATGACGTTCACCACAACGTCGGCGATCGCCGGCACGCTCAACTCTGGCGTGCTGGTTTCGTGGGGCATCGGCACCGTCACCGCTTCCAACATCGTGCTCTCGACCACGATGCAGAATCTCATCCCGGGTACCGGGATCGCGGTCGTCAATTTCACGTCCAGTACGGTCATCAACGTGGCCCCGGCCGTCAGCAATTCGTTCCTTCAGAGTTCAACGCCGGGCCTATCCACCATCCCACGCTTCGACGGGACCACCACGGCCGTCGCTCTCTTCCTGAATCTCGGCGTGCCGACTATCACCGACATCGACGCCGACGCCACCTTGACCGTCACGGGCGAAGTCAACTTCAACTGGTCGTTGCTCGGCGACTACTAGCCGATCCGGTTTCTCATTCTCTCCTCCACCCCGCGCCGCCGAAAGACGGCGCGGGGGTTTATGATCCCGAGCGGCAGAGGTTGGGCGCATCACTCACTCACGTACCCCAACGGCGTTGACTTCCACGCGACAGACGTAAAGGGTCGGTGGAACCCGCTCGCCAGCACGGCGGCCGGGACGGGCGGGGACGGGATCGCGCCATCCATCGGGATCGCGTCCGACCCGGCCAACACCAACCGCGCTTGCCTCCAGATGGGGGCGATGGACTCAACGGCGCTCGGGGATATGGCGTTCCTGCGCTACGAGTTCCAGCACACCCAAGTCAACGCCAACGTCCAGATTGACGAGCGGCCGTCCGAGTTATGGTTCGAGCGCGAACTCTACATCGGTGTGACTGGCCTGACGAACTTCACGGGCTCGGCCACCGCGACGTGGCTGCGCCTGGAGGTTGAACTTCCCAACGCGACGGGCGGATTCCACTTCCGCAACATCGGCCAGAACTCGGCGTCGCAGTTCAACCGCTCGGGCCTGACCAACGCCCCAACGAATGCTCCGGGGTGGACCCATCGGCAGGGAACCGGGTACGCCACTGTGGACGGCTCGGCGGTCAATGCCGACCGCGACTTTGCAACCCCCTGGACCACCGGCGTCTGGCGCACGCTCAGGTTCCACTACAAGGCGGCCACGACCCCGGGCACCACCGGCGCGTCGTCCTTGGACGGTGTGCTTGAAATCTACATGTCCACCGGCTCCAGCGGTAACAGTGACGCCCTGACTTTCACCCTCATCAAGTCGTACCCGCACGGCGGCGGTCGGCTTATGGGAATCTTCCCGACGGTCTGGCACGAGAACGCCAACCCGGTCGGGGCCTACACCATCCTCTACCAGAACAGAAACTCGTGTTGGGGCACCACCGACCCCGCCCTGGGCGACGGCATCCTTACGCCCAACGGCGGCATGACCGGGGCGACGCCGTGGTTCACCCATTGCGGCGGGCGCGGCGCCCCCCACCTTGGCGCCCAGACCGCCTCGGGCTCCACGGTCACGGCCAAGGTCCACGGGTTCTACGACGCCAACCAGTTCGATTCCATTGTGACCAGCGCAACGGCCACGGTCGAGTGGGACACCAGTTCGTCATTCGCGGCACCGACGGCGCTCGGGGCCGTCACGTTCAGCGCGGCCAACCGCAACTGTTGGTCGGCAACGGCTACGGGGCTCCCTCAGAACTCGACGGTGTACTTCCGAGTGAAGTACCAGGCCGACGGCGGCACGATCTACACGTCGTCCACGTCGGTCTTGAAGACCATCAGCGCCACGGTGCCGTCGATCATCAGAATCGTCCACGGGTCTTGCACGGACCTGTCCACCGCCCTGACCCCGATGTCGGCGTTCGACCGGATTCCAGACGAAACGCCAAACTACGTGTTCCATCTGGGCGATCTGGTATATCTGGACAACGCCAACTACATGTTCAGCGGTGCCCCAATCGCCACCGCACTGACCAACTACGTCGCCGCCGGGGCCGATGCGACCGCCCGCAAACTCATCATCGAGCAGTACAACGTCCGCGCCACTTACGGGAGCAGCCAGTGGGAGAAGGCCGCCTGCCGCGCCTCTTCGATCGTGATGCGGAGCGACCACGACGACATCGACCAGTACGCGGGGGCATCCACGGTCACCCCGGCCGACTTCAACACCCCGGCGCCGGCGCCCACCAACGGCAATCTTCTGCGCGCCGAGGTTGACGAGGTGTACCGCGACCTCCTGGGCAACGCGACGACCAACTACGACAAGAACATCGCGTTCTCGTTCACCAGCGCGACGTGGGTTGAGGGCAGCAAAACGCTTACACAGGTTGGATCGTTCGCCGGGGCCGTGGCCGGCCAAAGTGTGCGGATCACGGGCGGGGCGAATGCGACCACCGGCGTCTATATCTGCGCCACGGCAACCCCACCAGACTCGATCACGCTGACGACCAGTATCGGCGCGCTGGCGACCGTCGGGATTACCGGCGACGTGGGGAGCACGGTCAACTACCAGTTGCTCGAAACCGCCCGGATCGCCTTTTTCATCCTGGACACCCGCCGACACTTCAACAAGGACGGGGCCACCGTCCTGGGATTGACGCAGAACACGTGGCTGGTCGACGCCCTGGGAGCCACGACCAAGCCGATCGTCGTCCTGACGGCGGACGGTCCGTGGTACACGACCAACGACGAGACGGCTGACAACTTCGGCGGGTACACCACGCCCCGCAACCTGGTCTTCGACGAGATCCAGGCCAACGCGAACATCCGGGCCGCCTACCTGTTGTCGGCCGATCGGCACTACATGTCGATCAAGACCGACGAGAGCAACAACAACTTCCGCACCTGGCCCAAGATCAAGGGATGTTTCAGCAGCGGCTCGTTCAACCAACTGGCCCGGGACCCGGCCGCGTTCGAGACGGGTGCCAACGCCTACCAGTCCAACTTCGGCAAGAGTACCGTCCAGTGCCTCCGGGCCTACATGGTGACAACGATCAACGAGGCGTCGGAAAGCGTGAACGTCGAGGTCGTCAACGGAGAAACCGGCGGAGTCACGTTCGCGGTAGGGTTCGGCGGCGCCGCCGGGATGGCTAGGCTTGTCCACGGGATTCTGGTTGACGACGAAGAGGAATGACCAATGCCAGACACAGCGACACTCGAAAAAACCGCCTCCCGCATGGTGAAGGTGACGTTCCTCTGGAGCGGGTCGGCCGGGACCGTGACTGTCCCGACGGCCGAGCGGTACACCGGCTGGCTTCTGGGCCTGGAAACGATCCCGGGGAGCACGGCACCGACCGCCCTCTACGACGTGGACCTCAACGACGAACTCGGCTACGACCTTCTCGGCGGCGCCGGGGACGACAGGTCCGATACCGCCAAGCAGTTCATCCAGCCTAAGGACTCGGGCGGCAACGTCACCCCTATCCCGATCTGCAACACCACGCTTTCGTTCGTCGCAACCGCCTCGGGCGCCGGGACCGGCGCCACGACCCAGCACCGCGCCGTCGCGTTTGTCCAACTCAAGTGACCAAACTCGAAGCCATCCGATTGATCGCGCAGCGCACCGGGCGACGGCCCCCGGCGGCGCTGGAAACCAACGGCATCGGCATGGCCGCCGACATCGAGCGCGTGCTGGACGATGAAGAACTCCGTATCCAGCAGGAGGGATGGGCCTACAACGTCCGCGTCAACGCGACGATCGCGCGGGACTCCAACAACCGCGTCCCGCTCCCGACCGGCACCCTTTGGATCGACACCGACCGCGAGGACGTGTGGCGGGACGTGACGCAACTCGGCGGGTTCCTCTACGACCGCGAGAACAACGTCGATACCTTCGACGGAAGCCTGCGCTGCACCTACTGCCTGCGGTACGAGTTTGACTGCATCCCCAGCCACGTCCAGGAGTACATCGTCGCCTGCACGGCGACCCAGTACAACCTCCAGTACGGATCTCCGATGGACAAGAAGGCCCTGTACTACCCTCTGGAGGAACAGCAGGTCCGCTCCAAAGTCAGAGCGCGGCAGATCGACAGCGATATCCGGGACGTGAACCTTCTCAAGACCGCCGAGGCGCGCCGAATCCTTGGGGACCGCAACAGCGGGTACGGATTCGCGGCGCGTGAACCCATGACGGGGCTTCCCACATGAGCCTGACACCCAACCCAGTCAGTTGCTCGGGCGGGGGCACGGTCACGGCCATCGAGTGCCTCCACGTCGAGGAACCGTCGGTCTTCATCGAGCACACGATCGTTGGGTTCGACGAACGGCAGCCGTTCTACCCCGAGGGCACGGACTTCGCAGCGGCGCCGTTCGAGACGATCGACCCGACCGAGGACCCGTTCGTACCCCCGCATCTTTTCGCCGGCCTCTTTGACCCGTCCGCCAGCGGTGGGGAGGGATCAAGCCAACCGCCGTACGATTCTGGCGGAAACACCAACCCGCACGGCGAGACATCCGGCCCGATCGGGGGAACCGCGCTCGTACCAGCCTGAAAGGAACACCATGTCCGGACGACTCTTTGCGATCAAGCCCAAGGCCGCCGTCAACTGCGCGGCAAGCCCGACCGTGACGTACCCCCTGTACTACCAGGCGCCGGCGTCGAACCTCGCGGCCCGGCTTCGTGAGTTCTCGATCAGTTTCGACGGCATTTCGTCGTCGGCGCCCAAGGCCCGGGTTGACCTTGCGCGGTGCTCGGCGCTGGGAACGTGGACCACGATGACCCAGGCGATCGAGTTCGACCCCGACGGCCCGACTATCCGGGGCACGTTCGGTCACACAGCCACAGGCGCTCCGACGATCAACGCGCTGGACGCCGATGAGGATGACATCCCGTTCAGCGAGTACGTCCACCTTCAGGGCGGGTACACATGGCGGCTGGGGGACATGGGCCTCATCATCCCGATCAACGGGATTATCGCCGTCCGTGTGACCCCCGGATCGACGGCCGCCAACTGCCTCCCGAGGTTCGTCATCGAGGAGTAAGCCGTGCCGACCCTTGGCCTGACGAAACTCAACGCCGTCAACCGGATGCTCTACGCCGTCAACGAGCGGCCGGTACCGTCCTTGACACCCGGCGGCTCAACCATCGAGGCCGACGCCGAGCGGTTCCTGGACGACTACAACGACGTGGTGCAGACGTACGGGTGGCCCGAGAACACCCGGTTCTTCGAGGACATCACGTCCGACGGCACCGGCATCATCACGGTCCCTTCCGATACCCTGAAAATCTGGCCTTCCGGCCGGAACGAGTACCGGACCATCGTGCTCCAGAGTGACCAACTGGTCGATCAGAACAACAACACCACGAACTTCGGGGCCAACGTCACGATCCAGTTCGACCGGGTGCGGCGGATGGGCTTTGAGAACACCAGTCCCTCCCTCAAGGAACTCATCCTGACCACGGCGATGTGCTACTTCCAGCAGCGGATTCGCGGGTCGATGACGATGGACGCGATGATCCAGCAGGAGCGGGCACTGGCCGAGATGATGGCCGACCGAAACCAGTCGCGGCTGGCCCGCCGCCCGATCAACCTCCAGCCGATCATCGCCACGATGCGCGGGGTCCAATCAGAGCGGCAATAATCCGCCATGCCGACTACGACGGACAAGCGGGAACGGATCACCACGCCGCTCCTGTTCGGCGGGATCAGCCAGCAACCGCCGCACGCTCGGTTCCCACACCAGGTCCAAGATGCCTCCAACGCCGCGTTCAGCGTGGCCGACGGCTTCTCAAAGCGCCCCGGGACCGTGTTCGTCCGCAACATCGCCGGCCTGACCGGCACGAACTACCGGCTTCATTCGATCCACCGGGACCGGGACGAGTTGTACGCCGTAGTCTATGGCTCCAACAACATCGCCACGACCGAGTTCCACGTCTTTGAGATCACCGACCAGAATCTCAAGGCTACGGTGGACGTGTCGGGCGCGGCGCAGACGTACCTCGACACGCTCGGGCCGGAACAGGTGGACGCGCTGCGGCTCCTTTCGGTCCTGGATTACACGCTCATCGCCAATAGCCGGGTCGCCACGGCGGTCGCGGCGTCCGACACGTTCCTGGTCGAACGCTCGTGGCGGGACTACGGCGTGCTGCTCGCCTTCTCGACCACGGACGGGCTGTACTTCGAGACTGAAAACGACACCGAGATACAGCGCAAGGGCCACTGGCAGTACAGCCTGGGCGGGATCACCTTCGCCCACAACAACCTCCGTACCCTCGACAACAGCAGCGTCACCAACAAGTTCCTGGATGTCGGTCCCGTGGGATTCTGGCGGGCGACCGCGAACAACCCCATGGGATTCCGGGTATTCTTCGGGCGGTTCGGGCCGACCACACTGGTCGGGGCGACGTGGACCGAAGGTACGCTCACGCTCGACCTTGCCGGCACCCCGCTCGCCAACTACGTCTTCCGGTCCGGCGATCACGTCAACGTCGGGTCGATCGTATCGGACCCAGGACCTGGCGCCGATCTTCCGGCTGGCATCTACCGGGTCGCCTCCAGGACCGACAGCAACACGATCGTCCTTTCCAGCGCCACGGCGGTATCGGCCAACACCTACGACACCGGCCTCATCATCGGCAACGAGTACGAAGTCGTCGCCGACATGGAAGACGTGGCCCTGACGGACATGCAAGACGTGGCGGCACAGTTCCAGGCCAAACTTCGCGCGGCCGGGGCTAGTCATGCCTGCGTCGCGTGGTACGGGCGCGGGGTCTACGGGGCCTTCCAGATCACCGGTCCGTACCGGGGCTCCAACGCCACGATCTACGCCTGCAAAGCGCCGATCGACGCGGGGGCAAAGCCCAAGACCAAGGACCTGACCGTGGCCGGACTCCCGTTCGACCTTGCGGTGAATCAGATCATCAACGGCACCGGGACGATCGCCAACGACCTTGACCTTCTGGCGCCGGAACTGCGATGGGTCCGAGTCCACCCGCCGGGGCAAACGGCCGGGGCCTTGAGCGCCAACACCATGCCGGTCAAACTCACCCGCGAATCGCCGAGCGGGTCCGGGACCGTCACCGCCGTATCGGTCGCGGGCGACGGCGTGGTCACGACCGGCGGCGCCCACAACCTCGTGATCGGCCAAACGGCAACGATGGCGGGCCTGACCACGGCTCCGGGGAACATGAACGGCGCGCACGTCGTCACCGCCGTTCCGACCACCACCACCTTCCGGTGCGGCGTGGATACCAGCGGCGGGGTCGCCGACGGCGTGGGCACGTTCACGTCCCAACCCTACTTCAAGATCGCGGTCAACACCTGGACGCAGCGAATCCTAGGCGACTCGACCACCAACCCGGCCCCACAACCGATCATCGACGGAAAGACGGTCAACGACATCACCTTCCATCGCGGGCGGCTCGGCCTGATGATCGGCGAAACCGTCGTCATGTCGCAGGCCAATGACCTGTTCAACTTCTTCCAGGAAGATGACGAGGTTCTCGTGGACTCCGACCCGATCGAAGCGCCGCTCTCGGACAACCGTGTCGTCATCATCGACTACGCCGTCCCGTTCCGCAACAGCCTGACGCTGTTTACGCGGGCGGGCAAGCAGTTTGACTTCAGCGCGCCCGAGGCCCTGACACCATCCACCGCGTCATCCACATCCTCCACCGCCTACCAGACTCTCGACGTGCGCCCCCAGACGACGCAGGGGCGGATCTACTTTATGGGCACGCGCGGGTGCCAGACCCAGATGCTCGAATACTTCTACGACGACCTAGCGCTGGCGAGCGACGCCAACGAAGTCACGGGACACGTCCGCGACCTTCTGCCAGAGACAATCCGGTCGTTGTCAGCCTTCGAGAACGCCAACGTGGTCTTTGTCGTCCAATCCGCGTCGTCCAGCATGTTCGTCTACCAGATGTACTGGACCGGGCCGCGCCAGAAACAGCAGTCGGCGTGGACGAAGTTCACGTTCGATCCGTCCTACCTGATCCAGGACGTAACCGTTCTTTCGGGCCGCGTCTACATGCTCACCAAGACCGCGAATCTCTGGTTCATCGAACGCCTCCCGATCATCGACGAGCCCCTGTCGTGCAACTACGACGACATCGTGGACCCCGCCCCGGCGATCACCGAGCCGTACACGACCCACCTGGACCGCCGGTTCTACAAGGCGTCCGGGAGCGGCACGTTCAACGCCACCGACCAGCGCACGGAGTTCGACCTTGGGGTGCAGACACCGGGATCGACGGTCAACTCGTGCGTCAACCTTTCGACCGGCGAGGAAGTCCCGGTCGTCTACTGGTCCGGCACCACGGTCGGGGTGCAGGGCGACGTGTCGGCCGTCAACGTCGTCATCGGGTGCAAGTACACGATGAGCGTGGAACTCACGCGCCCCTACATCCGCAATGAGCAGGGGCAGGCCGAACTCGACCACGACCTCCTGGTGGACAAGATCGTGGTGTCCCACCGCGATACCGGGTCGTACACCGTGAAAGCCGTGCGTGGGGCGCAGGAATCCACCAAGGAGTTCTCGGCCGCCGACTTCGGGACCGAAACGGGCGAGGAATCCTTCCACGAGGCACGGGGCAGCGTCCGACTGGTCCGGCTCCTGATCGAATCCGACAAGGCGCGGCCCGCTACGATTGCGAGCGTTCAGTACATCGGTACCCCGCGAGAAGGACTGGACTGATGGCCGAGGGACTTGCAGCGGCGCTTATTGTCGGGGCGGCTTCGGCGGGCGCCACAGCCTACGCCGCGCGGCAGCAGAACAAGGCCGCCAAGCGGGCCATGCTGTCGGCCCAGAACGCCGCCGCGATCACGGGCAAGCAGGTCAGCCAGTCGGCGGCGCTCGAACAGCAGAAGAATCGCGTACGCTCCCAGCAGGTCATCGGGCGGCTCCGGGTCGCCGCCGCCGAGAGCGGGCTCGCCGAGGACGGGAGTTTCCTGGACCTGATCGAGCAGGCCGACATCGACACGGCGATCAACACGGCGGTCATCGAGCAGAACCGCCAGAACCAGTTGCTCCGAGTCCAGAGCGGGCTGGAGGCCGACTTCGCGCAGTTGTCGTCCCGGATCGTGAGCCCGATCCTGGCGGGGTTCCAAGGCGGGCTGAGCGGGGCGCAGTCCGGCCTTGCGATCGGCGGGTCGATCGGCGGGGGCGGTTCGTACTCCAAGGACTACATCGACGCATCGCGCACGACCGGGAGCCCGGACACGAGGTACACATGAGCCGCCTCCCGTCGGTCGGCATCACCGAATCGCTCGCCGTTCCGGGCATCGTCCCCTTGCCACCGGCGACCGACGCCAGCGCCAATATAGCGCTGCAACTGGCCTCGGCGCTCGGGGTAGCCGGGAACCTGGCGTCCGACATCGGCGTTGAACAGCGCCGGCGGGCGTCCGAGCGGGCGCGCGCCGAGCGCGAAGCAGAGGTCTTTCTCCGTGGCCAGGCGTCGCTCGACTACGCGGTCGGCATCTCCGGATACCGCGACCGGATCACCGACCCGGACCCCAAGAATCGCCTGATGGTCCCGGTCGGCCTGACGCCCGCCGACTTCGCGCGCCAACTCATCGAGAACGACACCAAGGACATGCCGGCCGCGTACAAGGATCAGTACACCAAGCACGCCGCCCCGGCCCTCACCGAACTCTTCATCGCCCAGCGGGGGGCCATCCAGACCGAGGCGCGGAAAGACAACCTCTCCATGCTGACGGGGGCGGCGAGCACCGCCCCGTCGTCAACGGCCGTCATGCAGATCCGCGCCGCCGCGCAGCGCTCGTACCCCGACCTGACAGACAGGGAGTGGGGAGGGGTTCTGGCCCATTCGCTCTCCGCGTCCGCCGCCAGCGGCAACCGCACGCAGTTCGACATCATCTCCGGCGCAATGCCGCAGGGGTTTCAGGACGAGATCGTCCGGCAACGCGCTACGCTGGAGGACAACGAGATCCAGGCCGAGGAACGGCGTGTGAACCTTGGACGCCAGCGGATCGACCAACTCCGCCTCCAGAACGAACCGGCGGCGGTTATCCTCGACGCGATCGACAAGAGCGAACTGCTGGACTCCAGCGCCAAGGAACTTGAGCGCCGCCAGACGTTGAACTCCGTCCAGAAGCAAGGCGCGGACTCCATCCTGTCCAAGATCACGCTGGGCAACTGGATCGGGGGAACCCCGGCCGCGACCGAGGCGGAGATCCGCCGCCGGATGACGCTCCCGCCGGACAGCCCCGACTACGTAGACGGCACGGACGGAAGCCAACTCCTGAATCACCTGGGCAACACGATCAAGTTCGACGCCGACCGCGTGGTGGTGTCGGGCGCGTTCAACGCGGCCCGCGCCGGCACAACCCCGATCCCGCTTCCCGCCGGGCAGGGTTACGACAACCCGATGCTATCGCTCATGGCCGACGAGGGCGTCGTGTCGGGCTTTGCGGGCGGTGGCGGCAAGTTCGCGTTGACGAGCATCGACCGCCCGGTGGCGTTCGCGGCGCGGTCGGTCGCGGTCAACCTTGTCCCCGAGCAGGCCAAGGACATGATCCGGGCCGGGATGACCTCACCGAACGCCGATCAAGCGCTGGACGCCCTGGCCACGTACGCCGCGATCGGGCTCCAAAACCGAGCGCTCGCGGAGGACATCCCGCTCCCCAAGGACGCCGCTCTAAAGGGCCGGTTTGTCCTCAACGCACTCAGCGAAGTACCGCCGGCCGACCTACGCGACGAAGCCAAACTCCGGGAACTCGTCCGGCCGCTGGCGGCCACGGCGGTCAAGATGGACCCGACGGTCGCCGCGATGGACAATGACCAGGTGCTCGGGACGGTCCTGTTCTCAGATCCGAACGCAAAGATGGTCAACTCACTCACGTACCAACGGGACAAGACCACGGAACAGTCCAACAAACTCTCTAGTTCGATCCGTGTTCAGTTCGGCGACGCACCGAAGATCGTCCCCGGCAACGTCGCCAACACCTTCGAGCGGCACCTGATCGACGAGTACAAGATTCAGCGGAGCCTGATCCCGGACGACGTACAGGCGTCCAGGGAGGCCGTCGCGGCGGCTACCCGTCTGACGCTCCGGGAGCATCCGATCAACCTGTGGGGCGGTACGCCACGCTACGGACGTTCCGGAGACGTGTTCACCGACCCGGCCGCCCTCCGCAGGGAGGCGGAAACGCAAGTCGGTGCCGAAACCGCCTCGCTCCTGTGGAACCACTACACGCCGGAGTTCGCGGCCACCAAGAGCGGACGGCCAGCGTGGGTGTTCCGGGACATCCAACAAGGGAGTCATGCCCTCTACGAATCGTCGAACGGTGTGCTGGTCATCAGCCTGCCGATCCAAGGGACAATCCAGAAACCGCCACCCAAGCCGACACTCCCCGAGGGTGCCGCCAAAGGTCTTTACCACTACTAATGCCCATCGAAGAACTACTCCAACCCCAGACCGCGCCATCGCCGCTCCAGGCCGACCTGACGGCCCCGCTCCCCGAACGCCCGGGCTTTGCCGAGTCCATGCAGTTGATGTTCCAGACCGGCACGATCATCGGTCAGTTGGGGGAGAGTGTTCCGGTCTGGATATCGTCCTTCGCCGACGAAGAGCCGGGGTTCGACCCGTACGACCCGGGACGGTACAACAACGCCGACTACTTCGCGCGCCACCCGTCGATGATCGAGCCGTTCCGGTCCGGCGGGGTGGCGGATATCAAGAGTTCGGCTCACTTCGCGGCCTTCGAGGACCGGCAAGACAGCGACTACGAGATGCGGCAGCGGCTCGGGGGCGCGACCGGGACGATGCAGTTCTTCGCCGGGCTCGCGGCGATGGCACCGGAACTGGTCGCAACCGGCGCCGCCGGGAAGGCGCTCGGCATCGCCGCCCCGAAGTACCTGACCGAAGGCACCCACATGGCCCGCGCCGGGAAACTGGCCGTGGCCGGCGGCGCGTTCAACCTGACCTACGACCAGGCGCAGCGGGCGATCAACCCGCACCGAAACGTCGAGGAAGGCACGCAGGCGCTATGGATGTTCGGCACCGGGGCGGCGTTCGGCGCCGCGATCCCGCTGTTCGTCGCCGGGGCCAACAAGATCGGCAAGGCCAACACCACCGCCCGCGTCATGCGCCTCCAGCGCGAGGCGGCTGAGATGCAGGCGTCGCCGGTGTACCAGGACGTCGTGGAGGCGGCCAAGACCGACGCGAAGGACGCGGTGGAAAGACTCAGAAAGGAGACACCTCGTGGGCAAGTACGCGAGCAAGGCGCAGATGCGGTGGGCGAACAGCCCGGCGGGGAAGCGGGCGCTGGGGGCGTCGGAAGTGTCGCTGCGGAACCAGGCGTCGAAGGGCAAGCGGCTGCCAGCGCGGGCGCGAAAGAAGTAGGCCAACTTGTCGGCGCTGCGCACACGGCGCCACCGCCAAAGACCCCGACCGCTCCCCTCCGCTGGGAGTACCGCGACGGCAAGATGGTCCAGGTGGAGGATAGCGGCACGCCGGTACAAGCGATGGGCGCGGCGTCGCCGGAGATCAGCGTCGGCGACCCGTCGCTCGACGCGGCCGGCGCCGACCCGACGCGCCACTTCACGATCCTGGACACACCGGACACGCGAGCGCAGATCGACGAGATCAAGGCCCTGCGCCCCGACGCGATCTTCCACGAGCACCCCATGCAGGGGTACTACGACTACATCGACTCGATCAACAAGATCCAGCCGATCGACCTTGGCCCGATCGGCAACAAACTGGCCGCCACGATGGGGCTGTTCTCGCCCGGCAAGTCGGTCGCCCAAACCGTATCGCTCCGCGCCAGACAGGCGGCGCGGCTGATCTTCGACTACGTGCGCCCAACCGAAGAAGCGGGCGTATCCCCCTTGACGTTCAAGAGCGAGATCCCGGCCGAGGGCATCCGCGACATCTTCCTGGGCTGGCACGACGACGCGGCGAGGGGACTCCACGACCTCTACGTCAAGGGCGAGGTCGAGGGTGGGCGAACAACCTTCGGAAACGCCGTCACGGCCTACATGCGGGCCATGAACGACCTGAAACGCAACCCGGGCATCGAGCCCGAGGCGCCGGCATCGGTCAAAGAAGCCGCGAAAGTCATGGCCGACTACCGGCTCAAGATGGG
>ERZ1292625.2243-Hain-H41-01um-R1-2243-length-18660-cov-8_pt1 | contig 18660 bp, 22 predicted proteins | sample MGYA00564400_ERZ1292625 | MGnify/ENA primary metagenome ERZ1292625 (study PRJEB36523, sample SAMEA6512639) | groundwater metagenome | collected 2019-01-08 | study: AquaDiva: Metagenomics assemblies of 32 groundwater samples
TTTACTTTAAATTATTAATAATGAAATCTCAATGAATTATATTCTAAAACTTCATATTATACCAATCCAGATTATAAATATCTTGAATCAACATCCAACACCATTGTTTCTATCTCATGAGCTATAATTAAAATTCTTTTATATCTCCTTCTACCATGGCGACAAATTCAATACCATAATTAGGAAGAAGTTTTGTTGGTAATGTATGGGCGGAACCAAAGCGAGTGCCGTCGTGAACTGGGAAAGCAATTTTGGGCTTAAGGAGAATTGCATAATCTATAGCTTCGCCAATTTTCATCCATGGGCCTGATACAGGTAAGGCTAGTATTTCAACTGTTTGTTTTGGGTCAGTAAAAGCATCTCCTGGATACCAGAGTCTTCCGTCAATAAAAAATCCCATATTAGATGATAGGGGTATATCACTGTGCATTTGAGCATGTTTTTCTCCAATACATACCACGGTAACTTCTCCTAATAGAACTTTTTCACTGTCACCTATTTTCTTGTGTTCAATGTTCTCTTGAGTCAATAAATCACTCACTGAGTTATTAGTATAGATTAAAACACTAGGATTTTTATCCAAAATAATTTTTAGAGATTCTATATGATAGTGATCCTGATGTTCGTGAGTAAAGAGAATGAAATCTATATTTTCTAATTTTGAATGAGCTTCTACTGTATAGCTCCCGGGGTCAGTGAGAATTCTTTTTCCCTTAGTTTCTATGAGTAAACAACAATGCCCTAATTTAGTGATTTTCATAGGATCAGTATAATCAGGATTTGGCTAAAAGGAAAGACGATGGAAAATTTTAAATAAATACCATAAATTTAGGTCATTTTTTCTCATTTTTTCACTAATATGTGTTCGTCCGTTTTGCATAAATAATAGGAGTATGGTAGGATGTTCAAGGAATCAGTACTGGAACTAAAAGAGAGAACCACATCATGCTATGCGTGCGGATTTCTCCTTTAGCTTCAAAATTAAATATAGGAAGGTGTAAATGACAAGAAGAGGATTAGTGGCTTTGACCATCATAGCAATGAGGTCAGAGGAGCCTTTGGCTTCTATGGAAAATGTAGAGATGCCGGAGGAGTGTCGCCAATTTGGAGTAGCCGAGGCTACTTATTACGGCGAGTCTTTCCATGGGCGCACGATGGCCAATGGGGAAGCCTTTGATAAGGACGACCCGACAATAGCGGCTTCACCCACTCTGCCTTTAGGTAGGCGGGTAACTGTGATCCATCCGGAAAATAAGAAGGTGGTAACCGTAACTATCACAGACCGGATGCCAGAAGGCGCTCCAGATAATGCTTTGGATCTATCTAGAGCAGCTGCTCAAAAGCTCGGTATACTCACAGAAGGCCGAGCCAGAGTCTACGTGCAAGTAGAAAACTAGTTATTTTCCCCTCCATCACATCCCCAAGCTGTTCACGGCTTGGGGATGTTTTTTTGTTAAATTTGATTCCAATAAAGAGAGACATTGAAGGTTTTGAGTTTTTTCAGGTAAATCCAGCCTTATCACTTCAGAACTAATTTGATAAGCTACTGATATGAATAAAAAGCAAATTATTAAAAGAACAGAATATTTTGTTAGACAAGCACTTTCAGGAGAAGGGACAGGGCACGATTGGTGGCATATTGAGAGAGTCAGAAATAATGCAAGATTAATAAACAAAAAAGAGAAAGCCGATGATTTTATTATAGACTTAGCACTTTTGCTTCACGATGTTGGTGATAGAAAGGTCATCAATAAAGAAGAAGATGATTATAGTATTGCTGAAAACTTCTTAATACAACAAAAAATACCAAGTGAAATTATTGAAGATGTAATGTTTATTATCAAAAATATGTCTTTCAGTAAGTCTTTGAATAAAAAGAGGGAAAATGTTTCAAAAGAATTTTGTATAGTGCAAGACGCTGATAGATTAGATGCTATTGGGGCAATTGGTGTTGCTAGAGCTTTTGCTTATGGAGGTAAAAGGGGACGACCACTTTACGACCCAACTAGAAAGGCCCAAAAGATAAATACAACTAAAGAGTATAGAAAATTGAATAGCTCAACCTTGCATCATTTTGAAGAGAAACTTTTTTTGTTGAAAAATTTGATGAACACAAAAACTGCTAAAGAAATTGCGAAAGATAGAAATGAGTTTATGAAAAAATATCTTAAGCAATTTTTAGATGAGTGGAGTGGTAAAAAATAATACTTTACCTTGATTTATAATGGCTCCTTATCGTGGACGATCTGCCCGAATGACCGTATTCGGTTAGGTAGGGTTCATTTATCCTGACTTGTACTGAGTTTGATCGAAGTAGCCTGATTAAGGATAACCCTTAGTTGGTATCAGATAAAGCGGTGATTACATTTTTTACAAACCCCAATCGGCCCAGCTTTCGGGAAAGGAAAGCTCGTGAGTTCTTAAATAAACGATGATCTGACCATTATGCAGGGTCTCGTGGTCCATTAGGTAATTGAGATGGTCATGAATATTGACTGTATTTACATGCCAATACTGCCAATCAATTTCCAAATCATCCGAATCAACACCCCCAAGAGCTTTTAGTAGCCTGCCATTTGCTCTTTGCCATAAATCAACAAGCAATTCTTTTGACTTAGCCACATTCAAATCAATTTTCTCAATAGTCTTACCTAGAACCTTGTTCTCTATCGCCTCGGCATACTGAAATCGTATTTTGCACATATGCCTAAATTGCTCACCAAGAGTGCCCATGTTCTTACCAACAGTGAGACCTAACTGATTATCAGAAAGACTTTTCAGCACATCAAATCCAAGATTCTGAATATAGGTCCAGTCTTCTATTTTCTTTTGAATTTCTTTAGTGTTCATAAACCTTCTTTTTTGCCCCATTGTATTTTGTTCCAAACTCTCTCGTAAATATAATATATGGTCATTCCTATTAAAGCGGCAACTACAGTGATTTCAATTGATTCGGATAGCTTTCCAGTATAAAAGTAGATAACACTCCAAGTTATTAAAGTGGCGATGATTCTCCAAAGAATCGTTTTTACCACAGACCTGGCCTTAGTCTCGTAGAACATTCCTAGTTTTTAATTATTAAAGGATTAAAGTTGGTTTTATTCATTTGTCCTATTTAGAATTTCGTTTATAAATTCAATTTTCCGTCTGTAATACTCTCTAACCGATACACCATTTCCATCTTCTTTGAGCTTTCTGTATTTTTCTAATGCTTCAGGGTTTTGCTTTAAGTAACTAAAGTGTTTTTCTCCATCAATCCAACTCTGATGGTCTTGGTTAGTAAGCATTATTTCTATTCTCGTTCCGTCTATATGTCTGTAGAATTTAGTTCTTTCTTGAGGATAGACGCTTTTTGGCTTACCCCATACTGCTTCCATTTTTGGCGTAAGTTCTTCAATTTGTTCTGGCAATATAGGAATATAGACATCAATTTCTTTCTGCCCAGAAATACCTAAAGCAGAGGCACCTCTGTGTAGGACTTCATATTCTGTTCCAATTATAGATTGAATTTCTGATTTTACTTGCTCAAACTTCTCTGGAGCTTTTGGGTCATATGGAAATATAACTATTTTATCTACATCCGAAAGATGGTCTATCCATTTTTGTTGTGCGGGGGTAATCATATCTTTGTTATCTTCTTTGCTACGGCATCTACAAACAATCTAAAAGCAGGTCTTTTTTCCCTGTCATAAATAATCTTTACCCCGAGCAAATGTCCTTCTGTGCAAGATAAATCCTTTTTAGAAGTAGATATTTTAGATTCAACAATTCTATCAATATACGTTCTTCGTAGATTACCTTGTCCATCTTTTTGATACATACAAATATGTTTACCGCATTTTTGGCAGGAAATGTTTAGTAAGCGAGAATACCCGCCTCTTACTTTTTTATACTTATCATTTTTGAAAATAGTTTTAGACATTCTTATATATTTCAAGGGCTTTACTCATTATCCTATCTCCAATCTGACCCCAATCGAAATACTTTTTATAATCTTCTGGGTCAATAAGTTCTATCTTTGTAATATCTCCATCTGGGTCGGCAGTAAAACCTCCTATAGGTTCTACAATACAAAATGACCTTGTTTGTCTGATTACTCTATCTCCTTCGTAAATATCTTGATAACCAATAATCTGTTGATTTAACACTTTCATATTGGTTTCTTCTTTCACTTCTCTAATCACCGCATCTTCGTAAGTTTCTCCTACCTCAATGCCTCCGCCAGGCGGTGTCCAGTATCCTTTCTTTTCTGCATATACCACAATCATTTTACCTTTATAAAAACAATATGCGTGAACTCCTTGTAGAGTTTTATCTTCCAAGTCTAAAGTCGGGTCACCCTCTTTGTATACAACATTTAGAATTTGTCCAAGCCGATTTGTGAGAGTTGATTTGATTTCCATATTATTCAGGTCTACAATAAATTTCTAAACGAATATCGCTTGGGTCATCAAACCAAATAAATTCTTTATTGCCGTACTTATCTAACTCTAAACATCATCGCTATTCTGTCAGCTGACCGCTTGTCTACCTTTCTCAAATGTTCTACCAATACTTTTTTGTCAGAGATTTTTTGATCAAATTCATTTCTTGCCGCCTCATAAGTAGCCCACAACTCGTCATATTGTTTTCTATTATCTCCCACATGTTGATGTACATCGGCAAAGTCATCAAAACCTCCCATTCTTTCAATAAATTTTTCTCTAACATCCACTGCGTCTAATAATTTTTTAACTAAATCTACTTGCTCCTCTAGCGACAAGGTTGGATTTTGGTTTGGGTCACTTTCCATAATTTAAAATTATTATTAATTATTTTTTTAAATTTCTGTGCTCCGCGGGTTGGATTCGAACCAACGACCAATCGCTTAACAGGCGACTGCGCTACCGCTGCGCCACCGCGGAATAATATTTACTCACTCACTATTCAGACTATACACCATAACACCAATCTTCAAGCGCAGTCGCCTGAACAGGCTCCGTCACAGATAATTTTCTGCTGAAAATTTCTGCGACCCCGCCTCGCACCGTCGTGCTCCGGCCTTGCGGTTGGGTCCCATCCCAACCTCACTCCACCGCTGCGCCACCGCGGAATGGTATCTTTAACTTTCTACTAAGGTTGTCTATCAATTAATTTCAACGAACTTGAATATTCTAACGATAAAAAGCCTTTTGTGCAATGTGTTTAAAAAAAATTGACACAACACCTATAAAAGTGTTATATTTTGACAGGAGGTAGTTATGAACTTTAACTTTAGCACAGGAGTGGTTTCCTTACTGAATCCGTTCACAGTGGTTCTCAAAGGCGGGATTGTGGCAAAAAGAAGGCATTCCAATGAGCTTGGTCACCGATTTCATCTTGGCAAGAAAATCTTTGCCTCATGGTGTGGCAAGGAAGACGTTACCCGTCCACCAATCAGTAATGGTCAGCATTGGCTTGATTTTGATGCTATAGAACCTGAAGGTCTATGGCGAAGAGAAGAAGTCTATATCCCAGCTTTTCAAAGAGACGGGAGAAGGGGGTTTGAAGCTGAAGACATCGTGCTCAACGCATTGATCCACTGTGGAGTTAGGGCTGAAAAACCGACTCTCTATGAAGATCAACGACTTGGCGTAGACTTCTGGGTTTTCCTCAAAATTGAAGGTAGTTGGAAGTGGCTTCCTGTAGATCTCACTTTGCGTCGTGGTGAAGAGCTTGAGGAAAAATACAAGACTGCTTTTGAGAGAGGAATTATCGTCGTAGCTCTTATGGGGTGGCAGACAAAGAGGTCAGCCAATATTGTTTTTAGTGATTTTATGAATAATCTCATCAGAAATCACAGGAACTTTTTGGCTCAAGAAAAGTCACTCCTAAAGCGAGAAGAAGCCAAGCTTTACGAGACAACTTTTATGTACAGTGGGCCTTTAAGGAGGTAAGGGTTTGGTGATGACCGGCGGCCAGGAGCACTTCTGGCCGCCTTTTATGTTATTATTTGATCTCTAGATTATGAATAAGAAAATCAAGATAGAGATAGCCTTTGGACTTATGGTTTTGTCGGCCTCTCTTATTGCTTTTGTTGTATATGGCTATTATCGATACGATGAGCTTTCTAAGAATTTAGATAACACGAATTTGGATCTTCTAGAATTACAGAAGAATTTTGACGCACTGAATGAAGAGCGCGATTATATTTACAACAATTTGCTTAGTGAACAGGCGAAAAATAGTTTGTTTGAAAATCAGATCAAAGAAATAGCTGGCACGGTCGGCAACTTAGACAAGCTTTCTAAAACAGATGAGGAGCTTTTGCAAAAATATTCTAGGGTTTATTTTCTCAATGAGCATTATGTTCCGGAATCTCTCGCTACCATTACTCCAAGCCACTTGCTTCAAGAAGAAAGGGTGCAATATGCGCATGCTAAAGTAGCACCGTATTTGGAAGCAATGATGAAAGATATGGAGGAGAGGGGCACGCCCATCCTTGTTGTATCAGCTTTTCGTTCTTTTGCGGAGCAGATCTCTCTCAAGGGTAAGTACTTGGTCACTTATGGCTCTGGCGCGAACCAATTTTCGGCTGATCAGGGTTTTTCTGAACATCAGCTCGGTACTGCTTTTGATTTCACCACCGTAAAACTTGCCAGCAACTTCACAGATTTTGCTGGCACAGAAAGTTATAAATGGCTGTTGCAAAATGCCCACAAATACGGTTTTATACTCTCTTATCCCAAAGATAATTCTTATTATCAATTTGAGCCGTGGCATTGGCGCTTTGTTGGCAAAAAACTTGCCTTGCGTCTTCACGAAGAAGAGGAGAGCTTTTATGATTTAGATCAGCGTATAATCAACAACTATCTTCTCTCCATTTTTGATTAAAATCCTATAAATTTAAAATTATTTATACAAAAGCTCAAAGATTTTAGTTGGCTCGGTTTTGCCTTTTACGGTTATAGTGCCGAGCTCTTGAGTTTTGAAACTACTGTCGTCTCGAAGAGCTTTGGCGAAAGATTCATTAACTATCGTTTCTACTCCAAATTCTTTGGTTTGGCTCTCTAAGCGTGAAGCTAGGTTGACGCTGTCGCCCATAACGGTGTAATTGAAGCGTTTATTCGAACCCATATTGCCGACGATAACTTCTCCCAAAGTAAGACCCATACCTATTTTTATTTCTGCTTTACCTTCTAGCTTCAGTTCTTTGTTTAACTCCTCAAGTCTTTCGGACATCTCTTGCACGGCTCTGCAAGCGTCCTCAACTTTATTTTGGTTTTCTATAGGCGCCCCCCAAAACGCCATTACCGCGTCACCTATGTATTTATCTACCAATCCGCCATGCTTCATGATGGTTTCGGTCATAAGCGAGAGGTAACGATTCATAAGATGCACCAACTCCTCCGGCTCCAGCTTTTCGCTTATAGTGGTGAACCCACGAATGTCGGAGAAAAATACCACAAGCTCTCTTTTTTCGCCTCCCAAACGCAATTTATCTGGATTCTGCATTATTTCTTCTATAACTTCTGGCGTAAGGTAATATTTGAAAGCGTTCCTAATAAATCTTTTTTCTTTAGATTCGGTAATGTATTGGAAGATAATCAATATAGCAGTGCTCGCGATAAATGCTAAAGAAATGTATAGGTGAGGTATGATAATAAAATAAGTGAAGAGCGTTATAGCGGATATATTTATAAAAAAGAGAATACCGATAAGAGTAAGCAGTAGTTTGGAAAACTTTTTGATCATTGCTATCGCGATTTGAGACAAGAGGCTGGCTATGAGTATGAGGATTGAGGCTAGAAGACCGGAGCTTTCTTTGAAGAATTTTGTTTCTAGTAGGGAAGCAGTTATATTCGCGTGCACCTCTACTCCGGGTAATCTGCCCATCGGTGTGTTTGCAAAATCATGCAAATCTGGAGCTGTAGCACCCACAAAAACGAGAGAGTCTTTGAAAAAACTTTCGGGCACTTTGTTTTGGAGCACATCAATAAGAGGAATGGTGGGGAAAGTCTTTTCTTTGCCATAGTAGAAAATACGGAATTTCTCTATCTCACCCCTGTTGCCAGAAGCTATTTTACTAAAGCTGGGGATGGTGTTTATTTCTGTTATCGCTTCTCTTACCACCCCATCACTATCAGGGAAGATATTTACAAAAGCTTTGTTTGCGTACGCAAACGATTCCAGAGGTTTTGCTTCTATTACGCCATCATTACGCAGGATTATGGGAAGGATTATTTGAGGCACAGAAGTTTTTAGAGCTGAAGCAAGGGTATTGTCGTCCCATTCACCAAAGCGCGAATTTTCTGAAAAACTTACGTCTATAGCAATTCTTTTTGCTGATTGTAATTTACCGATAAGATCGGAAAAGATTTTTCTCTGCAGAGGCCAAGAGCCTAGTTTGTTGATACTCTGACTGTCTATAGCTACGATGACGATGTCTTCTGGTACTTTTGTTTTTATAAAAAACCTATCAGTTATTTTCTCCTGCGAGCTGTCAAAAAAGTGATAATTGTAAGAAATAATGAAAAACAAAGAGACTCCCAAGATGATAAAAATAGGAAATAATTTTGAGCGGTTTTGGTTAAGGCTTTTCATTCGGAGTTTGTTCTCTATATATCGTTAAGGCAGCTTTTTTTGAGATTATAGTGCCGTCTTCTCGGTAGAGTACTATATCGTAAACGCCAAGACCTATGTTTTGTACCTGTATTCTTATAAGACCGTTGCCTACGATATACGGATTATTGATGGGAGTCTGTCCTACCAATACGAACTTTGTTTTGTCTAACCCTGTGCCTATTATGTCTACAAAATCTTGGCTACCAAACAGTATTTGTGCGGGGGAGACGCTGTCGATTGTGAATGTCGAAGTAGCCTGTATTTGAGTCGTTTGATTTTGGTTTAGAGTACTGGTCGCTTGGCTTGCAGCTATTGTGCTGTTGTTCGTAGCACTATTTGGTAAATTCTGGTTATTTGATACAGATGTAGGTACAGAAGGAGCCTTAGGGAGGGTTTTTATTGGAGGCGGAGTGGTTTGGACGCTCGGGTAATTACCACTTAGCAGATATTTATACCAATCAGTATTTTTGTCTTTATTATCAAAGGGTAACAATACGGCACTCTTTTTGCCATCTATAAAGGCTTTGGATCCGGCTTTTACTGTTACCCCCGTATTCAAATCTTTTTCTCCATTTTCTTTTAATCCAAAGAAAGAAACGCTTCCTTCTACAACAAAAAGAGAAGATACATCATTTTGAAAATTTAGAGCAAACGCTGTGCCCCGCACCACAGCCACTGCATTTTGAGTTTTTATCTCATAAAATTCTCCTTGCTCAAAAACTTTTTCTACTCGCGACCATATGCTACCAAAAGATAATTTTTGGCTAGTACTACTTTTGTTTCCGGTGTCTTCCAATACAAGACTAGAATTATAATCCAGAACGGATTTGTAGCCACCACCTTCTATAAGAGCTCTACCGTATGTGCCGGTCTCCACCCTACTACCGATTGTTGTAGTGGCCAGATTTTCCACCTCGTATTTTAGATTACCCTCCTCTTCTAGAAAAACTGCTTTTTCTAGAACTTTGAGAGATATGATCGGTCGCTCTTCTATTGTTTGGCTGTCTTGTGGTCTTAAAACCCAAAACAGCAATCCTGCTATTGCGATTATTATACCTAGAATTATGAGTGATTTTTTCATTTTTTAATTATACAAATTATGGGGATAAAGTGTTTATAAGTTGTTGATTGTTTTAACTTCTAGGTTTGGTATAATTGGACTATGCTTAGGATAAACACTAGGGCTACAAATATAGATCTTACACCAGCGATTGAGGATTATATATTAAAAAGGCTGGAAATACTAGAAAAATTTTTGAAAAATACTGATCAAGTTTTGGTAGATGTAGAAGTTGGTAAAATAAATAAACATCACAAACAAGGTGACGTGTTTCGAGCAGAAGTGCATCTGAGGCTTCCCGGAGAAGAATTTTACGCTACAGTAGAGGCGGATGATTTGTATGCGGCAATAGATGAGGTAAAAGATGAAATAGTCAGAGAAGTGAGTTCCAAAAGAAAAAAAGCTTTGCGTCTTTTGCGTAAAGGTGGAGCTAGGATCAAAAACATGATGAGGCGAGCCTATGATTTTCTACCTCGTAGAAAATCCAAATAGCTCATTTCTTTTTTGCCTTCAGGGATAACTCTCAATATTTTTAACTCATTTTCTTCTATAGTAGCATCGGTTACTATAATTCTTTTAGCGTTTTCAAAAAAGTAAGTAGTGGGCCAACCTTCAAAAGCCTTTATTTTGAGCAGATTGGACTTGGCGTTTTCGTTTAGATCTAGCAAACCATCTTCTTTATTTATTTTAGTACAATAAGTGACTTCTTTTTCATTTTGCATAATGGCATCTATAGATCCACTAAGCCATTCGGGCAATATGTGGGCGAAGAGTCTCGCTCCTTCGATTGCCAAGATTTTTTCTAATTCTTTTCGGCCTAATACCTCACCCCCGGTCCCTCTCCTAAATGCAGGAGAGGGGAGAAGCTTCTGAATTATGATTGGCCCTGTATCCATCGTTTCTTCTACTTGCATGATTGATACTCCTATTTCCTTTTCATCATTTAAAATTTGGCTTTGTATGGGAGAGGCGCCGCGGTATTTTGGTAGGAGGGAAGGGTGGATATTGAGGGTTTTTCTATCTGGTATATCAAAAATTTCTTTGGGTATTATTTTGCCATAAGAGGCTACCAGAAAAAGCTTAGAGCTTAAAGTTTGAAGCTTAGAGACCAGTTCGGGATTATTTTTTAAAGATGCTGGGTCTAGAACTTCAATATCATGATTTTGCGCCCAAATTTTAACTATATTTGCAGTAAGAACCAGTTTTCTGCCTTTTGGTTTATCGGGCATGGTGATGATGAGATCGGGTTTTATGTCATGCAGTAAAAGCTCTTCTAATACATAAACTGAAAATTCAGAAGAACCGAAGAAAGTAAATTTTTTTGAATTAAGAATCATAAATCAAGAATTAAGCTTTATATTTTTTTCTTTATTCTTAATTCATACCCCTTTATTCTTCTCTTGATTTGGTGGTATTTCTTTCAAGTTCGTAGCTTTGTCGGTAAACAATATGCCATTCAAATGGTCAATCTCATGTTGAAATATTTGCGCCATAAGACCAGAGCCGCCAAAAGTAAATATTTTTCCATTTTGATCACAAGCTCTGACTTTGACTTTCTCGACCCTCTTCACTCTGCCATAAAGCCAACGGACGGAGAGGCAACCCTCCTCTACTATCTGGCTTTTTTTGGATTTGCCCATTATTTCTGGGTTTATGAAAACCATATCTTTCTTTGACTTTAGATCTTCTCCAAAATTCTTTTTCTCTATTTCGTACACTCTTTTGGATACAACAAAAATACGCAAAGATTCACCTATCTGGGGGGCAGCTATAGCTACTCCATCGTCCTCTATCTCTAGCGCTTTTTGCATTCTTTTTATTATTCTATCTATTTTGCTTGTTCCGATTTCTTCCAGTTTTACCATTTCTGCTACAGAGCGTAAAACAGGACTGTCTTTTTGCAACACAGTACTTACTTTTGTATTTCTTTCACTATTCTTCTTATTCCCCCCCTCATTTTCCTTATTTTTCATACCTAAAATCTAGCATATTTTCCATCTTTTCTCTATGTATAATCTCTATAAAAAATTAGCTCGTCCACTGGAGTGAACGAGCTAAAGTTATAGATTTGGAACTTCGTGGCTACGCCGTAGCCGAAGCGATTTCCTCGATGGTCCGCATGGCCGCATCGTAGGGGTTTTCGGCCTTTACGATTGGACGGCCGACCATGATACGATCTGCGCCCTCTTTGATAGCCTTTGCGGGAGTCATGATCCGCTCCGGATTCTGATCATCACCAGGCACAATTGCCCACGTTGGCCGGATGGCCGGAGTGTTGATCGTTTTATTTTCACCAATAAAAGCTCTTACTGTTGAAGCTTCGGAAGCAGAGCAAATGACTCCATCTACTCCAGCTACCACTCCAAGCTCGGCAAAGAAATTCACCATGTCTTGAACATGAAAACGTCCGTAGGTGGGATACATGTCTTTGTCTTTTTGGTTGGTAAGTATTGTTACTCCCAACAATTCAGTGTCTGGAAGTTCTGCCTTCAGAGCTTCAATGCTATTCCGACCAGTACTGCATACCACCGTTAAGAGTTCTGGTCTCGCTTCCTTTAGGAGTGCTCCGTCAGTAGCGAGGGTCTCGCCGATGTCGTAAAGTTTGAGGTCAGCGAAGACTCGCAAACCGCGCGACTGGATTTCACCGATCAGGTCGTAGCCGCAGGCCCTGAGAGCGGAGTTCACTTTGAGGTAGACTCCGGTTCCTTTGAGGCTGTCGGCCAATGATAGAACACGAGCTTTCACCCAGTCTCTTTTTAAAGATGGAGCAAACGATCCAGAGCATGGTCCCGTTTCGGACCAATATTCTTCCATAGTTGGCCTAAAGTCGGCGGCAATGATCAATCGTTCCGCCGGTGATAGTTGTTTTTGCATTCCGTCTTTCCTTTCTGTTGGTTTGAGAATTACTGTCGCATTTTTGCCAGAAGACTTGCCCAGTTTTTCTTTACTTCAAACTCAACATTGCTAGCAGTGACATCTTCCGCAACAGCAGGATCATCTTGTTCGTATTCGGGGTACACTTCACGAATAGAGGTGACGACAGGCAGGCCTTTATAGGTCGTGTCGTAAATCGGAGAGCGATTGAGTGCCCCGACGAGGAGCACGATCTTCGCTCCGGTCATAGCGATCTCTGTGAGGGTGTTGTCGGTGTTTTGGAAGTTGTTGAACACGTCTTCCGCGATAGCAACACGTTCACCCTTTTCAAAATCAAACTGCGAGAGATCCCAAGTGTATTCCTGCTTTTTGCCCACTTCGGTCGGCTTCGGCTTCTTGTCAGCATACACAAATCGCTTTTCAGAAATACGGGCAAGTGCTTGACCGAAGGTTCGTCCGCCGTGCGGAATACCACAGACAGTATCGAACGAATCAATTAACGTACGATCCTGGAGCTTTTGTAGCGCTACCCAAGCAAATATTGAGACAACTTCTTGATGTTCTTCGATCCGTCGGAAGTTGAAGTAGATGTCTCCGACGAGATTCCGTCCTTTGCCGTCTTTTCCCGCGTAGGCGACCAGAGGTCCTTTGCGGATAGATCCATTTTTGGGGCAGATATATACTGCGCCACAGCGCTTCCCAAGCTCCAGAAGATCCTCTCCTGGTATTGGAATAATTGGCTTCATAAATTCCTTTCAATGTTCAAAATTGTCGTTCAAAATTATCGACTGAATCGACTCTAAACGGAAGATTATATTAAGATTGCTTTTTAGTAAAGACAAGATCAAAGTAGGTTGTCGGGGTTTATTTTTATTTCAAAATGAGGTGGAAGGGCGAGAAGTAGGTGTAGGAGGTTTGGGTCTGGGAATTCTTCCTCGCGGATTTTGAGAACTGCGTTTACAGCCCATGGTTTGCCTTTCTTTTCGTGTACAGAGGAGAAAATGACTGGTTCCCAATCTTTGAATGTATTTTTTATTTTTTCTGTTTCTTTGGTCACAAAGATTTTAGTACCTCTTGTGGTGATCTTTATAAATACCGAAAATGGCGGGTAATTGAGAGTTTTGCGATCTTCTATTTCCATTCTATAGAAATCGGTAATATTGCCGGAGAGGGCGAGCTGTAAGGTCTGGTCCTCTATATTTCTAGTTTGTACTAAAAGATTTTCTCTTGTAATACTTTTCATATCCGTAATAAGTTGGAATACCCTTTCTCTTATTTGAAAATCTGGTATGGCGAATAGAGAGTCTATAGAGGCTATGGCTGTGGTATAGACTTTTTTGCGCATAAAGGTGAGAGCCATTTCGGTGCCGATTAGTATATTGGAGTGGCCACTTTCAAAATCGTCAGCTATACCTCTCGCTTTGTTTGCTGTGGTAGCTATGTCGCTATTTAGTTCAAATATTTTTTTGTGTTTTTCTGTATCGGGAAAATTTTTACGCAATTCGTCTGCTACTTTGTCTGTGCCAGCCCCAAGAGCGAGCAGATCCCAACTTTTGCAATTGGGGCAGAGCTCGCGGGAATCGCGAGTCTCGCCACATTGGTGGCATTTGAATATATTTTGATCTCGGGTTTTATGAAGTACGATAGGGGATTCACAATTTTTGCACGATATTCTTGTACCACAGTCGCGACAGATAATTATAGGAGATAGGCCTTTGCGAGTAGCATATACAAATACATTACCCTGAAGCTCAAGAGTCTCTTTTATTTTTTGGATGACTCGAGAGGAGAGAGCTTTCCATTCTTTTTTCTCCTTATTGTTTTTCTGCAATCCTTTGCTTTCTAGAATAGTGTTTTTTTCGCTATTTTTGGTTGTATCTATCAATTCTGTTTTTACATCACTACTTAATCGCCACTTCACACTCTCAAACTGATAGACACTTTTTTCTTTGTAGCGCCATAGGGCAGATATGCTTAGTGTTGAGTCCCCCACGATCACTCTGTCAGCCATTTCTTTACCCAATTCTTCTACAAAAAAACGCAGGTCAACAAATGGTCGCGACAAGGTCTGCCAGCCTCGAGCATTTTCTTCTTCTATGATCACAGTCCCCCAATCTTCCCTTTTTAAGAATAACCAAGAAGGGGTGGCTATTATAAGTACGGGGTGTTTTTTGTTTGTCGCCTTTTTGTACTCTAGACGAAAATCAGCTTTTTTCATATCGGCACTAAAGCTAGCCACATAAGGCTCTATACCTTTGTTTATTTTCTCTTTTATTTTGAGAACCATCTCGTTTTGCGGTAAACACAAAAAAACAGATTTATGTCGAGCAAAATCTTCTCTTGCGAGTGCTTTGTAGTGAGAAATGCGATCCTCGTTTTCCATTTGTAGAGTGAGCACTTCGCTTAGTCTGATTCTTTTCTGCGCATCCTTGATGTTCTCTTTTTCCGAAGTCAAAATCCTAGAGTTTTCTAAAATGAGTTTTGGAAGTAGATGACCTAGCAAGCTACCACTGCTAGTCGCAAAATATTTGGCAGTTTTCTCCGTCGCTTTGAGAAACTCTTTAGTCAAAAATTTGTTTGACCAAGAAGAATCTATTTTTCTTAGCATAAAGTTTGCTGATCGTATCTCTGCTTTTTTTTCTTCAGCATGCTTGCTCTCTAAGACCAAGGCGAACTTTAGTTTGCCACGCACAGGCACCTTTATAAGACTACCCGGCTCAAAATGTTGCAAAGAAAAGTAGGATAGACTTTCTATGTTGAGAGACTTCAATAATGGCAGGCATTCTACTATATACATAAGCATAGCTTAGAACGAAAAGCTCAAAATGCAAAATAATGAAGAATACGGTATATTGCTTGCTATGGGATTCTTCAATAGAAAACTTGGGATTGACCTAGGTACAGCAAATACTTTGGTTTTTATGCCCGGTAAAGGCATAGTATTAAACGAGCCCTCGGTGGTTGCTGTCTCTAAGGAAAACAATAAGATCTTGGCTGTAGGCAGTGAAGCTAAAACCATGATCGGCAGGACCCCTGAAGCGATCATAGCTTATCGTCCTATGAAAGATGGAGTGATCGCGGATTACAAGGTTACTGAAGCTATGCTCCGCTACTATATACGCAAATCAATGGGCGCTATGAGTTTTATAAAACCGGAAGTGCTCATATCGGTGCCGGCCGGTGTCACTTCCACTGAAAGACGCGCCGTCATAGAAGCGGCAATCAAAGCTGGCGCTCGCAACGCTTTTGTTATCAAGGAGCCAATACTTGCAGCGATCGGTGCTGGCATACCAATATATGAAGCTAAGGGACACATGATCGTAGATATAGGCGGTGGTACTACAGACGTAGCTGTTATTTCTTTAGGGGGGATAGTGTCTTCCATAAGTGTAAAATGTGCTGGTAATAGAGTAGATCAATCAATCGCTGATTATGTGAAGAAATCTTTTAACCTCGCGATTGGCGATAAGACGGCAGAAGATGTGAAAATAAATATAGGCTCTGCTTTGCCGTTGGATGAAGAATTATCTATGGATGTGAAAGGTCGGGATATGATAAGTGGCCTGCCTCGCTCTGTAGAAATAAAGACAAATGAAGTCGTCAAAGCTGTGGCAAAAGATCTGCGCGAGATGATCAAAGCGATAAAAGATGTATTGCAGGAGACTCCACCAGAATTGGCATCGGATATAATCGATCAGGGTATTATAATGACTGGCGGTACTTCCAACTTGCGCAATTTCCCCGAACTAGTGTTGCGTAGAGTGGGGGTAAAAGCTATTTTGGCTCCGGAATCTCTTTATTGTGTAGTAAAGGGTACCGGCGTCGCACTAGAGCACTTAGACGCTTACAAGAGAGTGGCTTCTTCCAAGAGATAAAAAACAATGCAAGATTTTGAGAATTTGAATCACGCAAATATTGTTTTAGACAACAGGCAAGCTCTGAGTTTTTTGAAAAATAAAATATTTAATATGGGGTTCAATACTGTTGGGAATCCCGATTATTATGAGTTTGATGTAGATGTGTTCGGTATAGATGAAGCGAGAGAGCTCTCCTTATGGGCTTACAAAAAACCTTTAGCCAATGATCGCAAAGTGGCTATTCTCTCTATCAATTTTATAACCAGCGAAGCTCAGAATGCCTTGCTCAAAGTATTTGAAGAGCCCCCGATGGGGACCTACTTTTTTATTTTGATCGGAAACCTAGGAGGCATATTGCCAACCCTTCTTTCTAGGGTGCAGGTACACGAGAGTTTTTCTGATGGCCGCACAGTACCTACAGAAAATAAAGATTTTATACAGATGTCTGTGGCTAAAAAAATGCAGATTGTAAAAAAATTATCCGGAAGTGAAGGAAGGGAATTATTGAAGCAATTCATTAAGAATTTACCGGAAAAGATAGAAAATATAGAAGATGCCCAAAAGATGAAAAAAATACTGATAGCCAAAAAATTGTCTTCACTTAGCGGTTCTTCTCCAAAAATGCTTTTGGAATGGCTCACTGTCTCTCTCTGACTAAAATATATTAGATAAATATAGTGTATAATATACTCATGTACGATTTTACTGAATTAAAAACAAAACTGAAACAAGCTACCGAGTGGCTTCAGGGAGAATTTGCTGGTTTGCGTACTAGTAGGGCCACTCCAGCTCTTCTGGATTCTATACAAGTAGAAGCTTATGGCTCTAAAATGAGCATAAAGGAGGTGGCAAATATTATTACCGAAGACGCGAAGTCTATCAGAGTGGAACCGTGGGATTCTAGCTTATCCAAATCTATAGAAAAAGCCATTGTAACTTCCAATTTGGGCTTATCTACCTCTCCCTTTGAAAAAGGCGTGAGGATTATATTTCCAGAGCTTACTACCGAAAGAAGAGAACAGCTGACAAGACTTGCTAAACAAAAAACAGAAGAAGCCAAAGTGACCATAAGGGGTATTCGCGATAAAGTATGGAACGATATTCAAGAGCAGGAGAAAAAAGGCGGTATGGGAGAAGACGACAAGTTCAGATTGAAAGACGACATGCAAAAACTCGTAGATGATGCAAACGGATCTCTTTCGGAAATATTAGAAAAGAAAATAGTAGAGATTCAGAAATGATGAGCATAATAATATTTTTTATAGTTCTCGGTGTTTTAGTTTTAGTGCATGAGCTTGGGCACTTTGTCTTTGCTAAAAAAGCTGGTGTACAAGTAGATGAATTTGGTTTTGGCTTTCCACCCAGATTGCTCACTCTCGGCAAAAAATGGGGCACAGTCTTTACCTTAAACTGGATCCCTTTGGGTGGCTTCGTAAAGATAGTGGGGGAGAATTATGAGGCGCCTTCGCTAGAAGAAAAAAACTTTGGCGAACCAAAGGAAAAGATGTTTACTGAAGTAAACAAAAGATGGCAAGCTTCCATACTTTTTGCTGGCGTTTTTTTTAACTTCCTTTTTGCTTGGCTACTTTTTGCTGTAGGTTTTTCTATCGGTTTGCCGGCGCCCGTGGACAATAATTTCGGTTATAGTGTTCAAAACCCCAAACTCACTATCATATCCGTACTCAAAGATTCGCCCTCTGAAATAGCTGGTCTAAAATCTGGCGACAAAATTATAGCGGTGAAAGACAATAAAAACATCGTGGATATGCTAGATGTTGAAAATGTTTCTGAGTTTATCTCCAAATCTGAAGGAGTGGTAGAGGTAGAAATAGAAAGAGGGAAAGACACTTTGAATTTTAGCTTAGCGCCGGAGCAGAACCTATCTATAAATAGAAAAATCGTAGGTATAAATATGGATATGGTCGGCACTTTATCTTTGCCGATTCATAGAAGTATTTTAGAAGGCGGTAAAGTGTCTGCTAAGCTCGTTTACCTTACCGTAGATGGTCTCTATAATCTTATAAAAGACGCCTTTATAGGAAAAGCGGATTTCTCTAGCGTCACTGGGCCTGTGGGTATTGTAGGAATGGTGGGCGATGCTTCCAAACTCGGTTTTGGCTATCTTCTGACTTTCACTGCTCTTATATCTATAAATTTGGCCGTTATCAATTTGGTGCCGATACCGGCCTTAGACGGTGGACGACTTTTGTTTGTCGGTATAGAAGCGATTACTAATCGGCGTATCAAACCAAGCATTATCGGTGCTGTAAACAGTATAAGTTTTGC
>ERZ1292625.2245-Hain-H41-01um-R1-2245-length-18655-cov-97_pt1 | contig 18655 bp, 26 predicted proteins | sample MGYA00564400_ERZ1292625 | MGnify/ENA primary metagenome ERZ1292625 (study PRJEB36523, sample SAMEA6512639) | groundwater metagenome | collected 2019-01-08 | study: AquaDiva: Metagenomics assemblies of 32 groundwater samples
AAACAATTGTCCCGCATACTACTGTACGGCCCGCCAGGTACAGGGAAAACATCGGATTGATTCTCTTCCCAAAGCGATACAGTTTTTCGAAAGGGGATGATTAGCTAAATGACAAAATCTATCCTAGAACTGGATAAGCTCTCATTGCAAGCAGTTATTGAGACAAACGCTTGGCCAGATGATATGACATTGAAGGGCGCAGAAATACGTTCGGACTTTACAGAAATACTAACACTATCCAAAGAGCCTGCACGGTGTGCAAAGTATCTGCTTTCCAAGTTTGTCGACGAGACTCCGAAAGTTTCTCTGCCGAGGGGTTACGTCCCAACAATTCCCCTAGAGATGAGGGAACGAAAAATTATTGCTGAAGAGCGGCGAATCGAGCGGATGAGAGACATACGGGTTGAGATGAAAGTCCAAAATGAGCTTCTGAAAAAGGTTCTCGACCTTTTGAATGTGATGTCTAATAGGCATAGAGGGAGTGAGTCTTGAAAAAATGCCCTCTTTGCCGGAAAAATGTATGGATAAGAATGTTTCCGTTTGCTTTTCCGATTTCTATGGAGGGGTGGGCTATAGAAGAAGCGTATAAAAGGAAACTTTACATACATAGTAAATGTTTGCTTGAGTGTCTGGCAATAAATTTTCTCGCCCAGGAGGGCAAGTCATATGAACGTTTGAAAAAGATTACCGATCTTTTGAATGCGATGTCTACTAAACTTAAGTCGGAAAAATCGGAAAAACCTGTTTTGGTTAGTGAAGTGTTTACTTTTTCTGATCCTTCAAGGCAGGTCCACTGATCGAAACGCTAGGGGAGGAAAAGCTATGAGATGGAAACTGACTGACAACAACAGAGAAATTTTTATGTTTTACGTTTATATGCTGGTTACTGGAGCATTAATACTGGTTTTAGCTGTATTCGTCATATATACAATCGGCCAGAAGTATTGGATGGGTTACCCGTGAATGATGAAAATTGTGTGTCCTGGTTTGTCAGCATAATATTTACGATGTTGCTAATTCTAATAGCTTGCCGAATCTTCCTCACAGAGGGAAGTTGGTAACAAAATGACAAAAGGAGGATGTTGAAATGGCACACTTTCGAGGAACCGTTCGAGGAGACCGAGGTTACGCCTCAAGATGCGGCTCAAAACGTTCCGGTTTAGAAGTAATCGCAGCGAGTTGGCACGGAGCAATTCGAGTTATCCTAGAGTATGACAAGTCTACAGACAGTGATAACTTTACCATCGAACTTATCCCTTGGGGAAGTTTCAAAGCTACTGAGCTTTTAGCTAAGAGGAGTTTCGGCACGAAGGAGGAAAAAGATCGTGTTAAGGGTTAGCTACTCTCGAATTAAAGCCGCCTTCGGCTGTCCACGGGCGTTCCGCTACGCCTACATCGACGGCTTACATTCCCCCGAAGAGGGGAACAGCCTGCTTCGTGGGAAGGCTGTCCACAAAACGATTTCTAAATTTCTTACACACAAGCTGGCTGGTTTGGATTTTCGACAATCTATCGACCTGGCAACGAAAGAAACTGGGTCGACGTTGGATGCTGTTGGGGGTAAGGGAGGTCCTGAGGAAGCAATTAACATTTGCGAATCAGTTGCTTACCGCTTGTTTCCGTATCACGTTTCATCCACTGAAGAGGGAATTTCAGTTTATACAACACTATTCGGGATTGATTGTCATATATGGATAATTCCTGACGTGATAATTGAAAAAGACGGTCGAATATGGATCGGGGAGATAAAAACAACGAAGCGTTACGATCCAAGGATTCAGCGATTGTATTTTAATGAGCCTCAACCGTGGTTTTACGCACACGTTTGGGAGCTCGCAAATGGCGTGCCACACGGAACAATCGCGGGGACTATTCTGTTTGTCGGAACACCAAAGGAGTGTTTCGTCGAAGAGATTCCGTCAACTATTGTACAACGACATATAGCTAAGGAGTTTCTTGAGGCCGGTGTCAAAGAATTGACAGGTAGGTTTTCTGGAAATTCTCTCCCCCATCGTATCCGATGCTTGACAACATTTGGGGAGTGTGCTTACATGCCTCTATGTTCCGCAATGATGAATCCCGCGTACTACGACGATTTGCTACGCAGTCTGTATACACAGTCCGATCCCGATGCTCGTTGGCCCGCGATTGTTGAGGTTGCGGAAAGGAGATCAACATGACTGTTCCATGTGAACGAACCCGAAGTGTTCAACATGTGGCAAGTGTGACAAGGCAGATTCTATTTTCCGTCAAGCAGAAACATCCGAAGTTTCCGCGAAGTAAGACAAAGGAGGTTGCAGTCTCGGCAGACTTACTACGAAAACTTTATCACGCAACGCGTCATTATCCAGGTTACACCGATTTGTACATTTCAGCTGTAACCAACCCCAAAATTTGGGGAAAGCCCGAATTTCCGTGTGAGTGTGAGGAGGATGTGAAATGCCGCTAATCTATGACGAGTTTAGCCCGAATGCTAAACTTTTTCGCTCGCTCCTCATCTACGGAGGGAGTGGGGTGGGCAAGACAAGATTGGCTTGCCAATTTCCAAAGCCGCTCGTGTTGGCATGCGACCCAGGCAACTACGGTGGGGTTTTGAGTGGAAAAGAGTTCCTGCCGAAGTTTATCGTCATAAAGTCGTATGCACAGGTTCTATCGTTGCTTCCCGACCTCGACAAAGAAGCTGGTAAATCTTTTGAGACGCTAGTTATTGATTCGTTGACATATCTTCAAAGGATCATTCTGGACGATCTACTCGCCAAAGCGGGTAAGGAATGGCCGAAGTCTGACGAATATTCGTTGTGCAAGAGCCGACTCAGGAACTTGATAGTGAAGATGAGCGGGTTCAATTCTAATTTTGTCGTGACAACTACGGAACAGGTTGATAAAGATGAAAATTTAGGAAAACTCTTGGGTTTGCCCGACCTTATAGGCCAGCTATCCAGGGAAGTTCCGCAGGCAGTCGATACGTGCTTACACCTATATGTTGAGAGTGGATTTGATGCCACAGGTGTAAAGCGTACCAATTATAAGATGACTTGTGCCCCCGATTCAATCTGGTTTGCGAAAGACCGGACGAATTTGGTACCGAAGGATTGTGCAACGTCTATTGAGAGTCTTGGAAAGTTACTTGGGTGAAAGGATGACTTACATGAGAAACTGCATCCGTTCCCATGAATGGCGGTTTTCTGACACGCTCGAAGGCGAATATTGTGCTCACTGCTTTACCTTGGTCGATCCTTGGCAGGAGGCCATTCGCAAAGGCTGGTACTTTCCAAATGCGGTGCCTCCTGAACCTGCTTGGGATACTGAAGAACACCGCAACCTGACTTATTTGCTTGATGAGTGTCCGGCATTATTTGCCAACCCCGAAACTGAAAAACCGAAAGGAGCAAGCCATGTGAACACACTCACAACGCAACCGGCACAACTGAAACTTAGTTTGATTTTCACCTAACTTGGAGGCAGACAACCATGAGACTTGTCATTCCAGAAAATTTCGGCATTCCTCCGATTCCTGCTGGCTGGTATCGTGTCTCGGTTATCGGGAACGAAGTCCAGACTAGCAAGGAAGGCAACCAAATGATTAACTGGCATATGCGGGTTGAAAGTCAGGGTAGCGACCCGGCGGTTCCAACAGTTGGTAGAATGTTGTTTGAGCGGAGCGTTATTGTGGAAAAGTGTCTTTATCGGCTCAACAATCTCCTAAAAGCGGCTACCGGCGGAGGTCTTCCCAAAGGCGAGATTGAGGTTGATGCGCTTATTGCTTACGTTGTTCCTCGAATCCTTAACTCTAGCTTGTTGGTTCAGGTCATCCATGAGGAATGGGAAGGCCAGCAGAAGGAGAGTATCAAGAACTACAAGCTGATCAGTGCACCAGTTGCGGCGTAACAAGTAAATGGAAGGTTGACTTTTCTCCCGCTCTTATGTGCGTAGCGCATGAGTGACGACACTGACAAGGGCGGAACGGTGCTTGTGTCTCATTAAACCAAGCTACGGGAAAACCGCAAACGGGGCGTATGCGGTCGGGAGAAAGATTTTTCATTGGTTGAGAGCGAGGTAGACAATGACAAAGACAGACCTTGAAACACGAGTACAAGCTGAACTGACTCTCGTTAAAGACCTCATCACACATAAAGGAAGACTTTACAGCGGACCTTCCTTCGATGTCTTCGCGCCTATAAGGACTGTTGCAAACTTGCAAGGTGTGTCTGTCATCCAAGCTTACACAAACCTTGTCAGCAAACATATCAGTACATTTTTCCTAAAGCAAGCCTGTCTCAATAAAAAAGACTTTCTGAGCCTGACTGAAGATATTATCGCTTATTTCACCTTGATACGAGTGGTCTATAATGCTACCGAAGATCCATACGTCGAAAAATGTTGTAAGCCAGACACAAAATCGTAAACCTCGATCTTGCAAAAGAGGGTGTAAGTTCGAGGGAGTCGAAGGCTCGACAAACGTGCTGGAGTGTTGTTATTGCGGATCATTGCAGGTTAAGACAACACTTTCGATAAGTAACATCTACGACACATCACATCACCTTGTTTCTCCACGTTCGCAGTCGTGGATTGACTAAGAGGACTAAGAATGGGGCATCGTTACCATGAACTTATTAGGAGGAGTGAGATGAAAACAATTTCTAATATAATTTTATATCGAGATCTTCCTCCTCGGTGGTTACTTGTAGGAAAGGATAAACGCAGTGGAGAACTCTATGTGTACCCACACAGCTATCGTACTAGAAAGCAAGCTCGGCGGTGGAGGAAAAGAGTGTCTACCCCGGAAGGCTCTTACTATGTAAGAGTTGTACGTTTCTATCCTAGCTATATAGATTAAGCAATGACACTTCATGAGAACGTTGTTGCCTGTATAGCTTGCAATCTACGGAACGGATGTCACCGAGTTGTTCACGGAGTCGGTCCACATTCGTCCGGCGGAGTCATGCTTGTCGGAGAAGCTCCTGGCGTAGAGGAAGACTTGCAAGGAGAACCTTTCGTCGGTGGGTCTGGCCGACTTTTGACTGCGTTGCTTTCTGCAAATGGATTCTTTCGAAAGCAATTCTACATCACAAATGTTGTTAAGTGTCGGCCTCCAGGAAATCGAAAACCAGAGCCCGATGAAATTGCCACCTGCAAACGATGGTTAGTCGAGGAGATTCGGCTGTTTCGGCCTAGGCTAATCGTAGCGTTGGGTGATACAGCTAGTCTAACGCTAACAGGCTTGCCGATCTCCCACGTTGGAGGTGTGTATCCAGCTCGAAGAGAGTTCGGTTCGCTTCCAACACTGATTTGCTACCATCCAGCTTATGTGATGCGTAACCGTCCGTTAATCCCAATCCTTGGATTCGATCTTTGCAAGATAAGGGAACCAGTAACAAGCTATCCCCCAATCTACACTTCACTTGCAAGACCCATTGAGTTTGAAGTTGGGGCTCAGCAAGCCTTAGGTTGGGTTAGCGTTGATATTGAAACACATGGAAGCATGTCCGCTCCCAAGGATGCGCTAAACCCGTTTAAGGCTGGATTGCTTGGCATAGGAATCTGTACTCATCCAGGACGTGCGTTTTCGCTCCCTTACGACGAATTCAGTCGATCTACTATAGCGAGATTTCTAGCTAGCGATACTCCAAAGGTGTTTCAAAACGCCTCGTTCGATTTAGCTGTGTTGACTTCACTTGGCTTCGAAGTCCGAAACGTCATTTGGGATACAATGGTTGCGGCACACGTGTTGTACTCAAGTGCCCCAGCCGACTTGGATTTCCTTCGAGCACGTTACACGAATATTCCGCCATACAAAATCGTTTACAAAGGATCGAAGCGTGGCGGAGTCGAAGGTATGACACGGGAAAGATTGGGAGAATACAACTGCTACGACGTTGATGTTACACTTCAAACAGCGCTTGCTCAGCAAAAGTCTTGTAATGACAAAACAGAGAAATTGGTTCGGCAAGGAGTCCAGCTCACCGAGATAGCTGTAGAGATGCGACTCCGAGGAGTACAAGTCGATACAAAGGAGCTGGGAAAGTTTGCTCGCTCTCTTGCTCCAGAGGTTGCGAGAAGTCGGGCAGAATTTGAAAACTGTTACGAAGTCAACCCACTTTCTCCAAAGCAGTTATCAAAGCTGTTATTTGAAACCCTGAAGTGTCCAATTCCAGCCATAGCTAAAAAAGGTAAAACTGCTCACATCAGTGTTGATGAGGCAGTTTTGAATGATCTAAGCAAACGAAGACTTTCTGCTAACGCTCAAGACTGCATAGACAAACTGTTGAAGGTTCGGGAAAGCTCTCAACTATATTCAACATTCATCAAGGGTATAGCACAACGTTTGCACAAACAGCCAAGTAATATTTACACAATCCACCCCGAATGGAAGCCTACCGGAGCTGAGTCGGGGCGTTGGTCATGCAAGAATCCAAACTTGCAAAACGCGCCGAAGACTTTTCGTTCGATGTTTTGTGCTCGGAGAGGACACAAATTTGTCGTAGGAGATTATTCTCAGCTTGAGTTCAGGGTTGCGCTTACGCTTGCAAATGATCACGAAACACTCCGACAGTCAGATGGGGGGCTGGATATTCACGAGAAAACCCGTCTTGCCATGCTGGAAATTGTTCCAACTGCAACTCGTTTATTGGCGAAAAAGGTAGTATTTGGAACACTTTACGGACTTCAGCCAACAACGCTTGCACGCACCTTGGATATTAAAAAGGCTGAGGCCGAAGCTCTGCAAAAGGTCGCCATAACCAGTTTCCCTTCATTGGTGGAGTTAAAGCGACAAATGTTGGAATCTTTCAAAAATAAACACTACGCTGAATCCTTTTTGGGCCGGAAGCGTTATTGTGAAACCGAAACTCAGGCTTTAAATCACCCAATTCAGGGAACTGCTATCGACATAACTAATTCTGCCATGATCCAGCTTCGGAAAGCTTATGGACCAATAATCGTTTTACAGGTCCACGACGAAATTGTAGTGGAAGTCCCAGAATACGGAGATTTTTCAACAAGCATCCTCCAAACGATCATGGAGGGCTCACTTCCAGACTTATATCCACGCTTCCCGGCCTCAGTCTGGGAAGCCAAGACCTGGGGAAAGGAAGATTAACTATGCGATTCTCTATGCACATTCCGCACAAGCATTTCGACGATTTTTCTGATCTAAATGATTTCTTTTGGGTTCCTCCCGATGTCTCTTGGAAAGACATTGGTTCCCGTTACCGGGAAGCGGCTCGCGCTGGAAAGGAAGTCTGGCTGGATGATGGAACCTGTTATGGTGACCGACTTTCAGTAGCTTGTAGCTGGGAAACGCTGTTTGAAGAGTTGGTCAAAATGGCCGAAAAGGTCAACGCAAGCCACATTGTCATCCCCAATGACGGACATGAAGATTTTGCGGGAACTTCTACGTTCTATGCGACTAAAGGTGTCGATTGGCTTAATGCTAGGGGACTTCCATTCAAGACTATCGGCGTCTGGAGAGGATTCGAGAAAGACTTGATACGTCTACAACATATAACCGATGTTGTGGTTCTTTCGTATCATCGACCCCGAAACCGTTATGTTACAAGAGCCTCAGCGGCAAAACTTCACTACGGGGGATTTCGAACACTAAACGAACTTTCAGCGGCGATGCCACTATCCATTGACACTGATGTTCCAGTTTCAGCGGCTGTCGAGGGGTATGATTTACAGAATTCCTCTCGCCGCCCATCACTCGTGCCAATGTCTTTTGAAGTAAAACTTTCTAAGGAAGAGATTTTGGCGGCAAGAAGACTAGCTATATTAATCAAAGAGACGAAAGCACCTTGATGGCCACCATGACTGACGCCAATATGGACAAGTTGTTGAAAGTGTTCCCAACAACTCCCTACTTTCACTATTATTATGAGATGGTTAAGCATTCTGAAGCCTGCCCACGTTTTCATTTTTTCACAGCGGCGGCAACACTTGGGGCAATCATTTCGCGTAGAGTCTTTTTCCAAATGGGAAGTGCAGAAACTTTTCCAACAATCTATCCCAACCCTTGGATAGTGTTAGTTGCTCCTCAAGGACAGGGACATAAGAGTACAGCATTAGGCGTAGGAGAAAGATTGATGCAAGCTCTCCCCGAACATCTTCGGCCGAATATGCTTGCGGCGAAAACTACTCCAGAAGCACTTGTTAAAGCTCTCTCGGATGTTGGGGAGAAAGATTTCGCTCTTCCGGGAGGCATACCTACCTCAGTACTCCGTAAATCTGCAACAGGCATACTCTTTTCGTCCGAGTTGGGTGTGTTACTTGGCAGGGAGAAATATAACACTGGCTTGATTGCGTTACTGACTGCTTTCTATGATTGTCCAGATAAATGGGATAGCGACACAATCATGCGGGGAAGTCACTGTTTGTATGGAGTGTGCCTCAGCATCATGGGAGCCTCAACTCCCGAATGGCTACAGACCATGCTTCCACAAGATGCGTTTAAAGGCGGGTTTATGTCACGGCTGTTGCTCATTACTATGCCTCATCAGTGGGAGAAACGCGTCCCTATTCCGTCTCCTTCACCGCCGGGCCTTCGAGACAAAATAATGGCCGAGATTGAAGAAATTCTTACAGTTACCGGTAGGATGACTTTCTCCCCGGAAGCAGAAGTCTTTTTTAACGACTGGTATATGAAATTTTACTCTCGTGATAGGCTGATTGTCAGTGGGCCGGTAGCGGCTTATATGGAACGTAGACAAACACACTTAATTCGGCTTGCTATGTTGCTTCAACTGACAATGAAAGACAAACACAAGTTGAAGATAAGTGTTGAAGCTATGCGACAAGCTCAAGCACTCTTTGAGACAGTTGACGAAGATTCTTCGAAGATAATAGACTTCGTTGCTACCGAACCGCATATGAGGCAAGCGCAAATCATCTTAGAATTTTTGCGTCATCATAAACGTCTACCTGAAGATGAACTTCTCAAGTTGACCTGGCGAACCCTAAACCATCCTAGACAGTTTCCAGAGATGATGGCTATGCTTGCCAAAGCAAATGTTATCGAGGGTGAGATTATCGGTGGAAAGATGATTTGGTCATCTATTGAATAGAAGTTCGTCCTCAAACCGCTTTCCTCGCGCTTGATGAGCTTCAGCAATCGAAGAAAGATTTTCGATGAACCGCTTTTGAGCCTTCTCCAAAGCGGAAGGAGTAGCGGCTTTGCGGGCTTCACGATGATATTGAGTGGTGATCTCACGCTTTGCGGCTTCAAATCGTCCTACAGATCGACGAGCAAGTTCGTTAATATCGTAAGGCTGAATCTTGAAACCGAGTTGTGATGCAATAAATTGATAAGCGTCTGGCTGAGTTTTGTCAGCTCCACTAATGGAACGAAGCCCCTGAAAGAGGTCCTGCCCTACAAGCCCAGGCATCATCGATGACCAAGTGTGGGTGAGTGCCTTGTAGAGTTTTGTGTCGGGGCTATCCCAGGGGTTATACAACGGTGCACCAGTGAAGGTTTCGTTTCTCTTCACTGTAGCTAGTAAGTCGAGGAACGGGTTTTGTAGGAACGCACTAAAAGCGTCAACCGGCCCTTTGGTAAACTGTTCGGACATTTCGGCAACGTCACCGAAGCCGGGAATCATCCAAGTCGTGTTCAGGAGCTGAAGTCTCTTTTGGGCGTCCCGAAAAGGAAGCATGGCTGTCAACCTACCTTGAAGGTAATCCGGCAGACCTTTGCGAATTTCATACCATTCTTCGGGCTGGATATTCATTTGCCTGATCGCGGAAGCAGTCGTCAACATGGGTAGCAATGCCCACTTGCCTACTCGTAGAGGATTGGCTGTCATAGCTTCCATAAACAACGGAAGTGTTTTGGTCGTCCAGGTAGCAAAAGGCATGACAGTTGAACGCAAAATTTGTGTGGCCGGAGAAACTTCGGCATAGTTGTGGGTCCATTTCAGAGCGTCCAACAAGGCGGGCTCACGTCTCATACCCAGGGAGAGGTTGTGCTTGAACTTCGAAAATTTGAAGAGGGTTTCAACATTCTGGTAGGTCTTCCCCAACTGGCGAGAGACCGGGTTAAAGAAGATGCGTTCGTAAAGGTCCATCACTCCTCTTCCCCACTTCGATTGGTCGTGGGGTAACTGCCATTTGCGAACAATTGACGAGATTTCGGTGCTTGCGAAGCTGAAGCCATGTCCTGTATTTCGAGCGAAGTAATCGAAGTCCGCCGACTTGCGGGCCATCTCTTTAGCGGCATTTCCATAAACGTCGGCTCGCCAAAACGGCAGGCCCCCCATATCGTTGAGGATCCAATTACCAATAACATTCCGGAACTGCGTTCCCAACCGCATGACAATTTTGCCAGTTTTCCACGGAGCCATTAGATATTTTTGCATAGTTCCATATATGTGATCGGCTGTATTTGACATAAACTGCATCGAGCGAAGCTGATCTTCGATAGTGTGATGTATAAAGATAGGTTTATCATCTGTTAGCTTAGTCAACGGATTGACTTGAGAACGAGTCTGAAACTCTTTGCTGGTTGACTTAACAAAGCCGGGCAACTTGACTTCCGAGGTGTATTCTGGCAACTGCTTGATGGTTGCGAACATCGACTTCTGTTCTGCTTCATAAGCGGCTTTATGGAGTGCATCAAACGTTGTTTTCGGCATTGAAAATAAGGATTTTGCTTGATTTCGAACCGTGATACTCATGTTGGGGTCTTCAATAAGTCGAATTAGTTGCTGATGAAGCTGTTTGCCAGTCGTCTGCTTGAGCGGTTCAACGAGCAGGTCCGGTTGTAGGTCAGGAAAGGCTTCCCGCATGAGTTTTGAGTATCTCTCTCTGAAAAGGGACTGTCTCGCGGCTGTGTTGCCGTAGCTACGTTCAGCTGTCAGATCGAGAAACGAGGAAACAGGCTCCATAAGCGATTGATAGCGAGTTTTTGCTTCGGGAGTTAGTGTATCCCAAATCTTACCGAACGCTTTTTCGTTGTCGAGTTGCTGTGACAGAAGCCCGAAAACCTTCCGATCTTCAAGACTGGATCCTTGGAACATGCGTTCAGCCATATCGTATCCAGCTTCTCTGGAAGCTGAACCCGAAACTTCGAGTTGCTGAAACATCGGCTTGGCAACACCTTCAACTCGTTCTATTGTCGGTTGGAAGACCTGTCGAAGCGATAAAGCACGATTTTCGCCTTCGTGGAGAGCGACCTCAGGGATTCCTCCTGGCGCCCAGCCTTTTCCAAAGAGTGGCCCAAGCACAGGAATGGGGAGGTCGGCCACCTTGCTTAACCCACGTCCAGCCGCTTCACGCCAGGGAGTAGCGGAAGCTGTTCTGAAGAGAGCTTGGCCTCCGATACGGGAAACTGGGCCAAGCACGCCTAACCCGGCACCAAGTCCAATTTCACCGGGAAGTTCGGAAATTGACTGTTCGGAGAATAGGTCTTTACCTTGGTACAGCTTCTTGCCAGCCCAATAACTGAAACCGCCGACTGCTCCACCTAGGATAGCTCCCGGAATGGATCCGACTACACCTGCTCCCAGACCCAGAGCTGCTCCTGCCTTCGCTCCCAACGCCATGCCGGGACCGAAGGTAGCAAGACCTAAGCCAAGCTCTTCCAGAAATGAAAGCTGGTCTGTAGGCTGAGTCTGGGCCTCGGGGTTGTAGGCTTCTCCAACCTGTTCACCGTAGTCGATAGGCATTAGTCGGCTTCTCCGTTTAAGGTACGAAGTTTGCGTGAGAACTCGATTAAGCCGGTCTCTACCGGATGCTTTTCGGGATTCTGCTCCAACAAGACTTCTCGTAGATGCTCACGAAGTCCTTTCGTTCCAGCAAGGGCCGTCAGCGTCTCCTTTAGTCGAGGGTCGATGCTCAATAACGAATGTTGGACCTGCTCAGCTTCTTTGATTGCTCGATATGCAGGTGAATTGTAGATCGAAAAGTCAGGCATTTCGTACTCAATTAGCGGCATAGGTTGCCAGTCAACCTTAACTGGATTCTCCCGTGTAGAACTCGGCTGAGACCATTTGCCATTTTGAATACGAACAAACAGTTCCTTTAGCTGTCCTTTGGATAGCTTAGGTTTGTTGATCGGGTTAGTATTCTGGTTCGGATTCAAGGAAGCCTGCCTCCACATATTCATCGGGAGTCATGCCGGGCCTGTCACCAAAATACTTCTTTAGCCATTCCCTTGTCGGCTCCATTGTACCCCAAGGGCTAGGCGGAGCAAATTCCTCGGAAGGTACTCCCTCAAGGTTAGGTTCAGTTTTACCGTGGCCAGGAAGGTAATACTTTAACTGTATGCCTCCTCTGGAAAACCTACCTATGAAAGCGGCCATCTGCTTTTGCCTGCCTGGAGAGAACATTCCTTTATCCATCCAGCCTTCGAGGGCGGCTAAAACCATGTTGACGTTTGTTTGCGCTCCCGAGTCGAGACTTTCAAGAGGAACGATTTTCTTGTTTGTGTCACCGGCAATGTTGATCTGGGGAAATGCTTCAGAAGCGAATCCAACAAGTGTCGCGCCTGCATTGTCAACCAGGTTGCGAGACCGTTCGGCACGAACCGGGTCGATTGTTTGAGTTGCAGGTGTACGGGGCTGATGCACGTTTGTCAGTAGAATGTTTTCAGTCGGATCAAATCCACCACCACCGGGAGGCTTTTTATATAAGCCTTCCATCTGTCCTCCGGTCAACCGCATTATCTCCCCAGGTCCGCCCATCGCTTCTGTTCGAGTCTTTGGAACAGACTGAACAACCCGTTCGACATAAGGAATCAACCCGCTCATCTGCTCGGTTAGATTCCGTCTTAGGAAACCTGGATCACCTACAGCTAGGCCAGATTCCTTACCCCCAATTCCGCCCGTACCCTTGATGTGAATGAGATTCTTTCGCATGTCACCGAAGTGTTTAAGTGCGTCTTCGTAGTGTGTGTCAAAGATACCAGTCTCGCTAAACTGGTTGTCAACCTGACGTGCCTGAGCACCCCTTAATTGCGCTGTTGCTTCTTGCTGTTGTATCTGAGCGTTCAGAAGCCGTGATTCGGCTTCTTGTGGAGTCATTCGTGAATTTTGGGTTGCTTGTGGAGCGAATGGCTGTTGAGCAGGCGCGAAGGGAGCTGGGCCAGGCGAAACTCGGAAAGGTTCCGTTATCGATTGGGGAGCCATCAACGCACGAGAAAATTCCTCATAGGTTGGTATCCTTCTGCCGGGATCGACTGGAAGCGGTGGAGGCGTGACGAAAGGTTCTCCGTTCTTGTCATAGCCATAGTCAGAGTTAACGTGGTTCATTTGAGTTTTGCCTCCCTAAGAAGGGGGTGATTAACGTTGTCTCGATTATTCATACTCTCTCAGTTGTTGATCCTTCAAGTCCTCCAGATACCACTGACGTTCTTGCCAAGTGCGTGTTTGGTTAGCTTCTTGCTGTCTCTGAAACATCTGCTCGGCGAACCGCTGGCTGGCTTGAGAAGCGGCAATCTGTGCCATAATGTTTGCTCTTTGTGCCCCAGCTTCCCGGCGCATAAGTTCTTCATTGTACATCAGATTACCGTAAGCTCCAGTCTCTTGACGGCCAAGGTCGGCTTTAGCTTGCGTCAGCGCGTTAGCTCTGGCGGACGAATAGTAGCCTGGCCCCGCGTAAGCGGCTTCGACTTGGGGCGCAACCTGACCCCAGGCATTTTCGTACATTGGCTTCATTGTCTGTTGCCAATAATTTTGCGCCGCTTGAGGAGAATATTGGGAGACATATTGATCGAGATTAGCGTAAACGTTTGCATAAGGATCGGCTTGTTGTTGAGGCTGTTGTCGGTCACTGAGATAATCGCCTGGCATTAGAACCCACCTCCTCCCATCAATTGCTGAAGTGCTTCTTTACGAGCGCCCCTAAGTCCACCCCACATATTGTATTGCGTTCCCCAAACATTTGTCCACATCGAGTTCTCTTGAGGCTGTTGCTGGATTGTAGGAGTCAGCATTGGACCGGGAGCCATGCTTTGGTAAGAAGGTGGCATGAAAGATTGCGAAGGTTGTCCTTGGGAAGCTGGCATCAGCGAAAGGCTAGGGAAATCCGATCTGTGATATTGACGTAAAGGGTCCCTTCCAGAAAACTGACCTGTAGGATTTTGGGCGTACCACTGACGCGCCCTTTCTGCTTCAGACATTCCACCGAAGAATTCTGTCGGAGGACCGCCACCCCCAAAGGCATCTCTAGGCAAGTTATCCTCCCCACAACGAATACGGCGCTTGTTTTGCCATATTCACAACCGTTCGTTGACGAGCTAGGGCAAGTTCGTTCGCAATCCCCCGTCCCATTGTTGGGTCTGCTGGCATAGGAACTACTGGCTTCAAGCCGCCGAGATTTGCTCGGATGTTGAAGTCAGCCGATGGTGCAGAAAAGCCTCCTCCACCACCGCCTCCCCCAGATGACCGGAAGGGTCGGATAGGTTCTCTCACTTTAGGAAGATCAACGAATTGTGGACGTATCATTGAAGGACGAAACATTCCCATAGGTCCACCCATTAGTTGGGAGCTAGTAGGTTTTTCGAGATCACCTACAAACGCTTTCCCTGGAGGCAACTTTTGTATTTTGTACCCTTGTGCCACCGGATTAAAGGACCAATAGTGTCCCGGAACATTTGCTCCCGGTTTGTTGAAAGCTCCTTGAGCGGCCATAGCTTGAGGTCCATACTGATCTCGATATGTTTGACCTTTTCCGTAAGCAAGGGCTGTCAGCATGGAATTCATGTAAGAAGATGTATCGCCGCTTAGCCCTCCTCCCACGCCACCGTAGCTTGGCCCTCCTCCCCGTTGAGCGGCCCGTTGCTTGGCGAGTTCTTGTGCTTTTTCCGCGATATACTCTCGCGCGTCTGTCCTTTGAGACTCAGGGGTGCCTCCACCATAAGGATTTGGCTTCCAACGAGGATTGTCCATAGGCAACTGCCACGGAGGTGTATCGTAAATACCTGGACTTCCCATGTTATACCTCAATTGTTGTGTTCATTGGTAACTGCCACGGAGGTGTTTCGTAAGGAGAGTTACTCTGTCCATAAGGACCTGAACTTCCCATCATTGTTTCGTTGCCAGGGGAAATGTCGAGTTCCATTATTCGAATCCTCCTGTAGCGAGAAACGGCCTGGTTCGCGGAATAAACCGAATGACGATTTTTCGTATAGATGAGCCTAAAAGACCTACAGAAGCCCACCTAAGACTTGGTTTAACATTAGTCATTGTTGTGTTCATTGACCAACTTAACCATCTTCCAGAAGTAGTCGAATTAGTCGACTTATCTATAAAAATTTTCGTTGGATTCCCATATGAAGTATAAACAGTTCCGTTAAAAAGTTCGAGAGTTAAATCGCTGGGGGGACCATAGCTATTCTCAAGTTCTACAAGAATTTCAATAACTCGTGCGCTCATTCCGAGAGCAAGATCGCCGAACTCGTAACGAGCTTCCCAAGGAGTCGTAACTTCAGTGGAGTGGAAGCCTCCGTAATCAATATCAGCAACACCTTTGGTGAATGAACCGATTCCGGCTATGACTTGAGGGCTGGTCGGAGTTGCCCAAAAGAGAGTGGGACTGTTGGATGAATAAGCCGATCTAGCCATCGTTGGAGAAGCTATGCAGGTAATGCTACCATAGGTGGCTGAAGCCCACCAACTGTTTGTAGGAAGGTGGAGCCGGAGAATAACGGGATCTTCTAAAGTAGATAAACCTCTGGGGGCATTCAGTCCTAGAAGCCATACTTCTTGTAAAGAATCTTGGTACAAAATTTGGGCTGTGTAGCTATGTGGGTTAAGCTGAAGTTGCTCGGAGAGAATTTTAAGTTCTCTTCCATTAAATTCATAAATCTGTCCGTTGCTTCCAATAAAGCAGTGGGAGGTTCCCATATGAGTAATCGCTCTCGAAGACACCGCTCCCCTTCCAGATACGACTTGATGAGCATCGAACATTCTGGGCGAGCCGATGTAGAGGACTTCGTAGATGCAGTTCAATTTGTAAACGTAAAGCCGATCTCCCATCCGTTCGTATCCGACAACGGGACCGAACTCGTCCGCCAAATCTATAAAGCCGCTGTTGCCTCCGGTCCAAACGTTGTATTTGCCGGTATCGGACCACTGCACCCTAAAGGGAGATTCCGGCGTCGATCCAACATTGGTGTACCCCAATAGAAGGTGGGACTGAAATTCGGTGATAGTATGACAAATCGGAGGCGAACCGCCCAACGGTGCGACTGTACCTGCGTCGAGATCAACTTCCTGCAAAGCGTTCATGCCATCGGTAAGGATGAAGGAATTCTTTGTGGTTGCTCCACTAACGTAAGTTACGCCGACTCCATCGGTGCAAGGAAAGTTTGTAGACTGAAATGCCGTAGGCCAAGTGCCAATTTGGGTCCAAGGACCTTCGTTCTTCTTGCGGAAGATTTTTTCTCTTGTAGTTAGGATTCCATGTACATCCGATCTGTAATCGGTGTAGTAGAATATTGCTGTGGGCGTGTCAGTAGACGAAAGAGACAGATCGGTTGTGGAAGTTGTAGTGGCTCCAGGCTCGATGATTCCTCCACGAAACCGCACATTCAGAGCGATGTGTGCCGCTCCCTCCGGCACAAGTGCTCCCGATACGCCAGGAAGCATACCCCGGCGGTAATCGAATAGAATTTTCGTTTGCGGCTTTCCCATTAAGGAGATTCCTTTGCAAAGGGGTCTTTCCACCATTCGCCAGTAGGACCACCTTCATCGTTGGAGATGCTTGTTGAGGATTTGAAGTTCGGAACATCCATAAGTGACAAGCCCATTTCTGCCATAACTGGCCTAGCCAGCATGAACCAGTTTTTCGAGGAATCAAAATCCTCGATAGCGGCGAACACGTATGCGGTGGTTAGCATCCAAAGAATCTCATCAGCATCATCAAATTGGAGTACAGTGTTAACATCTACTGCGGGAAGTGGATACTGTTTGTAACGAATTCGAGTTGAGTAGTTGCTGTCGGGAGTCGGATATAGTGAAAACGTCTTGGCATAATAAGTGAATATCGTCGGTTTGCCGGTTGGCGACGTGGTTAGCATTGGAACAACTTTTTCTTCCCAAGCGTTAGCCGTGTAGAAGTTGATTGGACGGTATTCGCCACTAGCTAGCAGAGTCCATTTATAGATATGCGGGGGTCGGAAGCGTGCAAGTCCAAGTGTTGAAACGGTGTAGTCGGCTGTGCCAGACACTAGTGTTGGCGTTGCAACGACTTCGAGTTCGGGGAAGTTGCCTGAACGAGCAAGCATCTTTTGGACATGGTTGAATGACGAGAGAACCATTGCGTTGGTATCGGAATCATTTCTGGCTCCGATTGAACTTTGAATCTGGGTTAGAATGGTTCCATAGGTGCTCATTTTCGCACCAACCTGCTCCCGAACCAGGAGGCAATGACTGCTTCGTAGAAGAATCTCGTGTTGTCGGTGATACTGAAATCTGTAGGGTAAAAGGATGTCAGCGTCAAATGAATCAACCCAACAATAATCACTATTGGACGAATTGCTGCTCGTATATCTATGATGATTTGTGAAGGTGTCCCTAGCACATCACGGTTAAACCACTTTACTTGAGCCTCTGAATATTTACCGAGGGCTTCGACAAATTGTGGGAGCACTTCCGGCTTTGTGGCGGCAAGACTTCCCATTGTACGTTCAGGAGTATCATTTTCCGCTGGAATCCATTTCTTGCGAACGAAGTCAAACACAGGAGGAAGAGCAAGCCCCACGAGTGAGACAACCGCGTCAACAATGAGTGGTATAGGAACAGGCATGTTAGCCTCCGCTTGGTCTACCCCATACAAGAAAGCCTAGCACAATTAAGCCAATAAGAACACCAATAATAGCTTTTATGATAGCTTTGCATGCCGTGCCTTTAGCTACTTCACTCCACTTTATAAGCTCCGAGATAAACTCATGGTGACGAAAGTGCGTCTCATGCTCGATATAAAGATGACTTCCTTCCTCTCTGATCGCCTTCTTGACAACTTCGAGGACTTGATTTTCGGTCATCGACTTCACCTCAACCAACCCGTGCTTCCCGGCGGCCCACATCAGCTGATTTCATCAAGGGCTTCGGGCGAAGCGTGAGAGTAAAATCCCCACATTCAGTTGTGTCAAGCCGCATGACAGGTTCGCAAGAACGCGGTTCGATAACGCATGCTTGAAAGAGGACTTGTTTTCGAATCGGTAAGGAGATGCGTTTCGAGTCTCTTTTATCGACAAAGAGAACTCCGCCATCTTTGACGAGGACTTGCCAAGCAACATCAGTCTTGTTGTTGACAGTCAACATGGATGAGCATACAAAATCCTCTTCGTTGGTAGGCTCACCGAAAGTGAGACTTACAAGTCCGACTGTCAGAGCTAGAGACATGCCAAGCAGAAAGTAGATTGTTCGTCTCATTTTCGGTGCCTCCGCTGTCTGAGTTTTCTGCGTTTGCGGCTTCCAATCTTTCGTCTACCCTTACTGGCCCCGTTCCGGCCTGTGTGATTGGCGCTCACCTACTGATCAGTCTGCGAACGCGGTTCACGATTCCGACATACCGCTCAGCCAGTACGCCAGCAACGAATGGAACCAAGAACATCATAATCCCCTGTACAGTTTCCATTTCATCCCCTCCCTTTTTCAAGCCGCGTCATCGGCACCACTCCATTATCGCCGCAATCAGACAAAAACCGAGGACCACT
>ERZ1292625.2249-Hain-H41-01um-R1-2249-length-18625-cov-7_pt1 | contig 18625 bp, 26 predicted proteins | sample MGYA00564400_ERZ1292625 | MGnify/ENA primary metagenome ERZ1292625 (study PRJEB36523, sample SAMEA6512639) | groundwater metagenome | collected 2019-01-08 | study: AquaDiva: Metagenomics assemblies of 32 groundwater samples
AGGCAAAATAATTCTCTTGGACACGGCGGCGGGGAGTGTCATCACCCTACCCGCGAGTAGCGGCGGGGGCGGGGTGTACAAGTTCCTGATCACCGTCACTGCCACGTCCAACTCGCACGTTATCAAAGTGGCAAACGCCACCGACGAAATGCGCGGCTTCGTTGTGGCGGACGCATCTGAGGCCACTGCCCCGAATATCTGGTGGGCGGCTGACAACGACGACACGATCACATTTAACCGAACGACCACCGGCCTGGCGGCTCAGGGCCATGTAGTCGAAATTGTTGACGCGACTTCTGGTCACTTTTTCGTTCAAGGCTTTATTGAGCAAAACGGAACCGAGTCGACTCCGTTTAGCGCCACTGTTTAGAAATGGCAAAACTGAATCAACCAAAGGGGCGGGACTCAATCCCCGCCCCTTTCTCGGAACTTATTGAACAATCCGCGCCCGTATTCTGGGGCGTGTGGTTGGCCGACCGCTGGTATGTCAACGCCAATGGAATCTGGCACGCGCCCGCCGAAGCCATCGCTCAGGCCTACGCTGAACACATGCAAAAGAACGGGCAACCTGAAGCGCAAGCCCGCTCTCTTGGAGAATAACGATGTCATTTATTAACCGGGTAAAAATCGCCAACCTAACCACCGATGCTTCTGGAGATGTGACGGGCTACGCCGACACCGGGCATAGCGGTGGGATGCTATCGGCCATTCGGTATGTGGTAGACGGCACCAGCCCCTACGATACCGGCGTTGACTTTACCATCACCGAAGAAGACACCGGGCAAGCCATTATCACAGTCACGAACGCAGGCACGGCCAGCCTGTCGCTTTACCCGCGCATCGCAACTGTCAGCACAGCCAATGCCGCCTTACTCTATGCGGCGGGCGGCGCGGCGGTGAGCGACCTAATGCCTATCGCGGGCCGAATCAAAGTCGTCGTGGCTCAGGGCGGCAATACAAAAATCGGAAACTTCTATTTTTATCTGGCCTAATCAATGGCGACCTACGGCGAGTACACCACATTAACGGACTTGCGCGCATCGAGCGCCGGTCAGATTGACACGACCAAACTGACCGATGACAAACTTCTACTCGCGCAAATCCGAACCGTAAGCCGGGAGATGGATGAGTTATCTCGGCGCTGGTACTTCCCGCTGATTGACACCCGCGAATATGATACGCCAGCGAGTGTGCTAGGAGATTTGAAACTTGACGCGGACTTGCTGGAAATTACTACCCTAACCAATGGCGACGGCGCGACCATTGCTTCAACAAAATATAAACTCTATCCGCTGAATTACTCGCCCAAGTTTTCCATTCGTCCGCTGTTATCGCAAGGCACGCCCTGGCAGTTGTCAACCTACGGAGACAGATCCGGCGCGTTAAGTCTGTTGGGCGTATGGGGCTATCACCGGGATTACTCTAACGCCTGGGCGAGTCTCACCACCCTGGCGGCGGCCATTACCACAACCACCGCGACCAGCACCACCGTCCCGACTGGTCTGGCCGAGGCCGGGCAGTTGATTAAGGTGGACAGTGAATATCTTTACGTCTCATATGTTTCCATCGGCGCAACGAATGACACACTAACGCTTGTACGCGGAGTCAATGGAAGCACGGCGGCGACTCACCTAATCGCCGCGCCGGTTTCAGTTTGGAAAGTGAGTGATGAATTAGCGAACCTGTGCAAGATGGCGGCGGCGGCTTATTACAAGTTGCGCGCCAATCCCTTAGGTGACACGGTGGTAATTAACAACGTGACTGTCAGCACGCCTAAGGACGTGAAGGATTATATCTATCTGGCGATGCAAAATCTGGGACTCTTGCGGGTGACATTGTGAGCGGTGTCACGGCCACCATCGGGCTAGTCGCAGATTTATTTGTCGGCTTGCGGCCTGTAGGACAGCCACAAATCGCGCGCATCCTGGAAGATACGCCCAGCCCGGAGCAATTACAGACGGCCAGTTTCCCGATGCTGGCGATTGAGTTATCAAACGACGATGAACATTTGTGGGAACAGGAAGCCATCGGCGCGCCCGGTCTGGCGCGCCATGATTACACCCTAAAGATATTTTTGTTCACCGGCGCGCCCGGCACCGGCACGCCCATCCCGCAATTGCACACCCGCACGATTGCCTGGATACAACCGATTGCGGAAAAGTTGTTTAGCGATTTGACCCTGGCCGCCGGAGTTACATTCATGGGCGATGGCGGCGGCGCATATCTTTTCAAGTATCGCATTGGCGGGATTCGCTGGAATGACACCGATTATTACGGACTTATTTTTACCTTGCCGGTGACTGAAAAACACCGCATCACGATTGCATAGGAGTTTAGACAATGGCGAAGCAAGCCAAGCAAGCGAAGTCAGGCACGGCAGTTTTGTATAAGGGCGATGGCGCGTCACTCCCCGACATCCCAGCGCGGGATTTGAGCGTGGAGGAACTGGCGGCGTTGACCGCTGAACAAAAAGACGCGATGAAACAACAGGGACTCTATACGTTCCTGGATAATCCCGTTGAAAATACGGAAGGATAAACAACAATGGCCCCAGGACGAAAAAGGCTCCAGCGTGTCCAGTTCGGTTAAATCTTGGCCGAGGATAAATCTCTTCTGAACAACGGGAACCCCTGAAACGGAAACCCGATACAAGCAAGGCGCGAGCCTGTGCAGTAGCAGAGACTAAGCGAAGAGACACCGAAAGGTGAAACGATAGTCCGGTCTGCAACAAATAAAAGTTGCAGAGCCTAGCAGAAATGACTAGGCCCGCTCAAAAAGAGCGAGTAACAACGACGAAGGAAGCGACTTCAGGAACAGCAGTGGCCGCTACAGAAATCTGGCGCGGCATGGGCGAGATGCTCGATGACCAGCGCGTGCTGGAAGAAGTCGAAGAATTAGTTGGCGTGATGGACGGCTATGACCGGACTGTCATCACCCAATATCTGGGCGGTCTTGAATTGGCCGAGACACCCCTGACATTCGAGCAACTGCCCTTCATTTTGGCAATGGCTTACGGCGGCTCGCATGTTGGCGTAGCCGATGGAGCGGGGACGGGCTTCGTATACACGACCACCATCCCGACCACTGCCGCGCCAACGGCCAAATCATGGACGGTTGAGACGGGTGACGACGCCGAACAAGAAGAGATGGAATACGCTCAATGTACTGAATTCACATTGAGCGGCGTAGCAGGCGAGACGGCTAAAATGTCGGCTACTCTGATGGGACGGCAAGTAACCCAAAGCACTATCACCCCATCGTTAGCCGTCCCAACGGCGGAAGACTGTATTGCCAGTAAAGGGAAGGTTTATATTGACGCGATTGGCGGCTCGTTCGGCGGCACTCAAGTTGCTTCACAAATCCTAGCCTTTGAATTGACGTGCGAAGCCATGTGGGTGCCGAAGATGACGCTCGACGGCAACCTGTACTTTACGTTGACCGTTTTCGCGGGCCAAAAGATAAGCGGCAAGTTGACGTTTGAGCATGACACGGCGGTTCTGCGGGCCAGCGGCGCGAAACTGGATTTTATGAATCAGACCGCTAAGAAGTTGCGGCTCGATTTGATTGGCTCGGCCCTGACCACGCCCGCCACCTACTCGACCAAGAAAGTTTTGATTGACCTGCCTATCAAATACACGAAGGCGGGCGTGATTAGCGACAAGGACGGAAACGACATTGTGGATATGGAATTCCGCAGTCGCTATAACGGCACGGCGGGAACCGCTGGGTCAATCATCGTTGTCAATCAACGCACTACCCTAATCTAATCATGGCAGACACAACTCTCTCACTCAACATTGACGTTGACACGCTCACGGTCGGCGACATCGAAGACCTGGAAGAAGCCCGCAAGGTCGGTCAAATCATTGCCTGGTTGGTAGCGCACGCCGGGGCGGAAGCCGCCAGCGTGCGCGCCTTGCCTGTTAAAGATTTGCGGGCGGCGATGGAAAGCGTGCGCGCTCAAATGGCCGGGGCCTTCTCAATCCCAAAACAGAACGGCGACGTATCGTAGTCGCCCACAAGACCGGGAAAAATGCGCCGACGAAATCCCTGATTATCGCGTGCGCTAAAGAGTGGAGCATCCCGCCCTGGGAAGTCGAGCGCGGCCCGGCCAAGTGGTTTTATCGTTGGGCTGAAGAGTCCAGCATTCGCGCCGCACTCGACAATCCCCAAACATTCCCAGACGACAACGACTAACCCATGTCTGCCATCACCATCACCCTTAACGGAATAGACAACGCCACCGGCGCCATTGAGGGAGCGGCGGGGGCTTTGTCGGGCATGGGTGAGATTGCGGGCGGCGTGCTGACGGCGGGCCTGGGTTTGGCGTCTTCTGGCCTGGGAGTAATGACGGACTTCATGGGGAACGCTTTTTCAGCGGCGCTGGAAAACGAAAATGCTCAAGCCAGTCTGGCACAAGCCCTAAAGGGCGCATCTATGTCTATCGAGGGACAGGCGGCGGCATGGGAAGACGCACAAGGGAAAATGGTTACAAGCACATCGGCCTCACAATCACAGATAGCCGAATGGGGTGAGGATTTGTTAACGGCTAAAGCGAAACTGTCTGACCTTCAAACAAAATTAGCGGACAAAACCCCTACAGAAACTCAAAAGCTACAACTAGAAAGACTACAAACATCCGTTATAGACCTACAGGGAAATATCGAGTCGGGGGGCCAAATAATCCAAACATCGCTGGTTGATTCTTTGGGGCTTGTTCCCCCTATGGCTATTCCTACAATCGAGAAGCTCAACGAGATGGCGCAGGAATTCGCGCATCTAGCCGCGGGAAGTGACGACGCGATAGTGGCTATTGAAACGATTGGCCTGCGGGCCGGAACAGTAGCGGAGGAAGATTTCCCCCGCTTTATTCAAACAAGCTTGGATTTAGGTACGGTCATGGGTTCAACCGAAGCGGCGGCGACTCTACTGGCGCGGGCCGGGGATGATATTGGGGCCAGCATCGGCAAGGCGGAAAAAGCGGGCATACTCTTTACCGACCAACAGAAGGCCGAAATGATTGCCATGCAAGACGCGGGCAACACAGCGGGCGCGGTGGATTTGTTCATGCAACAACTCGCTCTAACGACTGGCGGCGCGGCCGCGGCCGCGGCCGAGACGTTAACGGGCAAGTGGGAATTGATGAAGGGGAAGTTTGGGGAAGTGGCCGAGTCTGTTGGGATGGCGATGTTGCCAATGATGACCACTCTGTTTGATACGGTTATCGCCCCGGCTATCCCGATAGTCGAGGGGCTGGTGTCGCAGTTCACGGGTCTTGTGTCCCAATTCGCAAGCGGTATAACCTATCTATTATCATTTGCAACGGGGGCGCGGGATATAAAAGCGGCCCTGGAAGAATTTACAATGCTGGAATTTATAGCGCAAGCCTTTGGGGTGGACTTGCCAACGGGTTTCTACGCCGCTGAGGCATCTTTGCAACCCCTGATTTCCGCCGTCAACAATGTAATGATTGCGTTTACTGGCTCTATGCCGATGATACAAGCCAGCGTGCAAGGCATGGTTGATTTTGTCATCAATTTATTCAATACGTTCTCGCCCACCATTATCGCTAACGTAACCGATACATTAAACACCATCGCCGCCTTCTGGACGGCGCACGGCGACGAAGTTATGGCGGTGGTAAGTTTTCTTTTCAACACGATTGCAACGGTGATTGGCGGGACGCTTACCCTGGTCAGTGGGATTATATCAGCAACGGTGACTCTATTTACGGGAGTTTGGGCGGCGGGAAGCGCACTATTGGAGGGCGATACTGACGCGGCTTGGTCGGCGATTAGCACGATGGTTACTAGCCTGACCTCCACAATTAAAACAACTATCTCGACATTTATGAACGGGGTATTGAGTCTGGTCGGGACTGACTTGGCGACATTTACCGCAACTTGGCAGACCAACTGGGATATGGCCCTGGTTATTATTTCTACCGTGTGGACAAATATCCAAACATCAGTTACTACATTTATGACCGGGATTGTCACAAGCGTTTCGTCTTCGGTGATTGGGTTTATCTCAACCTGGCAAACGAATTGGGATAACGTCAAGACAATTATCTCAACGACCTGGACAAATATCCAAACTGGCGTCACGACTAGCATAACTGATATTCTAAATGCCTTCACATCAACCGACTGGCTCGGAGTTGGTACGTCAATTATCCAAGGTATCAGTGACGGCATTAGCGGCGCGGTTGGCAATCTGGTTAATGCTGCCGTGCAAGCGGCGATGGATGCGTACAACGCCGCAAGGGATGCGCTTTTTAGTCACTCCCCTTCCATGCTATTTGCCGGATTGGGCGAAGACACAATGATTGGTATGGCAATGGGGATAGATCAGGGATCTCCGTTTGCTATTGACGCGGCTCGGCAAGCGGCGATGGATGTGGGCCTGGCCGCTATCGCGGTCAACGATGTCATGGGGCAAGCGGCGGCGGCGGCGTTCGTTGACCCGTTCACCTTGGCTATGATGCAAATGGAAGCAATGAGAAACCAGGCCGCCAGCGTTCCACCGCCCGCCCCCCCCATGCTTCCCCCGGACGGCATTGACCCGTTCACCTGGGCCATGATGCAAATGGCGGGCGGTAGTGGAAGTGGCCCGAGCCTAGGCGGCGGGCCTTTTGTGAACGACGTCCCGGGGTTAGGCGGCGGGCCGGGCGACCTGGTAGGGCGGGGACTGGGCCTAGCAGGGGGCGACAAGGTGGGGCGCGGTCTGGGCCTGGTGGAGGGCGACCTGGTGAGACGCGGGGGGGGTACTCAGGTAGGAGGCGGCCCTGTAAGGCGTGCGGGGGGCGGCCCAGCCTCGGGCGCGCAAACCGTAACGCTCAATATAAATATCTCCGGCTCGGCTAAAAACTTCCAAATCGAAATTGAGAATGCGGTCACGCGCGCTCTGAATAAGGCGGGCCTGGCCGTCAATCACACCGCCCGCATGGGGGCGAAGTTAGCCTAATATGCCGACTCAAACTCATCCCTATATCGTTCTCACAGACGGAACGACCAGTTGCGTTTTTGCAGATGGAAGCGGCACGCAATCCAACTACTCCCCCATTCGTGGCGAGTGGGCGCCGTCTATTTCGTCCATCACGTCATCGCCATTGGTGGGGCGCGGCTCGCGCAATATGACTCTGGAAGAAATATCAATCAACATATACGGCACCACCGCGACTTTGGCGCTAGGCCGATTGGCGACACTCGCCAAACTACTCGACCAGGCCGACAGATGGGCGCGCGGCGAGAACGTCACGCCGGTTCTGTTCAAATATGCCCCACAGGGATCAACCATTTCTTCAACCGCCACGCCCCTGCAAGCTGTGTGTTATGGGCGCGGGGAAGGCGATGAAACCAGCCTGGCGCTCTCGCAAGACTTTAATCAGGTGGGGCTTAACTTTCAAATCCCGGAAGTGAACGTGGTTTTCAAACGTTCGGGCGACTGGTATCTGGACACCGAATCTGACGACAGCGGCGCGGCGGTGGCAATCAACGAAACCATGACCTGCGCGTTAACGGCGATGGACGAGTTTAGCCCGAGCCTGTTGAAAATATCCGGCTGGAATCCGAACGTCACGCCCGACACAACGGCGGGATTTATTCTGTTCATTGACAACGCCAAATACTATCGGGCGGACGCCAGCGGACTCACGGCGACCGGCTTCACATCGCAAGCGGACGCGGCGGCATTGCCCCGCAACACCAACGTTCTGCGATACACCGGCACCGTCACTACTACACGGTCAAGCGCGGCCAGCACGATTGGCCTAGCGAGTGGGTCAACGCATTACTCTGTGTATGTCAGTCTCAGAAACAACCACGCTTCGGCTACGTTTCAAGTCTCGGCTACGCTTACAAATTTAGCCTTTACTTACACCACGCAAGAAACCTACATTGACGCCAGCACTCAAAACCCGCGCTATATCTGTCTGGGGATACTGCCCGCGATAAATGCCAGCGACACGGTGAAACTCAACGTGGCCGCATCAACGTCGGCTGGCTCACCTACGATTGACTTTGACCAAATCTTTGTGATGGGGGTGAACGATGAAGGCCAGCGGGCTATCTCAATCAGCGCGCTAGACCTGGACGGCGCATACACCACCGCCAGCACGCCGGTTTCGTTGGTCATTGACCATCGGGTTCTGACCCACCGCACGCCCTTTGTCGGGGCGGAGAAAATCAGCGATGCTTCGCGCGCGCCCGGCACTTATCGCGGCAACGGGTTTCTAGTGAGCAAGGCCGCCAGCGTGTTGGTTGTGGTGCTAATGGCAAACGGGATTTACTGGCGCTTCACCAACTCATCCAATGCCGTGATTACCACCGTCGCCACCGTCACCCGCACTAAAGCCTATCTGACTCCGCAATAGGAAACGGCCATGCTTCCCGGAATGCAGTTAGCCGTTTACACCACGCCTACCGGTTCGATTATCGCGGACTGGACGAGCATCGCCATAGGGGTTGAGTTTGAAAAAGACGAACACGGCTATAAATCTCTTTCGGCGTTTATCCCGCTCCCATTTGCAGAGGCGATGCTATTCTACAATCGCCCCGGTACACCCCACCTTGAACTAACCTATAGCGGCTCATGCATCTGGCAGGGACGCATCGAAGACGTCTCGATTGTGGCGGGCGGAATTAGCATCGTTGCGTTTGGATATTACCGAGCCTTTGCCGACCAACTCTATACCGCCACACATACAGCGGCGGCCCCCAGCGCGATTATCGCGGCCATGTTGACAAAGGCCCCGCTACTCTCATCCGTCACTAAGTTCATTCAAAACCCCGGCACGACCATCACCGAACGCTACGAAGATTTATATCCGGTCGAGATATTAGAGCGGCTGGTCAAATTGGGCGATGACCAAACTCCACCGCGCATGTGGGAAGTCGGGGTGGACGCGGCCCGCCTGGTTTATTTCCGGCCACAGTCAAGCACGGGCAAGACCTGGTACGTTGACTCGGACAGTAACGGAATTGAGATTAACCGGTCATTGGAGCAGGTCTATAACAGCGTCTACGCCGTCTATTCCAGTTCAACCAACCAGCGGGCGGTAACGGCCAATTCAACGGACGCGCCGAGTATTAGTCAGGCCGGACTCACACGGGAGGCGATGGTCAGCACTCAGACGCGCTCATCGAGTCAGGCGGGCCGCTGGCGCGACGCCTATCTCGATGACCACAGTGAGCCCACGCCTAACGCCGTATTGCCGTTCAAGTCTGTATTTGATAGCGGCGGCAACGCCTGGCCGTTGTGGGCGATTGAGAACGGCGACACGATTATTGACCGGAGCCTGCCCCCGGCTATTTCGTCAACGATTGACAAAATAAGCGTATTTAGAATTAAGTCTCTGGCCTACAGTGTAGACCAAGACGAAATAAAAGTGGTGCCAGAGTCGCCTATTCAATCCCTGGAAGAACAGGTCGGGGGTGAGAACAGCGCCACTCAAAAGATAAGTGACCGGCTGGGAGTCGTGGAAGGCGCAGTCGGGGCGGGCCACAACATCAGCCCGAATGAAGGCGGCGGACTCGTTCCTGCCACCATGATTGGGTTTTTTCCAGGCGATTGCCCGACCGGCTGGACGGAGTACACATCGTCGCGCGGGCGATTTATCGTGGGCGTTCCCAGCGGCGGGACGGTTGAAGGAACGGTCGGTTCTGCTCTAACCAACTTAGGCACGCGCACGATTAGCACGGTAGTGGCCCACACCCACACGGAAGGCACGCTGGCAAACGCGGCGGAGGCGGCCCACACACATGGCGCAGGATCACTAGACGCGGCGGCGGAAGCGGCCCACACCCACAGCGTCAACCCGCCCAGTACCACATCAACCGGGATAAGCGTAGATCACACCCACGCTGTTGACCCGCCCAATACTACATCCTCCAGCGACGGCGCCCACGACCACGACATCACTACCACGCTAACCGGCGCGCAACCTGGCGTGGGCGCGTCGCTATCGCCCAATAGTCCAGTAACGATTAACGGAGCAATCTCAACAGCGGCGGCGCATACCCACACCGTCAACATCGCCAGTTTCACTTCGGGCGGGGCAAGCGTATCCCACACCCACACGGTAGATATTGCCGCCTTTGATAGCGCGGCGGGTAGTTCACATGATCACGTCATCAGCGGCACAAGCGCGGCGGGTAGTTCGCACAACCACACGATTAGCGGTAGCACGGCCAGCACCGGATCGGCTACTGTGGATGTGACCATGCCGTATCTGCAACTCCGCCTTTGCCAGAAGGATTAAGGTGTACAATAATTGATATGCTCCTCGACACAGACGGCCTGACTCAAATCTCTATCACCGACGAACCGAAGCCCCGCGTGATGACTCTCACTCACTATCTAGATGGGAAACTTAATGTCAAATATGATTGTGACCCACTAGACGGAATGGCGATGGTGGCGGGAGCGGCATACGCCATATTAGTTGAAGAAATAAAACCGATTGACAAACCGGTTCTGCCCGGCGTAAATTCCAAAGTTTGCATTCAACTAGACAACGGAAAAATTAGTATGGCCTTCGGAACAGAAACGCCAGACGGCCAGACTACGGCTAATCCCGATGTGGCGAAGGCGCTGATGTTGACGGCACTCGTAGGCTTGTGCGAGAAAACAGCCACTGGTAAATTCGACCCTATACAAGCCTTTGCCGGGATGCTCACAGTTTGAAGCACATCGTTTCGATTATCCTGCTACTCATTTTTACACCCCCCGTTATAGCAGGCGCTACTCCCCCGCAAGTCCACAACCTATACATCCCACTCGTAACCCACATCCCCAACCCCGCCAAGGGTTTAGCGATGGCCGATATGGGCCACGCCGAAGACTTAGACTCTCTGCGGGTGGGCTGGTGGTACGTCTGGGGCTGGTATGCCGCCGATGGCGCTATCCCAATGGTACGCGAGATGCAAGCGCCGCCAACGTGCGAGCCGTATATTTTGGTTGGAAATGAACCGGACTCCATCGAGCCTTACGGCCACCCCGTCACGCCCCAAGACGCGGCGGCGATTGTGGCGGCGATTGAGAATGATTGCCCCGATAGTATTTTGATTGTCGGCAATGTAACTCAGGACGGCGGGGGGTGGATAGAAGAGTTCTTGGAAAATTACCAATACGTTACAGGCCAACCATATAGTAACGGGATGGGCGTACATTGCTATCAATGGCAAGCGGGAATGTGCATCGAGAGATTGTCTTTCCTGAGGGCGTTGTATAATGGGGAAATGTGGGTAACGGAGTTCAATGATTTTAGCGGCGATGTGGCGGAGTTCAACCGCCTGCTGGATTATATCGCGGCCACGTTCACCCGCTATGCCGTGTTCACCAATAGGCAATTGTTCGGCCCCGGATTTCTGCATGGGCCAATCGTAAATGACGACGGCACATTGACCCCGCGCGGACTCGTTTACTCGGAGAGATAATGACCAAACTCGGCCCTCACATTCTCGGCAATTCCTCGCAAGCGGCGCAATGGCTTCGGGCGGGCGCGCCCGTTGTGAAGTTGGTCGGCAACTTCGGCCTCGCCCCGGAAGCGGCCACCCTGCCCCACCGCCCTATTGTCATCGGGCGCTTTGTTGAAACATTTTTGGACCCCAACCGACTCATCCATAATGACCCGATAGCCGAAGCTCGGGCATACGTTGCTAATTTTCTTGACACCCACATTCGACTCAATCCGGCGGTGCAAGCGTGGGAAGGCCCGAATGAGTGCATCATCACCGACCTTTCCGCCATGCGCTGGTACGCCCTATTCTTACGCGAGTTTGCGCGCATCATTATAGAGAGTTACAAAAAAGTTCCGGTCATTGGGAATTGGTCGGTTGGCAACCCCGATTATCCGATGTGGGCAGAGTATCGGCCCGCGCTAGAAATGGTAGGCAGATACGGCGGCGCGATTCTAGGACGACACAACTACGCCGGGCCAGATCAAACTACTTGGCCGTTCCTACTCTTGCGGCACCGCGAAGACAACCGGATTTTCTCCGAGATGGGATTCCCTAACCTGCCCGTGCTCATCACCGAATGCGGCGCGGATGGCGTGCCGTTCGGCAATCCACCGGGGCGGGCGTGGAAGGAATTATACGGTAGTGACGCGCACCTTTATTATGGTGAGATTTTGGCCCCGTTTGACGCGGAACTACGACGTGATGCGTATGTTCTTGGGGCGACGGTGTTCACCTCCGGCGATGGCTGGGAGCGCCACAACATCGAAGGCGCGGTTACGGATTTGCTGATTGCCAACACTCGTCCCAGCGCGCCACCGATTGAGCCGCCCCCCGACGACTCAGATACGCATGTTGTAATTGCAAGTCTTCTCAATGTTCGGATGTTTCCCTGGGTTGGAAATGTTACCCCGCCTTTGGTGGGTCAACTTGGTAATGGCGTTAGCGTGCGGGTGTTTGGGATTTATAAGCCAGCCAATGCGCTACACGGCTGGGGGTGCATTGACGCGGCTGGGAACCGGTGGGTCAACATGCGGTATCTGGCGCAGGTGTAGCCGGGTTAATCGTCCTTGTCAATTTCCCAATTGATTGTTTTGTCTGGACACATGCGCTTCTGGGCTATCATTCCCAGAGCCAGCATAGGTGGGTTGCGAACAACTATTACATCGCCATCGGCGCAATGGGATACTGCATCAGCCAATGCAATGGCCCAATCTTTTGGCGGGATAATGAAACGAGCGTTTGTGTTAGTCATCATTTGAGTACCCATTCAATCCTATCCATGCAAGAGCGATAAAGGCCAGAGCCGCCAGCGCGTAGATTGAAAATACCATCATGCTAGGCCTCCTCACCTTTACTCTCTTTTATCATCTGTCCAAGTATTGAACCGGCCACGAAGCCAACAACCAGCCACGCGCCGCACGTGATCGGGCAGATGATGAGCCAGGCGCTCATTTATCGCTCTCAAATGCGGCGCGGATGGCGGCGGCGTCACAGTTCGGAAAGCGCGGAAGCATACGCTCTTCTTTGACGACGTGAAAAAAAACGTCATCTGTGATTGCGAGTTCAAATCCTTTGGCGCAATACTCGCACACCACCGCGCAGTCCTTCTCGTATTGCGCCCGCGCCCCATCCTTGCGCGCCTGGCTAAGCGCGGCGGCGATGTAATTCAGAGCGTCCTTGTACTCTCCAGTAGACAAATCTGGCATTCCGGGCGGCGTAGATTTTAGCCATTCGATTATCTCTCGCGCCTTCATCGCATCGCCATCGGCGGGGTCGGGGGTGGTCGGGGTCATTTCTTCGCCCCTTTGCGCCGGGGGCGCTTGGCGGTGAGCATGTCAACAATAACATCCATAACCGAGTGCTTACCCCATCCGCCACTATCACGTCCGTTCTTGAGCCGCAACACAAGGCTAACGGCTTCCTGTGCGCCATCGTTGAAAAGATAGTCGACAATTTTCTTAGCATATTTCTCGGCGTCTCGTGTTCTCATCATCTGCCTGCCTTCCGGGGGCGCGTCACGCGCTTGGGTTCATCAAATCCCGGCGCATGAGCGATAACTGCTGTTATTTTGTTGAAGCCCCCGTCAACAATCACAACTAGCCCATGCCTTACAAGTATCTCTATTTGTTTTGTGCAATGCTCCATTGTGGTTGATAAAAACCAATACGGGTCGTGATGTCGGCCTCCATCCATGTAGTGCGCCTTAGCCCCCGGCTTGGTCAACTCACTCAAAACTCTCGTTTGCAATGGACTGAGTTTAATTTTCATCCCGCCCCGCCTTCCCGATCCAGTTCGAGCTCGGTGAGGGCGTCTACGGCGGCGCGCATGTCGTTTTCTGCTATGTTCACCGCCATGCAGTGTGTTTCCCAAATAGCCCAATCCATTTTTTCGTGCGCCGATGATTGCCCGGCCCGTTCACGCTTTAATTTTACGAGATGTGTCGCCTCTTCCACCACGCGCCGCTCGGCCTCGCGCACGACGGGCGGGGTGGCGGGTGTAACAATCAACTCAGTCTCGTGTGTATCAAAGTTGACGCGGCTTATCACTTGCACGGGCGCATCCGGCGATGGATTTTCGGGTACAACTCGCTTCCAATTTCCACCGGGTGAATAGTCATCCGGCGACGGGGCGGATAGGGAGCGCCAGAAGTCAACCAGCACAAGCTCTTTGTTGCACTCAATACATGGCCCAGGCGCGCAAGACATATTTCCGCAATCATCGCAGATGAAAACCGAAACGCCCGTTATGGTGGTTCCCGCTTGCGCCACTCGCACCGCCTCGGCAGGCTGGGCGCGGGCGGAGAGTTGGGCGCGGAGTTCTGCGTTTTCCTTTTCAAGAGTATCTATCCTTGCCCGTATCCACCATTCGGTTGTATGAGTGTCGCCATAAACAGGTCTGTGAGTGTAGCAACAATAAAAGTCTCCAAGTTTTATTGTGCTCTGGTAGTATTCTCCACACACACAACACTGATAACCACTCGATGTAATCATCGTCTCACTCCTTCTCCGCGCCGGTGGGCGGGGCGGCGGAGTCAATCAACCGATTCCATATCTGTAACCATTCTACCCCTCCACAATAACACTCGCCGCCATGAGGCCCTTGACATCCGAAAGAGTGAAAATCTCCGGGCATTTTTCCGAAATGCTTATCGAGTTTTATTACCATCTCGGCGGCGGCTTGCGCCCGGGCGAGTTCATCCCGGCAATTCATGTTGCGAGTATTTGCGTCTATGTGGTTTACGCGGGCCGCTTCCAGTTCTGCGCGGGCGTCGTTGAGCATGTTCTGCGTGGCTTGGTTATTCAAATTTGATAGCGCGTGGAAGGCGCGCGACCGGGCGAGTTCAGCCTCGGCCTTCTCCGCGCGGGCGCGCAAGGCGATGGCGGATTCAAAGGCGCGGGAACAGGTCATAAAAGACTGTCGCCATTCCTTGTTGTCAAAAACCATCCTTTGACCGCACTCGTATTCAGCCGCCAGGTTGTCATCGCTTTGATATTCACGCGCGCCGCACGCCGGGCAATACGCGGGGGCGGGAGTTGTAGTCATGTTAGGCATCGGCGGTTGTCACTCTGGTAATTTCGCAGTAATCCACTTTGGGCTGTTTGGCATTATCCCAAGACTTAGCGTCATACGCTATTGCCTTTGAGCGCGCCTGTGTGTCATCGCGTGCAATAGTATCAAACTGGTTTTTGGAACCGTCATTATAATGTATGGTGACTCTGAAAATGTGTTTCATGTACTCTCTCCTTCTCCCCCGCCGCCTCAGCGTGCGGGCCGGGCGGCGGGGGTGATACTAAAGTGTCGGCTTTCCACCGACTTGGGCCATAAGAGCGACCTACTTCCAGCGCACGTAATTTTTCCGACTTTCGATTCACGGTGGGTGCTTTATGCTGGCCTTTCGCGGTTCACCGCTCCGCGTGTACTCTGTGGACATGACGGGAGTCGAACCCGTATCTGCGGCTCACCACTTTTAACATGCCCATCATTTCTCTAATCAATCGCCGTCTGATTCATCGCCGCGCGGTTCTTGGCGAGTTGCGCGGCCTTCGCTTCTTCGGAAATGATGGCGGCGTCTGCGGTTGCGTTGTCGGGGAATGGCGGTTCGTCTGGGTGTTCCGATTCGTGATATTCAGCCATCACCACACCATCATCGGGCGCATCGCTATCATCAACCTGTACACCGAAAGGCACATCAAAGCGTTGTTTGAGCGCATTGCTTTCGGCCCGCTTGCGCGCGCATTGCACAGGCTCCATCTTTGTGGACTCGCCTTGTTTTAGCACGCCAATCCCAGACGTATACGGGCGAGTGCCGACCATTTTTTCGACACTCTCCCAGGGGATTTTTGCGTCAGTCAATTGCTTGATCGTGTCAGTATAGGTTCGGATATTCTCCGAGTCATACAATCGCGCCTCAAAGCACAGAGCGCCGTCAGGGATGCGCCAGCGTTTGCGCTCTTCCGCGTCCACAATCTCGCGGTAGTCAATCCAGAAGTTCCCAGCGACCTGCTCGTGGGCTTTCTTGCGGAGTCCCTTAATGCCAATCATTAGGCCAATGCCGGGCAACGCCCACACCTCGCCATTGAATGGGTTGAGGCCGTGAGCCACAGCCAATTGGGCCAGGCCCAAGCGTTCATTGTCAGAAAGTTTTTTGGCGTTCGGCAACATAGCCAATATGCGCCCGGCCATTTCGCGCACTTCGTCTTTTGCGCCGTATGCCTGTAGCGCCTTGCCGTTATTTTTTTGAGCAACAATGGTTTGGTCTGTCATGGCTCTCTCCTGTGATAGTTGTTAGATACGTTTGGCGCGGGCCTGAAACATCGCTACTACCATTTGAGAACGAGTGACTACCCACGCCAAACAATACTAAGAATAAGGCATGGCGCGAGCAATGTAAATAGTACCTGTCTTAAATTAAGTACTAGCCATGAAAAAAATCATTGAGCACGCCCAATGCCACAGCCGCCGATAATCCCGGCGCGGGCGGGGCGGGTAGTCACAGCGAATTCCTTTCGCGCTCATATTGCCTGCGACAAAAATCAGAATGATACTTTTGCGATGGGTGACGCGGAATAAAGTTTTCAGGACAACCAGGGCGGGCGCACGGCTTTGAGTCGGTTGTAATCAGAGCGTTCTCGGAAACGGCGTAGGTTGTCCTGACGGATATCGGGCGCGCGTTTATAATATCGGGATCACTTGAATCTAGCAGGGCCGCCATGCGCCACAACGCCCGCTCGATGGCGGGCGTGATTGGGCGCTTGCCCTGCTCCAGGGCCACAATATACGGCTTGCTGATTCGCTTTCCCACCACCGCGCTCAATGCAAGCGAAAATTTACTAAAACTATCACGGCGCTCCAGGCGCACGGCGCGCAATAAACTCGCTACGTTTTCCTTTTCTATGCTGTCCCGCTGAAAGTGACCGGCTTGTGACCGGGTTGTAGGGCGCGTGACGTTGCTTTCGAGAGATGAGGCGGTCATTTTTGATACCTTTCTCACCTTCCAAGAATGGCTCGCCTTGTGGCCCTAAATTCTGGGAGCCTGCTGTATAAAATCTTTATTGACTGGTCATCCAGGGAACTTCCCTTAAGTATTTCATTTATCCTGCTTGTGCTAACGCCAATCATAAACTGGCTGGATATTTGATGACAACCAAACCCCAAACCTTTCAGGGCGTAGATGTAAGATTGGAGGGCCGTGTATTCAATAGACCTTTTCTGAATTCTTTTTGGGTTGACTTGTAAAAAAGTCAGGCGCGGAGTTTGTCTTTTTGGATTATATGGCTCCGATACTACGCGATCAATGGATGCTCCAAGAGGGGTTGTGATTTCTTTTCTGACGGGGGGTTGTTTTGGGATAGGTCTGGGATTGTCTTTCCTGGTCGCTTTAGGCTTGTATTCATAAACTCCTTTTGAAGGGAAAACCGCTTTTTTTATTTTTATCAACACCGCCTGAATTATGTTTGGAGTTTTGTCCGGCCTTGATTCTCCTGTGGTGCAGTACAAGCATTGAAAGCGAGTCGCCCCATTTTGGCGAGGAACAAAGTCATTTCCACAGTCCGAGCATAAAGATTTGTTTGCGCCTATCTTCCTACGCCATTTTATACTTTTTCGTTCTCCCAATATGTATGACTTTTTCAACGAAAAATTATCAAAGATTTTGCTTCCGGCAATAAGGTTGCATATCTTGCATGACGCAACTAGGTTGCTGTCTGAGTTGTTTATTTTGTACGAGTAGGGGAGAATATGGTCTACTTCGCTGGCCGCATCCCCGCAATAGACGCATAGATAATTATATTCAGATAGTATTCTTTCCCTTTTGCTTTGAGATGGCTTGAAAAATCTTTTCATATCATAACAAAAAACCGCCGTCTTTCCACTTTACCAAACTCTTGCTTAAGGAAGTTAGGCGCTTTGGAAAAACAGCGGTTGTTTGTTGGTAAACGAAAAGCGCCACGAACTTCCTTAAGCGCCGTCGTTATACCACGTTCACATCCCAATTTCCACTACCACCCGCCCGCCATCGCCCGTCTCGCCCCACTTCAGCGTTACTGGGTAGAAGTGGCGGTCATCTATTTCGAGCGCGTCGGCTATCCCGTCCTCCGCCGCCTTTATCGCGCCATAGCACCCGTTCAAATCGCGCACGCGGTAGTCGGGCTTGCAGAAGGTGTACACCACGCGGCACGGCGGGGCGAGATCGTGATCACGAAATGGATACGCCAGAGCCTTTGAGTAGGCCCGCTGTTCGCGGGCGGCCTGTGCGCGAGTTGTCCAGTGCTTTTGGCGTTGGGCGTTTGGGAAAAGAACAGGGGCGGGCCAGGGGAGAATTATTGTTATCATCACACAAACCTCATCTGCCCGTCCGCTTCGCCTTTAGTCAGGTAGGTGTGTTTCTCGGAACACGGCTTTCCTACCATTATATGTTTCCGATGGGGGAGATTGAGTCGTCAAGGTCAAGTGATTTATCAGTGTTGTTTTTGAGCGGGTAGGCCCAAAATTCAATCTCAATAAAGTTTTGGAAATTCTCACGCCAGGGGCTAGGGTCATTCTGATATGAGTGGCATAGTTTAATGTAATAGCCGCCATAGTCCGCCTCTGACAATATCCTTGCAATCTCAATCTCTTCCTCATCCATGTATTCGTTGCGCGGATTTATGCGGATGGTCGGCATG
>ERZ1292625.2250-Hain-H41-01um-R1-2250-length-18618-cov-8_pt1 | contig 18618 bp, 17 predicted proteins | sample MGYA00564400_ERZ1292625 | MGnify/ENA primary metagenome ERZ1292625 (study PRJEB36523, sample SAMEA6512639) | groundwater metagenome | collected 2019-01-08 | study: AquaDiva: Metagenomics assemblies of 32 groundwater samples
TTTAGAAGATCTCGAAAAAAATTTATACGGCCTCGGAAGAAAAAAAGAAAGCAAAAAAGAATCGGAAAAAGAAACTCCAAAAATTACCGCGCAAAAAGAAAGTCAAGAAGAAGAAAAAAGTTCAGCGCCGGAAGAAAACCAATCAACCCTGAAATGGAGCGGAGTTTCCGATAAAATAAACCAAATGACAAGCTCTCCAATTTTTTTAAAAGTCAGCCAGTTTTCAAAAGTTATTTTTTGGCTGGTTGTTGCCGCGCTTATTATTGCCGGGTCATTCGCCGGCTATTATTTATCGCAGTATTTAAAAACTAAAGATTTTGTTTTTGAAGCCAACGCGCCTAGTAAGGTTTTGGCCGGCCAGCCGTTTGAAATAAAAATAAACATAGAAAACAAATCGAAAAACACCATGCGGGATTCGCTTGTCGATATTCAAATTCCCGAAGGAGTTGTCGGACTGGGAAAATACGGCGACAGGCAGGTTATCGAAGAAAACATAGGAACTTTGGAAAGCGGCGATTCTTATCAAAAATCTTTTTCGCTGGCGATTTTAGACACAAACGATCCGGCAAAGAAAATAGATGTTTATTTTTCGTATTTGCCCCCGAATTTAAATGCCAAGTTTGAAAAAAAACAAACCATTGAAATTTTTGCAGACCAGCCGGCAGTAGGACTTAATTTGAGCGCTCCGCAAAAAGTTTTTTCCGGCGAACAATTTGAAATAACCGCAAGCTACAAAAATCTTTCCGATTATAACTTTTCAAAAGTACGTTTGGAAATGGCTTATCCGGCCGCGTTTAAATTCAAAGAATCGTCGCCGGCCCCCACAAGCAGTAATAATATCTGGATAACTTCAATGCCCGGCGGAATAGAAAATAATGTTTCCATAAAAGGAAGCATCGTCGGCCCGGACAGTATATTTTTTGATGTGAAGGCTAAAATTTTTATCGAATTAGAAGGCAAAGAATACCCGCTTGGTGAAAAAACCGCCAATCTTGGCATTGCTTCCTCGCCCCTTTCTTTAAGCATTATCCCCAACAATGATCCTAATTTTGTGGCTTTTCCGGGAGACACGATAAATTACAGCGTCAGTTATGGCAATAACACCGAAGATAATTTACAGGACGCGGTTATTAAAGTAAAAGTTTCCGGAGTGATGTTTGATTTAGCGAGTTATCGAGGCAATGGTTTTTTTGATTCAAACAGCAATACGGTTATTTGGAACGCTTCGCAGGAACCGGGGCTTAAAAATCTTTCTCAGGGCGCCAAAGGAGCAGTTTCTTTTTCTTTTAAAACAAAAACAATTTATCCGATAAAAAAATTGTCTGACAAAAATTTTTCTTTAAAAGCCGAAGGAGAAATTTCCTCGCCCACCGTTCCTTATTATATTTCCAGCGACAAAACAGTAGGCGTCAACAGCGCTGAAACAAAAATCGGAGGCAGAACCGAAATAAGCGCTTATGCCGGGTACAATAAAAAAGGCCCTTATCCGCCTCAAGTTAATAAACCCACCCGATATCTTGTCCATTGGATTATAAAAAACTATGTAACCGATAAAAAAGACGTGAAAATTAAGGCGGTTTTGCAGTCCGGCGCTTCGTGGACTGGAACAGTTACCGCTAACATTGACACTGACGGACTCCCTACCTATAATGAACGAACTCAAGAAGTTTCCTGGGATATCGCAAGGGTAATTGCCAATAAAGGCGTGATAGGAAAGCCAATAGAAACAACGTTTGAAATTGAAATAGCGCCCAGTATTTCGCAAGCCAACGCGCTTTTGCCGCTTTTGTCGGCTGTTCAGCTCACGGCAAGCGACGAGTTTACTGGTCTTCCGGTGAACACAGGAGCGGATCCCCTTCAAACCGTTGATATTGTAAGACAATAATGAATACCGAACTAACAATGGATAAATTGGTTTCCCTCTGCAAAAGAAGGGGTATTATTTTCCCCGGATCGGAAATTTACGGAGGTCTAGCCGGCACTTGGGATTATGGCCCGGTCGGTGTGGAAATGAAAAATAATATTAAAGCCGCTTGGTGGAAAATGTTCGTCCACGATAGAAGCGATATGCACGGTATCGACAGCGCGATTTTGATGAATCCTAAAGTTTGGGAAGCGTCTGGCCATGTTAGCGGATTTACCGACCCGATGGTTGATTGCAAAAACTGCAAAAACCGTTTTCGGGCCGACCATTTGGACGAAGGAAAATACGGTGAAGTGAAAATCATTGACGGCAAAAAATCCTGCCCGGTTTGCGGCTCGACTGAACTGACCGAGCCCCGTCTTTTTAATATGATGTTTCGCACTTATATCGGTCCGGTTCAAGACACAGAGAGCTTGGTTTATCTTCGGCCTGAAAACGCGCAAGGGATGTTTGTTGATTTTAAAAATGTTTTGGACACTATGCACCCGAAACTTCCTTTCGGCATCGCCCAGATAGGCCGGGTTTTTAGAAACGAAGTTACTCCCGGCGACTTTGTTTTCAGAGTCCGCGAATTTGATTTGATGGAATTTGAATATTTTATTGATCCGAAAAACTGGGAAGAATTATTTGAAATGTGGATGAAAGAAATTTATAAATGGCTCGCTTTTTTGGGTTTGGATAAAGAAAAAATTTACAACCACGAAATTCCCGACGGCGAACGCGCCCATTATTCCAAAAGAACCATTGATATTGAATATCAGTTTCCGTTTGGAATGAAAGAATTGTGCGCTATTGCTTATCGCACCGACTACGATCTCAAATGCCATATTGAAAAAAGCGGTAAAGACCTGACTTATTTTGACGAGAAAGCCAGTGAGCGGCTTGTTCCCCATGTTTTAGAGCCGACTTTTGGTTTAGACCGAGCGCTTTTAGCGTCATTAGTTGAATCGTACAAAGAAGAACAGTTAGAAAACGGCGAAACCCGAATTGTTTTGAAGCTTCCGCCGAAAATTTCCGCTTACAAAACCGCGGTATTTCCGTTGGTTTCAAACAAAGAAGATATTGTAAATAAAGCCACTGAAGTTTATAAAATGCTAAAACCGCACTTCAATACTATTTTTGACGACAATGGTAATATAGGGAAAAGATATAGAAGACAAGACGAAATAGGAACTCCGTTTTGTATAACTATCGATTATGACACCTTAGAAAAAGGAGACGTGACTGTGCGCGACCGAGATACAATGAAGCAAGAGAGAATAAAAATAGAAGAACTTGCGGATTATATAAAAACGAAAATTTAATACTTATGTCCCCTTTGGCCCAAAATATCTTCAGGGCTTACGATATCAGAGGTAAATACCCCTCCGAGGTTAATTCAAAAACTTTTTTTGAAATTGGTATTGCGCTCGGGAAATTCTTTAACTTAAAGACTAAAAAACTTAAAAACTTAAAAACTATTATAATTGGCCGGGACGTGCGTTTAACCTCCCTGCAACTTAAAAAATCATTTGTTGAAGGGTTGAAAAAAGGCAGTAAAGAAGAATTAAATATTGTAGATATCGGACTCTCCACTACGCCGATGCTTAATTTTTGCGTCAATAAATTTAAAGCTTTAGGAGGGGCAATAATCACAGCCTCTCACGATCCCAAAGAATATAACGGGCTTAAAGTTCTTGGCCCTAACGCGACTATTTTAAGCGGGAAAGATGTTTTGAAAATAGCGAAGAAGGAGTTAGTATTTAGGCGTTAGTAGTTGGCTTAGTCATTCTGATCCGTCAGCCGACGGAGAAGAATCTCGAGATCCTTCGTCTGCGACTCAGGATGACGGATAAATCTATGGATTTTTTTAAAGAAGCTGAACAAAATTTTAAATCTTTCGTGGAAAACGATCGTCTTTCCCACCCCTATATTTTTTTCGGAGAAAGCCAAAAAGAAATTTTTGATTTTGCCAAAAGTTTGGCGAATTTTTTGGAAATCGGAAAATTTAAAGATTCAAAAAAACTGTTGCAGGATTTGTCCGTTATTGGGCCTAATGAAAAAGGAAATATCGGCATAGACGAAATCCGCGATCTGCAAAAATTCCTTTATACCCGGCCTGCCGTTGCCAAAAGAAAAACTGCGATTATAGACGGCTTCGAGAATTTAACCGACTACGCCCAAAGCGCGATATTAAAAATCGTTGAAGAACCTCCTAAACAATCGCTGATAATTTTAATAGGGCAAAGTCCGGAAAATCTTTTGCCGACAGTTTCTTCCCGCTTTCAAAAAATCTTTTTCCCGTCAAACGGATTTAAAGCAGAGAAAAAAAAGAAAGCATCAGATAACGACGATCAAATAGAAAAACTAAACGATTTAATCGGAAAACTAAGCAAAGATGTTAAAAAAAATCACCTTGTTTTAAAAGAAGCCCTTAACCGCCTTTCTTTAATGAAGCGTTTTAATTTAAACAAAAAACTTCAAATGAGGGTGGTTGACGGATATTTAAAAGGAAAAGACAAATGATTTCTTTGTAATTTTTTTGTGGTAAAATTTACACAAATCGATAATATGGACAATATATTAAAAAAATTGGAAATAGGCGTAAAAGAATCCGTTGATCATTTTAAATCACAGCTCTCTACTATCCGCGGAAACAGACCTTCGCCGAAATTGGTCGAAGATATTACGATTGAATATTACGGCCAGAAATTAACCGTTAAACAAGTCGGCGCCATTAGCGTTGCTCCGCCCAGGGAAATTCAAATATCAATTTGGGACAAAAACGCGGTTAATATAGTTGCCAAAGCCATTGAATCGTCTAATTTAAACGTTTCCAGCTCGGTTGATGGAAATGTTATCCACATAAACTTGCCTCCCTTATCGCAAGAGCGCCGCGAAGAGCTTGTTAAAATCGTTAAAAAAGAAGGCGAATTAGCTCGTATCGGAATAAGAAGCCACAGAGACGAAGCTATAAAAGAAAGTAAAAATGAATTTGAGGCGGGTAAAATCACTGAAGACGACAAATTCAAATCAAAAGACAAAATTCAGGAAGTGACTGACCGCGTTAACGAAGAAATCGAAAAGATCCTGGAGCAGAAAATCCGCGAAATTGAGGAATAGCCGCGATACCAATATACGAATGCATTCAAATGATACAAATAATACGAATAATTAATAAATTCGTATCCCATTCGTATCATTAGTAAAATTAGTATATTAGTATCAATGCTATAACATTCTTATGTTACTTGGAATTATCGTAGTCATAATTTTTATCTCTGTTTTTATCATAGTCCATGAATTGGGTCATTTTTTAACTGCCAAAAAATTCGGGCTTTGGGTTCAGGAATTCGGGTTTGGCTTGCCGCCAAAAATATGGGGAAAGAAAAAAGGAGAAACCGTTTATAGCATCAACGCGCTTCCCTTCGGCGGGTTTGTGAAAATTTACGGCGAAGACCAGGAAGATAAAGATGAAATTCTTTCAAAAGAAAATAAATCGAGGAACTTTTCATTTTTGCCGATTTGGAAAAGAATCGTTATTATCGCCGCCGGCGTGGTGATGAATTTTATTCTCGGCTGGATTCTTATTTCAATTGTTTTTTCAATAGGCATTCCGCAAGCGGTTTTTATTACCGATGTTAAAGCGAACAGCCCGGCTGCTGAAAGCGGTATTTTATCCAATGACAAATTAATTGATTTTAAAACAACCAAAGATTTTATAAGTTTTATAGACCAGCACCGCGGTCAAAAAGTGAATTTAAAAATAGAACGCTCAGGTAAGGAAATTGAAATTTCCGCGGTACCCAGAAAAAATCCGCCTGTGGGCGAAGGCGCTTTGGGTGTGGCGCTGATAGACGCGGGCCAGCCAAAAATGAATGTGTTTAAGGCTGTTTGGGAGGGTTTAAAAAGCGCGTTTGAAATATTTTCAATGATTTACGTGGCGATATTTAATCTTGTTAAGGCGGTGTTTTTGGGCCAAGGCAGTTTAGCCGGGCTGACCGGCCCTGTCGGGATTGTAAAAATCACCGGCCAAGTCAGCAAGCTGGGAATAGTTTATTTATTTCAGCTTCTGGCGTTGATTTCTTTAAATTTGGCAGCGATAAATATATTTCCTTTTCCGGCTTTAGATGGCGGAAGAATTTTGTTTTTATTAATCGAGAAAATAAAGGGCTCTCCTTTACCTCGAAAATTCGAACGTTACGCCAACGCCGTTGGCTTGGCGCTGCTCCTCGTTTTAATGCTTGTAATAACCATTAAAGACATCGCGAGGTTTTAAAATAGTAGTCAGGAGTTAGTAGCGAGGAGTTTATTATACTACGTTGAATTTAATACTGTTGGATTTTTCAAGTATCTCCACGGTAGCCTTTACCGAGGGATTATGTGTGTGCATTAATTTAAATCGTCCATCATAACGTTGGATTAGTGGCGTTAGAAACTCATCCCCCCAAGAAGGAGAGAAAGTAATTACCCCGTCAAAATCAGCTATTATTTCCTCCTGCTCGGGGATATCTTTTAAAGATGATTGAAAGGCGGCAAAAGCTTCTCTCCCTGCTTGTCTAGAAATTAGAGCTGTTCCAAATTTTTTAAGTTCGATATTCATATGTTTATTATTTATAATTATAAGTTTAAAATTTTATTAATGCTATGCAACCACGTAGGGACTGCTTCGATTTGGTGATGTCTAAATCGGATGATTCTTTAGATATTATCAACTCAGCATCACCTGACTGAAATTGTAAATTTATTGGATTTTCTGTAATAACTTTTCTGACGAACTTCAAACCATTACCTCTTTCTTCCGGAGCCCTACCTGATATCATTTCTGTAAAAGCAACCCTCAACGCATCTTTATGGCTATTCAATTCAGGCCTAACTCTCTGAAGTGTTTTGAGAATGCCTAGCCCTCTGTCAGCTAAAACAATCTCACCTTTGTTAGCGTCATACCCGTAAAAGATCCCTGCTTTATCTGGCCAGTTTCCGATATTGTGGTCGAACGAGTTGTTTCCGATTTCTCCGGTTATAGCTACTAACAAAGAAAGAATGTTAGTGGCAGATGGCATATTAGCTAATAGATTTTGCATTTTTATTAGTCGCGCTTGAAAAATTGAACTATCCGGCGAATAGAAAGGAGAGGGTATTTCCGTGGACTCGGAATTAGTAGCCCACTCGTAAGCCATCTTGAATAATTCGTGTAAAAAAATATCTAAATTTTTTTCCGAATAATAACGGGTTCCCCCCGGAGATTTCCGTGTAGCCCTCAATTTACCGGATTCGTCCCAGCGTCTTAACGTGTCTATTGAAAGGCCTAGTCGCGCCGCTGCCTCACTTATCGGTATTAGTTTCGATTCCATATTGGGGCTTTAAACTTACTCCTAATCTACCATACCTAGGCATACTCCTGCAATATCTACGCAAGGCTTGCTTATTTTTCTGGTTGGTGTAATATCTATGCATATGGATGCGATATCTATGCAAATCAAGCTGTAGTGGTCAATATCCATTCCCAATTATAAAAGGGCAACAAAATAATACATAAAATATATGGCCGTAAGAATAACATGTATTAGGAAAGTTGGGGGTAATCATCAGAATCCCCACGAAGGGATAACTGACTTTGGCTGGGTGAACGAACAAACTAGAACTACAGGTCAAAGTACGCGTGCTCAAATGCTTGAGTTTCTGGAGCGGCAAAACGGAAAAGCTTATGTAAAAGATAGATTAGGCAATATTGCTTATATAGGCGTTGTAACTACAAGTTGGGGAACAAAACACCTTAGGACATGCGCTGACGGTAAATGGACCGATAACTTATTGTCGTTTCCAGAATGTTTATAAGTTGGAACTATTTCCTCTGTGTCCGCAAATCAATCGATGTTGAGGACAAATAGGTTTGGTCTATTGACGACTAACTCGCTGTCTTACGAGCGTTAGCGAGCGGCGGCGAGGCAACCTCCCCCCAAAATCGGGAAAGTATTATCTGGTGCGCTCGACAGGATTTGAACCTGTAATCTCCGGCTTCGGAGGCCGACGTTCTATCCAGTTGAACTACGAGCGCAGTTTTTCTAGTGGCCATGCCCTATTGGCTAGTGTGGTTAATTTACGCCAACGCGTAAATAATCTCATAAACAATTCCCGCGGTAAAGACGGTTAAAAGAAAATAAATAACCGTGTCAGGAATTTTGGAGACAATTTGATTCGGTGAACTATTCGCCGAAGCTTTTTTCCATACAAGAATTGTCATTATCCCCCACAAACTGAACAAAATTCCGCCGACAACGCCGATTGAAGCGAGAAAATTTTGAAATCCCAGAAAATAAAGCGCGGGCGGAAGAAAAACCACAAAACTTTTAGAAAGCCATTTCGGCAGCCTCCATTCGTAGTGCATTGTTTTTTCTACGTCAAAAGCCACTGACATATAAGAATCCAAAAGCGAAACAACTCCGAAAATTCCGAGGAAAAATAAAATTGCCGGAGAAATATTTCCGATAAGTCCCGAAACCGCGTCTTCGGAAACTGTTCCCGAAAGCCAGCTAATCCCTAAAATAAACAAAAGATAAGCGATAATAACAACCAGCGTAGATACTAAAAGCACGCGTTTAATTTTATTAAAAGGCAATTTTTTTTCCCGAAAATAAACCAGAAGCGCGGGAATCGCCCCAAGGCCCAATAAAGAAAATAAAGTCGGGCTGAAGGGCAGAGCCAAATCGTTTAAAGCTATAGAAGGCGAATTTACTGCCGGCAGTCCGTAAAAATATCCGGCTAAAAACACCGCGAAAATAACCGCGAGTGTCAGCGAGGTTGTCAGTATTTCGAAAAACGCCGCCTTTTCTATTTTTAAAAAAATAGTCAGCGATCCCAAAAGCCAAAAAATTAAAAATTTGTAATATAGCGGAAACTGCGGGCTGATTAAATTAAAAAAACTTATCGAAAGGATTAAATAAACCGTCAGCGTTAAAAAGTTTGCCAGAAATACTATTATTCCAGCCAGCTGTCCGGATTTTTCTCCCAAATAAATTTTGGCGTATCCCGGAAAACGGTGGTGTGTTTCGCTGGTTCTTACAATAATGTCAGCGTACATTAAATGGATTAAAAAAGTGCAAACTCCTAAAACCGAAAGATAAATAATTCCGGCTAAAAATCCGGATTTTAAAAAAACATATGGCAGAGAAAATATTCCTGCCCCGACAATTGACCCGACCAGGAGTCCGGTGGACAACAAAAAGGACCTCATAACTTTAATATTACGAAATTTAAAGACTATACTTCAAAAATTTCGTCGTTTTCGTGAACCTTTTCGTTCACTTTTATGCCCACGCCCTGTCCTTTTTTAGCGGAAGAAATATCTTTGTGGTCAAACTGCATAGAGCTAATTTCTTGTTCGAAATCGGTGTGGGCGCCCTTAAAATGGACTTTTGCGCCGACATCCACGCCTTTGTTGAATTCAACTATCGCCACGTTAATATTGCCGTAATAGTGGGTTATTTTGCCGATCGGTTTTTCTTTTTTTGAATTGGCCATTTTTTATTTGTCCCGATGAGTTTATTCTCGACCTTTTGAGCTTAGCCGAACCGCTCAGGGTCATTTATTCGTATTTTAGAGTTTCTTTATTGATGGCCTCAATTATTTTTTCAACCAATGATTTAGGGTCAGAATCAAAAAATATTTTACCTTTCCTTTCCTGAGCGCGATGAGATTTTTCAATAAGCATTTTAAAAGTTTCGTCTGTGTCCCAATCGCCTTCCAAAATACCCAAAGGCTTATTATCTTCAAAGGCTATGGTGAATTCGTTGATGGTGCCTATTCTTCCCGGACCGACAATAACCGCGTCGGATGATCGAGTAAGAATTAAATTCCGCCCCGAATAATGGAAGCCGGTATAAACTATCATATCGTGGTAATCGGTTGGCAACCCAAATAATTCAACGTGGTTTTTTTCCGTATCCGCCGGTGAAAATCCGATTACAAAACCGCCAACATTTTTTGCGCCTTTTGCCGCCCATTGCGGAAAACCGGTTGTGGCTCCGTCAACTAAAATTGCGCCTTGTTTGGCTATTTCCTCGCCCAATTTCTCGGCGATTAAATTAGTATTTTCGCTGAAGTCGCTTAATTCTGCTGTTCCGGAAACGCAGATTTTAGGTTTCCGATGATTTTCTGTGTTGCTCATTGTTTATCTATTTAACACTAAAAAAAGTTAAATTCCAAATTGCAAACGAGATTCCTCGCCCGCCATAGGCGGGCTCGCAGTGGCTAGGCGCGAAATTTAAATATTATTAATTTCTATTTTTAATGTTTTCCATCTCGGGTTTTTTTCAAAATCGTTTTTTGTCAGGAGTCCTTCTGTGGCTCCGATTTTTTCAAGATTTGAAGTTGCGTTTGCCGCGCCGAGCTGTATAGCGTACGCGATATTAGCCGGAGCGCATTTATTTTTATCGCATTTTTCTTTTCTGCTAATTAGCCCGCAAACAAATCCGCTTCCAAAAGAATCGCCCGCTCCTGTTCGGTCAACAACCTTTTTGTTTTTGAAAGTTTTGGCTTGATAAATTTTTCTTCCGTCCGAAACAATAACTCCCTTGGGTCCGTCGGTCATTACCGCTATGCCCAAAACAGCTTTGTCCAGCCGCTCAAAAATTCCTTTTTCGTTCTGGTATTTTGTTTTCGTAAGATAAGACGCTTCTTCGCGGTTTAAAATCACAACCTTGCTTTTAGATAAAATCGGCTCGAGTTTTTTGATTCCCATTTCTATAAGATACTTGGAGGGATTTATGGCGATAAGCGTATTTTGTTTTTCCAAATGCGAATAAATTTTAAGAAGAGTTGGAAACGGAATATTTCCCGGAGAAATATAAGCCCAACGAGATTTTCCGCCAGAGGCGTGCTCCATAGGCGCATCCGCCTTGGGCGGAGATCCGCCTCTGGCGGATATTTTATCAAAAGGAATTTCGGTAGCTTTTAAATTATGAGACGCGCCGCGATAAGCCAGTATTGTTCTTTCTCCATTTGGCGAAAGAAGAATCGCCGAGTAGCCAGTACTTAGATTTTTATCAAAAACAGGAAACACAAAAACTTTCTCCTTTTTCAGTTCTTTTAAAATCGATTCGGCTTCCGGATCTTTTCCCAGCCTCATCAAAGAGGCAGTTTTTAGTCCTTGTCTGGCAAAGGTTACGGCCGCGTTTGCCGCTCCCCCTCCGGTTGTAAAAATCGGTTTTTCTATTTCTATTTTCGAGCCCAAAGCAAAACACTCGGCTTCTCCGGTTAAAATACCGATTTTTTTCAAGTGTTCCGGATCTTTTATAACTTTAAAAAGTTTGCTTGTTAAAAAAACGTCTCGAGTCGCTGTTCCTATTGTGATTATGTCGAACATATTACTTTCTTCTGATAGCTCGCTTCGTTGCTTTTATTATATCATCAACCCCTAATCCGTATTTTTCAATCAATTCTTTTGGTTCTCCGCTTTGACCAAAAACATCTTGTATGCCCACAAACTCCATCGCTGTCGGCGCGTGTTTCGCTAAAGTTTCCGCCACAGCCGATCCTAGCCCTCCTATTATAGTATGTTCTTCAACTGTTACGACTGCCCGATATTTTTTTGCCAATTCAACGATTTTATTTTCATCAAGAGGTTTTATGGTGTGGGAGTTTAATACCACTACTCCTATTTTTTCTTTTTCCAGTTTTTTTGCGGCCAGAAGCGCGTTATAAAGCAATGGCCCGGCGCCGATAATCACTGCTTGTGGCTTTTTTGACTCCCATAAAACATAGGATTTTCCTGGAACAAAACGGGTTTTTTCGGTTGTTATTTCCGGAGTTTTCTCTCTCGCCAGCCTTATATAAACAGGCCCCCAGATTTTGGCGGCTGCCAAAGTTGCTTTTTTTGCCTCCTCGTAATCAAGCGGAACAATTACTTTCATATTTGCCATTGCCCGCATTGTGGCGATGTCTTCGGTTGCCTGGTGAGTCGCGCCGTCGGCGCCGGTTGAAATTCCGGCGTGGTGGCCGGCGATTTTTACGTTCGAATCGTTGTAGGCGATAGTAGTTCTTATTTGTTCCCAATTTCTGCCCGGAGAAAAAACCGCGTAAGAAGAAATAAAAGGAATTTTTCCGGCCACTCCCAGTCCGGCGGCGATTGTTGCCATGTTTTGTTCGGCAACGCCAACCTCGAAAAATCTTTCAGGAAATTTATCGGCAAACCAATGGCAGCGGGTTGATTCTTTTAAATCCGCGCATAAGACAACTACGTCTTTATTTTCTTCTCCGAGTTCCACTAAACCTTCGCCGAATCCGTCGCGAAGCGCCTTTTCACGGTGGTTTTCAAAAATTTTAGAAGAGAGATGAATTTCCTTGTTAAGCATTATTTAATTATAACACAACAGTTTCTCCTTCTTTGGGGATTTGCGTGTCGATTGTCATTTCATTTTTCATTTTATCGGCAAGAGGAACCATTTCCTCTTCTTCGCCCTGGACGATGAAAACTTTTTGTATAGATTCGCGGATTGGTTTTATCCATTCTAAAAGTTTTGCCTGATCGGCGTGCGCCGAGTAAGCGCTTATTTCTTTTACTTTACAATTTACATCCACGCTTTGTCCGAAAATTCTTACTTTCTTAGCGCCGTCTCGGATGCTTCTTCCCAAAGTTCCCTTTCCCTGGTAGCCGATAAACAAAATTGCGTTTCTGGGATCGGATAAATAAAGCTGTTCGTGAAAAATTATTCTTCCGCCGTTACTCATTCCTGAGCCGGCGATTATTATTTTCGGCGGTTTTACGAAATCAATCTCCTTGGATTGTTCGGTAGTCAGCGATGTTCTTAGTCCCGGAAAATCGAAAATCGCGTCGCCTCCTTGAAGCCGGGCAATGGCTTCGCTGTCAAAATAAAGAGGATCCTCCGAGAATTTTTTATAAACATCGGTTAATCTTATAGCCAGCGGGCTGTCTATAAAAATCGGCACTCTCGGAATTTTCCCATTTTCAACCAGATCGTTCAATTCATATAAAAGTTCCTGCGTTCTCTCCATCGCAAAAGCCGGAATTAATAGTACTCCGCCGGTTTTTACCGTTTCCTCAATAGCATCCTCCAACTCATCTTTTCTTTTTGAGAAATCTCCGTGCAGGCGGTTGCCGTAGGTGGATTCAATCAATACGTAATCAGCGGCCGGTATCGGCTCCGTGTCTTTGATCATTGGCGCCGTCCAATTCCCCAGATCGCCGGAAAAAACGATTTTTTTCCCGCTGTCAGAAGTTATGGAAATAAAAGCCGATCCCAAAATATGGCCGGCGTCAAAAAATTCTATTATTAAATCTTTGACGCGAAGAGTTTCGTGGTAGCTGATTTTTTTCCAGAGCTTTAATGTTTCGTTTATGTCAGAAAGAGAATAAAGAGGAGGTTTTTTTTCTCTCAGCAATTCTTTTCGTAAAATTCCCTCGGAGTCTATCAGAAGATGTTCTGCGAAATCTTTTGTCGGCGGCGTAGAATAAATCGTTCCTTTAAAATTTCTTTTATACAAAAGCGGCAACCGGCCGGTGTGGTCGATATGCGCGTGCGTAACAAAAACCGCGTCGATTGTTTTCGGGTCATAAGGGAAATCTTCGAAATTTTTGGGATCGCAAAAAGCTCCGCTTTGAATAAGCCCGCAGTCAATCAAAACTTTCGCGCCCTCGCTTTCTAATAAATAATTGGCGCCCGTTACTTCTCCGGCTCCGCCGCAAAAAGTCAATTTCATCCCGTTTATGTATTTATAGTTTTTATTTTAAATAATACATCGAGATAAAAACGAAATCAATTTTTAATAGTTAACTCTAAACAAAAAAGGTCGCCTAAGGCGACCTTTTTTGTTTATTCTTCTTTTTTTAATTTCAGCACAATTCTTTTCTCTTCGGTTTTTATCGATTCGATTACAAAATTATATGTTTTCCCGATCTCAAGTTTGTCTCTCATTTTTTCAAGCGATTCGAATTCCGAAACGTGTATCAGTCCCCATAAACCGTTTTCCAAATCAACATAAGCGCCGAACGGATTGAATTTATGGACAACGCCGGTAATATCCTGCCTTTCTTTGAGTTTGTCGCCGGCGTCTTCCCACGGATTGGTTTTTAGGGCTTTTAAAGAAAGGAAAACCCGGTCTTCTTTTATCTCTATTATTTTAGCGGCGACAATTTCGTTTATTTGGACTATTTCTTTGGGGCTGTCTATTAATCGCCAGTCGAGCTCGCTAACGTGTATCAATCCTTCGATAGCCGGATTATCGGCGAACCGGACAAAAGCTCCAAAATCGGCGATGCCGGTAATTATTCCGTCGATAACATCGCCCACTTTGTATTTAGCTATTAAGTCCTTGGCGCTTCCTTCAACCGCCTCTCTTTCGGAGATTATTAATTTGTTGGTTCGATGGTTTAGGTCGATTATTTTAACGTTTAATTCCTGGCCTAGCAATTTTTTTAATTCAGATAAAATTTTACCTTTGTCCGCTTTTTCCACTCTAGGATAATGTTCTGACGAAAGATGAGAGACCGGCAAAAACGCTTTGATTCCCAAAAGCTCTGCCACCAGTCCGCCACTGTTGGCGCCGGTTATTTTTATCGCGACGGGCTCGTTTTTTTCCTTTAACTCTTCTAATTCTTGCCAATTTTTTTGATGACGAGCGTTTGCCAAAGACAGCTCCACAAAACCATCGCTGTTTTCTATTTCGGATATTTTGGCGTTAACCGGATCGCCAATGTTAAGATTTTTAATAATAGTTTTAGCGTTTAAAAGTTCGATTCCGTATACGATGCCTGTTCCGTATTTGCCCAAATCAAAATGAACCGCTTTTGGGGTCCGAGCCAAAAGTTTGGCTTCTATCAAGTCGCCCTGCTTTAAAAAGCTCAGCATGTTGGGGGCTATTTTGGCAAGCTGATTCATTGCCGATATTTGTTTGTCGTTTTGCAACGTTGTAGTTTCAGTCATACCCAGTACCACAACTTCGATTATTTTTGATTCAATTCTCGAAGTTGATGGATTGATTAATTAATATTAATTTGTTGCCCAATACGTCTTTTTCTGGAGTTTCTCAAAAAATAGAGAATTCGTCGAGGTTGTGATACTGGGCATATAGAAAGAAATTCTAATCAAAAAGGAATTGAAAAGCAAGAGGGAAGGTGGTATGATGAATTACTAATTCCTAATAATTAATAACTAATTTCCAATCAATTAGGTAGGTAGGATTAGTTATTTTTATTTTAGGCTTGTTTTTATCGCATTTTTTCATTAGAAATTAGATATTAGAAATTTCTTTGTATGGTTATTTCTTATTACGGCGAAGGATGCTTAAAACTGCAATCCGGCGACCAAGTCATCTTAATAGATCCGGTTGAATCCACGAGTGGTTTGACAGCTCCGCGTTTTAAATATGACGCGGCTTTAAAAACTTTGACCGCCTTTCCTTTGTCTTATAATTATGACAAAGAAGCAGTCGCGGAAGTTTTAGGAGCCGGAGAATACGACTTTAACGGCGTAAACGTTAAGGGATTTTTTGTCGCGGAAGAATCATCAGAAAAATTTTTAAAAACCATTTATTGGGTAGAGATGGAAGGGATAAATTTTTGTTTTTTGGGGCATATTTCTCAAACGCTTTCTCCTGAAATAATGGAAGGGTTAAACGGAATCGATATTTTGGTTGTTCCTAGCGGGGGAGAGCCGTTTTTAGATCAAAAAACCGCGGTTAAATTGATAAAGCAGATTCAACCAAAGATAGTTATCCCTACTTTTTATAAGGTTCCCGGATTGAAAAGGAAAGCGGACGACATTAAAAAATTTTTGGAAGAAATAGATACCTCGAAAGTTGAAAAAATCGACAAGCTAGTCATAAAGAAAAAAGACATCGAGGAAATTAAGCCGACAAAAGTCGTTGTGCTGGCGATTTAACTAGTTAGTATTATTTACGTAAGTACATGCGTTGGTTAAGTAAAATAAGGCATTCGAATGAAGAAAAAAAGAAAAAGATGATTGTTTTTTTGAGCGCGGTTTCAATGGTGGTTGTCATTTTTTTCTGGATTTGGTATATGAGTTCCTATATTAAAGAGGTGGGGACTTCTAAAACGGATGAAGCTCGCGAAACGCCGTTTTGGCCGGTTTTTAAAAACGGCGCAACGGTTATCATTCAATCAATCAAATATAAATTTAGCGAATTAACTTCCGATTTGTATTCAAAAATACCAAAAATCGGCGGCGAAAGAGTCATTAATATACAGAATCAATAGCGAAGCGTATGAAAAAAAATAAATTACCGGAAAACAATCAAAGCAGCCCTCGCGTCGGCTCAGGAATCGAAAAGCGAGAAATATCCGATGAACTTCAAGAGTCCTATCTTGATTACGCGATGTCGGTTATTGTTTCGCGCGCCTTGCCGGATGTCAGAGACGGCCTAAAGCCGGTTCAGCGAAGAATTCTTTGGGCAATGTGGGAAAGCGGTCTTAGAGCGAGTGCCAAACATAGGAAATCCGCCTCAGTTATCGGAGACACATTAAAAAGCTATCATCCGCACGGCGATATTTCCGTGTACGACGCGTTGGTTAGGATGGCTCAGGATTTTTCTCTTCGCTACCCCTTAATTGACGGACAGGGTAATTTCGGCAGCCAGGACGGAGATTCAGCAGCCGCTTATAGGTATACCGAGTGCCGTTTATCCAAAATAGCCGAAGAGCTTCTTGTTGATATAGAAAAGGATACGGTTAATTGGCTGGATAATTATGACGGCACAACCAAAGAGCCGGCGGTGCTTCCTTCCAAGCTCCCCCACCTTCTTTTGAACGGTTCTTCGGGTATCGCGGTGGGTATGGCGACCAGTATTCCTCCGCATAATCTTTCTGAAGTTATTGACGCCACTCTTCATTTAATTGATTCGCCCAAAGCCACAATCGAGGACTTGCTGAAATTTATTCAAGGCCCTGATTTTCCGACTGGCGGTATTATTTACGATAAAAAATCCATAGCCGAAGCGTATTCTACGGGTCGAGGTTCTATACCGGTCAGGGCGGTGGCGGAAATCGAAGAAAGAAAAAAGGATAATTTCAATATAATAATCACCGAAATCCCCTATCAAGTTAACAAGTCCGAGCTTTTGATAAAAATGGCCGGCCTTGTTACCGATAAAAAAATTCAAGGCATAAAAGATCTGCGCGACGAAAGCGATCGCGACGGGTTAAGGATTGTCGTTGAGCTTAAAAACGACGTGCCCGCGCAAAAAATATTAAACCAGCTTTACAAGCACACTGACCTTCAAAAGAATTTTAATTTAAACACAATCGCGCTGGTCGGCGGGCTTCAGCCCCAGCTTCTTTCGCTGAAAGAATTTTTAGCCCAGTATATCGAACACAGAAAAGAAGTTGTTCGCCGAAGAGCTGAATTCGAGCTTCGCAAAGCCAAAGAGCGGGCGCATATTTTAGAGGGTCTTGCGAAAGCGCTTTCGGTTATCGATAAAGTCATCGAGACGATTAAAAAATCAGAAGACAAAGAAGAGGCGCGCAAAAATTTAGTTTCCCGTTTCAAGCTTACCGAAATTCAAGCCGAAGCGATTTTAGAAATGAAGCTCTCGACTTTGGCGGCTCTTGAAAGGCAGAAAATAGAAGACGAGCTTAAAGAAAAAAGAAAATTAATAAACGAACTGGAAATTCTTTTGAACAGCTCGCAGAAAATTTTAAAAGTCATAAAAGACGAACTTTCAGAAATCAAAAAAAATTACGGCGACGAAAGGCGCACCAAAATCGTTGCCGGCGGCCTCACGGAATTTAAAGAAGAAGATTTGATTACCGAAGAAGAAGTCGTTATCACTCTTTCTCAAAACGGATACATAAAAAGAGGAAGCCCCGATGTTTTTAGAAGCCAGCAAAGAGGAGGAAAGGGATTAATTGCTTCCGAAGTCGGCGAAGAAGATGTGTTGACGCACTTTATCGCGGCCAACAGCCATGACAATATTTTGTTTTTCACCGAACGCGGCCGGGTTTTCCAAACAAAAGTTTATGAAATCCCTTCAGCCTCCAGGCAAGCCAAAGGCAAAGTCATACAAAACTTTTTAGAAATTCCACCTGACGAAAAAGTCAGCGCCGTAGTCGCTTACGCGCCGACTAAAAATCAACAACCGCCAACCCATAATTATTTAGTAATGGCCACTAAAAACGGAGTCATCAAAAAAACTCCGCTTCTGGAATTCGCCAATATCAGACGCACTGGAATTATCGGCATCAATTTGCAAAAAGGAGATGTGCTTAATTGGGTTATGTCGTCTTCGGGTAAAGACGAAGTTTTAATAGTAACCGCCTTGGGACAGTCAATAAGATTTAAAGAAAGCCAATTGCGGTCTATGTCCCGAATTGCCACAGGCGTTAAGGCTATCAAGCTCAAAAAAGCCGCGCCCCGTAGCGAACAAGGTTCTGCTACTGGGGATGATTTTGTCGTTGGACTTGATATAATAAGCACAGAGTCGAAAGAAAAAATTTCTAAGCTAAAAGTTTTAATTGTTACGGAAAACGGTTTTTCTAAACAAACTTCGCTTGGCCAATATAAAGTTCAGAAGCGAAGCGGTAAGGGAATTAAAACCGCTAAGATTACTTCCAAAACCGGAAGAATTGTCAGCGCGCAAGTAATTTTCGAAGCGACAGAACTTTTGGCGATTTCTTCCAAAGGGCAGATTATTAAAACGCCTTTAAAAAAAATCAGAACCGCCGGTCGCGCCACCTCCGGAGT
>ERZ1292625.797-Hain-H41-01um-R1-797-length-42994-cov-8_pt2 | contig 18617 bp, 29 predicted proteins | sample MGYA00564400_ERZ1292625 | MGnify/ENA primary metagenome ERZ1292625 (study PRJEB36523, sample SAMEA6512639) | groundwater metagenome | collected 2019-01-08 | study: AquaDiva: Metagenomics assemblies of 32 groundwater samples
ATATAATATACTAGATATAATATACTAGATATAATATACTAGATATAATATACTATAAGAAGTCTATAACAGGAAGATACTATCATCCTATCTATCCTCTATCTCTTTATCCTTTCCCTACCCTTTCCTTTTTCTCTTTCCCCTTTCTTTCCTTCTTACCCGCTTGTTTTATTTTTTTTTAATATTATCATTGACATATTGACAATAATATGTTATATAATAATTAATCATGGAGAGTCGGCATAAGCATTGGGATATTATTACAGTTAGTAAATATGTGGCAATGAGGCTATCTGGACAGAGTCCGGTAGAAACATTGTTACAATTAGGTTTTATAGGTTGTCGTTTTCGATTTAAACAGTATGCTTTATATAAACTTGGTGAAGAGGAAATAAGAAAGTTATTAATTAAACAAGGGTTAGATAGTGAAAGTTCTATTAAAAAGTTTAAAGGTATTTTAGTTAAGAAATTAGAACTTGAAGAAGAGGTTTTAAATGAAGCTTTAGAAAGTAATGATTTTAAAAAGAAATTGTTAGTTTTGTCTAAGAGTAAAGATAATATAACTGATTTTGCTAAGTTAATCAGATTATTGGAAGGTGAATCTACGGAAAATGTTAATCTTGTTTCCAAGGAGGAATATCAATATGAAAGCAACAGATTAAATTCTATATTACAACAAAATGCAGGAAAACCAAGTAGTCCAGCCCAAAATTAAATCCATTCGAGAAATTAGGGAAGAACAAGCCCGTCTTATTGCTCAAAATCCATTCTTGTTAGTTGAGGAGAAATATTTAACAATAAAACTTAAAGGCGGAGGTTTTGGCAAATTAATTTTAAACTCTGTTCAAAAGAAGTTTTTAAATGTTGTTAAAGAAAAGTTTTTTAAAGGCGAACCTATCCGTATGATTATTTTAAAAGCAAGGCAAGTTGGTATTTCTACCTTGATTGAAGCTATTATTTATGCTTTTACTTCAAGAATGAAAGCTGTAACTGCGTCCGTTATTGCTGATGATTTGGATGGAGCTAATTATTTGTTTAGTATGCAGAAAACGTTTCAAGAATATCTTGATGATACGTATAAACCGTTAATTGAACGTTCAAATGAAAAGAAACTTGCATTTCATAAATTAGGTAGCGAGATATTTATTGATACAGCGGAAAATACTAACATTGGAAGAAAGTATACGTTACAATTTGTCCATTTATCAGAAGCTGCATTTTATAGAAAATCTTTAAATAACATATTGTTAGGCATAAATCAAGCAATCCCGCAGTTAAGCGGCACAATGGAGTTTATCGAATCTACCGCTAATGGCATATCTAACGATTTTTATGATTTATGGCAAGCTGCTAAAGCAAGCAAAAATGATTATATACCTTTTTTTATTGGATGGAATGAAGTTTTAGAATATAGCCGTCTATTGGTTTCTGATAAATTGTATCCTATTGACGGTATAAAATTTATAAATTCAAAAGAGTGTGAAAAGTTTATCAAAGATGAATCTGAGTTGGAGAAACGTTATAATCTTTCAAGAGAACAGATTAATTGGCGAAGATGGACTATCGTTAATAACTGTAATGGAAATCTTTTAAAGTTTAGACAGGAATTTCCGATAACTCCCGAAGAAGGATTTCTTGCTACTGGCGATATATATTTTGATAGAGACGGATGTTTGAAACAAGAAAAGAAAAAACCGAATCGTATTGGTAATTTCGTTTTATACGAAAATAAGATTGTGTTTCGTGAAAGTCTATTATCAGGGTTATGGAAAATTTATGAAGATAAATCTGATAACAGAGTTTATTGTATCGGAGCAGACCCAGCGGAAGGACTTCCTCACGGTGATTATTCTGCCGCTGTTGTGATTGATAAACTTACCGGGAACACTATTGCCACCTACCGCCATAAATCCGCTCCAGACGTATTTGCCGTTGATTTAGTTGATGCCGCAAAGTTTTATAATAACTGTATGATAGCCTGTGAAAACAAAGGGTATGGTTCAGCGGTAAATCGTGATATGTATAAGATGTATGGGAATCTGTTTAGAATGATAAAATCAAAAGATGGCAAAGATAATATTACAGGGGATTTGGGGTGGAACACAAACGCTTCAACGAGACGGATTATGCTTGCACAGCTTGCCGAAGAAATACGTGAAGGGGTTATTAATCTTTACGATGAAGATTTGATTCTTGAGTTATGGACGTTTATTTGTAATCCTGAAAGACGAGGCGAACCCGAAGCTGACAGCGGTAAAACTGATGACCTTATTATAGCCCGCTGTATAGCCTCAATGGTTATGGTTTATTATCCTTATGTTAAACCGCATAAAAGTGACATGATGAGACAAAATAGAGAACTTTTACCTAATCAAGGATATAGTTTTAAAAGTTAAGGAGATACATTCCGTGGAAGAGATAAACAATTCTGAGCCAAAGACAATAATTACAGTTAAACTTTTCCCTGATGGACACAGTGAATTAAACAGCGTTATGCAGCCGCCAATGGTTGTATTTATTCTTATGCAGTTAATAATCCAGGTGTTATCAGCCAAAAAAGAAAATGTTATCCAGCCTGTAGGTGGCGGCATAATCAATTTTGTAAGGAATAAATTCAGGAAATGAATAAACGTGAAAATTATCCAAAAGCTATGATAAAAACAAGGAGAAAAGATGGAATACGTAGAAAGTCCAATACGAAAAAAAGAAAAAAAACATACTAAACCGTCTTATAACATTTCTGTTTCTACTAAAGATAATCCTGATTTAGAGAATTATGATGTTGATGATGATATAACTATCACAATGTCTGGAAAAGTTTTAGCGAAACGTATAATGGATAGTGAGAGTAAAGATAAACATATGATGGTTGATATGAATATGAATAAATGTAAAATTATACACGAAGGCGATAAATGTAAAATGATTGAGATGGGGATAGATAAAAAAATGTATAACAAAATGAAAGAAAAAAAGATGGTGTAGAGTAAATATGTTACAAGATGAAAAAACTAAACTTAATGTTGAGATGGAATCGGTTGATAACAAAACTATTGAACAAGAAGATGAACGCCCGTTATCTTTTGGTGAATGGCTTCGTGTTGATTTAGACGAAGAACAGTTACAAATTATTGTTGATAATATTTTAAAAAAGATTGATGAGATTGATGAAGAACGCAAACCGTATGAAGAAAAAATAAAAGAATATAGAAAACAGTATGACCAGATAATGAATGAGACTTCCCTTCCATTCCCTGGCGCATTTAATTTATGCGCTGGTATGACTACCAAAAATGTTGATACTGCTGTAAGCCAGACCGAAGAAGCGTTTGAAGATGTTGACCCTAAATGGACTATTGAAACCCCGCCTGATAAAAGTCTTATACCTGCGAGAGATGTTCAGGAAAAAATTCTTGATTATTATTCTGATTCTGAAATGGAGGACGTTGACGCTTGGACAAAAATATATCACGATGTTTTCCTGTTAGGCAATGGATGGTTGTCTATGGTATTTAAACGTGAATTTGTTCGTGTTCGTGATTTTGTGGAATATTCCAATCTTGATGATTTTATCCGTGATTATCCTGATGATTACCAACGGTATACAGGATATGTTAAAAAACTTGCTGAAGGGAAATCTCAAAAACTTATAATTGAATGTAACCAAGAGGTATGCCGTTCATCGAAACCCGAAGCTGTTGAATGGGAAGATGTTTATGTCCCTCTCAATACGGAAGGACTTGAAGGAATGATGAATGCAAATATTATTGCAAGGCGGGTGATGATGGTTTATTCTGATATATTCACTTTAGAAGAAGAGGGGGATTATAGAAAAGGAGTATCAAATAAAATTAAATATAAAGTAGGGTTACAAGATGAATCTTCTGGTAATGAAATTGACCCCGAATATTTGACTAAATCTTATGAGACTTTTGAAGTAATTTATTCTGTTGATGTTGATGGAGATGGTCGTCTTGAAAGATGTTTATTCAATATAGAAAAAGAAAGTAAAACTTGTCTTCGGGCAATAAGGTATCCGTATAATCATAACCGTCCTTATTTGATTCCTTACTATGCCCCAAAGACTAAATCGGGTATTTATCAGGATGGTCTTGGCTCTAAACTTCAAAATGTCGAGATAGCAGGTAGTGCGTTAATTAACCATATCCTTAATTCTTCGATAATTGCTAATTCTTTATCATTAAAAGTGCGTTCTGGTTCAGATGCTTTGCGTTCACTTTATGAAAAAAGATGGTATCCTGGGTCTATTTTGGAATTAATGAATTTAGATGATGTCCAGCAGTTAATTTTTAACACGCCTAATTTATCAAGTTTAATAAATTTGTTTGCAATCATAGAACGGTTTGGACAGGATATATCTGGTCTTGTAAATTATATGTCTGGACAAGAGAGCGGAGAAGACCCCGAAGCCCCGGCGTCAAAGACTTTTGCTTTGATGAGAAAATCGGAACTTAAACTTAGACGTTATATAAAGAATATAAAAAAATCTAATAATGAGGCAGGGTATCAAGCGCTAAAATTAATTTATCAATATGTACCACACACAAGAATTGCTGAAATTTTAGGTATTCCGATTGATGATGTTAAATTGCTTAAATATCCGTTAAAAGTTATAACTCAAGCGTCAGGATTTGCAATAGAAAAAATATTTGAGAAAAGGGATAATATGCAATGGCTTGGTATTTTGATGAAAGAACCGTTAATTATTAATTCTGATAAACGTAGAATAAAATTATATGAAATTATGGCAAAAGATTATGGTTCAAGTTGGGATAAAAAACTTGCTCAAATAATATCCAGTGAAGAAGTTGAGAAAATGAAACAGGAAGAGGATTTACAAAAAAGAAAAGCTGAAATTATTCAAAGAGGAGTTAAACAAGGTCTTGATAATGGAGCGGATGAAGAATCAGCAAAACAGATAGGGTTGTCTGCTGGAGAGAAGTTTGAACAGATTATGGCTGGAGGAATGTAATGAATTTAGGGGATTTATTATTATCTAATCCTTTTAAAAACTCTCGTAATAATAAAAATTCTTCTTTTGTTAGAGAAAAGGAAAAAAGAGAAAAAGAGTTAGAAGAATTAGAAAATAAAGTTAAACGGGATATTAAAATATTTGCAGAAGAAGCAAAAGAATTGTTTCAAGACCAAAGGTATACCAAACTTAAAAATGAATTTAAAAAAATTCTGGAACAGAATACTAAACTTCTTATAAATTATGACGAGTCAAATGGCGATATAAACAAATATGTTTTTAAAATGCGGGGATTCCAAATGCAGTTAAGAATTTTAGAACAGATATTTAATACTCCAGAAGGGTTTGTTACAAGTAATGATAGAATTGGGAATGAAGAAGAAGAAAGAGATTAATCAGAATGCTTGATAAAATAAAAGAGAAATTTGAGATTATTAAAACGACTTCATCATATGTATCTTTAAATAATGGTGATAAAATATATGTAGAAAATTTAACTTATGGGGCTGTGGGACCGATTTTCTTCCAAACAAATGGGATGAATAGAGAAGAAGAATTTAAAGCACTCTGTTCAAGTTATGAACTTCGGTATATAGCGGTAAAAATAGGAGCTGAAGCATTTGAAGAATGTGTACGTATAGATGATAAAGGTAAAGGATTAAATCTTAGTTGTATGTTGGAAAAAGATGTTATTAAATTATCATTGGATAATGTTAATAACAAAATTGATGAAATAAAATCCGAAGGGAAGAAAATAATTTTTATAGACCGCAAAGATTGGGAATTAGAAAATACAGAAGATAAACAGGGGTATCCTCTTTGTTATTTAAGAAGAAGATTAGCGATAAGTGTTATAGATAAAAATATTCTTTTAAAATGCTTATAAAAGTTAAAAATTCAAGGAAAGATGTTGTTAGAAGACAAAAAGCTATTATTGACCATATCAGTAAACAGAATAGAAATGGAGCTGATAAGAATATTAAAGCAGTAATGATTGATTATAGTAAAGCTTCATATGAAGGCGGGCTTTTAACTAAGCAAGAGATGAAAGAAAATGAACAAATTTTAACTAATAACTTTTAAGTAAATAACCCACGCCCTAAAAGGCGGGGTATTTAATATGAATCAAGATAAAATAGAAAAAGTTTTTCGTCTGTTAAAAGAATTTATGGATAAAAAGAAATCAGCGCAAATCAGAATAAATTTACATAATGGCGATGTATCAGAAAAATTTGAAGTAAAAGAAATTTATTATATTAAATGATAAAAGAATTGAAAGATTATTTTGATATTATTGAATCAAGAGGAGCTTTGGAACGATATTCCGATAAAAGTGGTGCTGGATTAGGATGTATTTCAAGAGATGGCGTTGTGAATGAAAAAATAGGTTTTGAAATGGTAAAAGATGAAATGAATTCTATCCCATCTGAATACATAAATAAATTTTTTGAATTTCTTGAATTGTTTTATATTGCAGATAAATTGGGAATTGCTTTCAATCGTGGATTTCTAAAATCTTTATTTAAAGAATATCAAAAATTCAAAGCAGTAGAAGGAGAACCTTACTACTCTATAAATAAAAATGTGATGGATATATTTTTAAAAGAGGATAAATTGTTTTTTAATGATTTGGTATCAGTTGTTAAAAAAAAACTTTTAAAAATAAAAAGTGAAAAGAAAAAAATATTTTTCCAAGATAGGATAGAATGGACAACTGATTGGATAAAAGAAAAAATGTTTTCCAGAAGACGTTTGGCAATAAATATATGTGATGAAGGAGTTTTTGTGTTGTAAGTTTATATTAAGTAAAAATTAAATTTCCGCATCACTGCAAATGTAAAGGCGGTATCTCTGACAGAAATGTTAGGAGGTATCGCCTTTTTTATTTTACGGCTGCTATATGCCGTTAAAAAATAGCTGGTTCGTGTCTTCCAAAAAAGATTCGTCAATAAAAGGAGTTTTATGAAAAACCAAGAATTAGAACAAGAAAATTTAGAGAGTCCTTTAACCGAAGAGAATCCTCCTCATCAAGAGGTAAAAGATGATGTAGTAATCATTGGCGGGAAAGAAAGACCTCTAAAGAATTTTATTTCTGAAATTCAAAGGAAGACAGAAGAAAGTGTTTTACAAAAATTGAGGGGAGAACAAGATAATTATCATCGTCCCGAAGAGCCAAAACCTGTTTCTTATGACAGCAAAGATAACTATCTTTCTAAAATTGTTCAAGATGCAGAAGATGAAATGGTTAGAACTGGTAGAACTGTTCCGATTGAAACCATTATTGGATTGATTACATCAGGCAGTCAATATCACGTAAACAACACAGTTACAGTATTAAAAAATTCTGAAAAAGCGATAAAAACAGCAAAGAAAAGTCTTAGAGAACAGCATAAAGATTACAAAGAGTATGAGGATGAGTTTGACACAATACTTGAAAATATTGACCCAAAATTAGTTAATGTTCAAAGCCTTGAAAGGTTATTTAATTCAATAAGAGGTGAAAGGATTGGGAAAACACTGATTAAACAAGAAGAAGATAGGAAAAAGAAAATCGAGAAAGAAGAAGAAATAGTGGGGCCGTCTAAGGGAAGTGGTTTATCGAAGCCTAAAAAAGAAACATTAACTTCTACTCAAATCGAAGAAATGATTGATTTAGGGTTTGATGAAGAAGATGATTATCTTGAAAGACTTAAAAAACGTCAGGAAAGAGCAAAAATTGAGAAATGGAAAACAATCCCTCAAACATTAGGCGAGAAAAGCCAAAAGGGATAACTCTATATTCCCTAAAGGAGAAATAAAATGGGTGAAGGAATAAGTGGAAAAGTAATTAAATTTACGAAAGTTAAAGGTCCAGAAATAAATTTACCTTACCCTGTTGCGGCAAGTACAGTATTTAAACATTTGTCGGGAGCTTTTGTATATTTAGACAGTAATCAAAGAATAGCTCTTGCAGGAGCAGCACAAACAGAACTTTTAGGATGGGCGTTTACTGGAGAGTGGACATCGGCTTCTACGGCAGGACAGACTATTTTAGGGGTAAATATTTCGTTAGATGCTGTTTATTGTATGCCACTTGATGCTGCAAGAACAGAAACCCAACTTCGTTCTTATGTAGGCAAAACCTGTGATATTATTACAACTTCTAATATCCAGTATGCTGATTTTGACGCTTCTGCCACCGATGTTTTACAGATAGTCGGTTATGAATACTGGGGTTCGGCAGCAGGTGAGCAAGGTCTTTGGGTTAAACTTAATCCTACAAAAGTTGCTGCTACAGGTGTAGTGTAATAAGGAGATAAGAAATGGCAAATAAAAGAGAAAATTTTCCTAAGGCAATGATAAATGATTCATACGATTATGCTATTGAAGCATATGACGATGAAAAAACTACGTTTGATGAAATATCAAGCGTTGAAGATTCTAAGAGTAGTTATGAGCAATATACAACTGCGATAGGACCAGGTGAAATGGATGAAACTGAGGAAGGGACTGAGATAAGTGATAAAGGGGCAATAGAAGGGTTTACTGTTCATTGCGCTAATAAAAAGTTTACACTCAAGTTTCCTTTATCTTCTGAGTCTATTGATGACAATAGAAAGATTGATAATTTTTTGAAAGCCTGGGCGCAAGGGTTAGGAGAATCAGCAAGGACAACTAAAGAAAAACAGCACGCAAATTTGTTTAACTATGGCGGGTTTACAGCTGGACATTCTACATTCTTGAATGATGTTAATAACGTGCTTACAACTTCGTATGGTAATAAGTGTTACGACACTCTCCCATTTTTCAATCTTTCTAACAATCTAAGAACGGCTAAACATGGAGGGACTTATTACAATGGGGTTCAGACTTTGAATTTGAATGAAACAAATTTACAAGAACTATACAAATTAATGGCTGTAACTAATGCTTACAATGAAGCTGGGGTAAAAGTTTCTATTATTCCTAACATATTGTTAGTCCAACAAGGTTCTCTAAATGCGTTTACGGCAGAGAAGATTTTAAATAGCCCTGGTTCACCAGATGCTACCCATTCAGGTGTGGCTAATATTTGGAGAACAAGATTGCGATTAGTTACTTGGCCATATCTTACAACAGCTAATGCGTGGTTTCTTGGTGTAGCGAAGAAAGGGATTAAATCTTTATCTCGCAAAGCGTTAACCGTTGATTATTATGAGAAACCAGAGATTGACACAAATTATGTAAGAGGAATAATTCGGTTTGGGCGTGCAGTTACTAATTTTAGGTATTGGGTTGGGGCTAATTTTGCAACATCATAATCCATAGGAGGTAATAAAATGAGGAAAAAGATATTATTTTTAACTCTTGTGGTTATGACAGCAATTATAGCCACAGTAAGAGCGGAAATTAATTACACACGAGGTGTCGATGCAAGAACTTCTACTTACGTATTGACAAAAACTACTGCTGCTACTTTAGCTTCGGCAGTAACTACTAACAACAGGGTAATTGGATACACATTTGCTGATGGTGCAGCAGGAGAAGTGGCATTATTTGATTGTAGTGTTGCGATTGGTGCAAGCACGTTAAATGTGCCATCAACTTCAAATGTGTTCAGCGAAGTTATGGTCATCGCAGGTGGGCAAACTACAGTAATGTTTCCATTACCAAGGAATATTTCTAACGGTTTAGTTGTGAAAATGTCAACAGATACTGGAGCAGTTACGGTTTACTATGAGTAAAAACAAATCGGGGGGAGTCCAATCCCCCCTTTCTTTTTTTGATTATGGATTATATTTATTCACTTTTCTATGCCCTATTTTCTTTTTGTTTAATTGGGATTTAAATATGATGCAAGGATTATTTTTTGTGTTCGGTGTTTTTTTTCTACTTGGTTTAAGTTTTTTTTCTAAAAGGCAAATAAATTATTTCAACAAGTATTTAGGATTAATTGTTATTTGGTCAATGGCAATGGTATTTATTCATACGTTTAAGTTTTCTTTAACTCAAGGATATACCGCAAGTTTTTTAAATTTCTGTTTATTGTCCGAAGGATTTATTTATGTTTTGTGCGGATGTTTATTGTTTTATCTTATTGTAAGTTTTAAGAAAAATTTTAATATAGTTTACCCGCTTATTGCTATAAACCTTTTAAATTTTATTTTTGCTATATCACAGGCAATGGGGTATAAATGGATATGGATAAAAAATATGTCGCAAGTTTCTGGATTAATGGGGATTGCTCCTCATCTTATAATATTTTCCGCAGTATCTTTACCAATACTGTTTAATTATAAACCCATACTTTCCATTATGCCTGTAACAAATATAATATTAGGACATATTTATTGGGGAAATTCTTTCAGCGGTATCTTCGCTTTTTTGTCAGGGATTACTTTATTTTTTTGTCTTAAAAAACAGTATAAAAAAATGTTTGTTTGGATACTTATTCTTATTACATTGATTTTTGTAAAATGGGACGTATTCATATTAAAAGCATTAACAAGAATAGATTTATATATTGCCGTTTTAAACGAAATTAAGCAAAATGTTTTATTAGGTCAAGGGTTTGATAATTCTATGTCTATGAATATGATAAATATAGGTAAAGGTTGGATGTATCGACATAATGATTATTTCAATATTGCAAGGGATTTAGGGATTCCATTTTTAATCTTTATTGTTTTAGGATTAAGAAACGTCTTAAAAAAAGTTAATATAGATTATTTATGGCTTGCTATTATTATTTTAATGATTTGTTCATTTACTTGGACATCAATATATTTTGCAAGACTTGGAAGTATTGGGATTGTTTTACTTGCTTTAAAAGAAAGAGAAAAATATGAATTATGCTAAAACTGGCAATTGCGAGAAATGTAATACCTATGGAACTCTTTTTGAGTATAATTCTAATTGGTTTATTGGTAAAGGTTGCGGATGTTGGGAAGAAGAAGTTGAACGGGATAGCGGTAGACATATAACTCTTGAAGAAAAACTTAATGATTATAGACGTATTATAGCAAGCGGAGCATAGAAAAAGGAGGATAAAGATGTTTAGAAAAAAGTTTTTTGATGAAAGTTTCAAAGAAAATAAACCACAAGAGGTTATAATTGATAATCCTGATACTTTTATTACTGAAGATTATGATATTGTGTTGTCTAAAGTTTTGGATGAAGGTTATGTTTGTATTGATAAAAAGATTATTGGCGTTGACAAATATTCTTATACTTTAAAGAGGGGGATAAATGGCTAATTCTATAAGTGGAATAAATCCTTTATATTTTGATACGGCAGGAGCAACATCGGCAGTAGCAAACGGAGTTTGGGTTAATTCTATTGTTTGGGATAGCGGTGATAGTGGTATAGCCGGGGACAACGTTGTTTTACACGATGCGGTAAGCGGGAACGTTGTATTCCAAGCAACGTTAGCTGTTGCAAAAGATGTTATTATATGTTCATTCGCTAAACCTATACTTTTTGCTGGGTTATATTTAACTACTTTAGATAGAGGCGTTTTATTAGTGTATCTTGCATAAGGAGAAAATATGGCTGGAATACAAAGACATAGCGTAACAAAAACGCCTTCTGGCGGAAGTATAAGCTGGAATACTGACGATATGAGAGGAGTTATGTTTTCTGTATCAATATCTCCTGCTACATCAACTACTACTTACGATTTTATTTTAACCGATGATGAAAGTATTATTGTTTATTCAAAGAAAGGATTGAAAGGAACATTTAACGATAATACACAGATTGGTTTGTATGGAATTTATACGGCGCAGATAAGTAATGCGAGTGTAAATGAGGCATTCAAAGTATCATTAAGATATGAAGAAAGAATGAGATAATGTTTAAAAAAATCGTAGATAAACTTATTGAGAAAGAGTTTGATAAAAGAAAGATAGAAATATTACAAAAGAGTAAAGAGTTTTGTCAAAAGATAAACGAAGAAGAACAAACAATTATAGAAAAATCAGCAAAAGATGTTAATAGCAAGATAGACTTATTAAATATAAAATTTATAGAAAAAGAAAATGAACTTAATTTGGCGTGGAATAAAAAGTTTAGTGATATAAATAAACATAACGAAGAGAAAGAAAAAGAATTTTATACGGAATTAAATAAAAGGTTTGAAGAGATAAAAAAGAATAGCAATGAAAAAATAAAGGATTTAATAGAGCAAGAAAATAAAAGAATAGAAAACTATGCAGACAAAAAAGAAAAACTGTTTAAACAACAGGAAGAAGAATTGATTGAGTTTAGGAATAAACATTCTTTGTTAATATTAGGATTAGAAAAAAGCGCAGAGAATCAAATAGTTAAACTTGAAGAAACAAGACAAAAATGTGAAGTATCACAAAAAGAGTTATGGGATAAATTAGATATTCTTAAAGATAATCTTAATACCGAACAAATATGGATGAAACTTTGGGAATGTGCATTTTCTAAAGCCGTGGATGTTGTATGGTCGATATTAAAAAATGAAGCAGTTGTTTTGTCTGGATACGCTAAAACCGATGGATATAAAGAAGCAGAAGATAGATTATCAAAACTGTATGAAAATAAATTAAACGATGTTATAGAAAAATCTAATAAAGATATTAATGTAGCATTGATATTAAAAAGAAAAGAAGAAGCTGATTCTAAATATCTTCATTTTAATAAATGTAAAGATTCACGTATGGAAAGTTATTATTTAGGACAGAAAGAACTTATTGAGGAGGTTTTTAATGATAAGAAAGATTAAATATTTGAGAATCTTTATATTATTGCTATTGAGTTTCCCTTTATTTTGTTATCCTCAAATATCGGTTGATTTGAATCCGCTTAAGGGGGCAATAGTGCAGACTACCGTATCAGTAGGAACATCAGTAACAGCTTTACCTGCAACAGCTTTATCAGGCAGGAAAAATATTTTGATTAAAAACACTCACGCAACGGCCATTTTGTATATCGGATCATCAACAACTACAGCAGATACAACATCCCCAGGCGGGACTCAGATTGCGGCAGGCGAATTTCATACTGTTGATATATCTGATGATGTTGTGTTGTATGGAATTGCTGCAAGCGGGACTATTTATGTTAATACTTTAGAGGTAAGATGAATGGATTATGAAGGGTTTATGAAAATTCTTAACAACTTAAATTATTCTAAAACTAAAGATTATAAAAAATCTTTATTCTCTAAACCTAAAGAAAATAAAGAAGTCAAACCGATTATAGATTATATTATGCCGTTATTTAATGAAGCGATAAAAGCAGCAGAGAATAATCCTAACAATTATGGTGTATTGAGTGAAAAGGTTTCTTCACCGAAAGAGGCAGATAAAATACTTAACAAATCGGTTTATAACAATTTTTTAAGATGGATACAGGCTGGCAGACCTAACAAGTTTGTTGATTTTATGCGGGATAGATGGGCGCCGCTTGGAGCAGAGAATGACCCGAATAACTTAAATTATAACTGGTCTAATAATGTTAGAAAATTATTAAATTTATCTCCACAAGAACGGGAAATGTGGAAGAAATTAAACTTGGTGAAATATGACTTTAACAACACTACGAAGCGCATTTAGACTTTATACTCCAGAAGCGGATGACACGGATGTTTTATCTGACCCTAATCTGAATACGTTATTAAATTTAGCGGCACAGGCATTTGTTAATATTACTGATTGTTTGCCTACAGATGATACTTTTACTGCTATAACAAGCCAACAGAATTATAATATATCATCGGTTTTAACTGGGTTTGGTAAAATCAGAAAAGAGGGGATATGGTTTTATAATGTTTCATCAACAAAATGGAAACAATTAGAATCTTCTACTATTGCTTATCTTAACAGTAATTATCCTGCTTGGCTTAATGCAAGCGCAGGACTTCCGTTAAGATATTACATTGAAGGGGATAGGATTGGTCTTGACCCAAAACCTTCTTCTACTTATGCAGGGACTAATTATGTAAAAGTATTTTATTATAAACGTTCAACAGATATGTCTGCCGATACTCATTATCCGTTTTCAGGTTCAACAACGCAGTATCCTCATTTAGCTGATTATGAAGAAGTTTTGCTTGACTGGGTTAAATATCGTGTGAAACAGATAGGGGGTAAAGCAGGAGAAGCGGAAGAAGCCAAAACTATGTTTTATACCAAATGTCTTAAAATAAAACAAGAGTTATCTTATCGTCCTGATTTAATCCCTAATTTTAGGATGAGAGGTGTAGGTAATTTATCACATTTTAATGGAGTATTTGAAAAATGAGTGTAGGTATTCGTAATGATACAGAATATATAACCGTAATAGATAATTTAAAAACTCTTGCCCAGAAAACTGAACAACAACTCATCCCGCCTAATATCGGCAATTCAGCGCAAAATGTCAGGTTTGATGATACTTATGGAGCTATTGTTAAGCGTTCTAACAGAGCTAAATATGCTGGAATGTCAACATTAGGAACTACACGAATAATTTCTGCATATAGGTATTATAAAAACTCTGATAGCACAAAACATCAGTTAATCGTTTATGGCACGACTATAAAACAAGGGAATGATTCTACTGGAGCATTTACTAATAAGAAAACAGGATTAACTGCTGATTTAAGGACAGTTTTTTTGACAGTTAAAGATTTATGTTACGCATTTAATGGAACAGATAATAACCAAGTTTATGATGGCACAAATAATATGGAGAATATGGGTGTGCCTATCCCATCTACTCCAACTATGGCGGAAGATGTGGCAGGGAATCCTAACGGTGCATATAAATATAAAGTTACTTACGAAATAGATGGGTATCAAGAAGGGAGCGCATCAGCAGCTTCTGCAACAATAACAGTTACAAGCAAAAAAATCCTTGTAACGATACCTGTATCTACTAATACACGAGTAACAAAACGGATTTTGTATAGAACTGTGGCCAGTGGAACAGTATACAACAAATTAGCTACTGTTAGCAATAATACTGACGCTACATATTTAGATAATATTGCTGACGGTTCATTAGATACTACAATTACAGCTCCAACTGATTATGGCGCTTCCGCTTCTTACAAATATGCAACGCAACATATTTCAAGATTATTTCTTGCAAGAAACGCTTCTAATTTATCAAGGGTAATATATTCAGATGTTCGTTCTGGGATAGCGTATCCTGATGTATTCCCAGCTAACAATTATTTTGATGTATTAAAAGATAATGGCGAAGAAATAAATTTTATTGGCGAGGACAATTTTGGACAATTAATTATTATGAAACCATCAGCAGTATTAAAAATTGATACTGATACAGATGACCCTGTTGGATGGTCTGGATTTAATAGAACATTTTCTATTAACGGTCCCTGTGCCGCTTATTCAGTTGTAAAAACTGAAATTGGATTAGTTTATCTATCCCGCTACGGAGAAATGAAGAAACGGTTAATGGTATGGGATGGCACAAAAGTTATACCGATATTTGAAGAGTTAGAACCTGTATTGTCAGCTATCCTTGATACAAGGTTAACAGACGTTGTTGGACATTATTCTAACGGTCAATACATAATGGCTTATAACGATATATTAACAGGGGAAACTTATAATAATAGGGTATTGATAATAGATTTAAAGACTGGTTCTTGGACTATTGATATTAAAAATATTGATTGTTTTGCTTCTTGGAATGCAGGAACTGATTGGGGTGAGTTATATTCAGGTTCTGCTGATACTGCTGGATTTTTGTATAGAGAAGATACGATATTACAGGATTTGCAAATTAAACTTAAAAGTCAGTTAGATTTAGGAACGTTTAGCCAATGTCAGTCAGGTGGGTCGGAAGAATCACCAACTTTAACTTTGATACAGGCGCAATTAACCGATGATGCTGGAGCGGCAATAGTATCTACTTTAACAACTGCAGCAGTATCTACTCGTGAAGATTTGGACACTAATGAAACTGTTGCTCCGTCTTCTACATACACAAGTCCTGTTTTAGAAGTATCGGCAAAGAATTTGTTGAATTTGTATTGGAATGAAGTTATTGGGACTGGCGGGTATGTTTTATTTTGGATACGGACAGGTGATACTACAACTGCTTGTCAAGCTGCTTCTTGGTCGGGGCCGTATTCTACGGCAGCGGGAACGGATATATCGGCAGTTACTGCGGCAAAATATATGCAATACAGAGTTAAGTTGTATGTTATGAATACAGATAATGCAGCAGGAACGTATTTACAGCTTGCAAGCGGGTATATGGTTAAAATGACATTTGGATACGGTATATTAGCTGAATCTGCGATAGAGACAATTTATACATCACAATGGCTTGATTTTGGTTGGGTTAACCCTGCATTTAAACGGTTACGTAAACGGATGCGGTCAGTTAAGATAGAATTTGATAGAGCAGAGGCAACGGGAACGTGGCAGTTTGGATATTATATTGATGGTTCATCTACAAGAACGGATAAAACGTTTAATTTTTCAACAGATGCAAGTAAAGGATATTCAATATACCATTTCCCGTTTACTACATTTTGCACAAGATTTAAGTATCGTTTGTATAATAATGATGATGATGATTTTAAAATAAAGAAAATTACGTTTGTATTTAGTGTTGAACCGTATTTAAATATTTTATAACTTTCACAAAAGGAGAATTATTATGGCTTATGACAGCTCTACAGATATGCAGACGATAACAGATTCCGCTGCTATTTTGCAAATCCAAAATAGTCTGAAAGCGTTAGATAGAACGTCAGGAACACCGCCAACTAATCTTGTTGATTATAATGATACAAGATTTGAGTTGTTCTCATTTACAAGAGTAATGGACGCCGCAAGCGGAGCGGTAACTTATAATCTTGCATCTATAGCAAAAACACCAAAAGCTATATTATTTTTTGGAGGTGTTGACTCCGCAACAGGTAATTTTTTCTTTATTAGTGGAGCGACAACGTCTCTTGCTGGATATGTTTCTTCAATATCGGCAGCAATAGTTTGGACAATCGGAACATCAGCATTGAATATTGTTGAATCAGCTTCGTTATCTCAATCTGCTGTTTTAACATCATTTGCCGCAGGACAATTTACATTAACTTGGACAAGAAATGGTGTTACTTCTGCAGGAACAGCAACGGTAAAATGTTTAGTGTTTGTATAAAAGGAGAAATATGGAAAAAATTGGCAGAGTTTGTATCCTAAAATCTAATGGGAAACTTATTGAATTTCAATCTGGTAACGCTGGGCTTGGGATTCTTACCCAAAATGCAATCAATGGCGGGTATAATAAAGAAGATATTGAAGAAAAATATGTTAATGATGAAGAATGGAACGTTATTTATGAAAAACAAATAAAAGAACCTGCGGTTAAAAATGCTGAAAATAAAGAAAAATTAAGAAAACAAAAAGAACAAAAAGTTAAACAATATCTAAATTTTACTGATGAACAATGGGAAGAATTAAAAGAGGCGTTACGTGATTAAAGGGCATTTGTTACTTTCCGAATTAGATAACGCACATCAAGAACAGCATAGAATACTTTTCCAGAATAGTTTAGGTGTGGTAGAAAAATCAGTTACTACCGCTCCAACGACAACTACACTACCTGTTGGATACTGTCAATTAGCTAATATCAGCGGGACAAGAAGATTATACGTCAATTTTAATGGAACTTTATATTACGTTAATTTAACTGCTGCATGATAATATGAATATGGCGATGGTGTTATATATCAAACAAATGAAAAGAAAGAATAGAGTTATACCTTTTATTGATGATAATCTTAAAGCGATAGTAACATATTTTATAACAGATAATCCTAAATTGAAAAGAAACGATTGGAGTATTCCTGTTGAAAACAATGATGGTGAATATATATATCTTGATAGGTTGATAACGGATAAAAATGTTGGGATAGCTGGTATTAGACACGGGGTTGTTGATATAATTAAATATTTATCTTCTAAATATCCAGATAAGAAAATTCTTTGGCATAGCAGGAGGGGAAATGAAGTATACATTAAAAATAGTTAATAATTCTGATTATGACAAAATAGCTGCTAAGTATCCTAAGAAACAAAGAAACAGAATTAAAAATTCGTGGGGATTTTCTGATAAAAATAAAGGTGTTGCGTTTGTGAGAAGCAGGCGCAAAATTGGAGATATGGCAGGCGTTGCTATGCACGAAATTATGGAATTATTAGCTAACATATCTCCTCACGATGAGGCAGGGATAAGATTGAAAGGAAAAGATAAAGTAGAATATGTTCAACCGCCTCCGCCGCAGTATTCACAATCTCCAGAAGATAAATTATTTTTTGAGGAGTATTGGAAAAATATAGCTATACCAAGAGCGCAAGAAGAATGGCAGATATATAAAGACGTTGAATTGCCAAGAGCAAGAAAAGAATCTGAATTATATCAAACGTTATTCGAGCCGTATGTTAGAGACCAGTATGCTTTAGAAAAAGATGTAACAATGCCACGTCAGCGGGCAGAATACGATTTATGGAAAAACGTATTTGAGCCTACATCAAGACAGTTAGGCGGGATATTACAAAGAGAGTTAGCGAGACCTGTTAGCGAAATGCCTAAGGTGAGTGGAACCCCGAATCTTCCTGGAGTTACTTCTTCTCCGAATCTTCCTGGAGTTACTTCTTCTCCGAATCTTCCTGGAGT
>ERZ1292625.2252-Hain-H41-01um-R1-2252-length-18606-cov-7_pt1 | contig 18606 bp, 25 predicted proteins | sample MGYA00564400_ERZ1292625 | MGnify/ENA primary metagenome ERZ1292625 (study PRJEB36523, sample SAMEA6512639) | groundwater metagenome | collected 2019-01-08 | study: AquaDiva: Metagenomics assemblies of 32 groundwater samples
TCCATTTAACAGGCTCAAGGTTTTTGCCTATTGGAATTGCTTTTAAGAATTGTTCGGGCCAAGTTTTTGATTCTTTTGCTGGAAAACCCTCAAAAATAGTATCTTCTAATCTTGCCAGCCATTCAGGAATACCCAAATCAGTTTCATAGCGTTTGTGCTGATTATAACTAACTATCAATTCCTCGCCTTTAACTATGGCTAAAGACCTTAAAGAACAAGCCACCGCACAACCTTTCCAGTCGCCATTTTGTTCACCATAAGTTCTCTGAATAATCTGGTCTTGCTTTCGGTGTTTAACGACCTCACGCAAAATTGCGGTTTTTAATGCTGAATCGTTATGAAAAGAAATTAATTTATTCATTTTAATCCCAAACTTTTATTCGCTTTTTCTAATTTTTTCGACCTGTCTTCTTCGTCTTCTTTTTCAAGTTCAAGAGCTATATTCATTTCTTCTTCTTCAACTAAATCTATTTTCTTTTCTTGTTTTTTAACCCTTTCATTTTTAAATTCAACCGCCGCATTTTCAACATCTCTTTTAGCTTTCTCATAAAGGGTCTTGGATAAACTTTCTATCTGGGCTTCGGTATATTCATCATCAAATAATGATTCTGTGTAGCTACACATTAAATCTATATTTTCAAAATTTCCTAAATTCAGCTTTCTTGAAAAACTGCGGGTTATTTTTATTTTAGGTTCTTGATATTTCATAAATCTTTATAGGAATTAAAAATGAAACTCACCACAATCACAATTACAACCTTCCCTGCGACAATTTGAAGAACATTGATGGTCGCATTCAAGGGATTTTATAAATCCCTCTAACATATCCTTTAAGTCAATCTGGGACATTTTCATATCTCTATAATCGTGGGCGTAGAATTCTATTGTTTTTTGTTCGTGTTCTTTTTTCATAGATATTTATAAGGGTCAAAAATCCCTTCTCTATTCTCATATTCATAAATGTGTCCTTCGCACATCCAACGGCTTACTCTGTAAGCATCTGGTCTTCCTTCTTCATCTACATCATCGGCTTCTAAAATAGAGATTTTATCCATTGCCGGCTTATCGCAAAACTCACATCTATTTACTTGGCTCGGTAAAATATCATCTTTTAGTGCCTCGCCAATGCCGCTCAAAAAATCATTAATTTCATTTTCGTTTAATTTATGTGGAATTAAACTATCAATAATAGTCATTTTGCTTTTCTGACCCATTTTATTAGTTCTACCAAATGGCGTGTCCTCCATTCGGTCATAAACCAATTCAAATTCTTTTTATCGTATAATCCTGATAGTTCTTTAAGAATTTCATAGCGGGTTTTATGTTTTATTTCTGCCCCTTTTTTCCCCGCCATACTTCTTACTTTATTAACCATAGCTTAATCTTATTCTGCTTGTTGTTATCTGTCAAGTAGCCATTTAAAACCCTATATAATACCTGAATAAATCAATCATTTATAAGAAGTTATGAACAACCTTACACCGAAAATATTCTTGCCTCTTTATGCAGTTTTTTATTTATAAACTTTCTAATTGGATATAAAAACTTCCAATCAAAACTATAATGGAAACAAGATTCAGTAGAATACTTGTGAAATCTACCACATTCACAAATCCAAGATTTTTCAATTTCACATTGAGTACACCATTTACCTTCTGGATAGTCTATAAATTTATGTTTAAAACACTTCATTATTCATTTCTTATCCAAATCCAATTCTTCTTCTTCTAAAAATCTGCCTTCTTCCAGCCACCAAGCAAAATTTTTAATCGCTGTTTTCCCGTATATGTCATCACGATAAACTGTTTGTTCAATGTATTGTTCCGCTAATTCTTCATAATTCATAAATTTTTATTCCGGCTTGTCGCCCAAATTTAATTTAAAGATAGTTCCCCCTGTTCCTTCATAAGAATTAACCCAGGAGAACCTATGACTATCTGTTAATTAAGAACAAAGGATACTGGGTTCAGGGAATCTTGTCAGTCTTTGTAGACCCGATTACCTTTGTCCTCAATTATTGAAGTGTTTTGATAGCTGGTTCACTTAAACCAATGATAGTGTTTTTAATCTAACTCTCCTAATGTTTTATCCCACACCTTGATTATCGTTTTAATTGATTTAAGAATATCGTCTTGAGTTTTTTGCGGGGCGTTTTTAATTACTTTAATAACATCTGATTTTAACCAAATTATTCTGGATTGATTTATTATATTAAGAGAGTTAATTAAGTCATTAAGTAATTTTTTATCGGGGTCTAATTTAGATTCTACTCGTGGTTTATATTCTTTATATTCTGGTTTTTCAGTTCTTAATTTCGCCAAATTTCGGTCAAGTTCATCTTTAGCTTCAAGCATATCCTTTTTTGATTCAGGATTATGTCTCATAAATTCAAGAATTTCAGCTAATTCATCTTGGGTTTTAAATTCTTTGGCTATAATTTTTTCGTGGAATTTATCTTTTTGTTCACGAGATAAATTAGATTCAGTTTCCAAATCTCTATGTAGAGTCCAATTAGTAGAATCTTTTTGAAGATGTTTTATAGTGGACACTGCGGTGTCCAGTAAGTTAATAATTTCTCGGACTATAGCATGACTTTTATATCCTAATAGTTTTGCCAATTCTCTTTCAGAATGCCCACTATCAACATATTTTTTATACGCTTTAGCCCTATCAATAATATTTAAATCTTTGCGGGTTTCGTTTTCAATAAGCTGTCTTTCTAATCTTCTGTCGGCTTTTTTATAGTCCTCTTTATCGTTGATAATCACTGGCACTTCTTTTAACCCTGCTTTTTTAGCCGCTCGCCATCTTAATTCTCCGACAAGAATTTTAAAATCGGGCGTAATCTCAATCGGAGAGATTATCCCTTCCCGTTCATAAGTCGCCGCCAACCTTTCAACGGCTTCATTGTCTATCTGCTGTCTTGGTTGATTTGGGTCTGGCTTTAATTTATTTGTTGGTATCATTTCCATTTTCATTTGATTTTGAAGGATGATATTTTTTATCAAGCTCTTTTATTTTATCTGTCTTTACATAATGAATTGGCGTTTCAATAGTATGAATTTCCTCTTTAAATCTTGGGTATAAATTTTTTGAAATATCTAAATCATTGCTTTGAGTAAGAGTTCTTCCTAAAATTTGCCGTGCTTCAGTTTGAATAAGTCCCACAAAGTCATCTATATTGTCAAGAAATTTCCAAATGCCGTTTCCTAACCAATCGTGGGTTCTATATGCTATTTTCCCATCACTTTCACCAAACATCTCTATGGCGGCGGTAGAAACAACATTATAGACATATTGATAATCATTATTAGGAAAATAAACAAGCATAAAATCTTTTATTGATTGTAAGGGCGGCCTCCCCATTGACTTCCATTCTTTATGTGCACGAAAAAAATAATTTTTAACAGTTTCAATATCTTTTCGTTTCGGTGAGTTTCCGATGTAATAAACCATAAATTCAAAGCCCCGCTACTTTTTCCGGTTAGGGACTTTTTGCGGGGCTTCTTATAAAAATAAGTCCCTAACCGGTATTAGTCAAATCATAACAAATCCATAATCAATAGCAAGTGGATAAGTTTTTAATCGCAAAAAAACCGCCACTAAAGCAGATCCTTAGCCCATTCCCCGATAAATCGGGGGTAAAGCTAATTCACTCTAATAGAGCAGTTTCTTTGTTTGTTTGATACATATTTTGATGTATCAATTATCGTTTTTGCGGAATTTATCAGTCGCTTAATAAATCCCGCTTATTTAAAATTAAGGTACGGGCCCAACCCCCACATTCCATAAACATCCCACCAATGATAAATCCCACCTGGCTGGGACAATAAGTAAATTGCACAATCAGTATTATCCACTGGATCAAAAATGTCTAACTTTCTTTTGAAAATAACTTCACAACCTTTAAAAGTTGACTGGATAAATTGGAAAAGTCCGGCTCCCGAACCACAACCAAACCTCTGATTGCATATATCAGGATTAAAGTTTGATTCCCGTCTAACAATCTCTAAGGCCAAATCGGGATTTACGCCTTGCTTCAACGATTTAGTAATAATTAAGTTTCTAATCCATTCCTTAGAACCCTCCCATTGCTCATTATTCGCTATTAGGAAGGAGTTTCCGCTTAACTTGGGATAAATATCAAGTGGAATGTAATTCTGGGCTTTTAGGAACAAATCCGAGTAAGATTCCTCGCCCTTAACCGGCTCGGATAGAAAAACGATTAGAAACACTAAAAGTAGCAGAAGCAAAAGAATAATCAACCATAATTTAACCAAAACAAAAATGCCCGAAGGCATTTCTTAGTCAAGTTTCTTATAAGGTTTGGCCAAAGTCAAGGGGGTTTATCCACTTCTACTTGCAAAAATCTTTATCCCGCCTTATAATAAAAACAATGTCAAGACAGCAAAACATAAAAACAAAGGTTTTTTGTCCCCGGACTTGTCCAAAAAATAAATAGGGTCGGGGCTTTTTTATTTAACTGAAATCGGCTCGGATGTGTCAAATCGTAATAGTGTGTTCAGAACCATAAGAACTAATCCTTGAATTTCTACTGAAAATACATAGCCAAATTGCTGTTGAAGAAACAAAGCTACCGCAGCTAAAACATTAAGCCAAACAATTCTGCTTTTATACCAAGATTTTATTTCCGTCATTTTTTTAAATTCTTTATTAAATTAGCAATTCCCTCGGCCACTCTTTTGAGCATTTCAGGGATTGTATTATATAAAATCGTCCTTAATTCATAAGCAGTCATTGATTGGACATAAGGGGCTAAATCAACTGCTCCAAAGTATCCATTTTGTTGTTCTGAATTCCACCATTGCCACTCATTTTCACCCTGATAAATCGGCTTGAGACCCCAATGCAAATGGCTGCCCGTAGTCAAACCTGTAGTATCTCCATAGCCAATCAAATCTCCTACTTTAACCTTTTGTCCCACACTTACTGGCGGATTTGGTAAAAGATGCCAGTAAAGAGTTTTAAAAAATTGGGGGTTATTGTTAGTATCTAAAAACTGTTCAAGTGTTCTGACGACCACGCCTATTCCTTCATTCTTATCTTGCCCCGCATAAACCACTTGGCCATCGTGGGAAGCATAAATCGGCTTGCCTAAAGGGCAAACTATATCCCAACCATTGTGACCAGCCAAACCAAGCTCTTTATATAAAGGGATTTTGTTTTCACCAAAATACTGAGTTACGAAATAAGGTTTTTGAAAGGGAATAAATAACTCCAATTTCTTCATAAAGTATTGGCAGTCTTTTAAAGGTGGGCTGCCAGAACCTTGAAAAAACTACATTTTCTCAAATGCCCTCCTTCGTCGTTCTTCTTCTTCTTTCACCTTGCGGCAATGCTGCCGCCAAAGTCCAAAGCACTCACTATGGAACGCCCGTCCGTGGTCCCAGATGAAGTTCTGGTCCTCTTTGACTTCCTTTAGACACCAATGGCAACCGTCCAGATGGGGAAATTCCTTCATTGCCTTGTCTCCTGATTGGCGTGAACCAGAAACATCTTGATTTTATCGGCCAGAATGCCTATTGAAAACCAGCCTCCGATTTTGTCTCCCCTCATCTGGTTCATTATTCCGATAAAGTCTCCGTCCAGCGACCAGATGGCTGAACCGGAGAACCCTGGCTGGGGAATGGCCGAAGTGTAAACGACGTTCTCATCTATGGCGACCACTCGGCCGAAGACAACACTACACTGAAGGCCAAGCGGTGAACCGACATAGAAGATAGTGTTCGCAACTTCAACCTTCCCAAAGGTCGGAGGGTCAAAGTTTTTGACATCCACCTTCAAAAGAGCCAAATCACCCACTGGCGAGACAGTCACGATGCTGGCTATCACTCCATTGACCCAGATAGGTGAGTTGAACTCAAACAGGTGGAAGGGAATCAGAACCAGATTCCGACCGATGATTACTCCGGAACCCTGGCCGTTCAGAGTTCTGACGAAAACACACCGCTCCTGGGCCTGCTTGACCACTTCCTTGATGGTCTTGCCCTCCGCCCCCAAAGGATTGATGCAGAACCAGGAAATCAACAAACCTAGAACGATGAGCCACTTCCAATCACTTTTTGTCATCTCTCTACCTCCTCTCAGTTAGTGAACCGTGTTTGAAACTACCCGTATCGGTTGTCTTGTCCCATACTTCACCTCAAGCATTATGCTTTGGGCTAAATCCCAAAGTTCTGCTCTCGTTAAAGAATGGATGAACCTCTCATCGCCAATCCACAGCAGATAGTCCTCCACTACTTCAAGGAACGCCTTGCCTTCGATGAAATACACCTTTACCTGACTCTCCATAAGGCACCTCCAAAGAAAAACGACTTAGGGTTTTGAAAGAACTTTGCTATCTCTTTTTTTCTTGTTATATTCTTTTTTACATTTAACACAGATGGCTTGTTTAGTATTATGGACTCTTTCTAAATCTTTACCACAAACTTTACAGTTAACTTCAACAGTTTTTGTGTGGCCTATTTCAATTATAGAATTTAAAGGTTTACCTTCCCAGTTCATTTTTTAAAAACATTCTTCAAATTATATCCTCCGAGCCCACAGAGTCCGCCTACCACCAAAGTTAAAATAAGGCCGTCTATTCCTTTGTAAAGAGCAATGCTTTCTAAAATTATAAGGCCGATTATGGATAAAGAAGTATTTATTTTCGCCTCTTTGTTATTCGTCATATCTCTGAAACTTTTTCTTTAAAAATCTTTTAAAAGTCCTAACCCTACCCCTTATAGTTTTGGTCTGACCCAAAAGCTCCCGACCTTGTTCGGTTTTAGCTTGTTTTTCTTCTTGTTGTTTCCCATATTGGACTGCGGGAATGCGATTTATAAGTTTTTTGATTGTTTTATGTGGCATATTGACTTTTTATTTTATTAAGAATATTGGTTGAATTATGGGTTTATTTCTTAAAAGACACTGGTTAATCCTAACGGTTTATCTTGTCCCAGCCATTACTTTTAACTGGTTGATTTTATCAAATGAATCTTCCGAATTTTATAAGAATACTAATATGAATTTGTCTTATGAATATGGGTTTGAATCATTTAAATTATGGATTAAATTTTGGGCTATGTTCATTAAGGATTTACTATGGTTTAGTTAATAAATTTTGATTTATAGACCAGGCAATTTAGGTAGATTATTTTGACCACCTAATCCCGGTAATCCTATATTTGTAGGCAAAAAATCTTTCAATCCGCCCAAATCTGTTTTTAATCTCGGTTGATAAGTTTGAACACCAAATCCAAAAACTCCTAATACACTTAATGGAACTAAAGACGGGTCATCTTTTATTAAATCAATTATATCTCCTAAAACCATCGGCTTAAATCTTTCCCCTATTAAAGTTGTCAGTTTAACTGGCTGGCCAGCATAATCTTGTTGTTTCAATAAGTCGGTAATAAAAGAAAAAACCGGAGCTTCTTTAGATTCAATTTGTCTTTGCAGAATATCAAAACGGGTTAGAGGTTTATATCCTTCACCCAAAGTTATTTCTTTTCCAGTTGTAGAACTAACATATTTACCGGTAATAAGTTGAGCAGCCATTCTCACATATTGTTGGAATCCACCCCATATATCTATTCTTGTATTACCTATTTTAATCTTTCCAAAATCCGAACTTCTTGGGTTAATACCCACTTCGGCTTCTGCTAATTTTGCCATTCCTAAAACAGTTGACCCAAGCCCAGCAACTGTAAATAACGACTTCAACGCTTCTTTTCTAACAAAGGGATTGGCATTTACGTAATAAACTGGATTCAACAAAGTAAGCCGTGAAGCTATAAGACGGGGAGAAAAGAAAAAAGAATTAAGCAAAATAGAAGACCTTTCTAAGGCTCCCAATGAACCTCTGCCAGAAGCCACATTAACGAAATTGGCAATTTCTTTTACCAAATCTGGATTACTTCGGGGAGTCAGTCCCAATTTATCTGCTTTAGTTATCAAGTCCTCAAATACATCGGCTCTTAATTTATTCAAGAAACCAACATAAGCTCTTCCAGAAGCTCTAACAAACCTACCTACTATAGGTATCTTCTCAGCCCATTGAGACATAAATCTTTCTTCTCTCCTTGTTAAAATTCTATCCATTTCTGTCAAAGCCAATCTGCTTTCTTGCATCAAATCAAAAGTCGGCTTTCTAATAATTCCTTCTTGGATTTCCTTGAATGTTTTTTCACTGCCAAAAGCCCTAAACATTCCTGGAAAGGCTCCAAAGAATCTTTTAGGATGGCTAATTAAAAATAGTCCTTGTCTGAATGGAGCAGAAAAATCAAAAGAAGATAAAACTGAACGGGGGATATTAGCTAACTGATAACTAGCTTCTGCAAATCTTGTAAACAAGTCTCTTTTGCTCAGAATAGTATCAACAAATTCTTTTGGAAAAACTCTTCCTAATAAAACTAATTCTCTTTCAGTGGGGACACTTCCTTTTAATGCTTTGGACAATGCCCCTCTGGCAGAAATCGTATCCCAAAAGTTAAGAACTTGGCTGTTTTTGATTTGATTAAAAAGCTCATCAACATCTATTTGTCCTACTTTGCTTCTTACTGACTCAAATTGAACTTTGGTCATCTCGCCTTTTAATTGACCAAGTTCTCTAAAAAATCCAGCTTCACCTGTTGTTTTCTCTCCAACGGCCAAAGCTCTAGCCATTTTCTCGCCTCTTTCCTTAGTAAATATCCTTTCTTGTTGCCTCCTAATCGGTTTTGCTTCTTTAAGAGCTTGGGTAATCCGGTTGACAGCATCCCCTTCTGGTGGTAATGGTGGAGTCAATGAAGAACTTTCTGGTGGAATCAAAGGAGGTTTTATCCCACCTGTTTGACCCGATACATTTTGTTGAAGTTGGGATTTTGGTGCTTTTGGCCGCAATGGTTGCGAAGGCATTCCTTTGGTAGACCTTAATCCTCCTCCTATAAAACCTAAAACTTTCTCTTCTGGTGATTTTGCTAAAAATTCTTTTGTTAGTTGTCCTCCCAATTTTGGCAATCCCCCAGTTTTAAATGCTTCAATTCTCCTTGGGATTGTTTCTTTTATGTCTTTTATAAAAGGCAAATCAGTTATATCCGGTTTGCCTTGAGTTTGTTCAATTCCAACTGAAGATTGTTCTAATCCAGGCAAAGATGGCAAGGTTAAAGTTTGGTTATTAACCTGTGGATTTATAGTAAATCTGCTTGGCATATTATTTGAATATTCTTTTTATATTGGTTAGGTTTCTACCAAAAAATCCCTGACGTTTCGGTTCAACTGCTAAAGGATATAACTCATCCAAAGATTTCTGAACTTCCAAAGGTATTGTTTTCCCAGCATCTTTATATTGCTGTTCTATTTGTTCCCTCGAAACACCGGCATCTTTATATTGTTGGACAATCTTTTTAGATTCTTCAAAGATATTCTTTTCTTCTTTTTCTTTTTTGGTTTTTGTAAATCCAGTCGTTTCCCATTGTCTCTTATCAGGATTCCATTGAAAGATTCCTTGGTCAGTTTCCAAAGTTTCAGGAGCCTTTCTCGATGCTTTCTGATCAGCCCTCATTTCTTTTTGCTCTGCTCTCAACTCCTTTATTATATCACCAACAAATTGCAACTGTTCAGCAAAAGTTCTCTGACTTTGAACTGCTCCCTGAATAGTCGGTTCTAAAGCTCCCACATTCGCCGCCCTTGCCCCAGCCTGAATTGAAGGAGAAGCTCCAATCAAGTTTGTAGGAGTTTGGAATATTCTTTTGTTCTGTTCTTCCCGAGCCGACAGTTCCTGTTCAACAAAAGGCTTGGTTCCTAGTCCTTGATATTGTTGTAAAAGCTGGGCCAGAAGCATTCCAAATTGGGCATGAGGGGAATTGGGAACGGATTGACCGATATTTTGGGATTGTTCCTGTCCAAATTTTTGAGTAGCAAAAGGATCGCCTGTATTATAAAGACTTCCTAAAGTTCTGGATTGAATTGATGGTAATTGTTCAAATGTATTTGGCATATTATAAAGTAAGCGATCTTATCCTTTCTAATTCTTGTTTTCTCCTTTCGGCCTCTTCCAACTCAGAACCCCTTTTTGAAACGGCACCTCTTCTTTCAAACTCTGACGATCCCACTATATCCCGATAAAGCCCTTCTGGAAGCTCATAAAATGGAAATTCTCGGCCAGTTCTCTCAAATCTCTCTTCTCCAGGTAAAGCTCTGGGAGTTGGCGGTAATTTCGGTATCTCCTCTTGAGGCAAAGCCGGGGCTCCATATTTTTGATAGAATTGTCTTAAAGCCGCTCCTGTTTTTTGAGTCAGTTGTCTTCTCTGTAATTCTATGGCTCTTTGGGTTTCCTCGGCTAATTCTGTTTCTTCCCTTCTTCTCAAACCCGATTGGGCAAATCCTCTTTCAGCCAATTCCTCCCCAATTCTACGGGTGGCTTGACCAAACATTCTTTCGGTTTCTGATTCCAGTCTTGCAATCTCCTCCTTGGAATATCCCACATCGGTTAAAAAGGATTCTTTGGCCAATTTTAATTGTTCGGCATAAAATGGATCAATTTCCTTAGATGCTTGATCCATAAATTCGGCAATTCTTTCTGGGGTAATAGAAACTGCCGGATTGATAATTTGGCCCCTTCTCTGTAAATCGTCTAAAAACTTCTTTGCTAAATCATAAAGTTGTTGCAGTTGTTCGGGGAGTCCTTCTAAACCTATGCTTTCAGGAGCAGGTGGAGCAGGTGGAACAGGTGGAGCAGGCGGAATAGTTGGACCTCCTATTGGTGCAATTCTTGGAACTATTGATAAATCTCTGCCACCTTGAGCAATAGGAGCGGCTCCGCCACCTCCAAAAAATGATTGAGAGGTTGCTTGGGCAGTTGGAGTTGGGGTAGCAAAAGGTGAGGCAAATTGATTTGTTGGACTTATTGTTCTTATGGCTTGGCCTAATGTTCTTATACCTTGGCCGATTGGTTGCAGAGTTCTTCCGGCAAATCCTGTAAATCCTCCTCCAACTGTTGGTCGGGCTGAAGCCGAAGCCTGAGCCGTTATTAAAGGCCCAAAACTTGTTAGAGTTCTATCTGAAATTTCTGGTCGGATTGTAAATCTTGTAGCCATATTTAAACCTGCATTCCTATTGTTACACCCACTACTCCATTAGTGCCAGTTGAACCATCTTGAGGAGCACCACCTGGAACACCTGTCCCACCAGTTCCACCTGTTCCAGCTGTAACTTGAATGGTTCCACTATTGGTTAAAGTAGAATAAACATAAATAACTGTTCCACCAGAACCGCCAGCTCCGCCCCCTCCACCTCCTGAATTTCCAGTTCCGCTTCTGGCTCCCCCACCATTTCCACCATTTCCACCATTGGCCGAAATAACCGCTCCAGAATTATTAGTTAAAGTCTTAGCAAAAATAGCAACTATTCCTCCAGTTGAACCTGCTCCACCGCCTCCACCACCTGAACCTGAACCTCCTGAAGTTCCTCTGCCTCCACCACCACCACCTCCAGAACCAGCTGAAACTGTAAAACTTACTATTGATGGTTGAGTATCTAATAAATAATAAGCACTGGTGGCATTCCTTATTCTATTAAAAACAGTGCCTGTTTTTGCACCAGCTGTTCCACCAGCAGCACCATTGTTACCGCTCCCATTTCCGCCAGCTCCACCAGCTACTCCAGCAGAAGCAATGGCTTTGGCTGCATCAGTCCCATTTGTACCAGCAGTTGGGCTACCAGTATCAGACGAACCAGCACCACCACCACTACCAGCAGTTCCTCCTGGCATTGAACCAGAAGCCACTGCTCCCCCACCAGCACCACCAGCTCCACCAGCGTCAGTTATAGCTGTTACTCCATTAGTTCCAACATTACCATTATTTCTTATTGTTCCATTATTGGTCAAAGTTCCTTTCACAAAAACACGATAACTTGCAGTTGTTAAAACAATTCCAGAATTAACTGTTAGATCATCGTAAAATTTATCTTCGGTTAAAGTTGTATCTGACGAAATTGTAGCATCACCATCACTTCCATCACCAAAAACATTTTGTAAAGTTAATTGAGTTCCTCCAATAGTTATAGAACTAGCATTAACATCACCAGCCATATTCACTCTAAAAGGAGCACTACTAAATTGAGCATTTCCTAACCACATTCCTCTTGTTGGATCAACAACAAAAATACTATTTTGGGAACCAGCGGTTAAAGCCCCAAATTGAATAGTTTGAGCAGCTGTAAGGTCGTTTATCGTATTATAAACCACAGAACTTTTTGCTTCTTGTTCTCTGATTCGGTTCAGATTTTTATCAAAATCGAAAGAATAGATATCTTTTTCTCTCGGTTCGGGAAGTGGTATTAAAGGCATATTATTCGGTTAATTCTCTAAATTGACCTTCAAGAACTTTCAATCCCAAAAAGACTGAAGATTCTGAAGTAGTAAGACCCGTTATCTTAAATCTTATCCGGTTGAATTCTTTTGTCATCTTTTTGAACAAAGTTACCAATTTTCTTAAGTCTGGAGTCAAAGTGGTCCAGTCTTCGTAATCATCAATTTGATACATTATATTCATCCCTAAACCTTTTTCGGTCATAGCTATCATCTTGGTTATGACTTTTCTATTCTCAATTCCTTCCCAGTCATACCATTTGGTTATCATCCTATATTTAATCGGTTCTCCCATATCGGTCTGGCCTTTGTTAAACTCACTGACTATTCCATTATCCAAGCCGACCATTATTGAACCAGAACTCGAAGTGATAAATGGTCCGCCTCGTCTGATATCGTTGGAGTAAGAATAAACTGTCCAGATATCTGATGACTCGGTGTAACGAATAACCACATTGGTCCAAGTATCATTAGCATCTGGTTCGCTTAAGGTTAGGTCTCCTAAAGACCAATAAATATGGTCATCATCCTTCCAGGCTACGATATCGTCATACTGACCAAAAGGGATAGCTTGAACCACATCAGAAATCGGTCTTGAAATCTCTGTCGGATAACCACCAATATACTTGTAAAATCCGGTGTCGTGATGGAAGTATAACCCCCGTTTCCCTTCAATCACGCTTTCTTGGCTTCTGGTTCCTATCTTTATCAAGGGGTCTGGATCAACGCCTGAAGTCCTAAATCGATAAATATAATTGGGTTTAAACACTAAAAGCTCTAATGAAAATCTTTCCAAAGCAGTAATATCCTCACCATCATTAGGATTAATATCCACATAATCAGTAGTAGGTGCCCAAGTGATATTCCCTGATGAAGTTATCACTCCTGAAAACCACAACCGGCTTTTAAACTCGTTATGGGTGGAATCACCAGTAAGATATATTCGGGATTTATAAACTTTACCAAACTTTGGCCGAATATAACCTGTGTTTATATCCCCGTTTACATACCAAAGTTGCTGGGAATTTATCGGATTGCCGGTATTGGTATCAAAGTTGCTTCCCGAATAGACCCTAATAGACCTTTCGACTGGTCCAAAGAATATGGTTCGGTTAGCAAAGTCAAGAAATCTGAATACTCCAGCCCCAGTCCCAGCGGCAATCGCCACCCAAGACGAACTTTGTCTTTCAAAAACGGTGGTCGAACCGGTTGAGACAAAAGCCACAATGGCCGTGTTGGATTGGACATTATGCAGTCCAAGACAAGGATTCCCGGCTGATACGCTTGCCCCAATAGCCGTCAAACCAGATCTGGTTGTAGCCACCCCTTTTCTGTCAAAGTGCAAATTTATCGCTTCCGTTACTGCTCCTTCTGGAATCAAACTATCATCTACTTCCGCTTGTCTTATTACTCCATATATTCCCAAATTTCTGATTGATTGTTTTTTTAATTTTTCTGACATATTTCATAAAAGATGATCAATACTTGGCGAAATTCTAATTTCTGTTCCGGTGTATTCTTTATCAAGAGCCTGCTGTTTTCTAACAAGCCACAGCTTATAGTTATCGTCTTCTAATAAATTTACAGACGGATCTCTTTTCTTTTTTATTTTTGCCATAAGATATGGCACATAAATATCCGGATCAGGTTCATCTAATTCATCGGCATCAGAATCAAATCTGAAAATAGTGGTATAGCCGTCAAGATAGATATTCTGATTCACATAGGCTGTATCTATCAATCGGTCAAAGTAGATATAGGCACTGCCTTGGGGTTCGGCAAAGACCGTGAACTTATCAGGCAAACCCGAAGAAGCGTTCTCAAAAGCATCCGAACCGGAAGAAGCATTCCATTTGCCTTGAGTTCTGATATAAAAACTATTTTGCTCGCCCACGATTCGGGTACAGCCGATAGTGGTTCCTTCCACCTGGAAGGTCACGCTTCCGCCAAAATCACGGCCGTTAGCCACCCAGATTGAGGTTGAAGAATCAACCGTATAAGCCAGTTCCAAGGTGGAGTGAGGCTTGTTCACCCAGTAAAAATCCCAGGTCTTCTTATCAATAAACTCCATATTCTCCTGGGTTCCGATTCTCACCCCGTAGATATTTTCAGCCGTATGAGGTTTCTCCACCCAATTCGGCAACTCAATCCGATAAGAGCCGGTCAGGGCGTTTCCAATATCGTTATTAAATCTTCGCCTGAAAGGTCTTTTGCCTGGGGCTTGATGATATTCTCGGCGGGCTTCCCAAAGACACCGATTAAGAAAATCATCAGTCAGATTCTCGTCTATTTTCTCATTAAGCTGTTCCAAAGCCCGTCTTTTGACTTCGTGGACGGTATTATCCAAATAGCCATCATAAGGCACGGCATCAGAAAAAGAAGAATTAGTGGAATCAATCGCATTATTAAAACGGACAAAGTAATAGCCCGAATTGCGGACATCGGCATTTTCGGCCCAAATAGACCTTTGCTGGTCTGGTTGAAGGGTCTGGGCGTAATTGACCATCGTTCCCTTAGTCCCTCCTGCTGTAGAAGCCCATTGGGGTTCAAATCTGTTCCAATCAAGGATATAAATCTTGGTGTCTTGGGGATGGTCAAATCTCAAAACTTCGCCCGATAGAAGCGAAACGCTTGTCCCGCCAGGAGCAGCCGTCGCCGAAGTTCTTTGAATCTCCGAGCGTTCCTGGCCGAGCTCTCCTATTAAAACAATTTGGCCCGAAGAAGTGGTAAGAGAATGAAAACCAATCGTGGAAGCGATACTGACCGAGGTCGCTCCGGCCAAAGCATCACCCGTAAGAAAAGTAAACTTCTTATCTTGAATGAGATAAGAATTATCAACATATAAAATCTTAGTCGAACTTCCTAAGTTGACTACTTCTAATTTAGGTAGACGGGGCATTTATTCAAGTTCGAACCCGTAAGCTGAAACCTGTGCCTGGGTACCCACACCGAGAACACCTTGCAGTATCACATCTGCTGTTGCTTCCAGACCCGCAAAACGAGGATAAATAGTCGTAGTCGTGCTTAAACTATACATAGCAATCCTTGTGGGGCCCCTTAAAACGGCATCGCCGCCAAAATAAAAAGCGATAGTACTGGTAGTGCCTCCTATAAGAGCCACATCTAATCCTTCTAAAATAATCCTTCGTCCAGAAGCAGGTGTCCAGATAGTCAAACTCGTGGCGGCACCGCTTATAACAACAGATTTCTTAGTTACGGGCTGTTTGTAATGATTTATCAATGACATTTTTTTCTATAAACCCGAAGGCATAGTCTTTGCGTTTTTCCGCATAATTTTTGTCCTCGGTCGTCAATTTAACTTTTTCTATATCCAACTCCCCCAAAATGTCTTTGAGCATCTTTTTCAGCTCAAAATCGAATTTCAGGTAGAAGTTGAACATCTTGACCAATTTCCAGGTATCTTTTATCTCCTGGGTCTTTTCTCTCTGACTGGCTATCTTCAGAATCCGGCCGAACTCTTTGGTCGGATTCTTTTTTAAGGCTTCTTTGTTAAGTTCTCCAATCCAATCCTGGAATCTGAACCGATAAGCATTGTCAAACTCCAGAATCATACAGATTAAATCCCTTAACATCAGCCTCAATTCAATCGTTCTTGGTTTCTCTTTCTGGCGGGGCACGGAGAAAGCCCGATAAAGCTCTCTGATGGCCTGGGAATAGAACCAAGGTTTGATTCGAGTCCGTTCGATCAAGCGATACAAAGCATAGATTCCCGCCCAAATAAGAGATTTGAACATCCAGACCGAGGGCAAAAGGGTAAGCAGAAGCCATTTTTTCGTTCTAATCGAATGATAGATTCCACTTAGTGAAGCCCTGGTTATCTTTTTAATAAGGTCAATCTTTTCGACAACCTCAAAAAAAGGAAAGCCCCGATATGGCTGTTCCAATCCTTCTTGAAAAGAGAGAACTCCGCCTTCACTCGGAAATTCCACCTTAACCAAAGGATAAGTATCGTCTGGTGGAGGAATTTCGGACTTATGGAACGGAATTTCCTTCATATCTTGGGCAATTGCCCTCAAAGAAAATTCCACTATTCCTTTCATCAGATATTCATCCACTAATTGTTTGATTTTAGGTTCAAGGGATTCAATGGTTTTGTCGTCAATCAACCTCTCCTTCCAGTAAGGCGGAAGGATATCAAAAGTTTCCTGATTCAACCATTTTGGTTTAGCAAAACCGTTATCCATATTATCTCACAGCTGCATAACTGGCGATAAATTCCACATAACCAGTAGCTACACCGAGATTCCAGAAAGCAAGGGTAATATCACCATTACCAGGCAAAGCTTGAGCTAAAATTCTTGATGTTGCTCCAGAAGCACCATTATGTGTAGCTCCATAACCTGCTGAAGTACCGCCGTTAATTGTAAGAACAAGACCATCTCCAGTCCTAATTCCACCAACAGTAGCTACAGTTGCTTGAGTAAAAGTAGTAGCCGCAATCGCTGGAAGTTGAATGGCAAAAGTTCCCATAATCGGCAAAATGCCTGATTTATTGGGAAGTTTCCAATATCTTCCAGTTTCAAGCTCACCAACTTGCAAAGTTCCTTCAGTGGAACTTGCATTAGTAAATCTCAATACCGAAGTACTTAAGCGTCCGCCAGTTAATCTAACATTCTGAAAGTTAGTAAAGTTTAATCCTCCAATATCCATACATTTAGTCTGTTTTAGATTTATTTATACTGGCCCTCCGGTTCTCTCCGGACAAGGAGCAGGTCAGCGGAGGACCAGTCGCTACGCAAGTTAGCAATTAGATTTTTTAAAGAAATCCTAAACTTTAGGTGTTATCGTTTTCAACCGTCCATTTGTTTTCCCCCAAGTTTCAGTTTTCTTATGGCACGGAACACATAATGTCCGACCATTAGAAACTTTGAAACGAATTTTGGGATAAAGAGCAAATGGTTTTATGTGGTCAGCATTGAGATTTCCTCCCTGCTTCCCACATAGTTGGCAAGTGTAATTATCTCTTTCAAAAACTTTTTCTCGCCAAAGTTTATACTTCAGCGATTTACGAATCTGTTCGTGTTTAGAAGTTCGTCCACCTTTCCAAGATGGATTATTTTTTCCCTTACCACGAGACATATTCTTTCTTACTTCAACCGACATTTTTTTATGTGGTTTTCGCAAAATAGATTTATGTTTTTCAGTAAAAGTTTTCCCTTTCCAATAACCAGCTTTTCCTACTTTAGATTTCCAATAACAGAAATAAGAGCAGTATTTTCTGGTTCTCCAAAACTTAACAGATTCATTAGGTTTTTTATAAAAGAACTTCTTACACATTCCACATAGTTTTTGAGGTATTTTAGCCATATAGCTATTATACCAATTATACTATGTATTATCAATTGACAGAACACTACTCAAGTGTTGTCGTTTTGTGAGCCAACCCAATTCCTCGAATCATTATGTCCGAGATCCCACATTGCCGTTGCTTTATACTGAATTTCTCCAGTTCTAAAGACGATGTTGGGTCCTTCTAACTCAATCGGCTGGGATTCCTTGTATTGAAGGCCATATTTATTGCCTTTCATTGAAGAATCAAACATCCACCAGTAACCAGTGTTTGTCTGAACCCAAGGAATAACTACCATTTTGAAGGTCGGGACGGCTGTTCCGTCATTATCGGCTGATCCAGGAATCTGATTTCGGTTGATTGCTCCCAAGACTTCTATCGCCCTTAAGTGCGGGGCATAGCCTCTTGATACAACAAGGGTATCTGGTTTTACATTCATGGGTTTGCCACGAGGCCCGGTAATCCGGGAGGCAGTTCTTATCGCTGCCTTTAAAGCATCGTAGTCAAAGTCCATATTTACTGTAGAACCGTCTGTCAACTCATTGACCCAAGCTGTACCACCATCTTCTCTGGTATGGGCTGCGTTAATGAACGAAAGCGAATCGCCGCCAGTAATTGCCACCGAATAGCTACCGCTATCGTCAGCGGCAGTATAAGCAGTATTCCAGGACTGATCTAACCGGTCAGCACAAAGCTGTTCCCTTTTATCAGAAACAGCCTTTCTGGCCTCCTGGGTAACGCTTTCAAGGTCTCTCTTCTTAATTCCGAAGAACCACATCTGCTTTGTGAATGACATCAAATAACCGAATTGAACCTGGGTATAAGTTTTGTCAAAACCTTGAAGTGGACTGGCTGCCGTAACCGCAGCGTTTTCAACGATGCGAGCGGCATAACCCAAACCCGTGAGAGAAGAATCCTTCAGGTAGTAGTCCGAAACACCTGT
>ERZ1292625.2255-Hain-H41-01um-R1-2255-length-18588-cov-4_pt1 | contig 18588 bp, 22 predicted proteins | sample MGYA00564400_ERZ1292625 | MGnify/ENA primary metagenome ERZ1292625 (study PRJEB36523, sample SAMEA6512639) | groundwater metagenome | collected 2019-01-08 | study: AquaDiva: Metagenomics assemblies of 32 groundwater samples
GCGCGGTGATGTCCTATGTACTAAAGGCAGAGGCAGACGGGTACAAGGCTTTCATCTGCGCTGCAGGAGGCGCTGCACACCTTGGTGGAGTGGTGGCTGCACATACTGCGCTCCCAGTCATTGGAGTGCCGATCATGAACAAGTCTACTGGCGGTATTGATGCCCTCTATTCAACGGTACAGATGCCTCCGGGTATTCCTGTTGCCACCGTCGCCATTAATGGTGCTAAGAACGCAGCCATTCTTGCAGCTCAAATCATTGGATCCGGGGATGCGGATATAAAGGCTAAGGTCACTGCCTACAAAGAAAAAATGGCGAAGGATATCCAAGGAAAGGACGAGGAGCTTCAGACGCTTGGGGTTGAAGAGTATCTAAAGAGCAAAGGACTTGTATGAGTAATGGGAGTGCAAACGCAAAGGCTGGAGTTGATTACTCCGTCATGGAGCCATTCAAGCAGGCAATGATTGCTGCGGGCTCGCGTACGCTCTCGTTCCCAAATAAACGTGGTGTCTATATCAATCAGGATGTAATGCATGCCCATGGTGGTGTGTATGAATATCGTGGTGATGCGTCACATATGTGGTGCAACACTCAGGAAGGTCTTGGAAATAAGAACTGGATTGCAGAGTGGATGTATCAGAATGAAGGAACGGGCAAAACCTACTACGACGCCATCGCAAAGGATGTCGTTCTTATGGCCGCCAATGACGTCATTGCACAGGGTGCCATGCCGGTCGTATTTACGGATGAAGTAGCGGTAGGAGATGCGTCCTGGTTTGCGGACAAGAAGCGTGCAGACGATCTTGGTCGCGGATTCTATGAGATCTGTCAGGAGATTGGTGCTGCACTTCCTGCAGGCGAATCTCCTGCACTTAAGTATCTTATGAAGCCAGAAGCACCAGTAAAGGCAGCACCTTCTCTCTCAGGTTGTGTCACTGGTATCATCGCTCCGAAAGAGAATCTGATTACTGGAAAGGACTTGGCCCCAGGAGACCACATCATTGGCGCACCATCTTCTGGTCTCCATGCAAATGGTATTTCTGTAGTCATTCACAAAGCGCTTGAGCTTCCTGATCAATTCCTCACGAAGCTTCCAAACGGACATACACTTGGTGCAGAGGCGCTTATTCCTACTCGTTCGTATGTGGCGCTCGTAGAGTCGTTGCTTACTGCGGGAATAAAACCACGCGCGATTCTTCCAGGAACCGGAGATGGAGTGGGTAAACTTGCATATGATAAGCGTCCATTTACGTATCGCGTGCATACCTGGGGCGAGGTGCCACCACTGTTCCAGTACTTCCGTGAACAGATCGGCCTTCCACTCTACGATTGTCTGAAAACCTTTAACTGGGGTATGGGGTATTATTTGTTTGTAGGTCCTGATCAGGTAGAGGAGACACTTCGTATCGGCAAAGAGGCAGGATATAACCTTCTTGATCTTGGAGTGGTAGAGGACGGGAAGCGTGAAGTAATCTTTGAGCCAGAAGGCATTACGCTCCCTCCTCCTGGGGAGTAATATAGTAATCGTATGGATACACTTGCACGAGCAGGACTGATCAACGAAGGAAAGACCAAGAAGATCTTTGCGGTTGTCGGCGACCCCATGCATGTGGTTGTGGAGTACAAGAACACCATCACGGCGTTTGACGACCCTTCTTTTACGAAAGAATTTGCTACGAAAGCAAAATACTCCACTACAATCACCTCTCGCGTGTTTGAAATGCTAAACGCAAAGGGTATTCCTACTTCGTATGTGCGCCAGCTTTCCGATACTGAGTTTCTTGGACTTGCCTGCACTATGATTCCACTTGAAGTGGTGGTGCGTCGCTACGCATTCGGAAGCTATCTAAAGCGTCGTCCTGAATTCTCCGTTGCTGAAGGGGAACCGCCACACCGTTTTGATCCTCCAGTAGTTGAGTTCTTCCTTAAGACGACCAAGGGTGGACTTAAAGATGAAGACGGTACGATGCTTGTGGAAGACCTTGATCCACAGAAAGGAGAGGAGGATCCGTTCATTGAGAACCCTCGTGAAGGCACGTGGCGCCTTATGCATCCTAAAACACCAGGAGAAGAGCCTTCTGCCTCCTTAAACCGCACCATTGATGCGGAGCGTGTGCTTAAGGGAGCTACTATTGATGAGATGGAGTCTGCGATTGTTCGTACTCTTGAAACTCTTGAAGAGTTCTTTGCAAAGAATGATTTCAAGCTTGTGGACTTCAAGATTGAGTTTGGTCGCACTAAAGATAGCCGAGTGGTGATTTCAGACGTGATTGATAACGATAGTTGGCGCCTTCGTGATCAGAACTGGAGTGATGTGAGCAAGCAATCATTCCGCGATGGAGAAGCAATGTCACAGATTGAAGATAAATATGCTCGTGTGGCAGCCCTTATGGAAACCAGCCGTACATGAACACCCTTACGAACATTTCTTCAGTGGACGGACGATACGCCAAGCTGGTGGGTGAGACACTGTCTCCATTTGTCAGCGAGTGTGCTCTTATTCGATATCGCGTACTGGTGGAGTGTGAGTATTTGAAAGCACTCGCAGAAGAATCTGCGCTCGGCATCTCTCTCACCGACGAAGAAAAGAAGCTTCTTGATCGTATTGCCGATGTCTCGGAGACTGATGCAGAGATCGTTAAAAAGATAGAAACGGAAGGGTACGAAGGTATTCTCGCGACTCGTCATGACGTAAAGGCGGTTGAGTACTTCATAAAAGGAAAACTCAAGGATACGTCTCTTGAAGCAAAGAGTGAGTGGGTGCATTTCGGTCTTACCTCAGAAGATGTAAACAATATTGCGTACGCACTGATGCTCTCTGATGCAGTAGAGAAGGCGCTTGGACCAGAGGTAGAGAAGATTATCGGTGAGCTTACGAAGTTTTCAAATGCTCATGCAGGTCTTGCCATGCTTGCTCGTACTCACGGACAGTCCGCAACACCAACTACCTTTGGGAAAGAGTTCAAGGTATTCGCAAAGCGTCTTGAGCGCCGAATGCTTGGCCTTAAGAATATAGCGATCCAAGCAAAGCTAAACGGAGCAACAGGAAATTGGAACGCGCATGTCGTTGCCTTCCCTCAAATAGATTGGATGTCATTCACCGAACGGTTTATAGATAGCTTCAATGTAAATCGTACGTGCAAGCTTGAGGCGAATCTCTACACGACTCAGATTGAGTGTCATGACAGCTACGTCGCGATATTCGATACTATTCGTCACATTAATACCATCTTGATTGGGTTTAATCAGGACATGTGGCGCTATATCTCTGATGGCTGGGTGGTGCAAAAGCCTAAAGAGGGAGAAGTTGGTTCTTCTACTATGCCGCACAAGGTGAACCCAATTGACTTTGAGAACTCAGAAGGGAACTTTGGTATTGCCAACGCACTTTGTGAACATTATGCTCGAAAACTTCCTATCTCTCGCCTTCAACGTGATCTTTCTGATTCAACCGTAGAGCGCACCTTCGGTCTTGCGCTTGCGCACTCCCTTATTGGATACCGAATGCTTCTTACTGGTCTTGGAAAGATTTACGTGAATGAGAAAGCCGTTACTGATGCACTGGATGCACACCCAGAGGTACTTGCAGAAGCAATTCAGACCATACTTCGTCGTGAGGGACAGACTGGTGCATATGAGAAATTGAAAGATCTAACTCGTGGTGCGTCTCTTACTCTAGAAGATATTCGTGCGTTCGTCTGGGAACTTCCACTTCCTGAGAAAGTTCGTGAAGAGTTGATTGCATTGTCTCCTGGTTCTTATACAGGATACGCAGAAAAGATTGCGCGGTTATAGCTTTCTATGCCCGACTCGCACAAATCAAGTCGGTTTCCCCAAGGAGATGACCGAAGAATTGCTCATGAAGAGACTGAGCGTCAGACTAAACGTCTGATTGAGCGTTTTAAGGAGAATCCTCAAATTATATTTGATCGGTATTTCTGGCTTGATACAGATCTTGATTACAAAGGTGGGAGTTCACTTTCGTACTATGAGACCTTTCACGACCTGCTTCCTGAAGGAACGAAACTCCTTAAAGACTATATAGAAGAGGTTCTCAAGGAGCGTTGGGGTGACGCGCTTTTTGCTGATTTTGGTGGTGTAGGATCAAATATCGCGAAGGCGTTTACTCCTGGATTCTTTAAGCGCTCATTTGGTGTTGCCTTGTTTGATGAGCGGTTTCGCCCAAGTACGGAGTGGCGTACCGAAGAGATACGTGCCGCGGACGCTGCATTAAACCATACGGTGATAGAGGGTGATCTTCGTGACCCAGATCTCTATGAACACCTTCGTGAAGAGCTCGAGGGAGAGAAGCTTGATCTCTTGATAGAACGAATGGGTAAGGGTCTTGAGTTTAGCCCTACGGATACAAAGACCGTTGGAGCACTTCTTCAAACCTGGTATGACTTGGTGCGCGAAGGCGGCTTGATGCTTATCCAAATCCCTATACACTTCAACATTTTCATACAAGCGTGGGTAGAGAAAGTACAGAGAGAAACAGGTGGGACGCTTGAAATTAAATGTGCAATTGGAGACTCCGATGCAGGCACTGATGCACAGTCGGTGCTCTTGATTCACAAACAGCCTGGAGCGCCAGCAAAGCTCCCTATGCTTACGGCAGCTGAAGTTGGAAACTTGATAGAGCATGATCGAAAAAAGTAAGAAGGTATACGTGGGTCTATCAGGTGGAGTCGACTCTGCGGTATCTGCAGCGCTTTTGAAACAACAAGGATACGACGTCACGGGCGTCTTTATTAAAGGTTGGTATCCTCCAGGTCTACCGTGCAGTTGGGCGGAGGATAGACGTGACGCTATGCGGGTTGCCGCGCGTCTTCGTATTCCATTTCATACCCTTGATGCCTCTGCTGAATATAAGAAAGGGGTTATAGACTATTTGCTCGCTGAATATGCACTTGGGCGAACTCCAAATCCTGACGTGATGTGCAATCGTGAGGTGAAGTTTGGTGCATTCTATGACTTTGCGAAAGAGTCTGGTGCTGACTTCATCGCCACAGGACACTATGCGCAGGTTCGCACTGACCATACTGATGCACATCTCCTTCGCGGTCACGATCCTGCAAAAGATCAGAGCTACTTTCTCTGGGCCATAGAGCCCAACGCACTTGCCATGACACTTTTTCCTGTTGGAGAATTGGAAAAAGAAAAGACTCGGAAACTTGCGAAGTCGTTTTCCCTTCCCGTTGCAGAAAAGCGAGACAGTCAGGGCATTTGTTTCCTTGGGAGTATTTCGATAGAGGAGTTTTTACGCGCAGAGTTTGGTACTGCGTCAGGAAAAGCAGTTGATACGAATGGGGAGGAGGTAGGAATACACGATGGTGTACTTCTTCATACTCTTGGGGAACGTATCTCACTTGAGAACGCTGCACCAGGACCCTGGTACGTATCTGCAAAACGTATATCTGAGAATATACTTGTCGTCAGTCATACACGAAAGACTGAGATGCATGGCGAGGGGATCAAACTTCGTGAGATGAATTGGTTCTCAGGAAAGATGCCAGAGGGAGTCGTAGAGGCACAATATCGTTATCACGGCCCAATCATGCGAGGGGGAATAGATGCATCAGGGATGTTTTGTTCTTCGGAATCTTTTCCTGAACCGATCGCTGAAGGTCAGTCCATGGTGTTATACCGTGGAGAAGAGTGCCTAGGCGGTGGTATCATAGGGTGAACATGCGTTCTCTGATTCTTGCAAGCATTGGTGGCCTTGTACTTATCGGTACCGCGTCTCTTGCGCTTCGCATAGATGCTTCTATTGCTGAAGACGAATATGTGCGCCCGGAAGCACCTCTGGTAACGTTACGTGAATCATATGAAGACGGAATCTATGCCTTTGGGGGATCAGTGCGAGTTCCCACACGGTGTACAGGGGTGTCTGCGACTTCAGTTGTGTCAGAAGAGGAAATTATTCGTATAGAATTAACGATAGAAGAGGATGTAGATGCCTGTTTAATGCTTCCTACGGTTAAGGAGTTCTCTGGAGAACTTGAAACACTTGAAGACATTGGCAGTGCAGTGTATGTAAATGGAGTAAAGGCAGTAATCACTGAAACACTATGACCGCAGTCGTAAAATCAGACGGCACACTAGAAACATTTGATGGCGCAAAGCTTGAGGCGTCTCTGTATCGTGTCGGCGCAGGAGATCATACCGCCCGTCGTATACGACAGACTATTCAAGATTCTCTAGCTCCAGGTTCTTCCACCGAAGAGATTTACAAACGTGCGATGACTATGCTTAAACAAGAGGCACGGCCTGCAGCGGCACGGTACAGTCTTCGTCGTGCACTCTTTGAGTTTGGCCCGACTGGACATCCATTTGAGGACTTTGTAGCAGAAATATTTAAGACCGAGGGATGGGAAGTGGAGTGGCGCAAGCTCATTCCTGGTCGCTGTGTGATGCACGAAGTAGACGTGTATGCGAAACGAGGAGGAGAATACCTTGCGGCGGAGCTTAAATATCATAACGATCCGCGATTTAAGACTGATGTGAAAGTGGCGTTGTACGTGAAGGCCCGTTTTGATGATATTTGGCACTGTGACCCAACCACCAGTGGAAAGTGCCCCGTAGATCACGGATACCTGATTACCAACACTAAGTTTACTGATCAAGCGATTCAGTACGCCCGCTGTTCCGGCATTAATCTTCTTGGGTGGAGCTACCCGACCGAAGGAAACCTCTATGACCGTATTATTGCCTCAGGGGTATTCCCAATTACATGTCTCACTTCTCTTCGTAAGGCTGAGAAGAAACTGCTTATAGATAAGGGGGTAGTGACAATAAATCAGCTCAGGGGGTCACGAGATGTGCTCCGCTCTATTGCCATTCCTGCGGACCGTATAGGGGCTATTGTAGCCGAGAGCGATGCGCTCGCATCTCCTGTATAATCCTTGATATGGCCTGGAAGTCTAAGACCTTTGATCCGAAGTCCTCGGAACCCTTTACACTCAGTCGCTCAAAGATTGATACGTTTACTGAATGCCGTCGCTGTTCCTATCTTGATCTTCGGTTTGGGGTAAAACGTCCGTCAGGTCCTTCATTTACCCTTAACAATGCCGTGGATGAGCTCTTTAAGAAGGAGTTCGACGTGCACCGTGCGAATGGCACCAAACATCCTCTTAGTGAGAAGTACGGAGTTGATGCCATTCCCTTTAAAGACAATCGTCTTGAGGAATGGCGGGACGCACTTCGTCGTGGCATCAAGACTCACCACGAGAAGACCAATCTCATCATTCGTGGAGGTATAGACGATGTGTGGTGCACTCCATCCGGTGAGTTGATTATCGTTGACTACAAAGCAACTTCTAAGAAAGAAGCGCCGACGACCGCAGATGACTTGTATCCTTCGTACAAGAAGCAGATTGAGATCTATCAATGGCTGTTCCGACAGAATGGATTCCAGGTATCTCCAACTGGATATTTTGTGTACGCAAACGGTATTACCGACCGAAAAGCATTTGACGCGAAGCTAGAGTTTGATATTAACCTTGTCGCCTATACTGGAGATGATGCATGGGTAGAGCCAATGCTAGGAGAACTTAAGGAAACACTTGCAAGTGATGAACTTCCACCAGTGGGCACTGCCTTTGGAGGAGGACCTTGTGACTTCTGTACGTATCGCGAAGAAGCAGGAAAGGTACTTTGGAAGTACCAAACTAAGAAGAAGTAGCCATGAAGTCACGCTTTCCAGATCGGGTACGCGATATTGTGCGTAAGATCAAGAAAGGAAAGACCATGACCTACGGTCAGGTAGCTGCTGCCGCAGGACATCCTGGTGCTGCGCGCGCCGTAGGGTTGGTGATGAAGAATAACTACGACCCAGCGGTCCCATGCCATCGTGTAGTTCGTGCAGACGGAAAGATCGGAGACTATAACCGTGGAGGGGAGGCGCGAAAGCGGAAACTGCTAGAGGAAGAAGGGGCGCTATAATACACGTATGACTGAACGTAAACTCTCTCCATTTCATCAAAAGATTCAAGATAACCTTGATAATCGTAAGACTCGTGAGCAATATAAGGATTGGTCCTCCCTCTCGGGTCTTGTGATCAAAGTTACGGCAATAACGGGGCACAAGCACAAAGAAGCTATAGACGCCGTACTCGCACGCTCAAAAGGCATGTCACTTCCTCATACAGGAAAAAAGACACTCTACTATCCACCAGAAGTACTTACAGATATTCTCCAAGAAGTCCTGAAAGAACGCATAACTCCTAAAAAGCGACAGAATATAGAAATTTATCTTTCTAATCTCCCGAAATAGTTGTATGGGTGTTGTTATTGGGTCTTCCTGGAAGGAGAAGCTCTCTGAAGAATTTGATAAGCCATATTTCAAGGAACTTGCTGCGTTCGTTAAAGCGGAATATCAGAAGAGCACGGTGTATCCCGCACCGAAGAACATCTTTGCGGCATTTGATCTCTGCCCATTTAACCAGGTGAAGGTAGTCATACTCGGCCAAGACCCTTACCACGGGCCAAAGCAAGCCATTGGGCTCTCATTTGCGGTGTCCCATGGGGTACAGAACCCTCCCTCACTCCGCAACATATTTAAAGAGGTAAAAGAGGACACGGGTGTGGACCCAGACATGATGAATGGCGATCTTTCACGATGGGCAACACAAGGAGTTCTTCTCTTGAATGCCACCCTTACCGTACGCGCTGGTGCTGCAGGATCGCATCAAGGAAAGGGATGGGAGGAGTTTACTGATGCTGTGATACGGACACTCTCAGAAGAACGAGAGCGTCTGGTATTTATTCTGTGGGGTAATTACGCACGCTCTAAGGGGGTACACGTAGATCGTGCTAAGCATTTAGTCATTGAATCTCCTCACCCTTCACCATTCTCTGCACACGGAGGATTCTTCGGAAGCAAGCCGTTTTCAAAAGCGAATGCATATTTGGGATCAAACGGACTTACGCCGATAGACTGGCGTTAGCTACCAAATCTTGGCTCGTTCCTGTGGTGCACGGTAGAGACCGTCACCTTTCTTAAGACCAAAAGCGTCATAGAAGGCATCAATGTTTGAAACAGGACCATTAATACGGAACTTGGGAGGGGAATGTGGATCAGTGAGCGCATGCGTCTTCTCAAACGCTGGACGAGTATTCTCACGATCAAAGAGCGTCACTCCAAGGAAGAACCGCTGCTCTGGGGTGTAGCCGTTAATATCTTTTCTTCCTGTCTTCTTGAGACGGAGTTGGTATGCGTCTAGCGCAATGGCAATACCACCAAGATCAGCGATGTTTTCACCAAGGGTGAGCTTCCCATTGACCTTTACACCATCAGAGACGGTATAGCGATTAAATTGATCCACGACGACCTGTGCTTTCTTTTCAAAGCGCTTCCGATCTTCCTTGGTCCACCAACTCTTGAGGTTTCCGTGTTGATCGTACTTAGAGCCCTGATCGTCAAAACCATGGGTTATTTCGTGTCCAATAACTGACCCGATAGCCCCGTAGTTGATTGCATCGTCTGCACTAGAGTCAAAGAACGGAGGTTGCAAAATTGCGGCAGGGAAGGCTATGTCGTTCATGTTCGGCGCAAAGTATGCGTTGACCGTCTGTGGGTACATGAACCACTCAGTACGATCTATGGGCTTCTTGAGCTTCTTCATTTCTCTACGATGTATGAACTCTGCGACACGTACCATGTTGCCTGCGTAGTCATTTGGGCGAATCACGAGGCCTGCAAATGACTTCCACTTATCTGGGTATCCAATCTTTCTGTTAAGTGCCTTGAGCTTTATTTGTGCCTTCTTCTTTGTGGCAGGACTCATCCAATCTAGTTTCTTCAAACGTGCTTCGTAGGCGATGAAAAGGTCATCTACGAGAAGATTCATCTTCTTCTTTGCGATAGGACTGAAGTGTCGCTTTACATAGATACGGCCAAGAAGCTCTCCAAGGTTTCCGTTTACGGCGCTTAGTACTTGGCGCCAGAGTGGCTTCATATGCTTCATGCCTGAAAGCACCGTGCCGTAGAAGGAGAAGCTTTGTGCAATAAATGGGGTGGAAAGGGCTCCGGCAAAATCACTTATCAGGTGCCAGGTGAGATATGTCTTCCAGTCTTCAAGAGGGAGAGAATCAATGAGCTTAGTGGATGCAGTAAGGAACTGTGGCTGCATCACAATCACTGACTTCAGCTCTCCTGCACCAAGACGAGTGAAGTATTTGTTCCACTCTACTTGTGGAGCAAGTGTCTGGAGTTCTTTGAGTGTCTTCTTGTGGTAGACCTTGTCTGCGTCACGACGATCCTCTTTGGTCATTGAGGCTTCGGCGAGCATCGTTTCTATTCGCATTACGGTTGCTGCAGCGAGTCCTGATTCTTTGTTCGTCTTGCCGATCAATCTGAACATAGACGCAACATGAGGGACGTAAGCAGAGCGGACACGCTTAGATTCCGCATCGTTCTTAAGGTAGTAGTCACGATCCGGCATACCAAGACCGTCTTGAAACAGGTGGATAATGTACCTCGTGCTTTCTTTTGAGTCCTGATCAATACCTGCACCAAAGAGCACTCCCACGCCAAGGCGATGGAGTGATGCGAGAACCTTCAGAAGATCTTCATTAGAAGAGATTGCATCAATTTCCTTGAGATATGGAGTGAGGGGTCGGGCACCAAGCATATTCCTGCGCTTAAGGTCCATACCAGAGTGATAGAGATCGCGAATAAGCTGCGCTGGACTTCCTTTCTTAACAGAACGAGTCTTCAAAAGATCTGTGAGAATTGTCTTGAGTTTCTTCTCTGTGTCGTATCTAAGGATCATAAAGGTACCCCAGCGTGCTTCGTGCTTTGGGATTGGGTTACGCTTAAGCCATCCTCCTGCGGCATACTGATAGAAGTCATCCTGTGGGCGGACCTTTGGATTCAGGTCCTTGTTATCAAAGCCCCAGTGGGTAGTGCGAACGTCCATAGAGCCTGATTATAGCGTTAGGAGAAAGGAGAGGCGAATTAGACCTGGTTCGAGTCCCAGGCAGTCAGCAAGAGGTATACTTTTATACATGGATAAGAATCCTACACGAAGACCGATGGAGTCGTTGAAAGACTTATTTCCCATTCAACTTGTGGGAAGACCGGACTTAAAAGATTTGAAAGAAAGAAAACGTTACTTGTATTTTCTTGTTAGACAGAACTTCAAAATCATTTTAGGAGAGAAATACCACACAGATCTTGCCCAAGAGACTGGAATTTATAATGAAGATACCCTGACTCGAGGATATATTGATATGGGGACAAACGAGGTTATATGGGGGAAGACAGCTAATGATCATAAAGACTGTACGCCTCAGATAAAACAGGCAATACGCGAAAAGCTTCACGAGTGGGTTCAAGCTCAAGATATTTGAGTGTGGTTCCAACATCGTCCCAGACAGCCAGCAATCGTTCTTTGACAAATCCTTCGCACCACTTATGATTTCAAATATGAAACAAGGAGATCCAGTGCCTCATCTGGGCGAGGACAAGGGAGAGGCGAGTCCGCTTTCTAAGCTTTCTCGTAGTGACCTAGGTCCGTCATTGTATGTTGGTGTTCTTAATGCCGGGGCACAGGGTGCGGATGAAACAGATCTTGGTGCTGCGCTTGCATGGTTAAACAACCCTCATAACAGTAATTCCGCCACAGAGGCCGAATGGGCCCGAAGCCCGAACTTTTTCCCAGGTACTCTCCGGCCTGACCCTGAATACGATAAAGGCCAAGTAGTTTCTTTTATAAAGAAAGAAGGAGATGCATACGTAAGAAAAGAACACCAAATTCAAAGAGGATGGCTTACTTCAGCGTCTGTAATCGTTAAGAAATAGTTTCTAGCGATTAGGGTTCCAACATCGTCCCAGACAGCCCACAATCTTGTCTTTTTGCTTTAGATATGTTCTAATCCTCATAAACCTAATCTCCAATCTATGTCTGATTACTCAAAGCCCCGTTTCGCAAAGCCATCCTTCAATCGTGGTGGTAAGGATCGTTTTAGCGATTCAAAGCAGATGCACAAGGCAAACTGCAGCAAGTGTAATAACGTTTGCGAAGTACCTTTCCGCCCTAACGGCAAGAAGCCAGTGTTCTGTAGCAACTGTTTTGTTAAAGATGATGCGCCTCGCACCTCATATGGTCCGAAGCGTGAATTCTCTCCCCGCCCTTCTTTCAATGCAACACCTCCTCGTGAGAACCAGGATATGAAGGAGCTCAAAATGCACATGCAAGGTGTAAACGACAAACTTACTCGCTTGATCCACCTTATGGAGTCTGCTCAGGCACCAGTCGCTGAAAAGACTGCGCTCAAGAAAGTTATTAAGAAAGTGACCAAGAAGAAGTAGCGGTCAATATCGTTTGGGGCCGTGATCATGATATTCTCTTTCAATGACTGTTTCAGAGGTACGCAAGCGATATCTAGAGTTCTTTAAGAAGCGGGGACACACCGTAATCCCTTCGGCTCCTATTGTGCCGGGGAATGATCCGACCACGCTCTTTACCTCTTCAGGTATGCAGCCCTTGGTCCCGTACCTCCTCGGTAAGGATCACCCTGAAGGAAATCGTCTCACTAACTCCCAGATGAGCTTTAGAGCAGGGGATATAGAAGAAGTGGGTGACAATCGTCACACCACCTTCTTTGAAATGCTCGGAAACTGGTCTCTCGGAGATTATTTCAAGAAGGAACAGCTTCCATGGGTATATGAATTCCTTACCTCTAAAGAAGAGGGGCTCGGTCTTGATCCAGAGAAACTCTATGTCACCGTGTTTTCTGGAGATGCAGAGAGCAAGATGGAAGAAGATACGGAAGCTGTTGCGCTCTGGCAGGAACTCTTCAAGGCAAAAGGTATCTCTTCGGGATTCTCTTCAATAGGGAGCGAAGCAGCAGGATACGAGAAGGGAATGAAAGACGGTGAGCGTATCTTTGCATATGACGCGAAGAAGAACTGGTGGAGTCGTGCAGGAGTTCCAGGAAATATGCCTGCGGGAGAGCCAGGAGGACCAGACTCAGAAGTGTTTTACGACTTCGGTCTTCCACACGATACGAAGTGGGGAGCAAACTGCCACCCAAACTGTGACTGTGGCCGCTTTGTAGAGATTGGGAACTCGGTGTTCATGCAATTTGTGAAGGAGCAAGATGGTAGCTTCAAGAATCTTCCTAAGCAGAACGTGGACTTTGGTGGTGGTCTTGAGCGCCTTGCCTTTGCAGTACTCAATAACCCAGATGTGTTTGCCATTGATGTATTTTCTCGTGCCAAAGCAGCCCTTGAAGCACGCTCTGGGAAGAAGTACGGAGAGGATGAAGTCGTCACTCGCTCTTTCCGCATCATTCTTGATCACATTCGTGCAGCCTCCTTCATGCTCGCCGAGGGTATTACCCCTTCAAATACTGAGGCAGGCTACGTCCTTCGTCGTCTCATCCGTCGTGCCATTCGTGAGGCAGACCGTTTAGGTATCAAAGATGCCGTACTTGCAGAAGTCGCAGAAGGATATGGAGACGCCTATGTTGACCACTATCCACACGTGAAAGAGAATGCCGCAAGAATCCGTGAAGAGCTTCAAAAAGAGGAAGAGAAGTTTAGAAAAACTCTCGCACAGGGATTGAAGAAGTTTGGACAGGTGAGTCGTGACCGTGAAGTGAGCGCAGAAGACGCATTCCTCTTATTTACCACCTTTGGATTCCCTGTGGAGATGACCGAGGAGCTCGCCAAGGAAGGAGGAGTTGCCATTGATATGGAAGCAGTCGCGGCAAAGATGAAAGAACATCAGGACACGTCTCGCGCTGGAGGTGCACAGCGTTTTGCCGGAGGTCTTGCGGATCATTCTGAGCAGACCGTGCGCTATCACACCTCGCATCACATTCTTCTTAAGGCACTCCAGATGGTGCTTGGAGACGAAGTGAAGCAACGGGGAAGCAATATCACCGCAGAGCGCCTTCGCATTGACTTCTCTTACGGATCAAAGATGACTGACGAGCAGAAAACAAAGGTGGAAGAGATTGCGAATGAGGTAATTTATCAGGATCTTCCCGTTACCCGCACCGTTATGCCACGCACAGATGCAGAAAAGCTTGGTGCACAGATGGAATTCGGCGTGAAGTACCCAGATATGGTCTCAGTATATTCAGTCGGTCCTGTTCATGCCACGGAAGAAAATCCTGACATCTCCAACGCGTTCTCACTTGAGTTCTGTGGTGGCCCTCACGTAAAAAACACGAGCGAGATTCATGAGGGAGGTAAGAGATTCAAAATACAAAAGGAAGAAGCGGTCGCTGCTGGAGTACGACGCATCAAAGCCGTGTTGGTATAGCGTATACTAGAGAGAACTATGGGGTTCTTTTCGTCCTGCACTAACACAATTGCAGTTATAGATATCGGCTCCTCTTCAATTGGAGGAGGGTACGCCACGATTGAGAAGAACGGTACGCCACGACTCCGCTATGTTGCACGTGTACCGATTGAGCTCCATGACCGTGAGTTACTCACCATGGATATGCTTAAGGCGTTAGATGTTCTTGGTAAGAAACTTATTCAAGAAGGTGCACCTGCACTCCGAAAAGCGGTAGGAAGCGGCACTATAGACAAAGTCCTCGTTTCTATTGGCTCACCCTGGCAGGACACTACAATCCGAAGTGCGGTCATTGAAAAGGAGACACCATTCACGTTCACTAAATCAATCCTCCATGAGGCGGTGGAAGAGGGTGCAGAACATACGGAAGGGAGAGTCACTACCGGCGAGTATGTGATCGCTACTCTTTTGAATGGATATGAAACCAGACACCCATTTGGGAAGCAGGCAACACGTGCAGAACTAGTCATCCTTTCTTCTACGATTGAATCCTCTATGACGGAGACCGTGTTGACCTCTCTGCGACACATCTACCATACCCGTGACATTAAACTCACTGCCTTTGCACCAGTGTCGTATACCGTGCTCCGAGACCTGTATCCGCACGAAAAGGACTTTATGATCGTGCATGTCTCAGGAGAATCTACCGATCTGGCACTCGTGAAGCGTGGGGTACTGGTGGACGTCGCTTCGGTGAATGGAGGGTTTAATGCACTTGCCCGTGCTGCACGAAAGGGACGCCCACTCTCTATGACGGCAGATGGAAAATCGCTCCCCGTCGGAGAAGAAGAGGCACCTCTCCCAACTGCCAAAGGAGAGTGGCTCTCATCACTTGCACTTGCACTCCGAGAGTTTGCCTCTCGTCGCGCGCTTCCACGTACTCTCTTTTTGCTTGCCGATGATGAGGCACGCGAGCATGTCGCTCGTATGTTGAACGATGAAGGACTCCGGTCACTTTGGCTTTCTGATGAACCGTTAACTATTATTCCGTCTCTCCCACAGCATCTCTCCTCCTACCTCACCTGCGATCAGGGCTGCGATTCTGATCTTTTCCTATCTATGCTTGCACTCTCCCTTGAGCGCACTGCAGGCATTGCAACGACTTAGTCCACACGGGGAAGAGGACTCCGGGAGTAGGTGGTGTACAATTCACCCATTATCCCTAGTGTAGTTCTATGCCTAAGACCATCAACGACATAATTCCACCGTCTCGCCGCCGTGCCATGGAAGCAGACCAGGTTGCCCCTCCACCAACCCGTGAACCTTCTTCCTACAGTTACTCCCGTCCTCGTCGAAAGTTCACATGGGGATTGGTCATCGCGATTGTGGGTATTCTTGGTGTGTCTATTGGCGCACTCTACGCATTTGCCGGTGCACGAGTAGAAATCACTCCTTCGTCTGGAGACGCATCTATCTCAGGTGAGTTCACTGCGACGGCAGCTGCAGGGGAGCTCCCGTTTGAAGTGGTAACCGTAGATAAGATTGCCGCACAGAAAGTGGAAGCAGAATCTACCGAGACGGTAACCGATGCGGCGCAGGGAACCATCACCGTCTCCAACACCTCCGGAGAGGCACAAGACTTCGTAAAGAACACTCGCTTCCAAACTCCTGATGGTCTTATTTTCAAGGCACAGACTCCTATTAGCATCCCTTCAGGCACTGCTGAGCGCCCAGGGACCGTCAACATTACGGTCTATGCTGAGTCTCCAGGTGACCGCTATAACGTGGGTCCTACGACCTTCACCCTCCCAGGTCTTGTAGGAAGTGACCTTGGAAAACAGGTGACAGGTAAGTCCACTGAAGCGATGAGTGGGGGATTCTCGGGTACCCGTCCTTCCGTGTCTCAAGCTACTCGTGACAAACAGTACCCTAAGCTAGAAGAGGCATTGAAGCGTGATGTAGAGGAAGCAGTAAAGGCACAGGTGCCACAGGGCTACGTACTTCTTCCAGGTGCAACCTTCGTTTCCTTTAGTCCTCAGCCAGATACTTCAAGTGCTGCAGGATCAGTAGAAGTTCGCTTGAAGGGGACGGCAACCGCAGTGATCTTCCCAGAAGATGCACTTGCACAAGCGATTGCGTACAAGTCTCTCGGCGTCTATGCTGGAGAGCCAGTAACCCTTGGGGAGGCAGGAAGTTTGACCCTCTCCGCAACTGAAGCACCTGTCGGAAACGACTTTGCCTTTAGCATTACGGGAGAGACTGAAATCCTCTGGACCGTAGATACTGAGCGTATAGGCGGTGCCGTGGCGGGTAAGAAGCGTGATGCCGCTCAGGTCATCCTTGCGGGGTACCCTGAGGTAGAACGGGCAGTGCTAATTCTTCGTCCATTCTGGACGGGATCCTTCCCCTCAGACCCCTCTGAAATAGAGGTCTCAGTCACTGACCCAAAGGCAGCCCGCTAGTGCTTAGTTGACCTTATAAACCCTATTTGTTAGAGTAATCGGGCTACACGATGGAAGAAAGCAAAGAGCCCGTGACGGGCACCGTGGAAGAGGTGCTTCCGAATTCCTTATTCCGCGTTCGTCTCGGTTCGGGTGATCTTTTGCTTGCGTACCTTGCGGGTAAGATGCGATTGCATCGCATTCGCGTTCTTGTAGGCGATACGGTGGAACTAGTCACCGATCCCTATGGAGGACGTGCCCGCATCGTGAGGCGCCTTAGCTAAACACATGAAAGTACGCGCATCCGTCAAGACACAACAGCCCGGCGACATCATTGTCCGCCGTCGTGGCCGTTTGTACCGCATTAACAAGCGCAATCCTCGTCGTAAGGCGCGTCAGGGCTAATTTTTAGTACGTAATTATTTTTTGCATGCGTATCGCAGGCGTTACCATTCCCGACAACAAGCAGCTCGTCTACGCGCTGCCTCTTATCTTTGGTATTGGTCCTACCCGTGCCAAGGGTATTTTGAAGCAGGTGAACATTCCGTTTACCAAGAAGGGAAGCGAACTTACACCTGACGAGGAGCAGTCAATTCGCGCTGCCGCAGAATCTTTCCTCATTGAGGGAGAACTTCGCCGCGAGATCTCACAGAATGTGAAGCGTTTGAAGGACATTCAGTCAGCACGCGGTTCTCGCCATGCCCGCCGCCTTCCGGTAAAGGGACAGCGCACCAAGACGAACTCACGCACGGTGCGTGGCAATACTCGTAAGACCATGGGTTCTGGTCGCCGTACGCTTGAAAAGACATAATTCATATGGGTAAGAAACGAATCATCAAAAAGTCAGGACGCGGACTCGACCAGGGTCGTAAGGAGCGTGCACTCTCAAAAGCAGCAAAGCGCCGTCTTGAGAAGGGCATCTTCCATGTTGAGGCTACCTTCAACAACACCAAGTGTGTGCTTACGGACGAGAAGGGTAACGTGGTTATGTCTTCTTCTTCAGGTGCTCTTGGTTTCTCTGGCGCACGTAAGTCAACGCCGTACGCAGCGGCAAAGGTTGGTGAGCTTATCGGCGAGAAGGCAATGGCCATCGGTCTTAAGGAAGCAACCGTTATCATCCGCGGTATTGGTGCAGGACGTGAGTCCGCACTTCGCGCATTCTCAGGAAAGGGCATCCAGATTAAGTCAATTAAGGATCAGACGCCGGTTCCTCATAACGGACCTCGTCCTCCTAAGGCACGTCGCGTATAAACTCATATGAAAATTGGACCAAAGTATAAAATTGCTCGTCGTCTCGGACCTATCTTCGAGAAGACACAGACCCAAAAGTTTGCGATTGCACAGGAGCGCTCAACACCTAAGGGCAAGCGCCCAAAGCAGCACACCGAATACGGTAAGCAGCTTCTTGAGAAGCAGAAGGTACGTCTTACCTACGGTCTTTCCGAACGCCAGTTTGGTAACTATGTAGAGGAAGCAATGACCACCAAGGGCTCTACTCCTGTTGATACGCTCCACCGCCTTCTTGAGACTCGTCTTGATAACGTTGTGTACCGCCTCGGCCTTGCGCCGACGCGTCGTGCCGCTCGCCAGATGGTTTCTCATGGTCACATCACCGTAAATGGCACGAAGACCACCGTTCCTTCTCGTCGTGTCGCTCTCACTGATCGCATTGCGGTTCGTGGCGGCAGCAAGTCTGCAGGGTACTTCGTGAGCTTCGAAGAGAAGTTCATGGAGCGCCAGCTCCCATCCTGGCTTTCGTGGAATCCGAAAGACATGGAGGGTGGCCTTTCGGATATGCCGAACGCAGAGAACGCACCGGTGGCGGGAGACCTCATCGCTGTGCTCTCGTTCTACAGCCGTTAATTTTTATTCACTACAGGTAATTACGA
>ERZ1292625.2256-Hain-H41-01um-R1-2256-length-18579-cov-24_pt1 | contig 18579 bp, 21 predicted proteins | sample MGYA00564400_ERZ1292625 | MGnify/ENA primary metagenome ERZ1292625 (study PRJEB36523, sample SAMEA6512639) | groundwater metagenome | collected 2019-01-08 | study: AquaDiva: Metagenomics assemblies of 32 groundwater samples
CGACTCGTTCGCCGATTTCCAAAAGCAATGGCCGTGCGTAATAAATGCCTTCGATAAGATCGGCTTTTGAGAAATCAAGAACAATCTGGTATTCCTGCATTGTGAATACAAGTTTTTTGAAAAAATCCAAATTAGAATACTCTTTGTATGCAAAAAGAAAATCCTGCTGTTCCTTGATGATATCTTGCAGTCTTTGCTTCGGTGATTTCTGGCTCTTTAAATCCATTCCAGCTTTCTTTAAATCGTCAATCCTGTCCTGCAACTGCTTCTGATATTCCCCTTTCGTACGTGGCTCGCCGATATACTCCATATGAAACCAGCCGAATGATTCGACCAAATCGTCTAGAGCTTTATCATCTTCTGGATTATTTTGTAATTCGAAAAGAGCCTGCTCTTCTTTCTGGACAGTTGTCAGTCGAGTCGGGGTCAGAAAAAGAGCCGTATACTTAATCATGTTTTCAGGAGTTGCTTCGTCTTTTAGGATATTTTTCAGCTCTTTCTCAAAAACATTCTGCAAATCAGAGGCGTATATACCAAGTACCATGGGATGGATTGTAGAAATGTAGATCTCATAAAATATATCAAAATATTCAATAAGTTTTTTGTTCTCAAGCTTTGAGAAGTCTTCCTTAAAAAAAGCCTTAATATCCTTGAGGTCGTCTTTGTATTCTTTATCAATAACATCAAAAAAATCTTGGGTATACTTCCCTTCTTTGACCTCTTTTTCCATAAGGACACGTATCCTTTTCCTATCCTCGACATGATTGCAAAGATTCACTTCATAACCATTTGCAGCATCAAGTACCTTTTCAATCTGACATTCTGTTCCAGGCACTTTGCGCAAATATGAATGAATCAAGCCGAAGCCAGTGAGGAGGGTTCTGTTTCTTGATCCGATTGCAACGTAAGGTTTCATTTAATTCAATATCTTAACAACCCCGACATTCGCATCCACCTCCACCACATCTCCATCTTTAAGTAGCTTCGTTGCAATCTTTGTACCAATCACACACGGAATTTTAAGCTCCCTAGAAACAATGGCTGCATGACATGTGATGCCACCTTCATCGGTGATGATCCCTGCAGCTTTTTTCATTAGTGGGACATATTCGGGGCGAGTCATTCCAGCGACAAGTATCTCTCCGTCAGTGAATCCGTGATTTGAATTCACATTCGTCACTATCCTAACCTTCCCTTTTACTTTTCCTTTGAATGCAGACTGGCCCTTTATAGTATCAGAATTCTTACCATCAGAATGGCACTCCTTAAAATACGTATTTATTTTCTCAATTCCAGAATCAATATCAGTGACAAGCGCTTCCGGTTCTCCAACATATGGAACAAGCCACTGAAAACCCTTTTTTCTTTCAGGCAAACTCGAGGCGACTGATTTGAGATATTCTGCACCCTTAAGAAGCTCTCTGACTGTATAATATGGGATCAAACCCCTATCCAAACCAGACTCTTCAAACATCCTTTCGGCAATTCTTGAAATAACAGTCAGCGCTTTTGCAAAAAAGTTTTTTCGTCTATCCCTAATCCGCATTGCGATTTGCAGATAGTCAGCGATTAATCGCTCATTATCAGAAAGAGTCTTGAGCCATTCCCCGTGATTTCGAATGATTGTATCCACTTCTTTGATTTCATGTTTCAAAGCTTCCCTTGCTTTGGCAGAATCTACGATATAAGTCGCAAACTTGTCTCTCAATACTTTTTCGACTTCACCCAAGCTTCTCATGGAATGATAGTCGGTCAAGAAATATTGGCACTCCTCGACGATATCTTCCCAGACCTTTCCCACTGTAATCAGTTTTAGGAAATGGGCCATTTGTGACTTATCGAACGATTCGAAAGCCGGCTCACTGCCCTTTTCCCACAAAACATCGAGCTCAGGATCAGAAACAGGACTATTGTTCTTTTTTAAAATTTCTGAACAAAGTTGCTTGTCTAGATAAACTGTACAGAGCACAGAACCGTTCACATCCCAGATTATATCGCGTATCTTTTCTACAAGCGGAAGCAGATCATTCAAATCTGAATTCTTTATTTTCTTATAGGTATATTCAGAATATATCGCATCAACTTTTTTAATGCTTTCATCCAAATAATCGCTTCTGTATTTAAATTTACCCGGATTATCAAGATGTTCTTGAAATGCATACTTTGATGAAAATCTTATGTCATCATCCGGAAGCCAAACTTGAGAATATCCATCTTTCATGTGAACAAAAAGGTCTGGTTTTACCTTATCGTCATACCACTTCTTAAAATATTTCTGTATGTTGTACTCCGATCCCTGGATGAAGGCAGAATAGCCATTCAAAGGCGGATACAGCTTCCTTTTGCCGATCATCTTGAGGTATTTGTCAGCTAAATCTGGCTTCATGATTCGATAATAGTACAATGAATTTCCTGTTTTGAAAAGGTTTATTTTTAACTCAAATATCATGAATATCCCTTAAATACTCTTCTCGAGAAATACCAAGCACTTTAAGATTGTTAATGATAATAAAAGCTGGCAAGTCAGAATCACGCGGAATAACGACTGGCCTTTTGATTCCCTTTTTATTATAGATCCTATGATCGCCTTTCTCTCTTTTGAATTCACAGCCATGCTTAAAGAGAAATTTTTCAAATAATTTCCAATGGAGAGATGTAATGCGAGGCATTATTTAAGACAGAGCAGGAATCCGTATGCCAAGAAAGTCTGAAGATATCACTTGGGGTGGATTCCATTGCTTATTGATTTTTTTCCAGCCAAGTTCAGAAAGAACATCATCAATAGTTCCCATCTCAGCAATTTCTTCAAAAAAAATTGTTACAATTTCTTGAAATTTATCCTGAACGTTTTTCCTTGAGGTGCCTGAAGTAGAAAGGTCCAGGGCTGGAGAATATGCGACCAAACGCTTGCCCTGCTTCGTTATAATCACAGGCAATCTCCATGAGATGTTCTTTCGAATCATATGTACTATCGTAGCGTATTTATTCATATTTTTCAATATTAGTTATTAATGAACTAATTATAATTATTTTACAAATATCATCAAGAAAATTTTCAGTTACAAAATAAATAATTAAAATGTAAAGAAAAAGGAGGAAGCCGTAGCTCCTCCATTTTAGTTCCTATTTCATAAATTCCTTTCTGTTATGTCACACCCGATCACCAATGCGGGTTGTGGCCGTTTTCTGCTTCTTCTGCAGCTGCACATCCTCTTCCGTAGCCCATCACGTATGTTGGGTCGCTTGATGTTTCTGGTTTACCTAACCTTCCATCATCCTGCCCTTGCCGGAAGAGAAACCGTTTGAGTGGTTCAACCTCCGCACATCCTGGCCTGTGATTGATGGCTTTCTTGCTAACCCCATAGTTCCTGCAGTAGTAGCATTGCTCCATGACTTTCCTTTCCGCTGTTAGGCAGAAAGAATCATGAGCTCTGTTGGTTATTACACTATTTTTTGATTTTTCTGCCCGAGTTTTAATTCGAGCCCGAAACAAAAATAGCACGCTTGTGCTATTTTGTCAATACTACTTATTTTAATTATTTCAGCCCCTCGATCTTCACCTGAAAGTATGGCTGTCGATGCCCGTTCTTCTTGAAATACTTACTCTTCTGCTTATACTTGATGACGTCGATTTTTGGAAGTCGGCCGATCTTGGTGATAGTTGCAGTGACCATCGCAGAAGCAATGAAAGGCGTGCCGATAGTAGTGTCAGAACCGTTATCTACAAGCAAAACCTTGTCGAAAACGATCTTGTCGCCTTCCTTGTAGCTCACATCGCGTTCTGGGCCAAAAAGCTTCTCGATCTTGATCTCGTCGCCGGCTTTGACTTTATATTGCTTGCCACCTGTTTGTATAACTGCGAATTCAGACATAGTGGATATATACTACATTATCTATAGAATTTTGCAAGAAAACCACGTGGATTTTATTGATTTTCTTCTGGATGGTCAATAACCCCCGTTTCTAGCCCTGGAGTCTCCCCTGTAATCCTCAAAATATCCTTATCTACCTTCTTGAGCTCCTTACCGGAGTTGTTGTAATGATTGACGACAGTTGAAAGCGAAGCACCCAGCTTCATATGATAATCCTCATACTTCTTGAGGTGATTGCCCAAATCTTCCACTCTTTTAATTATATCTTTAGCCGTTTCCTCGATCTGAAGCGCCTTCAAGCCCTGCAATACGGTCTGTAAATATGCCAAGAAAGACGTCGGTGAGACAATGATGACCTTATACTTCTGAGCTGCCCTCTGTATGAGATTGTCTGTTTCTTCCGTAACTGCTCCAATCTTATTGACCAAAAGATCATAGTAAATAGCCTCATGAGGAATGAACATGAAAGCAAAGTCCATCGTCCCTTCTGATGGTCGCACATACTTCGCAGTCTCTTGAATACGAAGCTTGAGGTCGTTCACGAAAGCCTTTTCGAGCTTCTCTTTTTCCACTGGATTTCTTTCTTCGACGAGCTTGTTGTAATTCTCAAGGGAAAATTTCGAATCAATGGGAATGATCTTCTCCTTTACAAAAACCGCCGCATCGACGATTTCGCCATTGGCAAAGGCGTATTGCATCTTGTATTGCGTCGGCGCAAGCACGTTATGAAGCAAGGTTTCGAGATAATATTCGCCGAGAATTCCTCGGTGTTTCGGATTCTTCAGGATATCCTGCAAAGACTGGAGCTGATCGGCAAAAGAAACCACCTGACGGTTCGTCTCGTCGAGCTTGGTCAGTCCAGCGGTCACATCCCGGATCATTTTGGTTGATTCTGAGAGCTGGGTCTGCATGGATTCCCTCATGTGACGCGCGCTCTCACCTATTTTAGTGTCGACTGTCCTGTTGAGTTCATTTATCTGCTCCAATATGAGCTTCAGGCCCACATCGTCCCGAGGAGCCTCAATATCCCTCGGTTTACGAAGGAAAAACAGGATCATAATCACTATAGCAATTACGACAAGGATGATCAGGATGATGATAAGAGTGTTCATATATGCTATTATATCAGGGTTATGACCATACACGAAGACATCAAAAAACAAATTATAGATGCGATGCGAGCACATGATTCCATCAAATTGGAGACCTTGAGAGGCCTTGTTTCTTCGTTTTCATATGAATTGATCGCAAAAAAGAGTTCAGCGAGCTTCGTCGATGATGACACGGCTTTGGCACTTATTAAAAAAAGCGTCAAACAACACAAAGATTCAATTGAGCAGTTCGAGAAAGGTGGAAGAAAGGATTTGGTAAAAAAGGAGAAAGCAGAACTGGCTATCCTCGAGGTATTTCTCCCAGAGACCATGAGCCAGGATGAGATCAGGAAGGTCGCTAAAGCAAAGATTGCCAAAGACGGAAAGCCAGATGCGAAGAAAATGGGTCAATTCATGGGCATGCTCATGAAGGAACTCAAAGGGAAAGCTGATGGTGCGGACGTAAAAGCTGTTGTCGAAGAGCTTATTAAATAATAATTAATCAATTCAACGCTGTTTTCTTTTTGCCAAAAAAATGGAACTTCTGCTCTGGCCGATAGGAATACTGTTCGCTATCTATGAGGACAGCGGCTGGAAAGGCGCCCTGTCGTTTTTCGTATTCTTTGTCCTCTTCATCGGCTGCTGCATACTCATGGGGATAGATGCTTTCCATGGCATCGGCTCTCCATTCGATCCTCGTTCGGCATTCATCACGAAGATTCCTTGGTTCAATCTGTTTCTAATTCTTCTTTTCGCCGTAACAGCTAAAGCATTGGGGCTCGCTTTCTTGAAAGCAAAGAAAAAGAAAACTAAGTTGGGTGAAATTTCTTAATTGACTGGGTGTGGATAAGGCTTACTTGACAAATATGTTATGTGGGTGTATAATGTCATTCAAATACGGTAAACCTTTAACCAGGATACAGCATGAATGCACTTACACAAAAGGCATCGAGCTTGTTCGAGACAATGCGAATGGTTTCCAAGGGCATACTGCCTACGCCAGAGGTTCCGATTGAGGCGAACATCCCCAAAAGGGCTGATCGCTTAAAACGGATTTCTGAGAAACCACAGCGCGGAATTAAACTCGAGCATGGTGAACGTGCCCCATGGGGAGCTGGTGCTTCCCTGCCGACTGGTGACCTCTGAGCGGAAGCTCGGTGGACACTAAAAACCCCCGCTGCTGCAAGCTTCGGGGGTTTTACAATTTCATTTTAATAATTAAATCAAACCGCCATCTCCAACTCCAGATAGAACGTCGAGCCCTTGCCTTCCCCGTCTGACTCAGCCCAGATACGGCCTTTATGCGCCACGACGATTTCCTTCGCCACGAACAATCCGAGCCCTGTACCATAAATATTCTGCTTGTTGGCATTCTCTGCGCGGATGAATTTCTGGAATAGCTTCGGCATGACTTCAGGAGCGATGCCCACGCCAGTATCCTTCACGGAAAATACGATCCTCCTATCCGGAGCGCTTTTCACGAGCAAAACCTCGAGGCTTCCCTTCGGAGTGTATTTGATGGAGTTGTCAATGAGATTGGCGATCACCTGCTTCAATTTGTCCTTATCCGCGTGAATCATGAACCTTTCCTTCGGATCAGCAGGATTCGTAGACAAGGCGAAAGCAAGGCCGCTTCGGTCGATGTTCGGCTTGAGCTCGCCGATGACATTCTCTATAAGATCCTTGAGGTTCAGGATTTCGAATGAATATTTCATGGTGCCAAGCTCGATGCGGGAGATATTGAGATAATCATCGACAATATTCGCAAGCGTCTTCGAGGAATCATAGATGCGGCCGACGGATTCGCGGACTTCTTTCGTGATACTTCCCATTTCCCCCTCCATGATGAGAGATGCATAACCCTTCATGGCAGTAAGGGGCGCTCGAAGCTGATGCGTCGCGAATGAAACGAACTCTGACTTCTGCTTGTCGAGCTCGAGGAGGCGGGTATTGGCCTTTTTCAAATCTCCGGCGAGTTTCTCGATCTTTTCCCGAGACTCGATCTCTTTCTTGACGTTCTTTACTAGGAAATAGCCGAAAATAAGGGCAGCGATGAGTGTGCAAATGTTCAAGATCCTGCTTGCGCTGTTCTGGATGAAGATGAACTGCGCTCCGATAAGGACGACAAGGGCTACGACAAGTGCCTGTGCTCCGACAAGCTTCACATTGAACGCCTTGTATTTGACTACAAGATACGCGAGGAAAATAAGAAGCACTGGCATTCCGAACAATCCGTATATCTCGAAATTGTATGCGTATTCGACGGCAGCGTAATTCACGAGAAGATTCACTGAAAGCGTCGCTGAGAAGAAGAAGAGAAGGAAGAGACCGATTCCAACACCAGCAAGCAAGACTTCCCTCTTGTGTGCGCGATCGGTGATCTTGCGGTAGTAATACACGACAAGCGAGATTACAGCGACAATGAAGATAGCCTCAATATAATACGGGTAAACCGTGACGAACTCATTTTCAAGAGCTTCGCAGTAATTTCCCTCAAATGCAGTAAGATTCATGCCGAGGAAAGTCCAAATGACCGTTGGAAGAACCGCGACCATTCCGACAATTTTGTGTACGAGAGGAAGGTCTTTCTTCGTAATGAAGACATAAAGGAAGTAATAGGAAAAGAAGAAAAATACGAGACCGAACAGGTCGACAAGTGACCAGGTAAACATAGTCACATCAGATCCGAGGAAGGAGAACCATGATGCCAAGTCAAGGAAACACCATATCGCGAACGCGGCACAGATAACGAAAAGGTTGAAACTCAAGAGGTTTTTTGCCTTGTAAAGCACGAATGCACCGAAAGCGAGAGCGACGAAAGCAGGGACTAGGTGGGAATACAAAAGAAGCCCGATAGGTATCTGATTGAGCAGATACTCATAACAATACTGAATTTGTACAAGTGAATTAAGCATTATGGTTGATTAGGCGGCATTGAACATATTTCCCCTTCTTCAAGCGCGTCGTCCGAGCAATATGACGCTACACAGCTTGTTCCTGGCTCGCATTCAAATGTATCGCACGAATGCTCCTGGAGGCACATCGGGGCCTCTGATGCGCGTATCTCGATTTTCTTATACGGAGTCTGATCGCACTCCTCATCCTCTTCTGGAGAGCAATCTACAACGAAACAGCTTTCAAATGAAGGATCACATGCAGTCGCAATATTGAGAAGAAAGTTCTTCTTTAGTACATACTGATCATACCTGTAGACAATGACAGCTAGTAGTACTAAGATTATGAGAATCAAAAGATTCGCAGGATTCTTATTCATTAAACATAGTATATCAGATATGCACAGCTTTAATCACGCAACCTATCCCCAGCCTTCATTGATTTATATTTTTCCGCTCCTGCGCGAGATGAAGTCCTTATCGGAATAAGGGTGAGAGAACCAGAATTTATCCACTTCGATCTCTGTCGGCGACAGAGCGACGATAAGCGGCCTTACACCGAGCTCTCGAGTAATCTCTTCGATGCAGGGCATGATTATTTCTTTGGTAAAGGATACTTCCTTGCCATCGAGCAAAAAATTTTCAAAAAGTATCCCGTCCCTTACAAAAAGCAGGAGGAATGATTTGTAATATTCCTTGGCTGTCGAACCATGTAGTTTGAGCCAATCAGAAACATCAACTATGCTATTCCTGAACTTCGGGAAAACGCTCTCGAAGAGCTCATGGTGAAAATCTACAAGCGGCTGTCCCCAGAGTGTCTTGACTGACGATATCGGCTTGCTGTTATTCGAATTGAAATCGACAATATTCTGGCATTCGAACATCGATTCCTTATTCTTGTTCATACCTTTGTCTAGGCAGATCCTCCCTAAGAAATATTTGGACTCATTGCGGTTAGTAAATTTGTCTGCCGTATATTCGAGTATGAGCGTATTGTGCTCCTCGAGAGCGTCTGCCACGCTCATGAATCGCCTGATTTCATAATTGGGGGTGGCGATATGCCTGAACAGCACGACGTTCATCCTGTCGTTCATGAGCGAAGGAATGCCAGCAGGAAGCATCTTCCTGACTTTTGCCTTGAGATCTTCATCCTTCTGTCTTAGATGCAATTCTTGAATCGCGTCGTTCAGATTGGTATATATGTGGGAATCGAATAGCTTCCTGTCGGCAATGATTGAATCCATAAGTCAAAATTATACCATAATCAAGTAGACTCCGATGCTCATAATTGCGATTGAAAGCAGTTTCTGAGTTATATGCCTCCTCGTCAGATGTTCCTGCGCTATGTGCGGAAAGAATTTAGTTATGAGAATCCCAAGAATAAATACAAACAGGGGTTGGAAGGTGTAGTTGACGAGAGTTACAAGGGCGATTGGAGCCAGAAGCAAGGCATAGGAATTTATAATAACAGCGCTCGTCTGGCCGATTTCACCGAAAATATTGATGCCGACTATTTGCCAGTTATTCATCTTCAGCACTTTTCTGAAATCCGTCCTGTATGCCTTTATGAAAAGCAAAGCGACGCCGAAAAGAATGAAGCCAGCCTGGCTCCAAAAAATAGCCTGCCAGAAAGTAGCACCTTCGGCAAAATATTTAAAAATAGTATCCCCGAGAGCGATTGAGAAGCTCGCTGACACCATGAGAATCGTGGTTATTTTTTTTACACGCACTCCCTCATCGAATTCCAGCGAAAGAATGACTGCCCCGAGAAGTGTTATCGCCCATCCGATGATTTTTCCTCCTTCAATGAATTCGCCTAGAAAGATGATGCCGAGAACAGATGCGAAAACCGGCGTTAGCAAGGTGAAAGGTATCACGTGGGAGGCATCATCCCTCTTAAGGGCATGGAGGTATAAGAAAACACACAGCATGATAAAAATTCCGGATACGATAAGCGCTGAAGCTGCCACAAAAGAAACATCAAAGACAGTTCGATCGATCAAATACGCGACAGGAAGAGCAAAAACGGCGAAAAGTGAGGAGAATATCGCAAGCCCTGCCACTCCTGTCTCTTGAGAATATTTCGAGATCAGATACTTATCAGCATGATTAAGGACGCTCCATATGAGCGGTGCGATCAAAGCTATTAGTATCCAGTGCATGAAAGTAATTATATAACCTATTGCCCCTCCAGCATATCCTCAATGCTCTTGTCCGCGAAGCCTCCAGCCTGCAGATTCCAGAGCCGCGCATAAGCGCCATGGGCGCGTACAAGCTCATCATGGCTTCCCTCTTCGAGCACTCCGTCCTTGCCAAGAACAATTATCCTGTCCATTTTTCTGATAGTTGAAAGGCGGTGCGCGATAACAAGTGTCGTCTTGCCTTTCATCAAGGTATTCAAGGCATCCTGAATGAGCGATTCTGAATGCGAATCAAGGCTTGAAGTCGCTTCATCAAGAACAAGTATGGGCGCATTCTTGAGAAGCGCTCGCGCGATGGCGACCCGCTGACGTTCTCCTCCGGAAAGCTTGATGCCGCGCTCTCCGACAAATGTCTCGTACTTCTGCCGAAAATCCTTTATAAAGACGTCGCAATGCGCCAATCTGGAAGCCTCAGTCACTTCTTCATCCGTCGCATCCCTTTTTCCATAACGAATGTTTTCCATCAGCGATCGATGGAAGAGTGCCGGGTCCTGCGGAACCAGACTGATGTTTTCTCGCAAACTTTCCTGCGTTACATCGGCAATATTCTGACCATCAATAAGAATTTCTCCTCCTTTTATATCATGGAGCCTTAGGAGCAATTTAACAAAAGTGGATTTCCCCGCTCCAGACGAACCGATAAGCGCGACTTTCTCCCCAGCCTTGATCGAGATAGAAAGATTCGTAAAAACTGGCTTGTTCTGCTCATTCTTGCCGAAGACAAAGGAGACATTCCTGAATTCGACTTGGCCATGTGGAACTTGCAATGCAATTGCGTTTGAGACATCTTTGATCTCGTGAGGAAGGTGGAGAATTTCGACCATTTCTTTCGCATCTGCAGTTGCTTCGTAAAGATCGCGGACGATTCGGCCAAAATTCCAAAGATTGCCGCTGATTGTAACGATATATGCCTGTATCAGCGCAAAGGTACCGATGGTGATAAGGCCGACTTCCCAATATTTGATCGCATAGAAGAAGATAAAAAATTCAACGGCAAGATTGAGAAGGGACTGGATCGCATCAATGCCCGAACCTAAATTCCATCTCAATGCAAATATCCTGCGAAATTCCTCATTGACGATCCCGAAACGCTTCGATTCATTCTGCATGCCCGTGAACAACTGTATGGCGCTGTGATTTGCAATTGAATCTGAAAGAGCGGCCGAGGCCTTTGAATCAATAGCAGCCCCTTGCACATCGTATTTCAGTTTGATTTTGTTGAAAACGAAGGAAATCGTTAGGAAAGAGATTATCCATAAAAGAATACCGAGAGCAATCCTTTTATCTATTGCACTTAGGATGATGCTTACGCCCACAATCTTGACTATGAGGGGAATAATATCCCAGAAAAATCTATCGGAAAGCCTTTCAAATGCCCGCGTGAACCTATTGATTTTTTGAACAATCGAACCAGTAAAGGTATTTGAAAAAAAGCCAAAAGAATGATCAAGGATGTAATCATACGCTGATTGGCGGACATCTCTCATGACGCGTATCTGGAATTGCACTGCCGCAAAGGCAGCCGACCTATTGCCAATCCAGCCAATAAGGTTCAAAACCGCGACCCAGACAATTATGCTCAAAAGCACAGTTCCGGTGGCGGATGCATCCGCGCTATCTTGCAGTGCGTCAAAAAATTTCTTATAGAATGTAGGTACCAAAACACCAAACATTGTGGTTCCCAAAACAGTACCTAGAAAAGTAATGAATCCGAAGAAGAGGTATTTCTTCGCCGATTTCCAATATTCTTTAACCACATCCCAAGTGCTTACATGCGGATATACAATTTCTTTCTGTTTTGATGACATTGTTTATTGATTCCTAATAATATCACGCCTTCAAGTCAAGTGCATATCTTGTTAATAACTGCGTGATTTTCACTATTTCCTCATAAAAAATTCATCATTCCTTCATTGTCGTTTTGCTAGACTATTTTTGTAGATGATTATTTTTTCCTGTGGCGGTGCGAAGTGGTTTCGTTCCCTCTCCTCATCAAAGAGGGTTGCGGGTTCGACTCCCGCCATCGCCACAGGAGAAAGTGATTATCTTACTTGACTTGGATATAAAGATTGTATAAACTTTATGTATTGATGAGGGGAGGGGTCACGAGCCACGAGTAATTCTGCAAAAATCCGTACGAAAGTGCGGTTTTTTGTTTTCTAGACTGGCCATTCTTCTATGATCAGCATTTTCTTGTCCTTGACTGGCATATCCTTCCAGATTTCTTCAGTAACATACGGGATAAACGGGTGGAGGGCTTTCAGAAGCGTGACAAGCGTGACGAGGAGGAATTGCTTTCGTTCTTTCTTTTCTGCATCTGTACCGTTTGCAAGGATTGACTTACTCTCTTCGAGAATCTTATCTGCAAACTCATGCCATGCATAATGATAGAGTTTTTCTGCTGCAAGATAGAGCCGATAATTTTCAATATCTGCCGTAACATCTGCGAGAATGTCTTTTAGTTCTTTACTTACTTCAGTTCCCTTTTCTAAAGTCTCACCCTCGGCTGAAGTCAAAACGAATCGCGTAATATTCCAAAGCTTGTTTGAGAAATTTCGATAACCTTTGATCTTGTCTTCTGAAAGCTTGAGATCATTCCCTGCTGCGTTTCCAATGATGAGCGAAAGTCGTGTAGCATCCGCACCATATTTTGCAATCATATCGAGAGGGTCGATATTTGATTCCGGCTTCGATTTCGACATCTTCTTTCCCTTCTTATCAAGCACAAGTCCGTGGAGATACACATTCTTAAATGGAATCGTATCGAGCAGACAGCCTGTCATAAGGATCATTCGGGCAACCCAGAAGAAAAGGATGTCGTAACCTGTTTCGAGAACATCAGTCGGATGGAATGTTGAGAGATCAGGAGTCTGCTCTGGCCAACCAAGAGTCGAAAATGTCCAAAGGCCCGAAGAAAACCAAGTATCGAGAGTGTCTTCATCTTGCTTCCAATCCTCGCCCTTTGGGGCTTCCAACCCAACATGTACTTCGTCTCCTTTGTACCACACAGGAATCCTGTGCCCGTACCAAATCTGTCGTGAAATGCACCAGTCGCGAAGATTATTGATCCAATTGAAGTAAACTCGTTCAAACTGCTCAGGCATTATTTTAATCTGCTTGCTCTCGACTGCCTCTATCATGATTTCTTTAAGCGTTCTCTCTTTTCCATTCTTCGCGAATTTTTTATTTACTGCAATAAACCACTGGAGTTTCGGCAAAGGCTCGATGACCGCGCCTGTTCGTTCTGCAGTCGAGATATTCTGAGTCGTCTCTTCTTCTTTTTCCATGAGACCATTTTCATTGAGCCATGCAACTATCTTCTCTCGTGCCTCAGCTACCTTGAGTCCTTCGACAATTCCTGTCTTCGGCATCATTTTTGCATATTCATTGATGACCTGAATCGTAGGTAAGTTATGGCGTGCAGCAATTTCAGCATCTATAGAACTATGTGCAGGTGTAACTCCCACCGCTCCAGTTCCGTATTCTGGATCAACAGCTGTATCTCCTACTATTTTTATGGAAAGCCTCGCTCCGGCAAAATCTACATCGAAGTTTTTTCCAATAAACCGCTTGTAACGAGCATCTTCAGGATGGACAGCGACTGCAGTATCCCCCACTTTTGTTTCAGGACGAGTTGTAGCAATTGAAATCGGAAAATCTTTTGCATATTTAAATGTATAGATCTTCGACTTTCGTTCTTCGTAGACGATTTCGTCATCAGAGATAGTCGTCTGGCCTTTCGGATCCCAGTTCACAATTCGATGCCCGCGATAGATAAGGCCGAGATCATACATAGTCTTGAATGCTGTTCGTACAGCAATAGTTCTTTTTTCATCCAACGTAAAAGCCTCTCGTGACCAGTCAATCGAAGATCCCATTTTCTTAACCTGATTCACGATCGTGTCATGGCTTGCAAGCGCAAAATCATTTACCCTTTTAAGAAATTCTTCTCGTCCAAGGTCGTGGCGCTTCTTCCCTTCCTTCTTTTCCAAATCCTTCTCAACTTTTGACTGTGTAGCGATAGCAGCATGATCTGTACCTGGAACCCAGAGCGTCTTGTATCCTTTCATTCTCTTGTAGCGGATGAGAATGTCCTCGATCGCAAGCATAGCAGCGTGTCCCATATGCAAAGTTCCCGTCACATTCGGCGGAGGCAAAACGATAGTGTACGGAGTCTTGTGTCGCGTTGGATTGTCTTGGGGCAGCTTGTCGGGGTTGAAATACCCGCTTTCAAGCCATGCCTTGTAGATAGCATCTTCGGTTTCTACGGGATTATAGGGTTTTAGGAACTTGTCGTTCATGTGGGTGGATTGGCTTAAATAATAGCAGAAATAAGGCCTTTTTGGCTAATTTGGTTTGACTTGCTTTGTTTGATTTATTATGACATAATTATTTCAGAAGGTTCAAAGGGGAATCTTTGAAATTTCAGACAGAAAACAACAACGTGAAAGGTCCACTCCTTGAAGACTTATAAATATTCCACACACCGCGGAGTCCGTATTTACGAAAACGATGTCATCTCGAACGGCAAGCCACCGATGGTTTGCCTTCATGGTATGTGGGGCTTCGCCCTCATTTATCAATTCTGGTTCGCTCTTGGCGAAATGCTGGGAATCAAAATGTTCTCGATCGAATTGCCTGGGCACACTAAGGAACTGAATTGTTCCGGTCTGGACAAGCAGACGATCAAGTCCTACGTCCGAATCGTTGATGACGTAATCCGCTCATGCATCGGCGACTGCATACTGGTAGGTTGGTCCATGGGAGCTGTCATAAGCCGACATGTTGCCAAACAAAATCTGTGCGTCAAGAAGGTTGTGCTCATCACCAGCCCTCCCCCGCCCGGAGTCTTCTTTAGTCTCAAAGTGCAGCTCATGATGATCAAGTACGGAGTTTGGCTTATCCTTGGAAAGCCTTTCCGCCTCACCCCGGATGATGCAGCTGAGTTTGCATTCAATCGCGGATTCACAGATCAGGAATGCGATGCATTCATTGCTGAACTAAATCCGGAATCAGGGCGTGCGGCTCGGGATGTCACTCTTGCGCAATTCGCCTTTTGGGAAATGAAGCGAAAAAAGTTCAGGTGCCCGATGCTCGTTGTTGCCGGAGAGTTCGATGCCCTGACACCAGTAGCGCTTCAGCGGAAAATGGCTGAACGATACATTGGTGCAGAATACAGGGAAATCCCCGGCGCTTGTCATTCAATAATGCTTCAGCCTGTGGTTCGCGAAATTGCCTTTCGCGACATCACGGGGTGGGTTTACGACATGCCCAAAGCAGCTTGAAAATTTAGATTCGCAGGGCGGTGTTAGAAATAACGCCGCCCTTTTTCCTTATTTTAAGCCATAGTAGAGCACTTGACTTTAGGTCTTTTTGGTGCTATACTTATCTACAGTTAGAGGGTTACGGTAAACACCACTGTGATACTAACCCATCACGGAAACAGCAGGCAAATCTTCGCCAGCTGCCAAGGAGAAAGAATACCGTTATGAAATTGAATGCACGTCACAACCCGGTCCAAGTTCACATCGCCACCCGCTCACTCAGTCTTCGGACTGCAGTCGAGCAAGTGATCAAAAATGCAATGGGCGAGAACGGAGTAACATTCGTTGCAAGCCCGCATGAATCACAAGCGATCGTCGTGCTCTTCGAGAAGGATGTTCGGTTCAATCTGAACCTTAACAACCCTTACGAGGAAGTACGGCACAAAGTCGTCCTTCTGAGCGAATCCAAACACGAACTCCAGCAAGGAGTCGTCCGTGTGGGAGTCCTCGATCGGCACGGACTGAACGCGGCACTGCTCGCAGCTTGATTTGCTCTCCCCGAGCAAAAGCGGTTCCAAAAGAATCGCGCGCACCAGTATCCGAAAGGAATGGTGCGTTTTTTCTTACCTTGTTTTTTATATTTGATTTCGCCAATTAACTATGGCATAGTAGTGCCGAACAGCTGAGCAGTCAAAATTTAAACCAAGAGAGGAACCCTAGGTATGACCCCCGCCAAAATCTTTGTGGTAGCATCAGGACAAGCCAAAAAAGGATTGGGACATGCAATCCGAGAACTCGTACCCGATGTGCAGTTCACAGAAGTCGAATCGGAAGCCGATCTCGTCGTCTGTATTGATGAAGAAGAATTCTGGCTTGGCCGCAATAACTTCGAGGACGTTTTATTCGTCATTTACAGCCACCTCGGCGAAGTAGATGAGATCCTCCGTGAACTCCCCTACAACTGTCAATTCATTGAGGATGAAGACCGGATGGCCGAAATCTGCAAAAAAAGCCATGAGGAACTCGATCTCATACTCACCAGGCTGCAAACAGGAAAATAGCACTTCCATGATTACTTTTTACAACACCGCCACGCGCAAGCTTGGCGGCGGTTTTTTTATATATAAAAAAACACCGGCATGTTTCCACGCCGGGTTTGAAAGTGAACCGATCAATTCGCTATTTTTCAAGCTGCTTCCTTCCGAGTTTGATTTTGTCGCATACGAGTACGAGACAGAAAAGGATGAAAATGCGGATGATGCGATGGGAATCAAAGTCATCTATGAAATAGACCGATGCCCAGAATTCCTGTTCTGCCGTCTTCTCGTGCGGGATGAAAGCTGCCGCGTTCGTGCTTTCTGCAATCGGAGGATAATACGGCTCAAGTTGCCACGTCTCGAAGCTGAAGTATAAGAAGCATGGTGCTTGCCGACTAGCTTGAGCATCTGCCACGAACAACATCAGTGCAAGTGCTGCAAGAAGCAATGTTTTCATAAAAATGAACAGGTTTGAAGCTAGGTACGACCCAGCTACTACTACATACAACTTACAATACTTATTTAATATTGTCAAATACATTCAAGCAAGCAAAAACCCGCTGTGAAGCGGGCTCTTACTTTAGACACCTAGCGATTACGCTCGTGCTACGTTCTTTGCACTAGGTCCCTTTGGTCCATCAACTACTTCAAAAGAGACGACATCGCCTGCTTTGAGCTCATTGAATGAAACGCCAGAGAGGTCATTTGAATGGAAGAAAAGGTCCTTTGTCTCGCCTTCGCGAGCAATGAAACCGAATCCCTTCTCAGTGACTGTCTTGATTGTTCCTGTCATGTGTTTGAATTAAAATTTAAAAGAAGCGCGACTATTTTCCTTGTATTGGTAAGCGTACTACATATGGGCGGAAGTAGCAATGGGAGGCAAATAAAAACCACCAATGCCTGCGCACCGGCGGTTTCGTGAATTCTAATCGAACAGCTCAGTCAATCGAGACGCGCTGCTGTCCTTTGAGTTTCCATTGCGGGGTGCTTACGAAAAGCACTCGCATCTTTCCCTTCAGGCCATAGACCGAATCGCGCGGGATGAGGATGGTATCTCCCTGCGTGATTTCGAAATGATCGCACGCATTATCGAAGCAGTAGAAGATTTCTCCTTGCCCCTCGATGACATAGCAAACAATATCAGGCTTATTGGTGTTATCCAAGAAATCATGATCGGGCAGTACTGTCTGGATATCAATCTGCGTAACCCCGACGCTCGCCGGGTTAGCACTATCGATGCCTGCATTTGAAAGTTCCCTGACGGTGAAGTTGAGATTCTGTTGCTGATCTGTCTTTGCGTAACAACCGAACTTCGTCGGTTTCGGGATTCCAATGATGTATTGTGGCATAGCGTTCCTTTCGTTGCTCCCTAAACACTACAACGGATGGAGCGGAAATACAAATATAAGAAAAAAAACCGCCATGCTTGTGGATTGACGGTGATTCTCACACACCTTTGATTTCATTCCAGCGCGCACGTGTGCACTTGTGAGGCCAATTGACCCACTGACCGTTGTTGCGATAATTGAAGAATTCACTCTTCTCCACCCAATGAAGTTTCTCATCGTCAGTGATGCGGGAAGTGAATTCCTGCCCATTCAAATGATCAATTTCGTGCTGGATGATGCGTGCAGTATACCCAGTGTATTCCTCCTCATGCGTCACGCCTTCTTGATCAAAGTACTTGACCCTGATTCGAACCGAGCGAGAAACGATGCCGCAAACACGGCTGGTAGAAAAACAGCCTTCATACCATTCATGTTCCTCATCAGAATGCCAAAGGATGTAGGGATTGATCATCACTTGCAAATCCCCAGCTAGTCCACGCCCATCGGCTTTCAGATCGACAAGGATGATTCTCTTCATGATGCCGATCTGCGGAGCTGCAAGGCCAACAAGCAAAGGCTTCTCTCTTTCAACCTGCTCGCCGTTCGCCACCTCAAGCATTTCCTCAATACGCAACTTAATCTCAGTAGAATAGATATCTTTCGGATCAATAGCCTCAGACACCCTGTTTAAAAGAGGGTCATTCGGGGCAAGGAATTTTGAGAGATTAAGAGGTGACATTGTTTTCTTTTCTCCTTCTCATAAGTACGAGTCCGACAAAGAGAAAATTGGTGACGATAAGACTTGCAACGTAAAGGGTTGAGGAGACTGAGTGATGCGAAATAGAAAGAAGTGAGAATATATTTGAAAGACCGCTGCATACATATAAGATAA
>ERZ1292625.1173-Hain-H41-01um-R1-1173-length-33343-cov-48_pt3 | contig 18577 bp, 23 predicted proteins | sample MGYA00564400_ERZ1292625 | MGnify/ENA primary metagenome ERZ1292625 (study PRJEB36523, sample SAMEA6512639) | groundwater metagenome | collected 2019-01-08 | study: AquaDiva: Metagenomics assemblies of 32 groundwater samples
GCTGCCCAGGTGGAGATCGACGAACTGAAACGTGAGGTGCTGGAACTGACTCGCGATCTGTACGCTGCCCAGGTGGAGATCGACGAACTGAAACGTGAGGTGCTGGAACTGACTCGCGCACTGGACGAGGCTCGGAGCGACGAATGAAACCGACGCTGATGATGGATATCGAGTGTTATCGCGATTATTTTCTTGTGAAATTCATGTCTGCCGACACGCAGGGAGCTGTCGATTACGAACTGTTCGATTGGCATCCGCTCGATATCGCCAGTATCCGGGTGCTGCTGACGAACCACCGCATCGTGACGTTTAATGGCAACAAATACGATATTCCGATGCTATCCTACGCCTTGGCCGGTGCCACCAACGAGCAACTGAAGCAGGCCAGCGATGCCATAATTCAGCGGAACCTCCAGTCATGGCAGTTCTCGGATTATGTCGGGGTGCCGATACTGGAACTTGATCACATCGACCTGTTCGAAGTTGCGCCAGGTATCGGATCGCTGAAGATGTATGGTGGTAAGATGCACTCGCGCAAGCTCCAGGACCTGCCGTTCGATCCTTCCGCGACTATCGGCTGGGCAGAACGTATCGCCCTGCGCGAATACTGCGGTAACGATCTTCAGACGACGCTAGACCTGTGGAATACCTTTCCCGCCCAGATCCATCTGCGCGAAGTCATGTCCGAGGAATATAGTGTCGATCTGAGGTCAAAGTCGGATGCGCAGATCGCCGAGGCGGTGATGAAATCCCTGCTGCCGTTCAAGGTCGATCGACCCTACGTGGCTCCCGGTACGACATTTCATTACCGACCCCCGGAATGGCTCACGTTCGTCGATCTGGAGGTGCTGGAATTGCTCGCCCGATCGCCGTTCACCGTGACTGACACCGGCAGCGTCGAGATGACGAAGGAACTGGAGAAAACCATCATACGCATCGGTAGATCGGCATATAAGATGGGTATCGGCGGTCTGCATTCAATGGAGTCTGGCACTGTCCATATGGCCGACGATAACCACACGTTGACAGATCATGATGTCGCCAGTTATTACCCGTCGTTGATCCTGGTGACGGGGATCTATCCGCAACAGATCGGAGAGCAGTTCAAGCATATCTACCGAAGCTGGTATGACCGTCGGCTGGCAGCGAAACATGCTGGCGACAAGAAAACTGCGAATAGTCTTAAAACCTTACTCAATGGCACGTTCGGCAAGCTCGGCAGCAAATGGTCGATCTTCTATGCCCCGAGCGAGATGATCCAGGTGACGATCACCGGGCAACTCGCCCTTCTGATGCTGATCGAGATGCTGGAACTGGCTGGAATATCGGTAGTAAGTGCAAATACCGATGGGATTGTGTTGAAAACGCCGCGTAACCTCGAATTTTTACGCCATCAAGTCATCCGCTGGTGGGAATCGGTCACGGGGTTCGTTACTGAACAGACGGATTACCACCTCGTTGCCTCCCGTGACGTGAACAGCTATGTCGCTGTCAAGACTGACGGGGAAGTCAAAACCAAGGGCGCGTACGCCCCACCTGAACCTGGTCCGAGCGGCTGGCCAAACCCGACCGGGCAGGTCGCCGCCGATGCCGTTGTGGCCTACCTCACCGATGGTGTGCCCGTCGAGGACACGGTGCGCCAGTGTCAGGACATCAAACAGTTCGTCCACATCCGGCAGGTCAAGGGCGGTGGCACCTGGCAGGGGGAGTATCTCGGAAAGGCAGTGCGCTGGTATTACTCGACTGGCGATACCGCGCCGATCCTGTACGCCACGAATGGGAACAAAGTCGCGCGCACCGATGGATGCCGCCCGATGATGGAACTGGTTGATATGATTCCCGAGGATATTGACTACGATTGGTATATCGCCGAAGCTCGGGGAATGCTGGCTGATCTGGGAGTAGGGATATGAACGCTAAACCTGCTACGTTGCAGATGAAAATAATGGCAGTCCTGAAGAAGAATGAAGGGCGGATGCGCGACCGCGACATTGCTGAAGTGCTCAACATGCCCGCAACCTCGATGCGCAGTTCGCTGTATCTGCTGGTCGACAAAGGTTTGGTTCGCTCAACATGAACCCTCCTGATGGTGGCGATGTAAGAGTGAAGGGGAGAAAATAATGAGCGTGCATTCTAGGGAAAGAATAGAAACAGACCCGCTTGAATCAGGGGAAACCCGGCTCGAAGAGGGGATGAAACTGTACACGGAAAAGGAGTATTCTGCTTTGCTGGAACACCTCGTCTCCACCAATAAGAAGCGGATGGAATTGGAGATGGTGTGTCATACGTGGAAATTAGCGGCGCAGGGGAGAGAAGACGACTTGAACGAGCTGGATGAGAAGCTGGTATCGGCAGAGGCGAGTGCCACCAACATGCTTGCCGAGTTTATGGTTGAGCAAGGATTTGCTACGGGGCATGGGGATAGTATTAGAGCACTTCTGTCGGAATTCAGTTGGCAGTTAGCTGAAATGCGTAGCGCGATGCCAAAGTAGACATATACTGTAACCAATATATCACTTCGCTGCTACTTCTCTGACTTTCTCATAGGTTCGCAGCGCACCGAGACCGAGCATACCCATCAGAACCGGCAGCATCTCGGAAAGATCGGCTGGGGAAACGGTCAGCGTCATGCCGGCGAGCATCAACCCAGCCTTCGCAATCGGCAGGCCGATCCAGTTCCATGCGCAGGCTGATCCGCACACCCACCCGATGAAGGGTCGCCAGCCAGACACGAAAATATTCGGATTTTTCGCCTCCTCGCTATTGATAGCCAGTTGCCCCTGGACCAGCGTCACCGCCGCCACGAGCTGTTGTTTCTCGGCTTCAGACTTGTCTGGCCAGATCTTGTTGATCACCGTTCCGGCCAGATCCGATATTGCCCCCAATCCTGTGATATCCATCATCCCACCTCGCTTCGTAGTGACCGTATCCGATTTTTCCACCCGGCGATGAATTTTACCTGCGTCGGGTCTCGTTCGACAATATCGTCGTAAAAATCCGATCGCTCGTCAAGATACGCCTTGATTATCGCATCCTCGCCAGTCATCACCAGTGCCGTTTCCAGCGATTTCATCGTCTCCCGACCCATCGCCCCGTCGTCGCTCGCGCCTACCGCCAGTTGCAACAGCTTGATAGCCCTGCGGACACCGTGATTGACCGCTGCATCGAAATGGACGATCCCGAGTGCTTCCGGCAGTTTCTCGCACCAGGCGGGATTCCAGTATTGCGTCAGGTAGATCGCCGCGACCTCGGTATTTCCGATTTCAGCCACTGATTGAATCGGCAGTACATGTGACCTGCGCCAGGCATCGTAAACTTTCTGGGTGATACCCTTGTTCGTCGCCCCTCCCCGGTCGGATTTGTCGTTCACATACCCGCCCTCATGGGCTAGTACTGTTGCTAAGGCGCGTTCAAAGCTCATTTGATATGATCCCGTAGCCATTGAAGCGAACCAGCTCCGAGTAAAGTGACCAACCCCACGACGAGACTGAGTACCAGTGACCCCGCGATTTTGTCCTCGATGGATTTTCTTCGCGCCATCCTATCCTGACGTTCCCGCATCAGCAGAGCAATAAACTCATGCTGATCGGCGTGGATTTCCGGGTCAATCCAGATAGCATGGTGCTCTTTCATCCCTTTAACTATCAACCCAGCCACTTGTGCCATCTCCGCGTCAGTCATACCTAACCCCATTATTCACGTTGTTTGACTAGTATTTTAACAGTGATCACCCGTAGGATCGAACTTGTCCAGCATCCCCTCGCAAAACCAGCGGCTGAAATCTCCCCGCCACCCGCCCTGCTTGCCATGCCGTTCAAGCCTGGAAGTCACCAGCAATTCCTGCGGCAACTCCATCAGGATGATCGTGAACACGAACAGGTTGACAAACATATCTAGCAGCAACCCAACGAATAGGATGGGATAACCAAGGGTGAGAGCCATTTTGCTGATGACTCCCGCGTCCTTGGCACGTTTGAGCGCCATGACTGCGAGGTAGAGCACCCACAGGCCGTAGGTGGACATGATTGCAATGACGACACCATATAGGTAGCTCATGGCAGCACCAGCACCGGCAGATCGGCGATCAGCTCAATAGCCGTTGGAATGGTACGACTGCCTGACTGGACAGCGGCCAGCGCCTGGTAGCAGTGTGCCCAACAAGCATCCATCCAGGTCGCATAGGCCACTCCCTCATCGTGGAAGGGGCCGGGGTAGCCTGCGCGAATGGTCGCACTCTTGATGTCGTCGTAGCCACGTTCAGCCGCTTTTCCGTCCATGAAGGATCGCACGGCGGCTTCGAGTTCGGCGATGATTTGTTCGGGCGTTTTGGCTGGGATGCTTGCGAGCCTGATGGCTTCGGTCTCCCCCGCTGTCATTCTCACACTGCCTAGGGGCAGCAGATGTTTATACTCAATGGAGTCGAGGAAGTGGATTTGATTGTTTTGGTCTTTATAGTGTGGCATTCATTTTCCCCTTATTAACGAAGCTCAGTCCATTTTTGCAATGTGGCGGCACCACCAGTTACGTTGACCACATAAGATGCCAAAGGTGGAACAACCATATCTACTCCAGTTGTAAGCCCAGTGACATCCTGCGTTGTGCTTTCATTGAACACGTTGCCATTAATAGTTATTTTAACGCCTGTTGGAACGGATGCTGACGGCGAAATAGCAGCCCGAATAACAACTGGTCTGTTGCTGGTATTGTAGTAGGTGGTTCCAATTACTCTGCTTGCGGTAACGTCCTGCCAAGTCTGCCCATATCCAAGACTGCCAAACGCCGTAAGCGCCTGCCCACCCATGCCCTGAATCGTGCTAGGGGCAGTCGCCCAAGCCCCCGCCGTGGCTTGGGTAGACTCCACATAGCCCACGACCCGAAAAGGTACGTTAGTTCGTGCCGTGGTCGAGTAGATCACAGACGCGCTATCCGCTCCTCCTGCGCCGCCTTCTGCGGTTGTCGAAATCAGCGTGGTTTCATCGAGGTTATTGCCGCCTGCGATGTTCACCGCAGCTAGTTCTATCGTCCCGGCGTTGTTGATGGCGAGGATAACAATCTTGGATTGGACTGCATTGACAGTGCCGAGGGTGGAACCGGAGGAAATGACCAGGTTTGCCGGCGTACCCGTGATAGTCGTTATCTCACCGCTGCCCAGCGTTGGAGAACGAAAATCGAGGGTCAGGGAAGATGCCGAGATGGTCAGCACGCCTGACCCCACCGATGCAGAAATGGGTTGTATTTTGCTTGTAGGAGCTGCGCTCGTCCAGATTGACCCGTTGCTAGTCAAAACGTTCCCACTTGCTCCGGGTGCAACCAGCGCCATATACAGCGTATCAAAATAGGTCTTGAGTGTCGCTTTGAGGTTTGCCCAGGATACCTTCTTTAACACGCCTCCAACCATTACCGGCATCACATCTGCATCTACCGGTGTTACGGCTGCTGCGGCCACAGTATTCGTCGCCACATCGGCAAGCGACTGCGCCTGCCCGTATGCACAGGCGTCCGGTGCAGAGACACCATTAGCCAACCCGGTAATTTTATGCGAACCCATCGGCAAATCGCCGGTCATCGCCGTCTGCCCGTTGATCGCCGCACTCTCGGTTAGCGCCGTGGATATATCATCGATAACCGCGTTGAATTTCGCCGCTTCGATGAGTGTTCCCGACACTGCGGGGTAACTCGCTGCTGGGGGCGTATAAACGCCCGATCCGTTCCTAGACATTATTTATCACTCCCTACGTTCATCCCTACGGTTCCGATCATCGGGTTTTTCCCGCGTCGGGCAATTTCTTCGATTACCATGCGCCGCTCGGATATCGGTATTTCCTTCAGGTATTTCGCGGCGAATGCGGCCGGATCTTTAACCATCAGATTCCCCATATCCCGCGTGATCATCTCGTCAGCACCATGCCCAAGTCGTTTCATGACGAAGTTAGCGAGCATGGCCGGACGTGACAACAAGTTCGGGATGCTTACCGTTCCCTTACCCTTGTCGGCAATGTTAAACAAGTTTCCGGTATCCACACCTTGCCCCAGCGCCTTGCGCTCAAGATCGCGAGTCAGTTCTCCCGACACCTTGCTGACTGCATCCATCTGCCCCGGCCCGGTCAGCACCTTGCCAAGATCGCCGTCCTGGTAGCGGGGAAACCCTGTGGACTTCTTCAGCAACGCCTGTTCGCCGCGCCCCAGCACATTCATGAACGGCGTGACGCGCTCAGGGCCACCTTGACCGCTGAGAACGTCCTGCATGGCGGTGAGGACTTTGGCTTGCTCGATGGGTTTCGATCCTGCTGAATACGCTGCACGTGCGGCGCCATATTCAGGTATCGCCCCGCGCACGCCCTTACCAGTGTCACCACCGAAGGCAGTCACAAACTCGTCCAGCACTCCACGCGCAGCAGCTTGCGTGTCTCTGCCAGAACCTTGTGCTGACGCGGGTGCGTTTGCGATATCAGATAGCGCACGCTTGATGTAGTGCAGCGCCTGCCCAGACATCTCGGGGTACTGGGCAGGCGCAATGTCAGTAGCCGGCGCATACTGACCGATCTGAAACGGCTTGCCTTCCATCCGTGCAATATCCGCCGCCTTGCGCAACGTACCACGAGGCATACGTTCAAACAATTGCTGGAATTGTGGTCCCAGCGTCGCCACTGATTCATCTGCCTGCCGATACAATGGGCCGCTCGCCGCTTCGCGTGCCGCTATTGCTGCCGGCACATCCGGCGTCACTGCTGCCAGCGCCGCGCGCCGCCCCGCCTCCTGCTTCGCCCACACAGATTTCGCCGCATCGGAGATCCCGCCAGGTTGACGAATCAACTGATCCTCGATGGCCACAAGGGGGGAACCGAATTTATCTGTGCGTCCGATATTCGCCCCAGCGATAAGATCGGCAGTTGTCTGCGGACCACCCTGCCCACTGCGCTGCGTTATCGCGTCGATTACATCGTTGACTGCCGGACCGAGCTTTTCGCGCAGGAATTTATTGCCTTGTCCAGTACGCCACGATTCACGCATCGGCCCTGTAGCATCGCGGAGCACATGCCCGGTTTTTGTCGCCGCCCCGAGCACTGCCGGGACAGTCACACCCGCTGCCGCGCCGAGTCCCCCGTTCACCAGCGGATCACCCTCATTCCCAGTCGGCGCCATCAGTCCGAATGCACCGCCAATACCGGCGTTCTGCGCGGTGCGACCAAGCCATGTGGCTGCCGGTGCGATCTTCGATGCACCAAGCGAAACGGGTGACAGCATCTCACCGGCGATTTCGCCCGTTCCCGACGCGAACTTACCCGCGCCAGTTTCATTCATCAGGCCGCGCTTCTGCATATCGCTCAACTGCTGATTCGTGTCTTTCCACGACTGGCCGATGCCGCCCGGTATTTTTTCCAGCATCCCACGAATGGGTGCCGATGCCCCTGTAAAAAACCGAACGCCCGAATTGGCTGCGATGCGTTCGGGTAAAGTGGGCGGATTGTCCGGGATCTGGTCAACGAGAGGACGAGTATCTGGCGCAGCAGTCGGCCGTTCGGCACGGATAGTCGCGATGCGAGCCTTAATCACATCGTCGGGCGTTCCGTCGGGTATTCCCCGAAGCAGAATGCCGTCTTTGGTCTGGATATCCATTACCAATCCACCGTCCGAACTTTGCCGGGAGTTGTGGGTGTGACAGGGGCAGCCGGTGCCGACGCGCCTCCATCCCCAGCAAAATACGATCCTGTCCGCAACGCCTTCGCCTTATCCTCCGAAAAAGTGATTCGTTTCTTGGTGGCAGCAATAGCACGTTCAAGAATCTGCTTTCTGACTGCCGGGGATTTACTCGACGATCCCTGTATGTCCAGCAGCACTTTACGCTCACCCTCAGTCGGCATTCCACCAAAAATGGCCTTGAGTTGCGGCAATGCGCTCCCGGCTAGAATATTGTCGAGATTGTTTGTGGCATCCACAGTCGCGGGGCGCATGGATTCGGGTAATAATGTACCCATCGACGCGACTGCACCGGCTCCGGTGAAACCCATCGCGTCGTCGTTAATTTTGAGTGCTTGATTCAAAGCAGTGATCGCCGCCTTGCCCCCATCAATTTCTTCGTCGGTCTGGATCAGTTCTTTCTGCGCGGTCGGTGACATGGGCTTGCCTGCGCCTTGCGCGGGCGCATCACCAAGCACTCGGCCAGTCCGCGCATCGATCTTCACAGGTTTGCCGTTTTGCATCACCTCAACAACCGTAACTGCCGGTGCAGCAGGAGCTGGTCGTAACGACGCCGCGAGTCGAACCATCTGTTCCTGCTGTGCGAACTTATCACCTGCCATTGCCCGAGCATTGATGCTCGCGACTTCGGCGGCACTCATCCGATTCTTGTTACCTTCCTCGAACAGTGCGCGCTTCGTATCGGCGGCCTCCTTGCGCGCTTGATCCATTTCGTCATATTTCTGCTGGACCGCACCGAATTTCTGAACCTGGCGAGACCGGCTCAGTTGCGCATCGATGATCGCCTGACGACGACCCTCCGGTGTAGCAGGCTGCGCCGGTGTAACCGTCGTGTTCGTCCCCAGATCCTCGCCGAATGGATTATCGGCCTGGAACGGCGCCTGTTTTTCGGGCGTGCCCAGCATCGCGTCGCGCACTTTGCTAACGGCATCAGTTTCCATGCCCGTGTATCTGTCTGCGAGCGCCTTGTCAGCAGTCTCGATACCTTCGACCTGCCTGCCGCCCATGTAGGCTTGCGCGAGCTTGCCCAGCACCTGCGTCCAACTGACCGGGACCGGCGCACCGCCTGCCATGCCCATCGATTCAATAGGTGCTTGGCCCTGCTGCATCATCGCCTCGGCGATCTTGCGCCGACGGGTGTTGGCCTGGGCTTCGGCGGAAAGTTCGGGAATATCGGAATAGGGGTCAGCCATGATTCACCTCATTGAGCATCGGAAGCATATCGCTCCTGACCGCGCCCAGAATCAAATTAAGTCGCCGATGTTTCTCGGCGTACGCATTAGGCAACGCTCGCCGCAGATAGCGGTCTGCCCGATGATTTGACCAAGCAGTACACGTTTTGCAATCCAGTGAGTCGTTCACATCGGCGTAATATTCCGGCAGATTGATCTGATTGGTCGCAAGATAGGTGTAAACATCCTGTTCGGTCCAGTTGATAATGGGGAATAGCACCTCGTAACCCGCAGTCATATCCCCAGACTGGATCCCCGTCTTATCCGCATCGTCGCCCCGTTTTCCACGAATGACCAGCGTAATTCCGTCGGCCACCATTTGATCGTGCATCGGTAACATAATGGAGTTCACGCAGCAATGCAACCGCTCCTGCACCTTAAATGGGGTATTTCCAAGCACTTGATTACCGAGCGCCGTATGCGAGTGGGGCACGACATCGGAGGGCCACCCATAGTTAGCAATAACCTGTGGCTGACGACCTTGAATTTCTTTGAAATTTGGCACCGTGGCACCGATCCCGCGCATCATTTCCTCTGTGGCCGGGATCGCGTCGCCGCTATTTAACCAATAGACAGTCAGTTTTTCCCAATATGGGCGCAACAAATGAAGCGTTGCGAGCGAATCTTTACCCCCCGATAACTGAAGTGCGATTCTATCGTGCCGATTTATGGTTTCAGTGATCATATGAATGCGGCGGCAATTGTGGCCACCCCAGTCTTCGTCGAATTGCTGCTGCCGACATCCTGCGCATACTGATTCTGCCCCGCCTGTCCCATCAATCCGGCGGCTTGCATCACTGGTGCCGCCTGTGCGTTCGCGCCTGCCTGATACCCGAGATTTGTGGCAAATGGGTTCGATACCTGCGAACCCGACATGAGTGCGTTAATCTCGTTGAGTGGCGTCTGACGTTGGGCGAGGATCTCAGCAATCGAATCCTTCCGCGCCTGTGTGTCCATCCCGAAATCGCGGGACGCTTCGGCACCGCCGGCCGTGATCGCCTGCTGGCGTGCATCGTTATATTGACGGTCGATCTGATCCATTGCAGTGGAATATGCGGCAGTTCCCGGACGAATACCAGCGGCGATGAGATCGCTGTTGCGTTGATCACGTTGGTTCATGGTATCGGTGTTAACTCGCGACATCATGGCGTTAATCACATCGTCACGAGTCTGGCCAGAACTGCCCGGCGCGGCTGGCGCGCCGCTGAAGTCGAGATTCTTTCCGACAACACTTTGTAGTGCGGTTGCACCGGTTATCCCGAGATCACTGAGCAAACCTTTAGTCTGCGTCGATTTTTCGTAAAGCGCTTGCTGCTCGGGAGAGAAAGTCTGCGTAACCGTGCCGACATCGGGATCGCCACCCGCGCCGTAGGTTACGGTTTGGGTTCCATAGGGATTAATTACGTTGGGATTTGAGAGTTTCGCGGTAGCTCGGGCAGCGTCGAGATTAGCCTCGCCTTGGGCAGTGGCCGCTCCGGCATAATCAGGTGGCGCTGGGGCTGAAGGTGCACACATTGTTATTCTCCATAACGGTTTTATCTTTCGTCATGGCGCTGTCGGCACCTGAACAGATATTAGGTGTTGATCGTGAATTAGTCAAGTCGCTTCGAGTACTGATTCGCCGAGTGCTCGCATCCCATGTGAGTGAGCAATTTGTTAGCCACACTTTCGGGCGGAGCGGTCAGCATGATTTTCTTCGCACCCCGCTGCTGCATTTCAACTTCAATGAACTGATAAAACCGGAGCGCGTTGCGACCATGCCGATATTCTGGCTTGATATAAAGGATATCCTCTGTGGCGAGCGCTTCCTGGGTGTGCATCGAGGGCACCAGATACATTCCGCAGAACCCGACGAAATCCCCATCGTGCCGTGCGACAAATTCGAAATACCATCCCAACTTCTCATACTGCTGATAGCGAGACAATTTTGGACACAGGGTCTCGCCATTCTTGTACATCGACGTCTCTAGCCAGTGCGCGAACGCGCACTCCATCATCTCGTCCCAGATATCAACCAGCGGTTCGACAGCGAACGTCAGGCTCACAGTATACCCCCATCCTCGAATACGTACTCGTTGGACATCCATTGCACCGTGAGTTGGTTGGTCCATATCTTTATCTTGCCGGCCACGTAGATTCCGGGCAATGCTTGCGGCGATGTCCAGTTCCGTACCACCTCGACACCTGCTGCCCAGTAGGAAGCGTCCCACAGTCCGGTATCCCATTTCGAGCCATTGGTCACAGTATAAGTGGCGGTTCCGTTGATCGTGGTGTCCTGGAAATCCACATCCACATCGGTCAGGAAATCGATGGAACCATTGACCGCAAGCGTCGGGCGATACATGTTGATGCGTTTCTGCGTATCGGGTCGCCCGAAGTGCGAGAAGGCGACTTTCCCATAGGCGACAATATCGGCGCCATTATCTGATACGCCCGTCCATGCCTTGACAACTTTCCCCACTGCGCCGTAATAAAGCTCGTTGTTGAATACCGCGAAACACTCAGCATTCCATCCGGTAAACTTACACCATGATTTCGTAATCGTGTTCATCACGTACTGCTCGTGAATACCACTCTCGGCCTTTGGCACATTGAAGATCAGTGCCGATTGTGTCGAATATAACGTGGCTTCCCAGCCGAACACCCCGCTCAAGGTCAGTGCTGAAGTGTTGAAACTACTGCTTATTTTATCGCTCAACGATACGCGATCATCCACAGTCGCTGACTGAAGTGATGCCGACAAGGGGAATGCGCCGTCTTGACAGATCAGAATTAGATCGCTGGCGTAGTTGATCAGGCAGCGGCGACCGATAGGCTTGCCCAGCGTATAGGTGCCGACCTTCGCCCATGTGGTTGCCGAACTCGGATTCGTGCCCTTATACACGATCACCTCGCCCTCGCTGGTCACGAACACGGCCGCGTCGTCAATCCCACTTCCCCCATCAAACGTCCATGATGCTCCGGCGACGAGATATCCGCCTTTCTTAGCCTCTCCGTCAAGTGGGAAGCGAGTTAGTGCACCACCAGCGGCACCTGCCGCCAGATACCAGAATGACAGCGAATCCTTCTGGATGAACATCATCCGTCCCTTGAACTCGAACGCACTAATAATCGCCTTCGGGTCAAGTCCGGTCAGTGCGGGGGAACTAGCGGCAGTTACGGCGAGCCACGCCGATCCATTGTAATAGAGTGGGCTATCCACGCCATTGAACATCATCAGGTAATTATAGGTTCCATCGCCAAAATTGAGGCATTGATGCTTTCCGTTCGTGCGACTAGCTACCGCGCTGCCGACCAACGTCGCCGTACCGTTTATCGTCCAGATTTCACCCGTGGTGAACCCGATGATCGAAGTTGCCCCGGCTGGTGCATCGGCAGCGGCAAATTCCAGTTTCTTGGTTGTACCACTATAAACCTGGGCGACGTAAAACTTTCCTGCCGAAACCTGCGTTGTGCCCGCATCGCGACTGCCGACTTCAACCAGTGCGGTCGAATCGAATATCGAAGTCGTGCCAACGTTGGTGACGGTTGTGCCGAGTTGCGTCCATGTCGCGCCATCGGATGAGGTGTAAAACTTGACGACATTACCCCCAGCACCATCGTCCACATCCAATGTCGCGCGCACCCATAGCGCGGCACCATTGGCGACAGTCGGGGTGACGGTAGATGTGGATGTGACTAGCGCAGCGGCAGTGCCGGTCGGGCTGGTCTGAAGTTGGAGAGTGCCATCAGTCTTTACCGACAGAGCATAAGATCGCTGGTCAGCAGTCGCGGTTGATTTCGCCAGTAGCGTCGATATAGCTGCGGGCGTCCAGTCATCAAGCGCGACCTTAACGCGAATGTCGATGTCGCCAGTTATCGACGCTGCCACTGAGTCGGGCGTCGAAGCATAACCGCCCGATGAGCCTGGTGACAGCATGTGATTATCGACAATCGCACCCGCCGAACTCACATCGTAGACGGCGGCACTGGTCGATCCGAACAGTTTGTTCGTGCCGCTCGGGGAATTATAGGCCGCCAGGGTGGACACATTCAACGTCATCCCGGTTTTATGGTCAATACTGCCGCCACGAATCTCCAGATAGGAGGTTTTGGGAAACCAGTTTTCGAGCACGATCGCATCGGTCGGCTTCATTGCGGCCAGTGCGTCGCGGTCGTTCCACCCGCCCAGCGGCGCCGGGTAGGATTTCGATACGCTGACGCGCTGTTGTGGCGCCGAGCCTTTAGCTCGACGTGGAGTCCTCACGGGATACTCCAGTTACCTTGCGGAACCATGACGGCCGGGCGTGGCCCGGAATACTCGTCGCCCATATTCATACGCTTCTTCAGCCCATTGTGACCAAGCGCCTTTGATACCAGGTGTTCGTAATCGCTGAAATCCTCAGAGTAATCAAAACCTTTTTCCTTTTTCCAGCGCCAGCGCAATCCAGCGAGCAGGATGTGCTCGGGGAGCAGCAGAGTGTCGGTATCCAGCGTAAAATATTGCTTGTAGGTCACACCATCTGCGCCTAGTATCCAATTGCGACTTACATATTCGAAGGCCCATGTATTGCCCGCGCTCGGAATCGGCGTCGAAATCAGACGATTCCCACGCACTCGCGCCTGATACGTCGGCCCGGTGTTCGCAATCGCCTTCGATGCCGCCCACTCCTGCCCATCGAGCACGACGATAGGGAGTCGCAGAGTCCGATCCCAAAATGTATCTTGCTTGAAATGGTCGAAACCGTTGCTGGCAATCGTGTTGATGGCACCCTGATTCTCCTGCGCCAACGTGGTGTGCGTGGCCTCGAACGTCAGTTCTTGCCAGTCGCCACGATCCGCCAGGGCGATGCCTTCCTCCTCCAGAAGCGCCTGTAACTGAAGCACCTGCGGATCGGTCGATCCCGCCACGGTCGGCGGCACGGTAATGTTTGTGCGCCGGCAATGATTCTGGATGATGGTCAGCATCGTCATGGGCGATCACTCCTTGGGTACGCGGGGACGCTGGACGCGCTTGGTAGCTTGCGCTCCAACAACAGGTTCTTCATCGGGCAAGATGTCCGATAGCCCAATGTTGTCATCAGCCGGGGCTTCATAGCCACCCTGTATGACCCCTTGTGGTCCCTGCATCGCCTTAACTTGAGAACTGAGCGCCATGACCTGTTCCATCAGCGTGCCAACTTGCGTGGTGAGATTGGCATTCTCTTTCTCCAGTTCGGCCATCTTGATTGTCACCGGACCATGATCGGCCACGGTGGCGAGCCACGCTTTTGCTTTGTTGCGCAGATCCAGCGCGCCCATGCCGATGCGGCGCATCCCTTCCTCATTGGTGTCGGCCAGATCCTCGACGGTCAGACAGTTCATGCGAATCAGCGTTTCCTGCTGCGCCGGAGAAATCACCCCCCATCCGCGAATCGGCGTGCCGGTAAGGGGCATCTCCTGCCCGTTCTGCCAGCGATGGTAAGACTCTTTCCAGTGCTCCATCCAACGCTCAGGGGTGCGGCCGGCCTGAACATCACGCTCCACGGTTTCCAGCCAGGAATCGACCTTGGAACGGAAGCAATCCTTGCTGTAGGCAGGTGTGACATTCACATAGTCCACATCTTTCGCAACGTATCGACCGGCGGCAAGACTGGCCGCTTTATCCTCGATAGCGACACGCTCGAACCAGACATGGGCGGGACGTTCTTCGCGGCTGGCGAGATCACTGGCTGACATTTGTTTCTCCTTTGGTTATGGGCATGGTAACGCTACATCAATAGATAACACATCCGATAGCCCCCTGCGAACAAGGAGCTACCAGCTACATTATGCTGCGGTTGCGTCATCCATCCATGGACGTTGGATTTCAAACTCGGCCAAACCAGTAGACGGGGTGTCCACTGCTGACGCACCAAGCGCGTTCTTTACCCGGTCGCCAGCTACAACAGCGTCGTCGATGCTGCCGGCGGTTGCTGTTGCAAAAACGAGGCCATTATCGGCAAAAGCCGCAAGTGCTTTGCCGATAGCTTTGCCGCTGATCTGATACCAGCCATACTGGGACGCCACGTTTGCTGACATTGCGACACCGACCGGGCCAATGGCATTGGCTGCCAGCAGCGTAGTCGAGCCGTCGTCACCGTTGTACGTGACCCAGGTGCCAACGGCAGTCGCTGCCAGGCCCAGCAGGTAGATGAATTCACCGGCACCATAGGTCGGATCGGTTGCTCGAACGACGGTGCCGAGCGGGTGTTTTTGCGTGGTGCTGGTGTCAGCGATGGACTGCACGCCAGCACGCGGTTCGTCAATAATATAAGCCATGATATTTCTCCTTTAAGTTTGGTGAAAACAATTTTGTTTCATCGAAACCAGCAGCCATTCTATCCCTGAATGTGGTCACAGAGATACCGAGCGCCTTTGCCCACCCTGAGATAGATAGCGTTACTCCATTGTGAGTGAGTTTCACGCCAGTGCGCCGATTATCTGACTGCTGCTGTCTTGTTGCCCATCGACAATTCTCCTTGGTGTAGTCGCCGTTGTTGTCAATTCTGTCGATGGTCATACCATCTTCTGGCATTCCCACATCGGAAAGAAAGTTCTCAAACTTGCTCCATCGTTCGCAAACCTTGATCCCGCGTCCGCCGTAGTGCTTAAACCGAATGTCTTTCGGATTATTGCACCGCTTTTTCATAGCATACCAAACGCGATAAACCAATGTTCGACTCATACCATGAGTGCGATTATTGCGGCCAATAGCTGCAATCCGATTCTTGGCAGCACATCCACAACTTTTCACAAAGCCACGCCCTAGGTCTTGCCCGTATGCGACAGATTCATTCCCGCATTCGCATACACAATTCCATCTGGCGTTTGTGTCTGATTTGCTCTTGTTCGGAGCTTTTCCAACAACAGTCAACTTCCCATAGACATGCCCAACCCTGTCAATCAGTCGCATGATAGTCACCCATACTTTATAAACGGATAACATGTATATCATGGTTTCTGTGTCCTAGTCAAGCGCAATAAATCATCAATTGGATCAATAGCTTACGCAACGATGACTCCCTGCTGGTGTCTATTAGACAGCGTCAAATTTCCCATCCATAGTATGGGGATCACCGTACCGTCCTGGTTGATCGGACGCATTTCGTCCATGATCTCCAGATCAGCGTCCTGATGCACCACCAGTTCGAGATAGTTGGTGTTCAGGAAGTACGCGTGGCTGGCCGGGATACCACTGTTGCCGTCGAATTCCACATCGGCGGTTTTGTACTTCAGCGACACGATGCCTGCTTCGGCTTTCTCGGCACTGGCGTAGCGTTTCAGCGACACCTGACTTGCCTCGAAATACTGGTAGTAGGTATTGTCCATCACGATCAGGTCGGGGCGATCATCAGAACCGCGATCCAGATTCAGCCACAGGGGCAGCATCATGGAATTCTCGATGGTGCTGGCCGAAGCGGTAACACTGTTGGCCGAGCAATCGAAAATCTGGTTCTTCCAGAACGTGTAGGTGCCGGAAACGATGCCACCCACGGTGCCGGTGCCGTCGTCGGATACCAGTGCTTGCAGGCCGTTGATCTGGTTGCTAGCGGTGCCGTTCGAATACAGATCGGACGAGAAGTTGTTGTTGAAGGTGCGCAGCGCATTCTTAATCCGGGATTTCGCCAGGTTCACGATGCGTGAGTCGCCGCTGTTGATGCGTAGATCACGACCGGAGGCCACAACGTTGATTGCGATCTGGCGCCACTGGTATTCAGCAGCACTGATCACATCGGACTGGGCGATGTTCAGCAGATCCCAGTCACTGTAACGCTGGTAGGTACTGTTGGTGGTGTAATCCAGCGGGCAGGCGATGGTCAAGCCGCCATCTTCCTTGCGGTAGTTGCCGCGCTTGTAGAGCCGACGCAATAGCGCGTTGCGGTTGGACACGTTGTCCTTGATTTCCTTGCGGTGCTTGCGAAACGTGGTTGATACCAGTTCCGTGAAAGTGCTATTTGGGCTAGTCATGATGGACTCCTATAATCAAATCAATGGGTACGAGTTTTAATCTCACGCAAAGTATCGCGTAGAGAACCTTCCAAGTCGTTCATCGATCCCTTCGGCTCTGTAGGAGTCCTGCGGGTGTCACGATTTCTGACGGTATTACCTGCTGCCTTACGTGCCGCCTCGACTTCCTGTTGCGCTTTCTCACGCGAAGTTTTCTCCGTATCTGATTGGATGCGGGCAACTTCTTTTGCGCGAGTCACAGGGTTCGCCCAGACTGCTTTTTCATAAGCATCCTTGAGTTCGAGACCTTGGTGTAGAAAGGCTACGATTTCATCGGACACTTCATCAAAATACTGGTGTTCGGGTTGCGATGCAAATGTTTCTATATCGTGCGACACCCGTTGTTTTGCTTGCGCTACGGCCTGTTGTTGACCGGCACTAAGATGCGTCTTGATGCCGTTCAGTTCATCACGTAACGCCTGAATGGCGGGATCGACTGTTTGCTGCGCATCCGGTTGCACTCCAGCCAGGTCGATCCCATATTGTTGTGCTAGAGTGGCAAAATAAGCCGATTTCTCGGCAGCCGGCGCATTCGATAATTTGTAGTGTGCGTTCAGCAAATACTGCACGGCGCGAGGCTCATCGACGCCTTGCTGTTGAAGCATCTCCCGGTAGGGTGTCATCACATCACGCATCGTTCGGCCAAGATTCGCGTCGCCACGATCCTTCTCCAGACCGTCGCGCATCTGGGTTTCGCGCTGCTCGATATATTCCTGCACGTCGGACGGCAACGCGGTAAATTTCTCGTGCATTTCTTTCTTCCAGGACTGCGGGGCAGTACGAGTCGTAGGAGTAGTCGGTGCGTCCTCGGCAGGGGTTGCCGGAGTCTCGGGGGTTGTGGACTTCACTTCAATATCAGCAGAGGTGTCATCGTCACCGTGATCGGTAGCGCGATCGCCGCCGAACAGGTCGGTGGACATCTCGTCCAGCGCACCGGCCATGTCGAAACTGGAACCGCTGTCATCGCCCCCGCCGCCACCCTCAGTTCCATCGTCTGCAACATCCTGAAATCGGTGTAGCTGCATCAAACGCCGTGTGAACATTTTATTCCCCTTGAGTCAGTTTGGTTCTGAGCAAATAACCTTCGAGTGCCCAAATTTTATCGCGGGCATTGCTCCGGGCTATTTTCTTTCCGAGCTCTGCATTAAAGTTTTCTGGACTAGCCGCTGCACTCTCACCTGTCACAGTAAAACCATTCCATAAGGTAAGGCAACATACCGTCAGTGTTGTGCCGGGAAAAACATGGTAGTCCTCACTGACAATCGTGTCGTCAATCTTCTCAGGTGAAAGGCGCGGTGCGTTAAGACCCTTGGCCTGAATTTCCGCTTCGATTGCAATCTCGTCCATCGTGTTCCCCTTAGAGTAGTTTCAGAGCCGCGAGTATCGCTGCCCCTTGCGTTGCTGCCGAGTCGGCACTAGTCGTGCGTATCCACCCCGCTTTGCCGGCATACGGTTCGGTCACGCCAACAACGTAAAATTCGTCGTAAGTTGCATTAACCTTCGCCATATTCTGAATATTCGCTACGTCTTTCGTGCTGGCCGGATCGAGAATTGCTTGTATTTCTGCCACTGTCGCCATGTCACACCTCCTTTAAACCCTTGCATATTCAATGTCGCCGCCGCTTTCCAGCTCGGCGGTC
>ERZ1292625.2258-Hain-H41-01um-R1-2258-length-18562-cov-5_pt1 | contig 18562 bp, 34 predicted proteins | sample MGYA00564400_ERZ1292625 | MGnify/ENA primary metagenome ERZ1292625 (study PRJEB36523, sample SAMEA6512639) | groundwater metagenome | collected 2019-01-08 | study: AquaDiva: Metagenomics assemblies of 32 groundwater samples
ACCATGCCCGGTCGCAGGCACTGGACGCCGGGCCCAGGGTTGGCGAAGCCGTAGGGGTTGTCCACCGAGTAGATGCCCGCGCCAGGGTTCGAGAGGGGCAGGTTGACCTGCGCCAGACGACCGGTGCCCTGGCCGTGGACGATGCGGTTCCACTCGTTCGCCTTGTCGATGGTGGACCCGGTGATCTCGCTGTCGAGCACTCGGGCGAACGCACCTTCCTCGCCACGGCTGAGAGCGACGGTGGTGCCGTCGAACAGGATGCGCAAGTAGTCGAACACCACGGTGACGAGCTCGTCCGTGTAGGACTGCCGGCCCGGGTCCGGGAGCTGCGCAGCCGCGGCGATCTGGCCCTGACCCTCGTTGCGGCCCGTCCGGACGGGGATGACGCCCCGGCGGCCGAACAGCGCCATCTTCTTGCGCTGGATCCTCTTCAGGAGGACGTGCTTGGAGTTCAGGAGATCGCGGATCGGCCCGATGTAGTCCTCCTTGAGGACTGGGTCGTACAGGGTCGGCGTGATCGGGGTTGCGAAGTCGATGCTCACTGTCTCTGGCCCCCGCGACAGCCCGCCTTTCGGCTGCTACCGCTTCGACCAGAGCGCTCGGCTCAGCGGCTCTTCAGTTCGTGGACACGGTCCATCATGCGGTTCAACAGTTGACCCGCTTCGAGATCCTTGCCCGTGAACTTCTGCTCTGCTGGCGGAGTAGCTCCGGTCTGCACTACCGGAGCCGTCCGCGCGCCCGCCGAGGGCCTCGCATCCGCAACAGCACTCTGACGGATCCTCGTGACCCAGGTGCCGTACTGCGCAGCGGCCTGCTGCACCACGGCCTTCGGGTCGAGGTCCGGACGCGCATCGAGTTGGTTGAGGATTGCCGAGCGGGCAAGGTCCCGGACGCCGTCGTCGCGGAACACATCATGCCTGCCAAGCAACCCTTCGACCTGACCATCCCGCTGTTGCTTCTGGAGAAGGTGAAGGCGATGCGCCTCTTGCTGCTCCAGGAAGTTGAGGCGCTGCTCCAGGTGCTTGGCCGCCTTGTCCTGCGGCTCCTTGGCATCCGAATCATCGCCGTCGTCCCCGTCCGAATCATCGTCGGCCGAGAACTGCGGAACCTTCCCGGTCCGAATGGCTTCGAGGACGTACCTCTTCACCTCATCCGGGGTCCGGGGGTCATCCGCCCAGTTGACGAACGCCTGGGCTGACTGCTCGCGCACGTTCAGTTCCCGTTCGTTCACCTTCCGGGCTCGCTCGATCAAGCCACCCAGTTCATCGACCGGGACCTCTTCCTCACGGTCGCCCACCTTGATGCGGAGCGACCTGGGGAGAGAGGGGGTCGAAGGGGTAGCCGTCTCCTGCTGCGGAGTTGGCTCCTGCCCTTGCGGGGAAGGAGACAACGGCTCAGCCGGCACTGACGTGGCCGGCACAGACGCAGGGGGACTTCCCCCCTGAGAGTTCGGTTGGACAGGGGCGGACCGCTGGCTCATGGCCGGGTCCAGGGCACGCACCTCGTTGGCGGCTGCGAGCAGACGGCTCCCGCCGTCGCGCATCAGCCCCGAGAGCGCAGCTGCCTCCTGCGGATGGTTGATCTCTGGCACTCAGGACTCGCTGCTCGAGTCCTCGGACTCGCTGCGCTCGCCTCCGCCCTTGCGGCCCTCGTGGCCACAGAACGTGTAGGGAGGCAGGGCAGGACCCTTGTCGTTGGCGTCCTTGTCGTAGTTCTGCCCGCCCTTGGGGAGCGTGGGCTTGTTGGAAGACGGGATGTCCTGTCCGGTCTGGAACGAGCCGCCCTTGCCGCCGTTGTAGCTCATGGTCATTGCCTCAGATGTTCTCCGGACAACTTCGCGAGCACTTCCGACATGTGTTGCGAGTACTGCTTGTCGTCCGGGCGATGTCTGGTCAACTGACGGTAGATCGTGCCATTGGGCTGTGTCAAGGCATCGTGTTGGAATCCCTGGAGGCGGACGGGGCCATCTGCCCGTCTCTCGCGCTCCACGGCCCGCTCCTCCTGCTCCTTCTGCTCGGCCGCCTGCATCTGCTGGAGGTACCACACGCGCACCTCGGGAGGGGCGTCGTTCCAGTTCACCTCGATCTTGAAGTCGCTCACCGGGCGCCGGCCTTCGCCGCCTCATCCGGGTACTGCATGAGGAACTCGTTGTAGCGCTCGCGCGTGGTGGCACGGTCCATCTGGCCCGCCTTCCGGTGGAACTCGATGCTGACGATGATGTCCGGGTGCGGGCCGTCTTGCGTCTGGTTCTTGCGCATCTGCTGTCCACAATGGGCACAGCGCGGGTTGCTGCGCTTGCGGATCGGGTGCGCCGGGTTGCCGTCCGGTCCCTTGGGTACCGGCTTGTCCGGGTTCTGCGGAAGAGCCAGGTGCAACTCGAGCCACGGCAACTGCGGGAACTCCCGAGGGTGGTTCGGGGTCACGGTCTTCGTGGTCCCGTCCGCCAGTGAGATCTCGAACGACTCGCCAACCACCTCCAATCCGACCTCGCCGCACTGCCGGCAGAGAAACCCGAACTTGCGGATGCCGCTGAGCACCCCCTCCGTGGATGGCGGGATGTAGGCCCCCGCGTCGAGCAGCTCCCGGCGCTCTGCTGGCGTGAGCTTCTTGGCCAGGTCGCGGATCTGTTGGAGCGCCGACTTGCTAGTCGGGAGAGAGGTCTGCTTCGGGATCTCGGTCATTGAGTCACTTTCATGAGTAGGTTCGGGCTGTTCATGAGTTTCACGGTGGCGGCCGTGATGTCCTTGACCCATCTCGGGTCGGCCCGGTTGAAGAACTCCTCGATGTCCGCCATGGTCATCTTGCGGCCCCTCTCATGGTCCCACCACGGATTGTCCTCGCAGTGGACGCAACCCGGACATTGGTTCAGCGGAGTCATGCGGCTTGTTCCTTGTTCGGGTTCTTCGGCTGGCTCGGCTCACCCTTCTCGCCCGGGGCTCCCTTCTGCGAGGACTGCATCATCATCTGCTGTTCCAGCATCGCGGCGAGGAACTGCTCGTGGACGGCCATGTGCGCGTCGAAGGCTCCCTGCAGCGCCGGGGCCGCCAACTCGTAGCGGTCTCCTGCGAACTCGCGCAGGTGGACCTGCATGTGCGCCTCGTGGTCGTCGCGCGAGCGCACCTCGGGGAGCGGCTGGGCAATCGTGGAGCCGAAGAACAGGTCGTTCTCGATGCCGGCACGGCGCTCGTGGGCCATGAGCCCGGTGAACAGGTCGTCGGCGTAGTTGTAGTTCATCGCCCGCATGACGATGCGCTTGTCGTTGCGGTCGAGTGCCGGGCTGAGGATCCCGGAGCCGACCATCTCCAGGGTCACCTCGGCGTCCGCCGCGGCGCTCTTGGGAGCTAGGGACCCTGGCTTGATGAACACGCGGTCGTTGTTGCGCAGGTCGCTGCCGCGGAAGTAGAGCACGTCCATCGCGCGCTCGCGGCCATGCAGCGAGATCAGGCGGTAGTCCTTGTAGTACTTGCCCATCAACCGCAAGACCATGGTGGCCGTGCGGGTGAGCGACGTCTCGAGTGAGCGGACGGCTGGCGCCAGCACCGTGTCGTCCTTCTCCATGAGCATGCGGATCGCGGCACCCGAGCGGACTGACGGCGGCACCTTGGCCTGCGTCACGTCCTGCTGCGCCGCGATGGTGTTCATGTCGTCCAGGAGGCCCGCGCGGAGCAACTCGTGGAGTTGCACGTCCACCTGGGCCTGGAGCGGCACGGGCGGCTTGCTGCCCAACTTGCCGCGCAGGATCTGGCCCGGCTCGCTGGTGATCGGGCCGATGCCGTTGCCAGCCTCCATCCACCACTTGGGCTGGCCCATGGTGTCGCGGATGTTGTGGAAGATGGAGGCGGTGCGGTTCAGTTCCGCCTGTGGGGTGATCAAATCTTCCAGCATGCCCTTGCTGTAGAAGCGGTCGGGCATGGTGGTGTAGTCGGCCTTGGCGAACGGGTAGCGGATGCGCAGGTCCTTGAGCGGATGCGGCTTGTTCTCCAGGACCACGTTGCGCGAGGCGACGATCAGCCGGCCCTCTGGGCGCATGCGCGTGGGAGGGATCCACATCTCGCGCACTGTCGCCATCTCGTCGCTCAGGTTGTCCTCGACGGAGGAGAAGTAGCCGTACTGGGCCACCACCGTCTTCAGGCGACGCTGCATCCACTGCGAGAGGCCCAGGTCCCGGTCCGCCGTCACCATCCGCACCTTGGCCGGGTCGTATCGATTGTAGAGCTGGTCCATCGTGTACTGGCGGCAGTGGATGAGCCACGGCGCCGAGTCCAGGTCCGAACCCATGGAGAGGATGGGGCAGTAGATCTCGAAGGGGGAGACCGGCGTGACCCGGATGTCGCCGCTCGGCTGCTCAACGTAGAAGCGGTGCTTGTCGAGGAGTTCCTTGAGCGCTGGCGTCAGCGCCTCATCTGGAATCGGCATCCATGTGGACTTTGGCGTGCGCTTTCCGTCCGGGCCTTCTGCGGACATCGGATCCACATAGATGCGCTTGCTGCCATCGGCCCACTCATCGTACTCGACCTTGCTGAAGCCTGGGCCGGAGAGCACTTGCCATCCTGCCATCTCCCAGCGCGACGCGTCGATGCCGATGATCTCCTGGGTCGAGAACAAGGCGGAGCGGGCCACGTTGGCCGCCTGCATGTCCTCGAAGTCCGGGCTCTTGGGCAGCACCTCCCAGTTGATGCTGCTGCTGTTGAGCTGGCTCACGCGTCGCGCGTACATCGGCAGCATGCGGTTGGCCACGTAGCGGCGCTTCCACTGTGGGAGCGGGTTGGTCTGGATGGTGACGCGACCACCGGCCACGCTCACCTTGGGCATGCCATGGAGGCCCAAGAGGTAGAGGTAGTTGGTGAACCACTGGCGCTCGAACAGGTGCTTTGGCAGGGCGAGGTCACGGGCCTCTACCGAGTACGCCTTGTCGATGATGGCCTTGGCCTCGGCATCGCTCATGTCGCGCTTGACGTGGACGGACGGGCCGTGGGTGGGCGGCCTGGGGATCCCCGTCAACGTGAGCGAGTTGGCCATGGGTTACCTGCTTCCCTGAAGTCTGCGCAGGATCTCCCCCTGTGGCAAGCCCTGCTTCTGCATCTGCTCGATCCACGCCTCCGTCTCGTCGGTCATCGGCGGCAGCATCGGCGCGTCGTCGGCGCTCATGCCGTTGTTCGGCGGCGAGCCAGGATCGGCCATCGGCAACTCCACCGGCTCTGCTTCCACTGGCCGCTGCGTGGCCACAAGGTCCATGCGGTCCTTGCGGTGGATGCGCTCCATGAGCTCGCTCATGCGGTCCCAGGCCGCGCGCTGCTCGAACCACCGTGAGACGCGCTCCCAGACGAGGAGGAGGGAGAGGATGCCGGCGAGGATCAGGTAGGCGTAGTCACTCGGCATGGGTCAACGACTCCTGGTGCGACGCAAGAAGCGCCACTCCGAACGCCTTCAGGAACAGGGTCTCGTCCTTGGCCACCATGCGCCCGTCTTCGTTGATGGTCGCGGTGCGCATCGCCTCCAGGATCACCAGCGGGATCTTTGGAACCTCCTCCAGGGCCTCCTGCAAACACCGCCACATGACCGGCACGTTGTGGACGGTCAGCATCTCGGACGAAACCACCTTGGCGTTCATCTCTCGCGCCACCGCTACGATCCGTTGCTTGCCAGTGTAGATGCCGACGATCTGCTTGCGCACCGGATCGTATAGCACTCCCGGCCATGGCCGGTTGAACGCCCCTTCCTTGGTCTTGCAACAGCCCATCACCAGGTCACTCGGCATAGTCCATCTCCTCGCCGTCCTTCACGCGGTTGGTCTCGAACTCCTCGTTCTCATGGTCCCAGCGCTGCCACACCTGCCGGTCCAGCTCCGGCAGCTCCTTGTAGCGGTCGTCCTTCTTCTCGGGCGCCGACATCTCGAGGCTCTCCTTGCGGACCTGGATCGCGATGCCGTAGGCCATCACGCAGTCGTCCTTGTTGCGCCCGATGCCGCGCTCCTTGCCCATGTCGTCCACCTCCATGGTCTTCATCTCGGAGAGGAGCTCGATGGACGGGATCATGCCAGGGACCATGATGGCGTCGCTGCCAACCATCTCGTGCAGGCCGCGGATGAGGAGGGGGCGGGTGACGTGGTTGGTCTTCCACCCGAACTCCACGTTCTCGCCGGGGCTCGGATCGGCGAACTGCGGGCGGCGCACCACCCAGCAGTTGGGATAGCCCCAGTTGGTCAGGTTGTCCTGGACTGCCCGTCCCGGTCCGGTCACTTCCACCGCTACCAGGGCATCGCTGTACCAGCGGGCCAGGTTGTAGACGACGATGCTGTACTTGTGCGTGTCGAGCGTGCCGTGCCAGAGGGCGACCACGGCGGCGTTGTAGCGGTCGACCACCACGGCGGCGGAGAAGTCCCTGGCCGAGGTAGCGGTCTCGGTGTGGCGGGAGGTGACAGCCTTGTCGCGCACCTTGCCCTCGGCAGTGTCCACCCCGACCACGTACTCGCGTCCCGGCTGGACGTCCTGCCAGATGCGGAGGGGCCCGTAGGCGGACGGGATCTGCTCAAGGTGGTCAGGCACGCTTGCTACCGAACGTCTCCCACCAGCGCTTGGACCTTCCCGCCACGCACTGGCAGTCCGCATCATCCATCAGTGCATCGTCGGCCTCGTGGCACCAGTGCGCCCATGGCCAAAGCACACGGACCCACCCAGGGATGCGCCCGCGGTTGTCAACCCAGCGGTAGAGAACGGTTGGCATCCTCACCTCTCCCGCTCCTCGAGCGCCTCGCACTCGGTCACCTCGGCGGTCTGCGCCATGAACAGCCGGCACATGGTCACCGGGTTCATGACGATGCCGCGTTTCTGGACCACCGCGTGCTTGCACTGGAGGCACACGTGCGTTGGGTGTTTCCTGGTCGCTCCCGGCGCTGGTGCCTCCCTCATGCCCTGCGCCGCCTCCACGATGCCGCGCCCGGTGGGCGTCATCTCGATCCTACCCATGGAGCACCTCCGTGATCGGCGCCATCCCGCTCTCGTCCCGCAGGTACGCTCGGTAGGCCACTTCGTCTTCGGTCGTAGGTTGGGTCACGTGTCCGTGCATCTGGGTCCGCCAGTCGTCAAAGTGGAGAAGAGGAGGCCTGGTCATCTTCAGGCCCAGCATCTTCAAAGCCAGCATGGTCCGGAGGCCGCTCCATGTAGATCTGCAGGCCCTTGGCAGTGCAAGCATCCTCGAGAATAGCCACTTGGTCGCAGAGAAGGCCGAGTGCCACCAGGATCTCCTTCCGCTGCTCAAGCTGAAGGTCATCGTGTCGCTGCTTGCGGGCGAGGTATCGGACTCGGGCTCCTCCCAGGCAGGCAAGGGACTCCAGTTCGTAGTAGTCCGTGGTCGGGAGGCCCGTCTCCATGTCCACCGACCGGCCCTGCTTGTCGCGCGCTTGGAGCTTGACCAGGACGACCGCATGGAACTGGTTCCCCTCTTCAACCCACGGGGAGTGGACGGCGTGGTCTTCAACCTGCTTCAACAGCTCCTTTCTACTCATCGGGGTCGGTCACTGTCACGGGCTTGTCGCGTCGGACAATCTGCCCGCGCCAAATCGGCTCCCTGGTCAGCTTCATGAGGTCCATGACGCGACGCAGGTCGAACACCGGTCGTCCTGAGTGGAGGAAGGCTTCCTCTGGGAAGGCCGGGTACTCCACCTGGAACACCTGTGGGTTGCCGAAGCACTCGGTTTTCATAGTGCTGCGTCGCCACGCGATCTGGTTGTAGCTCAGCTTGAAGTTTCCGCACAGCCACTTCTCCTCGTCGCTCAAGGTCTCCTCGACGCGCAGGCAGCCGTCGTCGTCGAGCTCGATCGCGTAGTCCTCGTTCTGCCACCATGGGATGAACAGGAAGGTCCAGCCGCTCTCGCCCTTCTGCGCGGCCGTGCAGAGGTCGTAGAACGGTCCGCCGATCCCACCCATGCCGTTGGCCGTGCTCTCGATGAAGATGCTCGTCCCGCCGTAGCGTCCGACGGTCTGCAGTGCGCCCGACATGAGGTCCACCGCGTCCGGGTAGCGCGAGAACTCCGAGAGGTGTGCCCAGTGCGCGGAGGTGGCGCGGCCCGTGTCGTCGGAGCCGGCGGTGACGGTGGTGTACTTGGAGTCGTGTCCGGTTCGGATCTCGTCGCGCGCCGACGTCTCCATCGGTGGCGTGAACGGCAGGTTCTTCACGAACCTGTTCGTCATGTCGAAGATCTCCTGCGTGGAGGCCTCCTTGTGCGCGATGACCGCGGCGCGGAAGGACTGGCGCGTGAGCACGCTGTCGCACCCGTCGGCCTGCAGGAAGGTCGACCCACCAAACTGCCGCGCCTTCAAGAGCACCAGGCGCACTGGCTTGCCCTTGGCACGCAGCGCCTTGATGGCCTCGTTCATCTTCCGCTGCGGGTAGTTGAAGCGGAACTGGGTGATGGGGTTATCGGGGTTCTTGGTCTTGATCCAGAAGAACTTCGCGATGCGTTCGTCGCGGTCCGGGAACGCGTGGAGGAACGCGTCCCACTCCTCTTGCGCCTTCTGGACCGGATCCTTCACCGACGCGTAGCCATCCTGGATCTCCACGATGGTGGCGGCATCGTCCTCGGAGAGGGACGAGAGGATCCGGTCGAAGTCAGGCACTCACACGCCTCCCTGGATTCGGTTGCGCATGTCCTTCTCCATGTCGTGGTCGATGGCCATGCCGGGCACCTGCATCGCGTGGTCGACGTCCTCGGGTTTCACGTCCCACGAGGCCAGGATCGTGTCCGCGTGGACCGAGAGCAGCGGCTCCGCCTTGGCGACCGGGCGACCGCGCTCGTCGATCGGGCGCATGAACTCCATGGCCGCAGGCCGGTTGAAGTAGACCATCTTTCCGGTGAGGTCCTCGCACGCTTCGAGACCCGCGTGGGTAGGGCGTGCATCCGGCGACGCCACCACCATACCGTACCAGGACTTGCCCTTGGCCTTGTCGGGGATCACGAGCCCGCTCTCCATCTCCGAGGTGAAGGCCGCGGGGCGGACGATGTACCAGCCGTTGCCGGCCTGCGGGATGATCTCACACAAGGGCCACCTGCCCGAGCACCGGCTCCTCTTCCACTGGCGGAGCGTCCACCGTGGTCGGCATCGACGGATCGCTGATGGCACGGACGATGTGGGTGAACTCATCTGCCGTCATGGTGACCAGGATCGGGGTCTTGTTGCCCTTGCCAGCGCGCAGCTTGGTGAACACGACCCCGAACTTCCCTTTCTTGTCTCCGTCGCGCTGCGCCTCGCTGGCGAGCTTGGTCAGGGCAGAGAGAGAGAGGGTCTTCACCAGTTTGCACTGCCCCAGGAAGTAGTCGGACTCGACGTCGAGTCGTTCTCCGGAGTTGGCCCAGAAGCGTTTGCCTCCTGGCCCGATGAGTGCTGCTGCGTCTCGTTCGAACTGTTTCCAGGCGCGGTCGGACATGGCGGAGATTCTCCCACTACTTGCGCCGGAACGGCCTTGGCTGCCAATCTCGCGTGGCGCTTCGCGATGATGGCCTTGAGTCTGTCTTCGGCGGACTGCTCGTTTGGCAGTCGCTCGGTGGGTCGCTTGAGGACCCGTGCGTTGATCTTGTCGCGGCGCTCGAGGAGCCATTGCGCCGTGTGGAGGCGCACCGCGAACGGCTTGTCCTCGCGCATGGCCTCCTCCACGATGCCCATGGCGGTCACGGCTTGGATGTCCACGAGGCCCATGAGACGCTGCTCGAGCTTCTCGCGGACGTCCGGCATGGCGAGGACGCGTGCCACCGTCTTGGCCTGAAGGCCGAGCTGCTCGGCGATGGCCTTGTTGGACGGGTCTTCGAGGGAGAGGAGGCAGTGGATGATGGTGGCCTTGCGCTTCTGCCACTTGGCCTTTGGCGATGCCGCCTGGAACTCGGAGATGGACCACTTGGTGTGGCCGTAGATGCCCATCAGGTCTGGCCCTCCCGCTCCCGTTCGATCTGGTCCACGCCCTGCTGGATCTTCTCCTCGGCCGCGGCGGCGTTGGGCACCGGGGGCCGCATCCCCTCGGGCAGGGCGACGATGTCGGGCCACGCCTGCGGGTTTTTCGGGTTGCTGTCGGCTGGTTTGATGTGGATCACCTCCCAGTGATCGACGTCCATGTCCACGTAGGTGCCGACGGATGGGCGCTTGAGTCGGGTGCGCACGCAAGCGCGCAGCTTGCCCGTGAGGAACACCCAGTTGCGGCGGCGCAGGATCTTGCTGGCGGCGGTGGCGAGATCGCCGATGAACTTCGCGTTCACGTACATGCGGTAGGCTGCCTTGCTGCTGTACGGGCTGCAGGCCAATGGGGCAACAAGCGCCACCGGGTGTCCCTCCAGGAGCAGGGGGTCGCACATGACGTAGCCGAGCGCCTGTGCCTGGATGAAGCCCTTCATTCCTTCCTCAGGTGGTAGCCCTGTCCGACCATCTTGAGGATGACCCGCTGGAAGGACCCACGCTCCTTGCCTTCCGGGTCGACATTGGAGAACAGGGCTTGACGTTCACGGGCCGGCTTGACCACGAAACCCTCGCGCACATGGGTGGCCAGGGTGCTTTCGCCTTCGGCCAGGCCCATGAGCGTCGGACTCCAGGGACCTTCGTGGAGAACGGGCACGTGGTCCAGCCCAACTTGAGAGCAGAAGGCCACCACGTCCTGCCAGTCCATGTAAGCACCGCGCTGGAGGTCGAACACGTCGAACACGCGCATGCTGCACGGGGCGCCACGGTCATGCCCGTACTTCAGGTCCTGAACTTGCCCGAACACCTCGCCGAAGAGGACCACGTCACGGCCCTCGATCCGCTTCGGGAGGTCGTAGCGCCGTGCCACCTGCCACCAGATGGTGTCACCGTCCTTCTTGACGCAGGTGCGTGAGCCAACCCACAGGCGACCACCCTTCCACATCCAGCGGCCGTTGGCACCATGAAGCTTCTCGGTGACGACCACCGGTTCTCCGTCGACAAGCAACGCGCCCCATCGGCGCAACCCCTCAATGTCCGTGTAGGTCGGGAAGAAGTGCGGGCAGTGCTCGTTCTCGCCACCGGTCGAGCTGTGGACTGGAGGCTCGTACTTCTCGATGCCGAGGAAGGCGGTTGCATCGTCACCTTCGGACAGCAGGGAAGAGGCCTCGGTGAGCAGCCCCATGCTGAAGACGCCACGCAGCTTCTTCGCCTTGACCCGCCGACTGCCGTTGAGGAACCCCCACTCGGGAAGGTCTGGCACGATGGCGTCGACCGGGATGTAGACCGCGAGGTCGCCAGGTTTGAACTGCCCCTTGCGGATCACCACCGGGTAGCCCCACACCTTGACGATCTCCAAGGCATCGGCGTTTTGGTGCGGCTCGACGGGGCCAACGCGGACCACGGGACAGCGGAACTCGGTCACAGGGACGCCACCAGTTCGGCAAGAGAGGGAGAGGGAGAGGCGATGGACTGGAACAGTTGCCCGACCTGCGTCGGATCGCTTGGCTCCTTTGTAGCCAATGACCCCAGGTCGAGCTCTTCGCCAACGAGCGGCGGGATCGGCAACCTCGGCACCTGCGGGTGCTCCTGGCAGAAGCGGGCCCAGAGCTCGATGCGCAGGTCGTGCTGCCGCTTCCACTCCGCGAAGGGCAGGTTGGGCGCCTCACGCTGATGCACCTCCAGGAGGTGGTTGTGCCATGCCGCATCGCGGCGCTGACGTTCCTCGGCGGTGAGCACGTCGACCTCCTCGCGGGTGGCGACCGCAGCGGTGCGCTTGCGCGGGATCGGTGCCTCGCGCCACTTGCCCAGGATGACGAACGTGCGGATGGTCTGGCGCTGCAGGCCGCGGGCCTCGAGTCCGTCGTTGTAGAGCGCGGCGTTCTTGAGTTGCTCGTGGATGTCGTCTGGGAGGTCTTCGTCGTCGCGCAGCTCCCGCTGCGCCCACGCTCGGACCTGATTCTCCATGACCTTGACGACGTCGCCCATGACGAACTGGACGGAGCACGCCCACTTGACGGCGACGACAGCGCTCTGGAGCCAGAGCGGGATGGATGTGGGTTGCGTGGTCACAGGTTCCTCATCCTACTGGCCAGACCGGCAAGCGACAGTTTGCCGAGCCGTCGTTTGCCGCTGAGCCAGTTGCCGATGGTGGTGGGTGGGATGCCGAGACGACGTCCGATCTCACGTAGCCCGTGTTGCTTGACGAGCCTGCGCAGCTTCGACAGTTGGGACCGGTGTGTAGCCATTGACTCTGGTACTGTGCCGTGGGACGATGCTGTTGTCAATGGCTACACCCGAATACGACGAACGGGCACGTCGGCTGGAGGTCCTGCGGACCGAGATGCTCCCGCTGCACCTCCCGGACGAAGCCCTCGAAGCACTGGACAATGGCATCACGCAGGCGACCCGTGACGTCCTGGACGACATGACACAGTCCGAGATCGCTGCTGGCATGGACACCCACTGCGCGTTCGCGTTCCGTGCTCGGCACGCGGGCAACGTCTGGGCCAGCCTTGCCGCGATGGCCACCGTCGTCGCCCGCTGCCTCGGCCAGCACTCCCTGGCCCGGACGCAGGAGAAGCAGGCGAAGCAGGACGGGGCGCAGCAGAACTAGACCACCTTGGGCGGCCGGCCCCGCTTGCCCTTCACCCACGCCTTGCACCCAACCACCTTGCGCGCCAACTCGCGCTGGCGCTTCTGGCACTTGTCACACCGCCACGCACACGCCCCGAGCGGCTTGCCACAGTTCACGCACTTGCCGTCCAGATGCCGCTTCTGCCACGTCATGCCCTGCTCTTTACAACCGATATTGCCAGGAGGCAATGGCAGAGGTAAAAGGACCTGCATGAAAGGACTCCTCACCTGGCTCCGACGCCTGTTCCGCCCTGACCCGCCACTGTCCCAGGAGGAGGTGGACAAACTGGTCGAGACCCACGTCCTCGAGCACATGGCCTATCTCACCAAGGCCCGCGAGAAGGCCGCCAGCCTCGCCGCCAGCCTCGCCAAGCCACCCCAGACCGACGACAGCCTCGAACGCATCAAGCTCCAGCACGCCAAAGAAGTCCCCGACACCACCGACGCCTCAGGCTCCTACATCCACCTCCCCAACCACTCCATGAGCCCAGAACTCAAGCAGTGGGTCTACGGCTCCAAAGACGGCCCCACACCCGAACAACAAACCGCCTGGGACCTCGAACACCAGCACGCCTACCAGCGCATGCAGAATGGGGAGAGCATGCAGAGGTTCAGAGCAGACAGCAACCACCATGATACGACCCCATCGTAGCTGCCTCCTCAGTTGCCCATCTCCCCAAATCCAACATCCACCTCCCCGCGCCGAGAGAGGACCCATCACCACCCTGCCATCCTGGCGCTGTCACGAGCACGCCCCCACCCCCTCCCAGGGGGACCACGCCCTGGGGTACTGGTACGTACCGCGTCACAACCCGGGGGCTGGTCGCCCCCGTGACCCCTACTCCGCCGCGCACCCTCGGTGCGCTACACCAGCAGCACGCCGTGGTACGTACTGTACCGCTCGCGCTGCTCTCTGCGGGGTCTCGCTTCGCTCGCCCCCCTCTCTCGCTACGCTCGTGAGCCTCCCCCAACAGCACGGGCTCAGTACGTACCGTACCCGTGGTACCGTACTCATGAGCGCTCGCTACGCTCGCCAGTACTCTCCCTCCGTCGGACTGCGGTCGGTCCAGGACTCGCGAGGCGCTTCGCTGTCGCTCGTCCGTACCCCGCTGTCTCGCTCTCCTCCTCTCTGGATGCCCAGCGAGGAGGGCTCGATAGCGTACGGCAGGGGATGTGTGAGGCTGCCGAGGCGGCTCCCGGGGTGCGTCGGCGGGTGCCGCTGAGCATAGCATAGGGTGTCAAGGGAAATCCGGTGTGTCCTGGTTTCGGGACACTTGGGTGTCCTGCTAGGAGGACAGTTGTGGGTTTGGGAGTGTCCTGCTAGGAGGACAGTTGCGAGGTGGGACAAGGGGTTATGATTTTCGGTTGCGTGTGGATCTGGAAGTGCTATGGTCATTCCGCCGGCCGCGCGGGAATGGACCCGGGCCCCGGCACAGAGGTGTGACATGAACCACAAAGTAAGAAGGCTGTGTGAAGAGGCTGCGGTCCTGTTCGGCTGCGAGCCGGAGGACTTCATGGGATCATCAGTCGGAACCCTTCTCGGCGACTGCTCCAAGCAAGCTGGCGTCGTAGTATACTGGGGATGCTGGACGAGAGAGGAACTAGACCAGATCATACCCTTTGATGACGGATACGACCATGGCGGTGGCGTGCGGCGCAACGCCTGCGCACACGTAGTACGCCAGGGTGACGTGGTCCCGGACTGCGAGGCGATGGCCGAGCAGGGGGAGGTGCGGCCATGACAGCAGAAGATCCGACGCCCGTGTGGGCGACGTGGGGCCCGGTCCGCGGGTACTGCGGTCACATGCACCGGTCCGTGGACACGGCAGAGCGCTGCCGGGCGCGGGACCGCGCTGGCTGCCGCCGGCAGGGCGGCTACTCCGACCGCGACTTGGTTCTGGAGGATCCGGACTGTCCGGGGCGGGCCGTGTGGGCGGCCGATGGCTCCGTCGCATGGCCGAGCCACGGACGGTCGTGCGGGTCCCTGGAGTGGCCATGCCGCCGGCGCCAGGAGTGTGAGGCGATGGCCGAGCGAGAGAAACGATGAGTCTGATATATATCAGCGCGGGTGCTCGCACCCGATGTTCGCCTTGGGCGGAGCTGCGCCCGTGGCTACTGGACGGCGCGTATCCCGTCGCATGCTGGGCCCGCGATCCGATCTACGGACGTGTCCGCGTCCGGTCGGTGGTGCTCTTGCATGCCCAACGTGGCAGGGACAACTGTTACCAGGATTCCGCGTACGCAACCCCTGCGCATGCCCGACACCGTGGCCGCTACCTGGTACCGTCCCTCTGGACTGTCGGGCCAGCCGGGTGGTTGCCATGATCCGCTGTGACGTGTGCGCATCGCCGGCAACGCGCGGCAAGTGGGTCCTGACGTCCCCCACCTTCTCCGCCATCTTCACGCCCGGGGAAGGCTGGGCTGGCTACACCCGCGACCAGCGGGCGGACACGTGGGCGCGTCTCACGCCGCGCGAAGTGCTGCGCCGACTGGGGCTGACTCGCACCCCTGCCTGTCCTCTGGGCAGGGTCCATCCCCGACGGCCGGGGGTGCATCGCCGTAGAGCCTGACTCCGGAGCGTCCCAGGGGGGGCGCTCTGTGGGCTGCAATGCTCCCACCTTCGCGTGGTGCAGCCTGACACCGGGATGGGCCCGGTGCAACGGGAGCAGGAGTGACGATGAACCGCAACGAATACAACGGGTGGACGAATTACGAAACGTGGGCTTGTGCGCTCTGGCTGGACAACGACGAAGGGAGCGCCCTCCACGCAGAGGCCGGCAGGGTCACTACCCTGCAGATCGCGTCCTGGGAGAGCGATGGGCTGGACGTCCATCGCGACGATAGCTGGAAGCTCTTCCTGAGCCTCCCGCGCCGCTGCAGCGCCTGCAGCCCTGATGTGCGCCCGTGAAGCCACCACTTCCATGGCGGACCGAAGCGCAGGAGCACGCCGGGCGTGGGCTGCTGTCCGGCAGCGACACGCTGATCGTGGACCGTGACGGCCTGCCGGTCGCGGACTGCTCGCCCGAGCGTGGGCACCAAAGCACAGAGCGCGAACAGCACGCGGTGCTGACCATCCTCGCCGCGGTCAACGACCGAGACGATCTGATCGCCCAACGCGCCGCTCTGCTCGCCGAACGTGACCGGCTGCAGCGGCTCCTGAAGCACGAATCCAACAGGAAGCAGCGGCTCCTGGACTTCGTGACGTCGTGGATCGAACGGTGTGGAGACGGACGTCGCACGACCAACGAATTCCTGGACGAAGCATCCAAGCTGGTGCACCCATGAGTGCTCCTCTCCTTCAGGCCAAGATCCCGAACGGGACCTTCACGCTGACGAGCACGAGGAAGCAGCGCCGGACCTTGACGCTAGCGTCTGGGCGGATCTTCTGGGCGCCGCGATTGTCGGAAGTAGACTGGTTCAGCATCGCCAAGCATCTGCTCGACGCCGTGAACAAGACCGAGGAAGACAATGAGCCCGCGGCGAACGAACCGAAACCAGAGGTGGCATCGTGACCGACATGCGCAAGGGCTACACGCTGCACACCGCAGACGGCGGTATCGTCACGGTCCACGAGCGGCCCGGCGTGACATGCGTCTACCTCGCCGTGCAGGCGTCGGACGGCCACGCCCAACAGGCAGTGCTGCTCACGCGCGAGGAGTGGTACGCCCTGACCGACTTGCGGTATGCCCTGGCCACCCCGAAGGACGAGGCAGCGCCATGAAGACCGAGATCCATTGCCAGACCTGCGGATGGGCGATCCCTCCGCAGGAAGGCCGCGTCCTGTGCGCCGACTACGCCTGGCGCTGCCTCGACTGCGCGGTGCAGGCGGCCCCGTTGGTCCACCCGAAGCACGAGAAGGACGCGGGCGTAGCCGTGCGCGTGGCGCTGGCGCTGCTGTTTGTGGGTATCATCTTGGTCCTGGCGTTCGCGTTTGGAGGAGGTAGCCAATGACCACATCTTGGCCACGGTTCTCCCTCTGGGTCAGGTCGCGCGCGGCCTGGGACCTGGTCGATGACCCACCCTTCCCCGTGTGGAAGGCGTGGATGGTGCAGGGTGGGTCGGGCATTACCATCGAGATCGACGACGGGGAAAAGTGGATGTGGGAAGACGTGGACCAATGAAGGACCCAACCACCATCCCAGACGCCGCCCTGGTCCTGCGGACCGAGGACAGCCTGGTTGAGCACCTGCGCACCATCCCCGCGGAAGTCGTCCTGCCCGAGGGCACGCCCGACCCGGACGTTAGATGGCCGGTGAACGCGCCCGAGACGGCCGCCGCCGTGGTGGCCGCGCTCCAGCTCCGCCGGGACCGGATCCGCCGCATCCAGGAGATGGCGGCAGTCCTGGTCCGGCACGAGGAACAGGAGATCGTGCGCCTTCAGTACGCCGTGGGCGGCTGCGTCCACGACTACGGCACCATGCGAGTGGAGTCGTGGGGCACCCTGGAGAGAGGGGCCAAGGCCCAGCTCTCCGGTGGCAAGCGCAAGAGCGTGGACCTTCCTTTCGGGCGGCTGGCGTTCCGGGCAGTGCCGGCCGCCGTCCGTGTCCCCGACGAGAAGGTTGAGGCCTTCGTAGACTGGTGCAACCGCACCGGGAACACGCACCTCTACCGGGTCAGCCACGAGGCCCGGATGAAGGAGCTGAGGGCGTGGATGGAGGACGAGCAGCGCGAGCGGCCCACGGACGAGGCGGGCGTTACGCTCGTGGAGTACTACCCGGCCGCCCGTTACGACACGTTTTCGATCGGAGAGGACAAGTGACCATGGCCATGGAAACCAGCCCGAGCATCGGCGCAATCGCCAAGGCTCTCAGCAGCGTGCAGGGCGAGATCAAGGGCGCCCTCAAGGACAGCGACAACCCCTTCTTCAAGAGCCGGTACGCGGACCTGGCCAGCGTGTGGGACGCGTGCCGCGAGCCGCTGCACAAGCATGGCCTGGCCGTCTTCCAGACGATCAGCGGCGACACCACCGGCGTCATCGTGACCACGATGCTGGCGCACATCTCGGGTGAGTGGGTCCGGGACGCATGCCGCACCGAGCCGAAGGACATGTCGCCCCAGTCGGTCGGCAGCGCAACGACCTACCTGCGTCGCTACGGCCTCGCTGCCATCGTGGGTGTCGTCCAGGTGGACGACGATGCTGAGTCATCGCAGCCGCGCGGGACCGCTCCGATCCGGCGTGCCCCACTACCCGGCAAGAGCTCCCCACGGCTCGACTCTGAGATGCCGTCTGGCGCTGAGGATTCCAAGTCCCCCCCCGAGAACTGGTGGCTAGAGCCGATCGACAATGCGGGCAACAAGGCCCTCACGTGGCAGAAATGCGCCGAGGAGAACCAGGACTGGCTCTTGAGGATCGTGGAGGTGGCGGTCAAGGAGAAGGGCAAGCCCACCGAGGAGGACGACCACGGCTGGACCATGCGCGAGATGAGCGCCTTCCACGCCCTCCGCAGGTTCAACCCAGGCGCCCTGTCTGCCGCCAAACAGAAGGCCCCGGCGCGGCCCGCTGCTGCGTCCAAGGCGCCGGCTGCGGAGATCACATCTAACTGGGAGCCGGACGCGCCACAGGCCAGCCAAGAGGCCCTGCCGGCCGAGGCGTACCCATGGGCGGAAGGGTGGCACATGGCTTGGTGCATGGTCGGCCCGGAGCCGGAGTTGACTTGGCAGCAGCTCGTGAGCGCGCAGGCCGACTTCGTGCGCGACCTGCTCCGCAAGACGAGGCTGTCGCATGGCGCTGACCATACCAAGTGGCCCCTGCCGGCACAGAAGGCCCTCAGGGCCGTACAGCAGTGGAACCCAGTGCTTCTGAAGAAGTAGCTACGGCCAGCTCCGTCGCGAGCACGAAGCCCTCGCGCTGGCCCTGATACAGGTCTGGCGGCCGGACGAAGTTACTGCTCTACCTCGTCGCAGGCACAAAGCCCCTGCGCTGGCCCTGATACCGCGAGGCACCGGCGGGAGGGGACCAGGAATGAAGCCGTCGCAGGCATGAAGCC
>ERZ1292625.1648-Hain-H41-01um-R1-1648-length-25018-cov-34_pt1 | contig 18542 bp, 19 predicted proteins | sample MGYA00564400_ERZ1292625 | MGnify/ENA primary metagenome ERZ1292625 (study PRJEB36523, sample SAMEA6512639) | groundwater metagenome | collected 2019-01-08 | study: AquaDiva: Metagenomics assemblies of 32 groundwater samples
TTTTAGTCATGATGTGATATTATGGCATGTTCTTTTTAAGTTTTGCTATCTTTTTGACTCTGTCCATAAAGCCTTTTTTGTCCATAAAGTGTCCATAAATTATATCTTGTTTTTCTCCCTGAAAATTTTTATTAATTCCTTGATTTTATAAGACTTAATAACCTCGCCCAAATTTAAGAGGGTGGCTATCCCCACTCTGCCTTCTTTCATTTCTATTTCTTCTTCATCTTTTAGGAATCCTGACATTATCCCTACTAAAACCAAACGACTTCCAAGACTGATTGAACCGTCTATATTAGTCCAGCCATGAGGGTCGTAAATGAAGACAGGGCTTCCACTTGAACCATGGAATATCATAGAGTCTACCAAAAAAATAGGTTCTTTATTATAATCAAGACCAATAGGAGTAGCCGTTATGCCTTTCCTATTTATAGGAGTTAAATTAAATTTATCATATACTTTTTCAGGGTATCCTGTAAATATTATTTCTTCAATTGTATTAAATTTGGATAAATCTTCTTCAGTTGCGATAATAGGGGTATTTGGAATGGGAATAAAGAAGGGTAAGTCTCCAGTTTTTGTCTTTAACTCATGAAAAAGAGGAGCTGTAAGTAAAATTGCTAAATCTATATCTTTAGACGGATGTTCAAAGAACCAAGATTCTGGATTTTTTATTTTATATTCTACTGTTTCTCCAAAGAGGGGTTTATTTTCTTTTGATTTAATAAAAAAGAGGGATACCTCTTCCGCCCCTTCAATAACATGTTTATTAGTCACTAAAAAAGGAATTGAATGAGTAATTTCGTTCTCTTTTTTTTCTTCAGATACCATAAATCCGGTTCCATGCACAGTTTCTTTTTTATTTCTTGCTTCTATTCTTACAACGGAAAAAAATATTTTCCCGGAATAAGTATTCAAATTAATCTCATTTGTCATTTTTTATGTCCCAAAGACCAAATAACTATTATTAATAAAACCAATAAAACTAAAGGAGAAAGGGAATTTAAAAACTCTGTTAGACCTTTTCCAAAAGACTCAAAGAAGTTTATAATTTTATCAAAGCCGGTAATAATTGCAATTCCAATACCAATAGCAGACATTGTTTTTTCCTCCATTCTCCTCTCTTTTTCCTTTTCTCTTATAAATCGCTTTTGCTTTAAAATCTTCTTGTTTTTCATAGCTTCAACTACCTCCTTTCAGAATTTGTTAAATTTTAATAGAACCTTACTTTTTCTGTTTCTTTTTTACTCTTAAAAAGGATATAATAAATACTAATGCTAAGACCGAAATGATTGATAAAACCAAAAGTAAATTAATTGATGCTGTTGAATTTCTTCCTTCTCCCGACAAGGTAATTGTATTAACTGTTTTCTCTGCAGATTCTGAAATTTCATCTTTTACTTGAGTATAAACCTCTGTTCCTTTCCCTGAACTACTTGATGAAGAATGGCGACCTGAACTTGTAGAAGAACTGTTAACTGTTTCAGATGGGGTATTAGTTTGATTAGTTGTGTTCTGTTGATTTTCTTCTGGTTTCAGGGTAATATTGACATAGACCTTATCAAGGGTCTTAGAGACGTTATTTTCATCAACACACTCAAAGCCAAGATAGCTATAATTTCCAATATCTATCGTCGTAGTATGCTCTAAAACAAATATGCTTGTAATTGGGTGGTAGCTTGTTCCAAACCATAAATCTAATCCAACACCCATATCACCATTACTGTTTTCTGAACCTGAATTATAAGGAGCCCAAAAATTATAACTGCACTTTGCTGAGACATCTGTTGTTAGTCCGACTGGAACATTCTGCGAATAGGATGCCCCTCCGACTGGTGAAATTATGCTTATGTTCAAAGCACTAACAGATACTACTGAGAAAAGGATAAGGAACATGCCTAAAAACGTTATCTTATTTGTCATTTCTGATACTTATTTGATACTCGCATTTTATTTAAAAACATTCCGATTGATACTCTTATGAGGATAAAAATCCAAAAATTAAGGGCAGGAACAGAATATCAATCATATCGAATAGCACTTCCAAAAGCGATAATTGAATCTAAAAATTTGGAAGATGCCGAGTTTGAACTTGAAGATAAAGGAGACAAATTAATCCTGAAAATTGTTAGAAAGAAGATTAAAAGTAATTAGGTTTTTATACACATTTTCCAAAAAATTTTATTCTTTAAGACAACTCTTTTAACTACCCCTTTTTTTTCAAGGTCTTCTAACTTCTTTTTAGTAGTCGTCCAATGAATATTTAATGATTTAGCGAGAGTTCTAGTTGAAACATCTGTTCCAAGAGAATCTAAAAAAATAATTATCTCTCTTTCATATTTATCGAGATATTTATACTCCCCTTCGCTCATCATTCACCTCTAATTTAATTTGAATTTTATCTGACTTTTTGGCTGGAATTTTAACAATAAATTTAATTTTATTCCCTTCTTTTATATGCAATAGTCTCTCAAGGTCTTTTGGGATTATCACAAAAAGTTGCTTTGAGTTCTGAACGATAACTTCTTTGACAATTTCAATATCTTTTCTACTTTCCTGAGATTCTTCCAATAACCTTTTTACTTCTTTTTTTACATTTTCTTTCATTGTGTTTTCCTCAAATTTTTCAATTATCTTTTCAGCCGTCCCTTTTTTAGAATCATCTTTTCCCATTCTGAGAATAATATGTCTAATTATATAAATGTTACGTCTACCTTATGATTGACTTTACAAAATTGACACTGGCTAAACATTTATAAAGGAGATTGTATAGTAAATATTATGATTGATTATACATAATCGTGTTATGGGAGCGATTATTGGGTGGTTTATGGGACTACCCTTCTCAATCATAGGAAATGATAAAATGAAACAAATACTGAAAGACCCTCTTGAAAGGGAAAGAGCAAGATTTTTATCAGTTTGCTCTGATTTTGTAGACGAGTTTGTTCGTCAGTCTCCACAAGGAGGAGGTAGACCAAAATTCCCTCCTAATGACCTTTTGAAGGCATTGTTAATACAATCCTTACATGGTGTGTCTTTCCATAGGATACAATCTGATTTACATCTTGCCAAAATGCTTGGGTTCATTAATTCTGTCCCAAAGAAAAGCACATTAAGTAAATATATGAATGACCCGTCATTAACTGATAAACTTGAAAGATTAATCCAAACTTGTGCTTTCAGTTTTATGAATTCTGAAGATACTTTAATTGTAGACTCAACATGGTTTGCTACGAAAATGTATACTGGCGGAAGCAAGATAGTCCATGATAAGGCAAATGCCCCCTTGGATAAGGTAAGAAAAGTTCATATCGGTTTCTTACCAAATAGCAAAATAATTGCTTATGCAAAAGCAACAATTGGAACAACACATGATTGTCCCCTTTTCAAAGATATCGTTTCTACGGTAGTGAACAACGGTTTCAATATAGACAAATTACTTGCTGACGCTGGTTACTTGAGCAAAGCTAACTATGCTTTATGTGAATCTCTTGGTATTAAAGGAGTTTTTATTAATTTCAAATCAAACATAACTGGAAAACATCCTAAAAGCAAAGCTTGGCGTAATTCCTTTAATCTTTACAAAAACGAACCTGAAGTCTGGCATGAAAATTATCGTTACAGAGTTTTAATCGAAGCATTGTATTCAGCAATTAAAAAGAAATTTCTTCCTTGGTTACGAACTAAAACCGACACAGCCAGAGATAACGAAAGTTTATTGAAAATGTTGGCTTATAACTTAACTATTCTAGGTAGATATTATTAATTCAATATACCAAATGATTTAAGGAAAGCCAAGATTGCTAAAACTCCAATAACAGCTTCAATAATCTTTCTCCAAAGAGACCAGTCATTTCTTCTGATATCTTCTAATCTTTGTAATTCCTTATAACCCTCTTTTGTTACTAAATAACTTAAGTCATATAATTCTTCTTTTTTCTTTTCATAATCTTTTTCATCAATCAAATAGCCCTTGTCAATAAGTCTTTGTCTTTTTTCTGTTGATATGGGTGGTAAGGGTAATCTAAGGATTTCTTCCCTCGTATATTTGAAATATTGGTTTATTCCGTCTCTTACCTCTTTATCACTCTCTATCATATAACTTATTAATGGTTTTCTTATTTTTAACACTTTTTAATTTACCTCCTACGATTTAATTAATAATAAATTTTATATAGCACGAAATATTGTACAGGATATGGCAAATTATCCGTTAATTATGACTTATCTCCTCTCTTATCTTTTTCCTCTACTAATCGCATTGATTTGGGGGTTGGGATTCAAATTTAAATATAGTCCAAAATTAGCATGGGGAAATGCTTCATTCATGATATTTGCTTTTGTTGCTTTAACTTATCGCAATAGGGCTCTTGTTGATGAAATAGCCGTTCCGTTAATCTTCTTATCTATTTCAATAATCTACTTTTTTGCACTGGTGTCTTTTTATGTTAAGGGATTAAAACAGGGAGTAAAATTTTGGAACTCTTTTTCGTGGAAAGTAATTACTTTTTTTGCACACCCCTTAATAGTGTACCCGACAGTTATAATAGTAAGTTTAATCGTTGATTTTAGATGGATTTTTTTTAGTTAGATTTATGGACGCTTATCTAAAAGTCATAGACAAAAATTTAGTTTACGGACAGTGTCTATCTTTTTATATACAAGAAGACTTATACAAGTATTAGATTAAAATAATAGACCGACTTTTTTCTTTGTGCAAAACACTATGTTGCACAGCGACGATAAATCAATTGTGCAAAGCCATTGAAACCAGAAGGTTTATAAACCGAAACCTTTTTAAATACTTCGTGAACTCTAAATCTTAAAAATGGCCTTTATAAAAAAATGTCCCGAGTGCGGAAGTATTCATCTTACTTATGATTCTCATCTTGGTGAAATAATATGCAATGATTGTGGTTTAGTCGTCGAGGAAAAGATGGTTGATACGGGAATTGACTTACAAAGTAAGTTCGATAAGGGTGAAAAAAAGGGACGTGGTGGAGCACCAACGAGCATTCAAAAATTCGACAAAGGACTAACAACCAACGTTGGAGAGATTTCTGATATATACAAGCTTGAGCCGAAACAAACTAGAAAATTCTTAAGATTAAAAAAGTGGCAAGAGCGTGTCTCAACGAGCATTGAACGTAATTTGCGTCTTGCAATGGCCGAACTTAGAGTTATAGCTTCTTATCTTAATCTTCCAAACGTCATTAGAGACGACGCAGCAAGAATTTACAACTATGTTCTTCAGCGTGGCCTCGTTCGAGGCAGAAGCATGGAATCTGTTATCGCTGCATGTCTTTACGCTGCATGTAGAAGTTACAACATTCCAAGAACTTTGGATGAAATGGCAACAGCTTCCGACGTTGAAAGAAAAGAAATTGGAAGAACATATCGTTTCATCATAAGAAAACTTGGAATAAAAGTAAACCAAAGTTCTCCAAAGGATTACATTTCAAGATTCTCCTCAGTTCTCAAACTTTCTCCAAAAACGCAGAATGATGCTCTTAAGGTTCTAAAGAGAGCGGAAGAAGTTGAATTGACTTCAGGACGAGGCCCAGCAGGAATTGCTGCTGCTGCTTTATACGTCGCTGCGCTGATGAATGATGAAAAGAAAACTCAAAGAGAAGTTGCAGATATTGCAGGAATAACAGAAGTTACAATAAGAAACCGTTACAAAGAACTTATTGAAAAACTTAATCTAGAAGAAAAAATCAAACAGAAAGAAGTTGAATCTAAGAAGAAAGTTTGATAATCAAGATTTTTAGTTCTCTAATATTTTTACTTAGAATATTACAATAATGCATAAAACTATTTATGGGATTGCTGAGGCATTATTTATCTCCCAATTTGTTCCTTAAATTACCAAGTCTTGCTCTGTAAATTTTAAGAGAAGCGTCATCTTTAATCTTAAGAATTTCTAATTTTACTTCAAGTGCCCTTAAAAGACCTTTGTCTATCTCTTTTGTATGGTATCTCGCTCTTTCAATTTCGTTTTCTTTGATATCTTTCTCTATTTTTAGGAAGTGCTCTTCAATTTCCTTCTTTAGGCTTTCTACACCCTTTTTTGTTCTTTTAGTTCTTTTAGCCATTTTTCAGATAAGTCAATAAGGTTTTTTACTTCTTGTGGAAAAGTATCGTTAACCTCTTTTTCTTCTCTCTTTACTCTTATATAAGTGGCATAATTTTTTTCCCCACATATTTTAAAAAAATCTGACTTGAAATAAGTTTTCTTCAAGGCTAAACATTTTATTAAGTATAGTTCTCTCAATCTTAAAACAAGAGAATAAACAACCCCATCAAGAACTTTTTCATCATAATCTGTACAAAAATTTACAAAGTCTTTATTCATTTTAAGCACACCTCTTATCTCTCCTAATGTCTTTTTAGGGTTAAAGGACTTTTTATTCTGAATATATTTTTCAATAAGTTCTTTGTTTACTATAACATCTATTTCATTTAACATGCTTGCATAATACAAATTAGTTAGAAAATTTTTTGAGAGGCTTTCTTCTGAACATAAAAATATTTCATAGTTTTTGTAAGTGATAAATTTATTTATTTCACTTGTTATAACCAAGATATCAATATCACTCCCCCTGTCATAATCTCCTCTAGAATAGCTACCAAAAATATATATACCTTTTACCTCTTCATTTAAATTTTTGGTAAATAAAAAATCTAAAACATCTTTGGCAATTTCTGCTTTATCTGGCAAAAAAAGAGTTACAACTACTTGCTTATTTAACCATTTTCTCGGCAATAAAACGCCTGCTGAAGTTCCTACTTCTCTAGCTTGTTTTACTATAGTTTCCATATTATAATATATTATAATACCACTTATAAACTTTATCTTTATCATAAGTTGTAATAAAATATTCAAATAACAAACTTTATTAAACAAAATAATTCTCTCATTTTAACGCGGGAGTGCCGGAGCGGTCAAACGGGCTGCGCTTAGGACGCAGTAGCTTAGTGCTTGCATAGGTTCGAATCCTATCTCCCGCATTTTGTAAAAAGCTTTAGAATTAACCTTAAATTAAGCACATTCTGGGAATAATGCTTTTATTTCATCGTTAAAACCAAGAACATGTGATACATACTCGTTATTTCCTGTGCAACCCCATCCATTATAGTTTCTTAATGCATACGTCCATCCAGAGTACTGTTTATTTGTACAGGTGAATGTTTTTGAATTGGAGTTGTATCCATTTATTAGAACATTGAGGCCGACGTTTATGTTAGTCTCAAAATCTGAAAGTTGTTTCTTACATTCTTCTAGGTTAGATGAAAGTCCATAAGTACCACAATGACCGATAAGTTGCCCAGCATTATTTTTGAACGCAATATTTATTTCCATGGTTCCTACACTCCCAAAGTTGTCACCATGAACGGTTTTGGTATAATCTCCTTCACAATACAAAGGATTTCCATTCTCTTGTGTCGGACTACATTGATGTATATCACTTTCCCTATATGCAACCTGTAAGGCCAAGCATTCAAAGTTTTTTGCTCCTGTTTGTTGTTTTACAACAGCATCGCTAAATTTAGCATCGCTTGTTTTCTTTGCTTCTGCTAGCTTAAGGATTTCTCTACCTAAAATTATTGAAGATAAATTCCTCTGACAAGCAGGTAAATCTAAGCATTTCATTTTTCCATTTGTTTCTGTCGTTACTTCTTTTTGACAATCTTCAAATGTCGTGCATGTAAAGACAGTGGCGCCTGTCGTTGCAACTGCGGAGGTTGTAGCTGTTCCTGATGTTCCAGAGGTTCCTGAAGTCGATGATGTCCCGGATGCAGAATCAAGTCCAAAAAGTCTTTCGGCACCCTGAATAGAATTTTTATCTCTCAAAATTGTTGCAATATTTTTGTTAAAAGAAGTTAAAGCAATCTGAGAATTTCCTATTGTGGTAATAGCATTTACATCTGTCCACACATTTAGGTCACTTGAAATTTGCCAATTTTTTTTAGGAATGCTATACTTAAAGAATATTTTATCATCTTTTGTTAAAGTGAATATTTCTTCAGAGGAATATTCAACACTGTCTGTGACTAAAGACGGATTAGAAGAAAAATCCCCCCCGTCTCTTATATAAACTCTATTCATCAATTTAGAAAGACCTGCCGTGTAAGATTGACCATCTAGACTTTTAACGAATTCTTTATTTTTATCTGTTAATTGTGCAAACATCTGTTGATCAGTAAGCGTGCTTGAAGCAATAAATGCACGTACTGTAGTTCTAAGACCGCCATCAGCATCTGAAGAAGAAACTGCTGTAGAAATCCATCTTTCTTTAGTCAATAGAGTGGATTTAGGATTTACAGACCAATGCCAGTTACTTCCTGAAAAAGTGTAGTACAAATTAAATGCAATTGTGTCGTCTTTAAACTCAAAGATAGGATAGGTTATTTTTCCTATATTTTGCATTTCTTGTGCCTGAGGTGTTTGCGCTGGCACAACAAGAACGTCCCAATGATCCACTTCAAGGGCGTAAACCGCACCACTCACTTTGTTTCTGTATTGTTGCGCATTATCTCCACTTCTTTTTCCAACATCTTCAAAATTCTGTTTTATATAAGTATCCAATTTAGTGTTCAGTCTCAAATCAACCTTGTATCCATTAGAATGACTGTACTGTCCTTCTGCATGATTCCCTTCCGTACCGCTTGTGATTGTTATTTCACAACCAGCGCATGATTGTTTAAGGTTCTCAATTTCTATTAACGTTTGTTCTCGAACTCCTTGAAGGACAACTGTTCCATCTTTAACGCTGATTCCAGCACCAATCAAGGTTTTACGTGCAGTAGCTTCATTCACTGGAAGATTGGATGGAGCTTCTGGAGTAGCAGGTTTTGCAGTTGTAGAAGTATCTGTAGCTTTTGTTGGTCGTGTCGCTCGATATGCACTCACGGCAATTGCTTTGTAAGCATTTGCCCTTAGAAGTGTTAGATAACCTTTTTTATCATTCTCTGAAACTCTGTTGTAAGCAGCAGCAATCAACCCTACTTTTTTAGAAAGATCTTTTTCTTTGTCGACAGAATCAACAAGATTAGTAAACTCGTCTGGAGTAAGTTCAGTACTTGAAAGAGCTTGATTAACATTCTTCACCGCATCATTTACTCCCTTCTCAGTTGAAACAGATCTTATCGTATCTTTAACGCTTTGTCCATCAAGCCAACATTTCATCTTTTCGTTTCCACAAATTCCAACTTCCGTCCATCTTTGATTTGCAGTTCCAACACCGGAGTCCGTTCCCGTTCCAGGATTAGTTGTTGCACAAACTCTCGTTATTCCTTGATTGTAAATTGCAGGATTAGCAAGTCCTTCTGCAGCAGATTGAATATTAGGAGTTAACAAATTCAATGCACTTGGAGTTCCTGAAATGCACGCTGCTTCAGTCTTTATGTTTGTTTGACTTGCTTGTGATGCAACTGCCTGTTCTGTAAGATAATTAATTCCAAACTCCGTTGTAACTTGTTTGAATCCACATTCTTCTTGATTGTTTACAACTATACAAAGTTCTTTGTATCCCGCAGGAGCGGGGAAGTCGGGAGTATCAGTTTTGAATTCTCCTCGTTTGATAAATCCATTTGCAACAATTCTTCTTTGGCCTGTATCTTCAAAGAAAGATCCTTCAGCTCCCTTAAGATAAACTTGATAGTAAGCTGGGAAATCTTTTCCTGCATATATGTGATAGAAAACTTTATACTGTGACATTGGGGGGTTCGTTGCAGTTGTTAATGGAATTTCATCAAATCTCCCATAGAATTGTGGAGGCACATCCGGAGTTGTTAAAGCATCTAATAAATTTCCTCCTTTTGGAGAAGCTATTGAAATCCAATTGTGACAAACTTCAGTCCCCACACCTTCCACTGTCCTTAACTTAAATGCATTGAATGAGTTTGATGCATAATACTGTGTGAAGAAATCAATAGAGTCTCCAGCTTTTTGCATTGCGTCCTGAACACCAAGATATTCTCCTCCTCCCCGAGTATTTTGTCCAAGAACAGAACCAATTATTTTAGGAGCAGCTATTTTTACAAGAGGAAGACTCTGTCTCCAGAAAAAGTCACACATATAAACAGAATTTATTTCATCACAAATTCCAACTTGCTGTCCAGTTTCTAAACTAGTTTGTAGGCATTGTTGGTAAGAGTTTGCAACACTCAAGTATCCAGAAAGTCCAGCATTAACTGCTGACAAACAAATAGGCACTTTAACATCGGGATAATTTGGGAGGCAAAGCATCAAGCCACCAATAACTCCCGATTGTATAACGTCTGCAACAGGGTAATCTCCCCCAAGGTCACATCTACTCGACGGACAGATCACAGGGTCACAAACATTGAATAACAAGTTACAATCTGAGGGAGACATAAAATCTTGGCACTGAATACTTGGAATGTTTACTGCGGGAGAACCTACCTGAATTTTATTTCTTGCTATGGTTACTTTAGTGATTCCAGGAGTACGCGCTCTTGCTTGTGATGCTTCTACAATTGCACTTTCTGCTCTACTGAAAAGATCAGAAGACTCTCCAACACTAAGTCCGAATGCTTGTGTTTGTCCAGTTGCTCTTGGAACGAAATATTGACAGTCATCGTCCGAGGTACTCTGCTTTCTGTCTTCACCTATATTGCAAATGTAGAAGCTTGAAACTCTCACTGAATCATCATAAGGTTTTATTGCTCCCCCAACAGGAAGTATAGATTTAATTGCAGCATACCATCCATTCTTCAGATCAAATGGAACAGCTGCAGGAAGTCCTTTGTAAGGTCCACTTTCAAAGTATGTAACTCTAGCGCTTCCGTCTGGATATGAATTCTGATATTTGTTGAGTACAAAAGAAGAGAACATTTCTTTTATCTTTTTAGATAATGGATTGTCTGCTACTAAAAGATTTCCTGAAGAGCTATCATAAACGTTCTTTATTGTGTAAACATTCTGTCCTGCCAATTCCAATTCTAAAAGATAGTCAACATTGTTTAGATTAATTAACTTAACAGGTGTGCCTGCAGAAATTCCTAATGTATTTCCCTCTTTTGCAGTTGAGCCATAGTACACTCCTTCCTTTGAAACTTGGTCTTTGATAATTTCAGATAAAGGGTTGTCTACTTGTGCCTGCATTTTTTGTGAAAGAGCAGTTATAGCACTAATCTTTTCTTTGTTAGCATAAACACCCGTCAAAATCGAAGTTACTTGTGCTTTTGCAATCTCTCCAACTATTCCCGGTTGATTCAGAAGTCCCGCATTTAATTCAAGGTCTCTTAGTTGAGTCGCAGAGATGCTTTCTGAATTGAGGGAAGCAACAATTTCTGAAGCAGAAACATCTTTTCCCGAAACTTTGATATTAGGTATACCTGCAACATCTGTCTTAATCTTTTCTTTAGATGTCGTTAATTTTTGTTCTACATATTTTTTAGAATCAACAGTCTGCTCGCCCGTAACATCTGTAGATATGACTGATTCTGTTGTAATCTCTTTATCATTCTTTGTTTGTTGGTCCATTGCCTGCGCATAAACATTTACTGATGCGTCTATCTCATCAGAATTTCCAGTTAAACAAGAGTCAACACTCTTCCAAGGCCCCTTATTATTAATCTGAGCTCCTTTTTCAACAGCGTCCTTACATTTTTCAAACCATCCGTTAGGCCCCCTCATGACTGTTTGTCTTGCAATTCCTTGCCCCCCAAGATTTGCTAAAAAGTTCTTTGCAGTAAGGAAAGCCCCAGTAGCAGCACAAACTTTTTTTTCCGTTTGTACTAATGTTCCAAGTTTTGAATTAATTCCTTCCCATTTTTCAATAGTTTTATTTAAGGATTCTATTCTGCTTTTCGTCTTCTCTGGAGATAATTGTATTCCCCTCTTTTCAATTCCTATTTTGAAAGAGATATTTGCCTTGGATGTTTCATAATTTACATTTGGACTTATAGAAACACTTGCAAGTTTTTTCAAAGTTATTTTATTAACACTTATTTGGTACTTATTTGTCCCAACAATTGCATAAGAGTTCAGGTTTATCTTTACTGAATTAGAAGCCGTTCTCTCTTTTTGTACACCACTCACGTCAAATTCAGCATATTCATCTTCAAGTTTTGTCAAGATAATGAAGTCTGTAGCAGAAAGATACACTTTCTGGTATTGAGTGATTTGGTTAGGATAGTTTTCATATCCTGGTGCTACGTTTGTTACAGAAATGTCTGTGCTGTAGTCATCAAGGCTAGGTTCTTCTGCACCATCAAATTCTATTAAGTAAGTTTTCGAACCAATAGTAACCTCGCCTACTGAAACTTCCATGCTTGAAAGTTCCAAAGCATTCTTACAGATTGGGGGAATGTCTGAATTAGGATAACTCTCTGAAAATTCTTTGCAAAAGGTCGTAGCAGTTTTCTTTTGATTAGTTGTCCATGCTAATTCTATAATATTTGTTAATGCTTTTTCTCCAAGCATTTGCATGTCTTCAGGAGGGTATGTTTCTGAAGCAAATTGATTAAGGATTGTTTCATAATCTTTCTTTGAACTCTCATAGTTCACTCTTGCTTTTACACCTTCAGGAGTAGTTGGAAATTCAGAATCAACAGCACTTGAAAAATCCATTATACCAACTTCTTTTCCGCCAACCGTCTCTTTCCCTTTTCCATAAAGAACCATATTGAAATTCCATCCTTTAAGGACGTTATTTGCACCTTTTTTAATGGTAGACATAATTTTATCAATCACTCCCCCATTCTCTTTAGTGGCAGTAGCAATCGTAGAAATTTCATTTTCAGTCAAGCTATTTTGTGTTGTTCTTCCTGCCAAAGGCAGATCAACAAGCATAGTATAAGTAGACTCTAAAGTCTTGACGTTTTCTTCATTTCCTATAAATCCGATGTATACTCCTCTGTCCTTGTCGTCTTTGTCTTTGAATGTATAAAGTAAGTCTCCTATGCCAAATTCTTTTTCATTCTGCCCAGAAACTAAAAGGTTTAATTTAGGACTTACTGTCAAAGAGATAGTTGGAGACTTTGAATCCTGTTTGCAACTAATATCCACTTTTTCAAAAAGGCCTCTTTTGTCTATTTTTTTAACGATACATTTATTCTCGAGGAATCTTTCTCCTTCTTTAATTTCAATAACATCTCCATTAACAACCAGTCTTGCCCTCGTGCCTGGATTCTCCAGCCCTAGAAGTGTAACCTTCAAATTTCCTAAACAATAATTAAATCCTGGTAAAGGAACTTGCATAGACTGGCCAATTTTTAAATTTGAAGAAGAAATTTTTATTTTTTCAACTGTTCTTCCTGTCCCATAACTGTTTCTATCAGAATAAATAGAAATGGTTGCACTATCGTCTCCAATTCCTTCTGCTCTCAAAAATCCTTTTCCCCTCCAGAATCCATACTGTTCTTGTCTTTCATTCCAATCAGAATCGCTCATCTCGGGAAGATAATATGAAGATGCTCCAACTCCAAATGCATTTTTAATATCATACATCAAAGTTGCCGTCAAGTTTCCTTGAACAAAATCAGGCATCGCACTTTCATTTGGTTGTCTTCTTAAAACAATTACTGCGTAACCCATGTTATTTAAAATAGGCTCATTCATTTTTACATTCGAACCTAATAATGATGTTTCTAAAGCCGCTCTTGCGGGCGTATATGAAAGTCCTTGAACTTCCTTAGGGGCGTTGCCATTATACGAAAAAGAAATTCTGTTTATTGCTTTAACACCTATTAGGGGGTTTACCTGCATACCAATAATTGGGCAAAAAACTGGAGCGTTATTCTCCTCCAATAAGTCACTTCTTACAACGGAAGGTTGGCATCCATATGGGGAGATTTGAAGAACAAAATCCTGTCCCGTTTGGCACATCTCTTGATTAAATGTAAATAGAGAACTAGGCACCCCCCCTAATGGTGAGGCTAAAGGCGTATATGCAGTACTTGTTCTAGAATATGAAGCTGCTGAAATAATGTTTAACAAGGACAAAACTAAGAATAAAACAGCAAAGGCTAAAACAAAACCTTTAACATAATTTGTACTTACATTTTTTCCAATTAAAAGTTCACCTCTTTTTCTTCTCATCTCGTTTTCTCTTTTCATCATTTTAATTTTTTATTTAAATCACTTAAAGTTTATATCCAAATTACTATCGCCAAATAAAACATAATTGTTTTGAAGTTTTTCAATTGTATCTGGCGTTGGAAGGCTCTTTGTATTTATCTCTAAAGTGTTTGAACTTGATAATTCAGATTCAAGTATATACTGACTCTGATTTCCTCCGCCAGCCAAAGCATTTGAAATAACTTGTGCAGGAACGGCTATATCAAAGCACTTCTTTTCTTCCAACCCTGCTATTCCCAAAACTCCTGCTCTTGGAACATTTATGCATTGCTGCGTTGTCGTTGCCCCTATAGTTATTGAGGTGTTCTTGTATACGTAAACTTGAACTTCATATTGCCCTTCTGCAAGTTGCACACTTCTCTGTTCAGGATAAGCAACTGTTTTAGAGAAATCTTGAGAAGTAAAGTAAATCATTGCTTCTCCATTATAGTTTACATTGTCTACTTTCAGTTGAATATTTTTATTGTAAAGTTTGTCCATAATAACATTAACGCTTCCTCCAGAAACTGTTGAAAACAAATACTTTATGTCTTTAAATCCTGAAGCTTTAGCAATAACATATCCATTCACACATTGAGGGAAGTTGTCGTCAAGCACTCCAGTCTCCGAAGTTGTACCAATAGCACAAGTATTTCCAAAACATTCGTAAGAAACATCTGCCTTCACCGCATGTCCATCCGTATCTGCTGTGCTTACCTGTACTTTTGTATTCTTGTAGGTACAGAATTCAGAATCACTTTCTGCAATAGCTGTTCCATTCAAAGAAACTCTTGGATTGTTATTTTGAAGAACAACAGCCATTGGGAACTGGAAGATTTCATCACCAGAAGAAACTTGAACTAAAACGGGATACTTCACACTGTAAACAAAGTGATATGGAACATAACAGAATCCTAGTATACCCAAGCCTTGTTGGTTCCCAACGGGATTTGAAACGAGCAGCGCTCCATCCGAAGGACTAACCTCTAAACTGCTTGTCCAGTTTCTTGAATTCAAAAATCTCACATCTTCCGTAACTCCGGGCACATTGACATTAAAGTAATCTTTGTCCCCACCACTATTCTTCAACGCAAGAGTGTTTACTTCTATAGCTTCTTGTAAGTCATCAAAGACTTTATTTGCATTCCACACCATCGGAGAGCAAGTAACTTCAACCCCATCAACAGGAGCATAAAGTCTTAAAATATCAACAGAATAATTCTCCAAGAATAAACTTTTTTGCTCTTCATTATAAACTTTGATTGAGGAAGAATATAACTTTCCAAGATCAGAACTTACTATAACGTTATGTTTTTTCACAATGACGCTTTCATTTCCTATGGCAATATTTAAGTTAAAGTTAAGTGTAACATCAACCTTATTGTTTTGGATGGAAACGCTTGAAGTAACCGGTTTTTCAAGATTAATTTCAAATCCTTGTTTGTAATAAGAATCAAAGTTACAGTTATCTACTTTTTCAGAAACAAACTGTCCAAGTTGTGTTTCCATAACTTCCTTCTTTGGAACTTGTTCTCGTTGAATGTTATTTCCAGAAACATAATACCAATAAGGGATTTGATTTCCCAGGAAATTAAGCTGTGATGAAAAAGGCATATATTTCGAACCAGGTTCAAACTCCGGAGTGTATATGTAACCCCCTTGACTTTCTAAAACACGAATTCCCGTTAAGGTATCTTGTTCAAGGCACGAAAGAAGAGTCGTATAAACTGGTTGAATATCTGCCGGAATTTCAGGGTTTCCTAACGAGCCTCTCAAAAGAGCATAGGTTAACGCAGTTCCAACAACCAGCACTGCAATGATTATGAAAACGGTTACCTGCCCTTTCGTTTGGTTTGGTAAAAGCGAACGAGACCGAACTTGTGAGAGTCCTTTATTCTTCATTTTTCTCTCCTTTCTAATTTTTTCTTTATCAATTCCAAAATTTCCGTATTGATATCTTTCTCTATACTTTTTTTGAATTTTTTCCAAAGCTCTTCATCTTCCACTAGAAGTAAATATTTTTTCATAGTCCTCTTAGCTCACCAAGTCAGAAATGTTAAATTTTAGAAATATATAAATGTTTCTTAGTTAATTACTTAGTAAGTTAGTTACTAACAAAAATCAGTTGAGGTCAAGAATAAAAAGAGGTAGTAAGTAGGTACAAACGTAAGTCCAAAAGAATTAGTAAGATCTTGGTCGAATTACACTGGCTAACCCAAGAACAATTAATAGAACTCCGACAGTGACATTAAATGGCTTTACAACTGCAACAGGCAAAGCCGGAACTTTAACCCACAAAAAAGTCAGATTTAAGAAGTAAAGTCCTAAAGCAATTCCTAAAATCAAAAGGAAAATTTTAAGTCCACTCGTTCTTGGAGGAACACCCATTCCTCCCATGTAAGGATTTCTATTGAACAGTCCCATAAAGAGAAGTAACAAACATTATATTTAAATATTTGGTGAAATTCCTAAAAGGACCAGGTCCCGTTGCCTATTGTTCAGAACAGAATAGAAAGATTAATAAATTAGTGGAAATTAACTTAATAATGAAATCAAGGGAAAGAAGAATAAAGCTAAAAAAGGGTGTTCAAAGAGAGATAATCCTTGAAGCTTCCAAAAGAGAAGGAAATATGAAGAAGATGGCAGCAAAAGTAAAAGTCCCATACTCTACAATGAAGAATTACTCGGCAGAATACAGATTCTTACCGGAGAATTTATTTAATAATTTGTTAAAATTGTCCAACAAATCTACAGAAAATATTGATGCTTCTTACTTAGACTATAAATGGGGGCAACGCTTAGGAGGAAAATTGGGAATAAGAGCACTTGAAAAGAAATATCCAGGTAAGATTAAGAAATGGAGAAGTTTAGCCATGAAAAAAGCACTAAGGACTAATCCACGTCTAAAAAAGATAAACTTACCCAAGATTAGTGAAGAGTTAGCAGAGTTTATAGGAATCTATTTAGGGGATGGTACAATGACAACAAATCAGATTAGAATAGTTGGCGATGCTAGGTACGATGTATTCTACTTCGAATACATATCTAAAATGGTTTATCATTTATTCGGGTTAAAAACTTCTTTAATAAAACATAAGGATACAAACACCTTTCTAGTTGTTGTTTATTCAAAGGCTTTATGTGAGTTTATGAATCAAAATTTTAACTTGAAACCAGGAGATAAGATAAGAAATCAAAGCGGTATCCCTCAAAAGATTTTTCGGAATATAAATTTCGCAAAGGCTTGCTTAAGAGGGCTTATAGACACTGACGGATCGGTTTCAAGAAGGGGGAGAAACGGTAGTCAGTTTTGCATCCAATTCACTTCACACAATAAAAAACTTTTAGGTCAAGTGAAAAAAATAAACAAAAGACTTAAAATTTTTACATTTGGGGATGAAACAGGAACAGGTACGAATAAGTGGGAGAATATAGTCAAATATTTTCAAATTGTTGGTAGCTCAAATCCAAAACACATAGTACGTTTTCTTTTAAGAAAAGAAGGTAGAGTTATTTATAGAGATGAATTGTCTTTTTACTTCAAACAGGAAAGGTTTAAAGATTTAAATTTACCATTCAATTTAGGGGGCGTATAAGCTAGCGGTAAACTGTGTCCTTGACGTGGACAATTCCCAAGTTCAACTCTTGGTACGCCCATCCTTGACGTGGACAAAGCGCAGGTTCGATTCCTGTCAGGGCCATTTTTTAACAACCTTTAAAAAGCCATTTTATCTTTTTCAAATATGAAGATTCCAAAGACAGTAAATAGGTACTGCCCACATTGTAATAAAAAGACAACTCAAAAAGTTAAGTTAGTCGGAACGGGTTTTAAGCGTGGTGCCTTAACAAGAGGAAGTATTATCAGAGCAAAGAAGAGAGGGCGTGGAACGGGAATAGGAAACAAAGGAAAGTGGGGTTCTAAGCCAGCTATTTCAAAGAATAAAAGAAAATCCAAAACAACAAAAAAGACAAACATAATGTACGTCTGTGGTGTTTGTGGAAAAGCAAAATATAGACAGGGAAGAAGAAATAAAAGAACAGGGAAGGTAGTACAAGAATAAAAATGGGAATAAAAGAATTTGACTACACTTCAAGTAAGAGAATAGAAAAACCTTTTCCAGAATCGGAAGGTATAAAGTATTTGGGACGAAGAGGTTCAAGAGGAGAGTTAGTCGAGTACCTTATATCACCGGGATTTTATGTCGAGTTTATTGTTCGTGGCCCAAGTAGGATAAGAGTAGTTGGTGAAGAGGGGCAAGAACCGGAATTCAAAACAAAACTTGAACAATTATTAGACTTAAAGTTAGAGGTTACAAGCAGAGAAGATAAAATTCCAAGAGATGGGGAAGGAAGAATAATAAAACCAGGAGATTTGGCTAATTTAGCAGTATAACAAAAATGGCACAAGCAAAAAAAAGACAAAGATTTTTCGATGTGGACATGCCAATAA
>ERZ1292625.2260-Hain-H41-01um-R1-2260-length-18536-cov-4_pt1 | contig 18536 bp, 24 predicted proteins | sample MGYA00564400_ERZ1292625 | MGnify/ENA primary metagenome ERZ1292625 (study PRJEB36523, sample SAMEA6512639) | groundwater metagenome | collected 2019-01-08 | study: AquaDiva: Metagenomics assemblies of 32 groundwater samples
GGATATGATAGCGATCTTGAAAGAAAATGAGGATAGTGGAAAAGTCTTACTTTGGGATAGATATAAAGATTCGAATAGAATTGCCAACAAAGATATGACTCTTGAAGAAGCTGAAGAATCCGTTACTTGTCTTCCTGAAACAAACAGAACTTTCCTTTTAGATTTAGATCCTGAAATTGTCATTTCTGGTAGAAAAGAATCTCTTCATGGACATTCTCTGGATTTAGATTGGCAAAAAGAGAAGAGAAAAAGATATTTGGATTTAGCTGAAAGAGATAAGCCTAGAATTGTTGTTGTTGACGCAAGTAAGAATGTGGAGGAAATTACCGACTTTATAGCCAGCTCCATTATCAAAGATTTGAAAGATTTGGGCGTTTTATGAAAGACAGACTCCTTGTGGTTGGAAACTTAGCTAAGGACGTTGTTGATGATGTAGAAACTTACGGTGGTTCTGCTGCAAATCTGGCACTGGCGGCAAAGAGACTTGGCTTAAGTGTGGGTATAATGTCTGTGTTGGGTAGAGATGGCTTTAGCAATAAATATCGAAGATTCCTTGAAGAACAAGAAATTAACCTAGACTTAACTCCTAGTGTATTGAAAGAATTGCCTGTTTGCACCATTGTCTCTAGTGAAAATGTAATAGCTAGTAGTAGATGGGAAGATAATGGTTGTCATCCTGCAATGGACGAAATGTCCTTAGACGAAAATGCGATCAATATGTTTGGGCTTGTTCATCTTGTAAGCTGTCCACCTAAATTGGCCAACAGACTCTCTGAGTTGAACGTAGACCTCTCTTACGAGCCAGGGCCAATGTTAGTTGAAGACCCTACCTATTTTGATGATAAGGTAGCCAGAGAAAGCACATTTATTTTTGCCAACAAAGAAGAATATGAAGTTATTAAGAATAAGATTAACAGCCTTTTTGGTGATAATAGTTTGAAAAAGACTTTAATTCTGGTAGTAACACTTGGGTCAGAAGGTGTACTCCTTTTACAAGGAAGAGAAAAACCTAAACACATTTCTATTCCACCAGAGCTTGTTGTAACAGAAGTTATTGACTCTATTGGTGCTGGGGATAATTTTAAAGCTGGATTTTTGACAGGATTTATGAAAGGAAGATCAGTTGATGAAAGTGTTCAAATAGGTATGGAAATGGGTGCTGAGTGTGTTAAGCAAAAAGGTGGTTTATTACTAGAAAGCAAAGTATCAAAAATTAAGTTAAAATATAATTTATGAATATTGATGACGTTGGAAAAAGATATAGGTTTCAGACAAAACTTCCCATTGTTGGGGATGAAGAGGGTTTGCTTTTAACAAGTTACCAGAAAGCGTCAGAACATACTGCCAATAGAATTTTTTCAAAATTAGGAAATGTTCCAGTATTGGAAATTTGTTCAGGAGTTGGTGGAACTACTGTTTTTCTTGCACAAAAATTGAAACATGTGTATGCAGTTGATATAAATTCAAAAAGAATTGAGTTTGCAAAACGAAATGCCAAAACGTTTGAAGTGGCTGACAAAATTACTTTCATAAATTCAGATGGTCTGGATGAAAAAATGTTGTCTGATGCAAAAGGAAAAGGGGTGGAGGCAGTAGTCTCAGATGTTGAGTGGCGATCTGACTTGTCTCTTTCTCTTGCCGAAACAACTCCAGATATAGGACAAACTATTCCTTCAACTCCAAAACTGTTTGAAAAATTAAACAGATTAGTAATAAAAAATATTGTCATGCATATGGCGGCAAATACAAACAAAGAACAGCTTATGAAATTGGGGGAGTGCGAAATAGAAGAAATGGTGTATGAAGGAAAGGTGAAATTTATAAATGTATATTTTGGTGCTTTGATAAATAAAAAAGGGATAACAAAATACTTGATGAATTAGATTACTGCACGCTGGTATAATGGCGTTGTGAAAGAAAGAGATATACGAGATTTTTGGTTAAATTTTTCACCCGAGACAACTCCAGCAACAACTCCAATTGACAAAAACTTTTGGAGTTATTTTTCTCCAGGAGACAAAATTCTTGAAGTAGGTTCTGCTTGGGGCAGGGTTATTTATGAATGCTTAGCAAGAAACTTAGCTGTCACTGGAATAGATATTAATTCTGCTGAGGTGGCTAATTTACAAAGAAAATTAAAAGACGAAGGACAGTTGGATACTGTTGGTTTGGTGTTAGCTAGTGCTACTGAATTACCTTTTCCATCACAAGCTTTTGAAGGCCTTTTTCTACAAGGATTATTATCTGCTTTACCCAAAGATGAAAGACTGGCATCTCTTAGAGAAGCGCAAAGAGTTTTAAAAACTAATGGACATATCCATATTGCAGAGTTTGAACTTAATCAGAATGACCAAAATGCGATTGAGCGATACAAGAGCGATTTTGAAGTTACTGGTGAATATGGAACAGTATCAGTATTAAACGGTGGAGGTCGAGAATTATTCCGATCACATAACTTTAGGAGGGAAGAATTAATTGATTTGGTAGAGTCAGCAAATTTAGATGTAATAGATGTTCAGGAAAAAATATTCCCTACCTTTAAATTAAAAGAAAAGCCTGGTATAATACTCACAGCTCAAAAGAGCAAAATATGGCAGACCAAATAAATCCAAAAGTACATTCAGTGATTGTTAATGGAGTAATCTTCAACGGTGATAAAATACTAGTTTCTCAAAGAAGCATGGAAGAAGCCCATGAACCAGGTAAGTGGACTATCCCTGGTGGAAAAATAGACAGAACTGAAGGTGATGTTTTCAATATTATAGAAAAAACATTAGCAAGAGAAATAATGGAAGAAACTGGAGTTGAGATTGAAGACAATGTAAAACTTGTTACAAACAATACTTTCATAAGAAGTGATGGCCAACATGTTATTGCAATGGTTTTCAAATGCAAATATAAATCAGGAGATCCAAAACCCCTAGAAGACACTATTGATTGTAAATGGGCAACCTTAGAGGAAGTAATGAAAATGGAATTTCCTCCAAATGTCCAAGGATATATTTTGAAAGCTTTTGAGTTATAAAACTTTTGTGCTTCTGAGTCTTTATTGAATTGATATGAGAAATTCAAAAATTCTTCTGATTTCTGATAAACTAAGCGAGGATATCTGGTAATTTCAGGCCGGTTGGTCGTTCGTAAATCTTCAATTAGTGCCAAGAAGTGAATGTGTGTTGTGAATATCTTCAAAAATCTCTCCCCACTCCTTCAAAGTTTCTATGAATTGAGCTATAATATCGTTCGGAACCATGTAAGTGTGGTTCACACTAAGGAATTTCAGTTCGGATTGAATGGCTGATCGGATGCGCCCTGCGTATGATTGCACCGTATCAAAGCCCAGATTGGGAGTCAAGGTAAGACGAAAAGAATAAACAAAAAGAAAATGCAAAAATTTCGGTTTTGGGGACAACCAAAACCGCCGTTCATATTTTTATATTATTTTGTGAAACTTTCGGGTCAACTGGCAAGTTATATATCAACTTAGTTCTAAACTCATACAAAGTCTCGTAAATTGTATTGATTGTCTGGAGTTTTACAGAATTTCACGACTAGCGTGGTATAATATATCTCATAATGGATGATATGTTCGGAGGATTTGGAGGTGGATTTGATGAGCCAAGTACTTGGACTGATACAGCGTTAATTTGTTTAGATGGCCATGTCATTAATGATTCAATGAAGGATCAACCTCAACTTAACAAGAAACATTGTCCTCAGGACGGAAAACCTACTATTTCCGAATGTCCAGAATGCCACCAACCAATCGCTGGTGAAATTCATTATTCTAATGTGATTGGGGCGCATGATTTCAAGCTACCTGCGTTTTGTATTGAATGTGGAAAACCATACCCCTGGACGATAGCTAAGCAGAATGCAGCAAAGGAGCTTGCAAAGGAACTTCAGTTAAATACTGAGGATCAAAAAACTCTTGAGATAAGCATAGACCAGATAAGCAAAGACAACGTGCAGGCGCAGGTAGGAGCAACAAAGATTAACAGAATAATGAAAACTGTTACGAATGCAACCGGAGAAATCTTGCATAAACTTATTGTAGACATCTCAAGTGAGACTGCAAAAAAAGTTCTACTAGGTCGTTAATTGATCTGAATCATTTTTCCTCTATTTCGTAAAGTATGTCAGTTTTATCGAAAAATGAAAGTATTTTATATAAAATACTGAAATATTTAAACTAAGTTTATCCCATAAAACCGATATTTATCTGAATTAAACCTTTAATTTTCTTTTCAAATTTAATACAATTTTTGTGTAAAACTGACACTGAAACAACAACCACCACAGTTGTTGAAGAAACTCCACCCCTGTCAACAATTTCAGTTCCAGCTTTGTAAACCCCATCTACTAATTAGTTGATAATAAATTTACACACCCTTTTTATAGCGTCTCATTTGTCTCATTTAGCCTTGAAGTGATACACTCAAAATACAGTGGTTATGGAATCAAACGGTTCCAGACCCGTATGGCTCACAGTTACTTTTCGAATTTTACAATCTGATAAAGTTCGTTTGAGTCAATTCTGTTAAAGTTTTCTAGTATCCTTCTGAACTTTGTGAAGTGTCCACCAGGGCTGTCTGTATATTGGTAATATGTGAAATATCGAGCAAGTCTATAAAATGCTCTGTATTTCATGAAATGGAGAACTTCTTCGATAATTTTTTGAGTAATCTCTGATTTTTCATAATAAGTCTTTAGAAAAATCTCTAATAATTCATCTGTATAAATTTCTTCTGCATAATCAAGCTGGTATACAGAAATTGCTATCTCAAAAGTCTTGGGGGCTATTAGCATCTCATCAAAATCAAATATCTTAAGTATTTTTCCATTTTCAACTAAGAAATTATTCAAATTAAAATCCCCATGGTTTAATTGATTTTTATCGCTATTACTTTTGTCATTAAAGTACTTTAAGAGTTTACCACCTTCTTTTTTATAAAAATCTAAAAATTCGTCAAGTCTATTGATTCTTGCTCTATTATTTTCGAAGTATTCTGTGATTTTATTAACACTATCCTTTTCTAAAAATGATTTAAGTAATTCTTTAATATTTAGTGTTTTGAAGTTATTCGAATAGGAAATCTTATTTAGTTCTCCATGTAATCGTTTTAATTCTTGAGCGGTATTTACTACTATGTTTTTATCGACTTGCATTTCTGAAAATGGGACTTCTATATATTTTGACAATGTTCCCAAATACACCGCTTTATCGTCCTTTACTTCTTGTGCGAAATTTCCATCTAATCCAATTACCATTTCCAAAACTGGTATTCCGCTCTTTTCTAACTTCTTTACAATCTTGCCTCTTTCTTCTATTTGGGATTTCGTTAAGAAGTCTTGCGCGTAGATTTTAAGTACATATTCTTTGTTATCGGCAGATTTGATAAAATACGACTTATTCTTAAATCCAACAGGAATCTTTTTCAGTTCAAGTATTTCTTGTATAGAGAATTTACTCCAAAGAGATTTAGCTATTTTTTCTAAATCTGTATTCGTTTTAGCCATTAGCCGATTATATTACTCTTATGATTCTAATTCCAACAAGGAGTACTAGTAGGCACAATTTCCCCGTTTTGAAATTTCGTTAGAGAACAAAGTGTAATATTGAATAAGTTCAATGATTTGATTCCGAACCGACAACCTTGGGGTCACACAGTTTAGGTTTTGGGGGGCCAGGAAGTTAGAGCAACTTTTAATACTTCTTCAACCTCTTCTGCAAACACAAATTTTATTTCTTTTTTAACATCAGCTGGAACATCTTCTTCCATATCTTTTTTATTGTCTTTGGGGAGAATTATAGTTTTAAGACCAGCCCTATGGCCCGCAATTGTTTTTTCTTTAACTCCACCGATTTCCAGTACTCGCCCCCTTAAGGTTACCTCGCCAGTCATCCCAACTTCTCGCCTTGTAGGTACTTTTGTGAGTGCCGAAACCAGAGCCGTAGTCATTGCTACTCCAGCCGAAGGCCCGTCCTTAGGGACAGCTCCTTCCGGAACGTGGATGTGAACATCAATGTTTGAAGCAAAATCCTCCTTGAGCTCTAAAGTTTTCCAGTGTGACTTAGCCCAAGTAAAGGCAGCTTTGGCAGACTCTTGCATTACATCTCCCAATTGGCCAGTTATTGTAAGCTTCCCTTTTCCTGGCATTGTGGCAACCTCAATAAACAATATTTCACCTCCTACAGAAGTAACTGCCATACCAGTTGCCATACCTATTTCGTCCTTCTTCTCAGCAATCTGAGAATTAAACCTTTCCGGCCCTAGGAACTTTCTCACATCGGAAGAAGTAACCGTGGTTGGATATTTCTTCTTCTCTGCAACCGCCTTGGCTATTTTTCTCAGAAGTGAAGCAATATTCCTCTCAAGACTTCTTACTCCAGCTTCTCTGGTGTATCTCGAAATAACGAGCTTTATAGCTTTCTCATCAATTTTTATTTTCTTATCTTCTAATCCGTTCGCCCCCAGTTCTTTTGACCAAAGATATTTTTTAGCAATTCCAAGCTTCTCCTGATCAATATAACCAGCAAAATTAATTATTTCCATCCTATCTCTTAGGGCTGCAGGAATTGTGTCTAATACGTTTCCAGTTGCGATAAACATTACTTGTGATAAATCAAAAGGAATTTCTAGATAATGATCAGAAAATTCTTTATTTTGTTCTGGATCGAGTGCTTCGAGAAGCGCAGAGCTCGGATCCCCCCTGTAATCATTACCTAACTTGTCAATTTCATCGAGCATAAAAATGGGATTTTTGGTTCCTGCATTTTTAATTCCCTGAATAATTCTTCCGGGGAGTGCTCCCACATATGTTCTTCTATGGCCCCTTATTTCTGCTTCGTCTCGAATCCCACCTAACGATATCCTTATAAATTTTCGGCCCAAGGCTTTAGCAATAGACTTACCGATTGAAGTCTTACCAACTCCAGGGGGACCAATGAAACAAAGAATCGTCGGTTGGTGATGTGATTTTTTAAGTTTCATTACAGCCAAATATTCAACAATTCTTTGCTTTATTTTTTCAAGCCCAAAGTGTTCGTCTTCTAAAATTTTTTCGGCTTTAGCAATGGAAATGTTATTGGGAGAGACCACATCCCAAGGCATATCAGTAAGCCAATCAAGATAATTCCTAATATAACCACCTTCAGGATTGTTAGGACTCATTTGAGAAAGTCTCTTGAGTTCTTTTTTAGCTCTCTCTTCTGCCTCTTTTGGCATTTTGGCCTCTTTTATCTTTTTCTCATACTCCTTAGCTACATCTTCTGCCGCATCATCATCGTCGTCACCCAGTTCTCCAAGCTCTTTTTGTATAGTCCTCTTTTTCTCACGAAGCATGGTCTTCCTCATCTGGTCTTCAAATTTCTTTTGGGTTTTCGTAGAAATAGTTCTTTCGAGATCTAACAGATTCAACTCTCGGGTCAAGTATTCAATAACTTTCTTGATTCTCTCATTAACCGATGGGTTTTCTAAAAGTTCTTGTTTGTACTTTGTTTTTATTTCAAGAAGAGAAGCGATAGAATCTACTAATTCTAGTGTCTCAATCTGGCCTGAGATTACTTTCATAACCGTCGTCACTTCTACATTCTTGCCAAGATTCACAGCTTTTCTAAAAAGATCAGTCAGCTGCTTTGAAAGAGCAATGACCTCATCGCTTTCAAATTCCTCTTCAGGAATTTCTACAACTTTGGCAACCATATGAGGTTCTTGAGCCAGTTCTTCAACCAACTTTATTCGAGCCTGACCCCTAACCATAGCGTGAATCTCCCCCTCAGAGCTCATCATCTGTGTAATAGTCGCTATAGTTCCAATTTTGTAAAGATCTTCAAAGCCAGGATTTGTAGTCTTGGGATCTTTTTGGGAAAAAATGGCAACCACTCGGTCTTCTTGAAAAGCAGTTGTAGCGGCAGATACCGACTTCGGTCTACCGAATGATAATAGTGAGTCGCTATGTGGGAAAACAACCGAATCCCTGATAGCAATTACCGGAACAGTCCTGATATCTTCCCTATTTAATTTCATCTTTTAGCAGTCTAACACCTAGTTTGCTAACAGTCAAGAGGTTTTTATTTTGTTCTAATATGTGCCTTTTCAATCATGTAGGCGACTATTATTCCGAGGACTGCACCCCCTAAAATATCTACAGGGTAGTGAACATTAGCCAAAACCCGAGCCGCTCCTACCAGAAGTGCTGCGATCAAATAAAAAAACCCAACTTTCTTGTCGTGCAGCCAAATTGTCAGAGCCAAAGCAAAAGCTGCGGCTGTGTGGCTCGATGGAAATGACCCATTTGCTGCAGGAATAAACATAACCAAAGGATTTTTGCCTTCTAAAATAAACGGCCTGGTGGTGTGATAAATTTCTTTAATCATCTCGGCAAAAGTCCAAGCCAAAATTATAGAAAGACAAGCGTGCAGCACTTGTTCCTTTTTGATTTTGCCATCAATAAACCACAAAACAACAAGACCTAAGAACATTATCCAAATGAAAAAGGTAGCAAAAAAACTTATGAGTGAATCAGTCATGAATTACTATTCTGGTCTTAACGGGAGCCCAGCCAAAAAGCCTTTCTGCTATTGGGGTCGGAAGATTAACACAACCATGACTTCTTTGAGTTCCAAAACTATTGTGCCAATAAGTCCCATGAAGCCCGTAACCTTTCCATCCTGGAATACCACTGCCTTCAAAATACATTACGTAGGGGACGTTCGGTAAGTAGTAGTAATATTTACCTTTTCCCCCTTCCATTTTAGTTGAGCGCAATTTTATCCAAATATTAAATTCTCCCATTGGGGTAGGTGTCCAAGGAAGACCTGTTGAGACGAGAGTTTCTAAAAATAACGAGTTTCCATCCCAAGCTCTCAGTTTTTGTTCCTTAAGACTTACCTCTATCCATTTATTGGAATCCTCAGCTTCGCCCAAAACTTTTAAGCTGTCCTTAATACTTGCAATTGTTGGGACTGCAATTTTCTTATCTTCATAAGTAGCTTCTGTTAATGAGGGATCAAAAATACCAGAGTAGCTATCTGTTCCACAAGCGGGCGCACTAGCCACCTTTTTTGCAGTTGTTGTAATAATACCAATAGCAACTAAAATGATTATAGGAATCAAGATCAAAAAAGTGGAAGTTATCCTCTTAAATGCCATATAATCATATTAGTTAATTATGAGCAAAAAAGAAAGTTTAATAAAAAGTTTTGGCTATGCAGGACGGGGACTCGTCGATGCCTTAAGAGACGAACCAAATTTAAGGATCCATTTACTTGTTACTGTAATAGTTATCATCTTAGGATTTATTTTCAGACTTGGCCCTACTGAGTGGGCAGTCCTGACTGTCTGTGTCACTTTGGTCATCTCACTTGAGTTAATCAATACAGTACTGGAAGAAATGGTCGATCTTGCAAGTCCAGAAATTTCTGAGACAGCCAGAAAAGCAAAAGATATTTCAGCCGCCGCAGTTTTCACCTCGTCCGTTGGGGCAATTCTTGTAGGCTTATTGCTTTTTCTACCGAAAATTCTCCAATTTGTGTTCTCCTTAGCTCTTTAAGGTAACCACCACAGCCCAATTTCGCACCAATATCTCTTGCTAGTGACCTTATATATGTACCTGATGAAACTTTACAAGTTAATGTTAAAATTGGGTACATATATATGTTCAATTTGATTGAATGAACTACAATATTTCTCGTATTTAGCTTCAGATTTAGACCTTTTCGTGCAAGTTCATAAGCCTTTTTCCCGTTCATTTTTATAGCAGAGTAAATAGGCGGAAGTTGTTCCTGCTTGCCAATGAACTCTTTTATTACTCTATTTACAATGTCTCTAGGTGGCGGAGTAAATTTTGTACTCTTTGAGATGATCTTTCCTTCAGAATCGTCCGTATCTCTTGTCTCGCCAAGAAAAATTTCCGCCTCATATGTCTTATCTGTGTCTTTTGTTATACTTCCCAGTTTCTTTGTCGACTCCCTGCCTACTCCAACAATCAAAAGACCAGTTGCATTGGGATCCAAGGTTCCCGCATGTCCCACTCTCCTTTCGTCGTATCCCCGCCTCACGACGTCCACAACGTCGTGTGAAGTTATTCCTTTAGGCTTGTCTATCAAAAGAAGCACTTACTTCCCTCCAATTAACTACATTCCACCAAGCATCTATGTACTCAGCTCTCCTATTTTCATATTTGAGATAGTACGCATGTTCCCAGACATCTAGCCCCAAAATAGGTACGTTTCCGTGCATTAGAGGGCTATTTTGGAATGAATGGCGCTTGAGGCTTAGCTTCCCATCTGGACTTTTAATGAGAAATGCCCAACCACTACCAAACACCCCCATCGCCTTCTTTGAAAATTCCTCTTTGAATCTATCAACACTACCGAAGGTAGAATTAACAGCTTCCAAAAACTTCCCTTCAGGCTCGCCACCTTTAGGATCCATAACTTTCCAAAAAAAGCTATGATTAGCGTGGCCTCCACCGTGGTTTATTACAGCTTGTCTGACGCTTTCGTCTACCTTGTCAACCCCCCTTAAAAGATCCTCTATGCTTTTACCGAGTAACTCCTCTTTGCCTTCGAGAGCCTTGTTTAGGTTGTCAACATATGCCTGATGGTGTTTATCATGATGAAGATGCATTGTCTCTTCATCTATATAAGGCTCTAGGTCCTTATACCCATAAGGCAAACTAGGTAATACAAAGGTCATTCTGTCTACAATATATCAAAACTCTTATGGATTAACAAACGCTCCATCCTGAATGGTAAGCGAGACTGATTTAATTAGTCTCCATACTCCATTCATGTCTTGATAAGTGTATTTAACTCTGTAACTGCCTTGTCCTAACAAGTAAGTTGGTGCATTAAATTCGAATGCCCAATTTCCTGTTGTCGAATTGTAGGCATTGAGCTTAACTGTTAAACAACCTAAATGTGTTTTGTGTCCAGTTGCTACATTGAAAGCTTCAACACAAACCAATCTAGAGACATCCATAGGAACAAAATTATCAACTCTAGCGACTGTCTCTCGTGTGGCTCTATTCGTGTAAGGCCTGTAAGCATGTCTTACTGATGTGCTGTCTACGTCGTGTGCGGCTTTTGCATCGCTGCTACCTAACAACAAAACTCCAAGTGCCAAAACCAAAGCTATAAGTATTCTTTTAGTCATTAAATTCACCCCCTTTCCCGATCATTTAAATTTAACTAATACAATTTGAAGTATCTATAGTATTTTGTCAAGTACTATTCGTACCTAAGGGCCTGGATGGGATCTAGCCTCGAAGCACGCATGGCAGGAGCCACTCCAAAAACAATTCCTACAAACATAGAGAATCCAAATGAAACGGCAATTGACCAGATTGTAATAGTAGTTTGGATAAAGTTATTTAAAATTAGGGAAAAAACTATACCCAAGATAATTCCTACAACTCCCCCGATTGAAGAAAGAACAACTGACTCTATTAGAAATTGATCCCTGATGTTCTCGGATGTTGCGCCGAGTGCTTTTCTTAAACCAATTTCACGAGTTCTCTCAGTTACTGAAACAAGCATTATATTCATAACTCCAATTCCTCCAACAATTAAAGATATTGCAGCAATTCCACCCAAAGCAATAGTTAAGGTTGAAGTGATTTGCGAGATAGTAGACAATGTTTGTTCCTGTGTCATTACAGTAAAATCATCTTCGTTCAATCTTTTGCTAAGTATTTTAGTAACATTCGTTTGAACAACTTTAACGTCTTCTGTGTTTAATGCCGAAATGTATATTGTATTTAACCTGTCAATTCCAAACTGTTTTTGTGCTGTCGAGAGAGGGACTATAATTGTATTGTCCTGATCCACACCAAAAGTTGATCCTCGTGTGCCAGCTATTCCAACGATTTGATATTTCAGTCCAGAAACATTAATCACTTTTCCTGCCGATTCTGCTTGTCCGAACAAATTATTGGCTACAGTCTTACCTATCACCGCCACTTTCTTTCCAGAATTAGCCTCAGATGAAGAAAAAAACCTCCCGCTTTCGATCTTGAATGAAATTATTTTTGGATAATTTGGTTCGACTCCAAAAACAGTAGTATTTTTGTTGCTTTTGCTTCCATATTTCAAAGTTGTGCTTCTTTGAATTACAGCTGAAACTTCTGCCTGGCCTGTCAACTTGTTTCTTAAATTCACCGCATCCGACAACATAATTCTATTGGCTTGAATTCCACCCGGACTTCTGGATCCACCGACCCTACCTGGAATTACAAAAATAAGATTCGATCCGAGCCCCTGTATCTGTCCAGTAATATAGCTTTCGAGACCAGACACTAGAGCAACTAGGAGTATTACTGACGTCACGCCAATTACAATGCCAAGTATTGTTAAAAAAGATCTCAGTCTATTTGCAAAAATGGCAGTTAAGCTTGAATTAAAAGTTTCAAGAAATTCCACCGACAATTCCTCCATCTTTTATTCTAATCATCCTTTTGGCTTTCTTTGCCAGTTCATCTGAATGAGTAATTAAAACTACTGTTTTCCCTTTTTTATTCAGTTTTTCAAAAATAGAAAAAATTTCTTCGCCTGTCTTTGTATCCAAGTTCCCAGTTGGCTCATCCGCAAGAATTATTTCGGGATCTATAACGAGAGCCCTTGCTATGGCAACCCTTTGCTGCTGACCACCCGAGAGCTGATTTGGTTTTGATTCATATTTATCTGCCAAACCAACATCAGCTAATATTTCCTTTGCCCGCCTTATCCTTTCTTCCAGTGAAACTCTCGAATAAACTAAAGGCAGCATCACATTTTGAAGCGCCGAAGTGCGGGAAAGAAGATTAAAACTCTGGAAAACGAAACCTATTTTTTTGTTTCTGGCTAGTGCTTTATTCTTGTCGGAAAGCCCTGAAGTAGTGCGTCCGTCCAATATATAGATTCCGCTCGTGGGGCTATCCAAAAGACCAAATAAATTCATAAGGGTAGATTTTCCCGACCCTGAAGGACCCACTATTGCCACGAACTCACCTTTTTTAATTTTGAGATTAATGTTTTTGAGAGCCTGGAAGTTTAGACCATCTCCCATTTCGAAAACTTTATTTACTTTTTTAAGCTCAACTGAATATTTCATTTAACAGCTTCCGGGTTAGTTAATACCTCGTCAAATTCAGAAATTCCAGATACCACCTCAACATCTGTATCCGACATTATCCCCAACTCCAATTTCTTCTTTTCAAAGTTATTACCAACTTTAACTAGTACTTCATTATCGCCAATAATTGCTGTCTGAGGAATAATTAAGACGTCTTTCTTTTCAGATGTAATTATATTTACCTGACCATTGATTCCATTGACTGAGAGCAAATCTGCATCCTCGAGTAAAATCTTAACGACTACCACAGTCGCACCGCTGTCAGATTTCTTTGTTTGAGGAACTATATTTTTTACAACCCCTGTAAACACTTTGTCTCCATATGAATTTAGAGTAATCTCTGCCTTTTGACCAATTTTAATATCACCAACGTCATTCTCATCAATGTCCGCCCAGAACCACTTCTCTGAGAAATCAACAATCTGAGAAATCAAATCAGAGGAAGTTATATTCTGTCCGACGACTAGAGCCGCCTGGGCGGAAACTATTCCGTTAATTGGTGTAAATAACTTAGCGTCTCTTAATGATTTTTGTGCTGACTTAACAGCATCATATGCATTGTCACGAGATACTTCTGCAGTTGTCCTGATAGCCTTTTGGGCGTATGTTTCATCGCCAGTATGATCTTTTACCTGATCGTAAATATTTTGCACAGTTGCCTCTTTATCCCGCAACGTATTTAATGCTTGCTGGTAAGTTGCATTAAGTGTGGTCGTGTCTAAGGCAGCCAATTGCTCTCCTTTCGTAACCATGTCTCCTGGAGCAACTGATAAATAAACAAGTTTCCCAGAAAGTGGAAATCTCATGTCGACTACTTGTTTTCCAGTAAGTACACCGGGGCCAGCGATAACCTGTTTTATTTCTCCTCTTTCCACTTTGTGAAGTTTTATAGGTTCATTTTGTTTTTTAGGAAAAAGCAAAAAACCAATTACTACCAAGAGAGTAATTACTAATACAATTTTTGTTCTTTTATTTAATTTCTTTAGAAACTTTAATAAAACCCTAATAAATCCCATAGCGGGACACATTCTACTCCTTTGGAGGCTCAAAATCGAGGGCTACTGAGTTTACACAATAGCGGAGGCCAGTAGGTTTTGGGCCGTCCTTAAAAACATGCCCAAGGTGACTGCCACATTTTGCGCAGGCTACCTCGGTCCTAATCATACCCAAGCTTGTATCTTCCTTTTTATTTATAGCCTTAGGATCAGCCATATCCCAAAAGGACGGCCATCCAGTTCCAGAATCAAACTTTTTTTCTGATGAAAATAAAACATTTCCACAAACTGCACATTTATAAATACCTTTTTGGTGGAATTTGTCATATTTTCCAGAAAACGGAGACTCAGTTCCACCTAAGTGGCAAACATTCACCTGCTCTTTTGTGAGCTTCCCTAGAAGTTTTTGATCCTTAATCATTATTCGACAAAAAAGGTACCTACCATTCCGCTTTCCTTGTGATTTTCGACACTACAGTAATATTCAAATTGACCAACCTTATCAGCCAAAAAAGTTATTGAATCTTGTGTCCCACCTTTAATGATATTTGTCTTTACATTGTATCCATCAACCACCAAGTTATGCATCCCGTCATTGTCTTTAAAAATAATCTTTACCGTATAACCCTTACTTACTTTTATTTCCTTGGGTTGAAAAACAAAATTACTTCCATTAACAGTAAACTCCTTTATCGTACTTAAGTTGGACGTCTCAACCAAAGGCGCCGGCTCACTCGATTTTTCTACGACATTACCTTTTTTACCACTCTTACTAATAACAAAATAGCTCCCCGCTACAACAACCAAAATCAAACTAATTACTAAAATTATCCATTTCATAAATATCACCTCCTAATCACTGCAATCACTTCCAAGCCCACCAACACAATTCTCCTCTGGTGGTGTTCCCCGTTCTGGACAAGTTTCAGAATAAATACAAGCAAGGTCGCTAACTGAGTTAACCAGATTTTTAATCTGGCTATCTGAGTAGACACCATATACCACTAATATTCTATCTAGATCTTTGGCAATGTAGCTCAAAGCTTCATTGTTTTCCTTACCATTTACAAAAACTCTTAGGGGTTTTCCGTCACTCGGAAAACCTACTTTAATTGACTCAAAATATTGCGATAAGGGGACGCCTTTTTTGTGAAGATGGACCACTTTTCCATTACCGTCGTGTGAATGAATACCTTCGTCTAATTCTTTTTCTTCTGTTGATTGATATTTTGGGAGACTTAGATCAAGAGCTCTACCATTAATATAGACCTTCAAATCAAAATGGGCATGATACTTTTCTTCCGAAGAGACCTCTGTCTTCTGCTTTAAAATCGCAGCTTTAATAAGTGTGTTAAAATCCTCATAGTTTGCCGGGGTATTAATTTTTTCTCCATTCAGATAAAAGGTAGGCGTTGAGTCCACTCCAAGGGCCAACCCATCAGCAGCATCCTTTTCAACTTTTTTCTTTACCACTTCTGAGTTCATGTCAGTTCTAAATTTGTCAGTATCAAGGCCAAGAGTCTTTGCATAGCCTACAAAAATAGACTCTACATCAGTAGAAGTAGACCATTTGTCCTGAGTTTCAAAAATCATGTCGTGCATTTGCCAATATTTACCTTGGAGACCGGCTGCCTCGGCTGCATAAGCTGCAAGGTTTGCATTTTTATGAATATTTAAAGGAAAATTTCTGTAAACAAAAGTTAAATTATCTTTATTGTCCGTCAAAAGTTTCTGAACGACAGAATGATAGGCACCACAGGCGGGACATTGAAAATCGCCAAACTCGACAAGAACAACTTTCTCAGAAGGAGCTTTTACTTTTTGGCTATCGCTTCTGGCTAATAAATCTTGATTAACTTTTGCTTTGTTGTCGCTGCTCTGTTTACTAAAGAAAAAAATTCCACCAGCTATTATTGCAAGTGCGACCAACACCCCTACAATCAAAACCTTTAAATTCCCGACCATGCATAAGAGTCTAGCATCAAAAAATTAAAAAATAAATAGACTCACAACTCAAAGTATTGACCTCGCCTGATATCAATGATATCCTACCTAACTGTAATGACAGAAAGAATTGGGCAGCCAGAAATGCCCCCCGACTTAACTGCAAAATTTATCCATGCAGCCAATCTATTCCGAAAAGGCGGCAATCCTTTGATAAAGATATTTCCGGGCGAACTCGGCGATTTGTTGAACATGAGTCGTTCCCGTCCTGGGGTAAATTTAAATATAGAGTTTGTAACTATTCGTAATGGTAAAGCAATCATTTCCGGCGAAGCTGAAGTAATTCTCAAATACTTCCATGGGTCTTTCACAACAGAGATTATTGAGGAACCTAGAATGGCAGAGAAAAGGCATACTATTCGTGTCGATTGGAATACAACCAAAGTCATGGACGGATATGAAGGCGACAAAGCAGAAATTGCTACCGCTCTTTCTGGTCTTTATCCTTCATTAGCAGTTTATATTCCACAATTACTTAGAGATCATGGGGCAGGCGAGTCATTGAGTAATAAATGGTTAAGCTTACGGTTTACTAAAAATGGAAACTGCCTACTAGAGTTTGTAGATTCAAAAAGTAAGCCAGTTAGTCATTATCAGAAGAGATAATCGTTAGTGGTTGGCTTTTAAAGTTCGTGTATCTCCACCACTTCGGATTAAAAACCAAGAAGCAAGTCTCAGGTTCATCTTTATATCTCTTTGAAGATGGATTTTTTGTATAATGAGCTTCAGAAATTGTATCTATCTTTTCTTTTTCGGTTACAATCTTTACTTCACCATCTACTTGCAATGTAACCCATTCTCCTTCGCTAAGCCCAGAAACAAATGATGCTTTGACTGAACCACCCGCCAACAAAGCTTCACACTTTTTACTTGTATTTTTTGTTGAAAAATATAATTCAAATGGATCATTATTATGGGAAAAATGCATGACTGCTGAATGAGGCGTCCCATCTGACAAAAGTACTGTCAGTGTAGAAACATTGTGAGTTTTTAAAAACTCTAAAATTCTACTGTCCATCGAAACATTATATCAATTTTGAAATTAAATAACTAATACTCACTCATATATCACCAAATTTCGGCCCAATTTTTTTATTTTGCTGAATATATCTCGACCTCTATGGCGACCACGCCAAATTCATGCTCCTGCTCGGGCGTATAAAACTTTCTATAGATTTTAATTCCTTGATCGATTGTATCTATATCCGGCAATAATTTTTTTATAGATTCGTTAATGAGCATGTCTTTCACAGACTTATACTTTGTTACCCTTTTTACTACCGTCCCCAAACTATCTGTTTCTTCCTCGTTATAGACAACAATTTGATCTCCGGGTTTAACATTACGGTACCAACCTTTTCTAATCCTTCCTTCGATAGTTTTTTTGCCGTTTTTAAGAAAAGTAAAATATGGCTCTGCTCGATGATTGTGGTATTTCATCAAATAAACTCCTTACTACTTATATTCCAATATGTCTCCTGGCTGACAATTTAAGGCTTTACAAATTGCCTCCAATGTTGAAAAACGGATAGCCTTTGCCTTTCCATTTTTCAAAATAGAAAGATTAGCCATAGTAATGCCAACCTTTTCTGTGAGTCGGGTAACACTCATTTTTCTTTTTGCTAACATCACATCTATATTAATAATAATGGCCATAACTGCTCCTTAGACCGTTAAATCATTTTCTGATTTTAGATCAACTGCATTTTGTAGAAGTTTTTGAAAAATACCGGCAGCTGTAGCAATCACACTAAATACGAATACCATATAAATGCCAAGAGCCGTAGGACCTGCTGGATCATCACCATGCACAAAGAAACGGACGTAAAGCACTGCTAATGCGATGGAACCGATAAGACTGAAGGAGGCAAATTTTATATTTTTGAGTGTATTAACAGCACCTTGAGAAAAAGCTTTATTGGCATCAATGAAGTTTAATAATTTAAATGCCTGGTATAACCCAACAAAAAATGGAATTGAAGCTATATAAATGTAGATAATAAACGGATCTGTATAAATACTGACTAGATCTAAGTTAGTAGCTCTTCCCTCAGTTTGAGGAAACCAAATCATCCCAGTAAAAACTCCGAATGCGATAAGTAAAATAACAACTTTCAAGAATAATGTTGAACCCTTTTTCATAAAAAAATACCTCACTTGGAAATAGTAATATACTACTTATCGTTTGTCAATACATTATTATCGTTGTTTAATACTTTAATTGCAGTTTTACTATAATTTTGTTGAGCGTGTATGGGTTCCCGACCGGCAACTCCACTTCACCGGTTCAATATCACTATAGAAGCGTTAAGAAAAGATGCAAACACTACCCACAAAGCATAGGGTAAAAGAAGGTACATGGCAAAGTTTGTACAGTATCAGGGTTTGGTTGACATCGGTTAGTTGATTGGTTGGTTGATTG
>ERZ1292625.1431-Hain-H41-01um-R1-1431-length-28443-cov-8_pt2 | contig 18527 bp, 24 predicted proteins | sample MGYA00564400_ERZ1292625 | MGnify/ENA primary metagenome ERZ1292625 (study PRJEB36523, sample SAMEA6512639) | groundwater metagenome | collected 2019-01-08 | study: AquaDiva: Metagenomics assemblies of 32 groundwater samples
CTAAACCCGAAGTAGCTAAACCCGAAGTAGCTAAACCCGAAGTAGCTAAACCCGAAGTAGCTAAACCCGATACTGAGGCAGATAAACAGGTAGAAAGTTTTCGTAGTCGAGAAATAACTTCAACCAGTAAGCTGGGAGGGGGGATAAATGGTAGTTATAAGGTAACTCTACTTGATGGTACTGAGGCTGTGTGGAAACCAAGTGGTGAGGAAGCTGTGGAGGGGATGAGAGATGGGATAGAGAAAGGTACTACCTATCATAGAGAGGCAGCTGCCTATAGTGTAGCGACTATTATAGGTATGCAAGATATGGTCCCTATGACTATAGAGAGGGAGGTGGATGGGGAAGTAGGTTCACTCCAAAAGTGGGTAGCTAATTCTACGGTTGCCTTTAGCGCCAGTGATCCTTATGATGGAAGAAAGGGTTTAGCTAGGGCAGCAGCCTTCGACTATCTAATGGGTAATACCGATAGACATGAGGGTAATTGGATGGTATCTACAAAAGGTAAGCTGGTATTGATAGATCATGGACTAAGTTTGTCTACAGTGAGTGGTGGGGTTAGTAGTTACCTAATTGCTAGAGCCCAATGGAGTGCAGTATCTATTCCTCGTGAAGTAGCTTCTTGGGATGAGGGTAAGATACGTACCACTTTGGAGTCTCATAAGATAGAGCCTGAAGCCATAGATAATGCTATGGAGAGACTGAAGGAGTTAAAAAGTAATGTTGGTTCGAGATACACATGGATTCAGTTAGTGTAAGAGTTAGTAGGAGGGTAATAGAGAGTCTTCTTAATAGGTATGGAAGTATTTCTATGAGACATCTAGTACAAATATTTTCTGGTACTAAGGATGAGGGGGTTATTGAGTGGGATGGAGATAAGTTCTCCCTACACCCGCCTAGTAAACTTCTACAGAGTATATTAGATACCCCTATAAAAGTGCTTATCAATGGTAAATTGATGGAAGTAAATTCCCAGGATGACCCTTATGTATTCATATCCAGCCTCCATAAACACTACAGGTCTGGCCAGGGAATAAGCGCTACTGAGATAATGGAGATACCAATATGAACATTTGCTTTATACTAGCCCTAGTGAATGCAGCTATAGCTCTAATATATGCAGCTATACTTATTGTTAATTATGAAAGCCCACCATTTACTGTTCTAGCAGTCCTGTTATGTTCTTTTGCAGCCGGACTTGTACTTAACTACTCATGAAAACCAGACCTCCCCTTTATAAGCGGGCTTTAGTTGAGAATCCTTTCGTTAGTGAAGCTCAGCGCGCCTGGATGTACGCTAATGAGCCTTCCATGGCTAAAAAGTGGCAATCTCATACTAAGAAAGGTAAGAAGCTCCCACAGTATAAGGGAAAGAGAAAGAGTAAAACTTTTTCTGTAAACAATACTGTTAAAGCTCCTAACCCACTCAAAATAGATCCTACTAGAACGGTCACTCTCAGGCGAAAGTTCTCTAGTGAGCTAATTCGCCTCTTCACCAGTCTAAAATCCAAGATTATCAAGCTAGTAGATGTAGAGGATGCTTTTGGCCTTAAAATCAGGAAGCCAGCGACTTTTAATGTACTCTGCCCTACGGGGGATGGGGGAGAAGTCGGTCCTAGCTGTGGAAAGAGAAATACTGGAGATTTACTAAATGTGGAGCAACAACATTCTTATGATTGTGGTGTAGCAGCTCTTCAGACTGTCTTTAAGCATTTAGATATAGAAGTGGATTATTCTAATTTGTTTCAAGAACTAGGCACGGATAAGCGACATGGTACTAAGCCATCTAAGATAATAGCAGTAGCTCAGTCCTATGGTCTTAAAACGACTGAATTTAGTAATGACTCGGAATTAAGCGCCTTATCTTCTGCTCTATTATTAGGTCCGGTAATTTGTGCTATACAGAAGCCTAATACTCAGTCTATTTCTAATGTATTCTGTCCTACAGGTAGCGGTGGGGGAGTAGATCCTACATGTTCTCCTAGTGCTTCTGCCAGTAGTTTGAAACAGGATTCGTCAAAAATGACTCTTGATGAGCGTAATGCAGTAACTCAATACCAGACTGCTACCTTTGAGGTAGTGAATGAATACTTAAGAACTGGTCGTATAGTTGAAAGTGATTTAGCTCAGGGTATTACTGACGATGAGGAAGGCCGAGAACTCTTGGATCAAACAGTAAAGGTGCTAGACAGTGCAACATCTAGAGGAACAGTCCCGCCGAGCATCGTTTTGTATAGAGGCATTGATAGCCGGACTATAGAAAAAATGGGTGGATTGAAGGAAGGGCAGATTGTTGTGGATAAGGGATTCACATCAACAACACTTAGCAAGTATATAGCATCTGGCTCTAGTGGAGCATTGTTAACAATGAGGACTGAAGGGACTGTGCATGGGGTATATAGTAATGAAGAGGATTTAGAAGAAGTGTTGTTGGAACGCGGGACTAAGTATCGTGTAAATTCGGTTAAGCAAGGAAAGAAGCTAGAAGTTGATGTTACTATTATAGGTAGTTCAGTATCGCCAGTAATGTCTAAGAAGGATCGGCCCGTGCTTGACAAGTATGGCCGTAAGCTTCGATATTTGTATGATCCTAGAAGAGACAAGACTATCGTGCAATATGAATCAGGAGGCAGATGGAGCAGTGTTACTAGTAACGTGGATTCTACTAATATAGACTCTAACACTAATGGACATTGGGTAGTAGTTACTAGATTAGATCCTAACACAATCTATATTCAAGATTCGGTGGATGGTTCTAGTTTTATGCCAATATCAGGATGGTTAAAGGGATGGCATGATGTAGATGCTAGTGGTCGCAAGTATGTACAGTATGGGATCTTATTAGAAAATGGACTTAGTCATAACATTAGTTATCCTACAGCTAACACTCGTTGGCGATTTCATAGTACGCCCCAGAAGTTGGAGGCATTTAAATCCTGGTTAAAGTCTCAGATGGCAGCGGAGATAACCAGGCAAGAGACTAGAGATGTAATTAAGAAATACATACAGCAAGGATACCAGAAAGGAGCGGGGAGAGCTTTCGATGATGTGAGAAGGGCTGAGTTAGCTAGGCGTAAACCAGAACTATTCACGGAGGAGCATCAGGAATCATTGAGGGATTTCTATGAAGGTACTAAGGACGAATTCCTTCGTAGCTCGTTTGGGCGGCCTGAATCGGTGGAGAAAGTAGAGTTACTAGCTAGCCGTACCTATGATGATCTGGAAGGTGTAACCTCTGCTATGGCCACGGACATGAGCCGGACTCTTACTGATGGATTAGTACAAGGTAAGAACCCAAGAGATATAGCTAGGGATCTAACTGATAGTGTAGAAGGCATAGGTAAGAATAGAGCTAACGTCATAGCTAGAACGGAGATTATTAGATCCCACTCGGAGGGACAATTAGATTCTATGGTTAATCTAGGAGTGGAGGATGTGGGAGTAGCTATAGAGTGGTCTACTGCTGGGGATATTCGGGTATGTGAGCAGTGTTCTACTTTGGAGGGAGTAGTCCTTAAGATAGAAGAGGCGCGAGGTATGATTCCTCGCCACCCTAACTGTAGGTGTGCCTGGCTTCCAGCTAATGTTGGTGAGGATGAGGATGCTAAGGAAGATCAGATTAGATCTAAGGGAGAGATAGACGAGACATTTGAGGAAGCTGGGGGAGATGGTCCTAAGGTGTCTAAATCTAGACCGGAGAGCATACTTAACAAGGTGAACTCAATCGCCGCTGAGTTAAAGGAGAATGTTAATAACGTATTCTGTCCAACTGGTTTAGGTGGAGGAGTAGATCCTAGCTGTAGCCCCTCTAGTAGTAAGGGCCATCTTCCATTAGAGAAGTTTGCAGGTGGGTTGAAGGAGAAAGATAGGATGGAACTGTCTATTCAGCCTGGGATTAAACCACGGGGAGGATCTTGTAGCGTATTTGGGGATTGTACTAATCAAGCCTTTCTGGAGTATAAACGATCTGGAGCAGATGTTTACCATGGGCATGCTGTTAAGAAAGCAAACTTAGATAGAGCTGAGGAGTACTATAAAAAGATGGCAGACGAATATGGAGAGAGCGAGGTTGGTCCTTATACTGCCCCAACTGGTGCTTTTCCTCATGCTTGGAATGTTAAAGATGGGAAGATAGTAGATAGAGCTTTAGGTAGTGAGGAGGCGAGCGAGTACATATACTTCGGGAGAAAAATACCTACGGATGTTCTAGATAAGATGGAACATGGGGATGAGATTGCTAAACTTGCTATGAACGTTTTTTGTTCAACAGGAAAAGGTGGAGGCAGGGATCCAACTTGCTCTCCGGCACCTAACAGTGGACTACATGGGGGAACCGCTGGAGGGGGGAGTGACCCTTATGCTTCTGTTAAGGAAAAAGCGGCAAGTCTAACAGATACCATTCTTAGATCATTCAAGGATGATTATTCTAAAGTTACCTCTCTACCAGTTATAAAGCAGATAAAGCAAGCACTAGAGCATTCAAAGGTACTTACTCAGAGGATGTTCAGGAAGTTGGAAAATAGGTATGGTAGGCCTACAGCTATAGCTATAATGGCTAGTGCTCAGACTATAGCCTGGGGATCCGCTGCTGCAGGAGCGGCTGTAGGAGTACCTCTGTACTTGCCCGGGAGTAGTCTGTGGGGAGCTATCCCTGGGGTAGCTATCGCAGAGACCTATAAACAACTTAGTGGTGGAGTGAGAAAAGTGAAAACTCATAAGGTAGTAAGTAACGAGAACGATTCTTCTAAGGATAGACAGGTAGTATTAAGCTTGGAGGATATAGAGCGATTAGGTAAACAAGTAGTTAATAGGTTAAGAAAGAAATTTGCTAAGTATACAGAAAATACATTCAAAGATACCCAAATGAATATATCTAACGTGTTTTGTCCTACTGGACCTGATGAAAGATGATTATTTTGGGTGGAATGTTCAGTTTTCTAATGAATAGCATAGTAGATGGGTTAGTCTTGATGGTAGTTTAGGGAGTTGATAGTGCTATGGGGCACATAACTCGTGTACAGCAAAAGATGTTGGATATACTATCTGATGGTATGCCTCATTCTAAGGAAGAGCTGCATACTTGTCTTAGTGATGATTTAGGCCCTATAACTAATATAAGAGCTCACCTATGTATGCTAAGAAAAGTTTTACGCCCCATAGGACAGGATATAGTTTGTGAATATGTTCACTGGAAAAGCCTACACTATAGGCAGATAAGACTTTTGGCTTCTGCTAATAATGGAAGAAAATAATAGAATTAGTTTCATTCTTATTAAGGATAGTAGATAGGTCTAATTCTATATTTTGCCAATGTCTTACCCGCGAGCATCCTTATTAGATTCCTTACACTCCTCACTAGCACGTGTTTTAGCTGGTTGATGTGGCCTGATAAATTATCCTAGATTTAATCTATTTTTAGATAGCATGTCGCTATTTACCTTGTACGGTAGGATGGTTAAGGTAGTTATAGTGTAGCTATAAGTATGGAAAACTTAATTGTGAATTATGAGGTTCGTAGTGCTAGGCGCGTTATGCGCGAAGGTAGGGAGTATTTAGTAGCTCCAGCCACTCTTATAGTCTCTGGTGTGTTAGCTGGAAGTAAAGGGCGCCTGTATTATCCTCCTAGTGAAGTAAATCGTAGTACTGAATCGTGGAACCAAATTCCTATCACAGTTTATCATCCCCAGGATCCAGTAACCGGGTTGCATCTATCAGCTAATGACGATGGGGTAATAGATAGGCAGGGAGTGGGTTTTATTGAAGGATCTAAATCTATAAAAAAGGGGGATTATGGTAGAGGAACTAGAGGTAACTTGTGGTTTGATGTAGAGAAGACTAGGAAAGTAAATAGACAAGTCCTCTCTAACTTAGAAGCTGGCATTCCTTTAGAGTTAAGTACAGGGCTGTTCACTGATAATGAGGAACATGGGGGACAGTGGAGAGGACGTGAGTATGACTATGTTGCCAGGAATTATAGACCTGACCATTTAGCTATTTTGCCAGATCAAGTAGGTGCCTGTTCTCTTAATGATGGATGTGGAGTCTTTAATAGATCACGTGAAGAAACATTAATAGTAAATGGTGGGCCGGGTAGTGGAAGACATAAGGAGATAGGAAGAGAAGCTAAAGGGGAGGAGGAAGAGGAGGAAAAAGGGAGTAAGTTCATTCCGGAATTGCATGTGAAGTCGGTTGTAGATATTATAGAGAAAGTTGGTGGGTCTTCTAATCTAGTAGATATGACGGAAATAAGGAGGACTCTAGGGAGTCTGACCAGGGAGCAACAAGATAAAGTTATTATGCATGGTCTTAGTACTGGTAGGTTGTCTGGGGCTAGTAGAGAGGGTAGGGGAGGAATAACGAAGGAACAGAGATCCGCTGATTTCCCTATGAAAGGGGAGCAATATGGGCTAGGATATCTTATGGTTAGAAATTCATATCAAGAGTATCTAGAACAGGATAGATCTATGACCAATAATAAATATTTTATTAAGAATCAACCTCGTCATCAGGAGAAAGGCCAGTTTTTACCTACTAAGGGTAATGGATTAAAACAAACTACTAGGGCAGCTGAAGAAGGGCGTGGAGTACAACCAGTACAAGATGATGAGGTTGAGGGAGAAGAAGAGATGCAAGTTCCTCTCTCTCCAACCTTGGTGAAGCCAAAGAAGATAGCTGATCCTGCCATGCGACGAAAGATTGATAGTATGCGATCAGCTACTGTGAATGGTAATTTTCAGAGGACTAGTAACATGACCAGAGAACAGAAGATTTCTATCCTCACTGTCAATTGTAACTGTGAAGAGGATAAGGCAGCCTTTAATCAGTTTAGTGAAGAAACACTAGACTCTCTCTTGCTTAATCGAAAGCATGATAAAAAGGATGATAAACTTGAATCTAATAAGGACTTCACTTCTGATGCTGAGAGAAAAGCGGCCTTTGCCGCCATGGCAGGCGATGATGATTTCTGGAGTGATAAGGATGATGAAACTGATAATACTAAGAAAACTGGTAATCAGAAAACTAGTCCTATGAACCTTCCCGTAAAGGATGGTGGAATACAATCTGGTGGGGAGGAGGAAGAGGAGTCTGAAACAGGAGAGGGATTAGCTCCAATTGGAGAAGAACCACCTAAGAAAAAAGCTGTGAGTATGAATCAGCTCTTACAAAGAGCTACTAAGGAAGATCGTGAGGTATGGAATAATGCTGTGGAAATTAACCGGCGAGCTAAAGTACAACTTATTAGAAAGTTAGTAGCTAATGCCCAAAATAACTCAATACGTAAAAGGGCGGAGTCTATCTATAACAGGATGGATATTAGTGAGTTAAAGCAGCTAGTAGCGGCTCTTCCACCAGTAGCGAATAGATTTGGCCACTCATCCAGCCATGAGGGTGATAACCTAGAGGTAGCTAATTATCTAGGTTCATCGGGCGGTCCGGCATATAACTCTGATAGAGATAGTGCCAAGGAAGATATTCTTGATGTCCCGACTATTAACTATAGTGAATTATCTAAAGAGCAGACTAATCAAGGAAGGCGCCATAATTTAGTCTAACTGCCAATGGCACAATGATGAATATTCTCTAGTAATTAAGAGGTTAAAAATGGCTGAATCTTTCCCAACTGTATTTGCCCATAATCTAACATCTACTACTGATCCAGGTAGTACAGACGATCATTCTAAAGGGTATCGTTCTGGATCTATATGGGTAAATAAGACTGGAAAGAAGGTATGGATATGTACTGATGGTACGGTGGATGTCGCAGTCTGGCTTGCTGCTAGTAGTGCATTAGGAAGCCAAATTAACACAGCTGCCTTGGCTGATGCTACTATTACTAAGGATTTTATTACAGGTAAGGCAGATGTTACCTTTGTTAATACCGCTAATGCTCCTGGTAAGCTAACTACTCGTACAGCTGCTCAGATGTTTACTGATATTGTAGGAGGAACAGCTGGGGAAAGTTATAATCTTCGAGTGTGTAATGGTGGTAACCTCCCTCTAACTCTGTTGGGAGGCACTGGAGTAACTCTCTATGGTCCTATAGCTATTCCAGGGCACAGTTATAGAGACTATGTGGCAACTTATGACACCTCTACTGCTATGACTTTCCGGCCTGTAGGTAAGGGGGAGTACTTTCGAGACCTGGATTGGGTGCCTAGTCCTCTGTAACTAGAAAAGAGCTAACTATGAATGATCTTGTAGGAATTAAACCCGTTGAAGTGAATAATAGTAAGGAGTATCGTTCACCTCCATCTGTAGAGGATTCTTCTAAGGACAGACAAATCTCTAAAGAGGCTAACTCTATCTCAACCGCGCATAATGTAATAGTGGTTAAATGGTTACCAGAGACGCATGATGTAATAGTAGAATTTGAAGTTAATGAATTTCATAATTGGGAATTTATAGGGGCTCTTCTAGGAATGGCTCAAGAGAAGTCTAGGTTTATAGCCAATATGCAAAAAGCAGAGGCTATGAGGAATCAACAAGCCCAATCTGTACAGTTGGCTTCCGTAAGAGATAGATTGTCTAACCCTAAAAAGAACCCAATACATTGATGGTAGGTGACAGCCTGGACGCATGGTGCGTTCGCAGTAACTGTGGTTAGTTGGAAAGCCTTTACCCTCGAAAGGGGATAGTTATGCCGACCGTGACATCTTATCCGGCAATTGTTAGTGATAGCAATTCCCCTGTGTCGGGGATACAAGCTATTGTTGATCCAGGTGGGTCTCTACGGACTGAAATTAGGCCTGCAGATCATACGGGAGCAGCTAGTTTCGTAGGAGGACACTACGCAGTAGCTCAAAGGTCAGGCTCTATTGTTGCTACTATCGGGGCAGCAGGACATCTGGCTCGTATTAGATGGACGGATGCTACTCGGTTCCTAGTCCTCCATAGGATTAAGGTGGGAGTAACTGTAGACGGGGGTATTACCACTGCTACGGAGCTCACTCTTAGAGCCATCGTGGTCCGGGGGTTCTCCGTGGACTTTACTACCGCCATAACTCAGGTTAGTATGGCGGGAGTAACAAATACAAACAAGATGCGCGCCAGTATGAGCGCATCCCTAATGGGTACAGCTGGACCGGGTATCTGTACTACTACAGTTATGTCGGGGCAGACTCTTACGGCTGATGCTGCTCCATTCGCTGTAGCTAGCCTACCCGGATTGCTAGCTACTAATTCTACAGGTGTCGCTGTAGCTGTCCCTGTAGGATTTGGTACTTCTATGGTTACTCTCTATGAGTGGACTGGACTGGGTCAGTATCCAGTAGTCTTGGCTGCTAATGAGGGAGTGGTCATTCAGCCCCATGTAGCCGGTCCTGCTACTGGTACTTTCGCTCTCTATACTCAGTGGGAGTGGGCGGAAGTGGCTGCCTTCTAATACTAAAACTAGCAAGGATGCTAGTAGTATGCTAGAATCTATGGCTAATATGTGTGCCGGTTTGGGGGACTACTGGTTAGTAGGATGATGTGGCTTGCTAGCCAGTAGTTTTTTAATCTAGTCCAAATTCAAGAACATATAGGTGGAAAATGCCAAAAGGCAATGAGATAGTTGTAACTAGTAATCCAAAAGGGATGTTCCTAGAAGGAACTATACAGGATACCTCCCTTCCTGGAACTATAATGCAGATAAAGGCTGCTACTAAGTTTGTTAGTGGTAGACCTAGCTGGATTAGCGCTAATGTGGGAACTAATGGTAAGCAGGCTCTCCATGCAGTATTACTCCCCGATAATCTTCAAGGTAAGACCACTTCGGATGCCTATGTGAGCGGAACGAGGTGCTTTCTGTATGTGCCTATATCTGGAGAAGAGCTGAACGTACTGTGCGGTATCTCAGGATCTGTGACATTTGCTATAGGGGACCGCCTTATGCTCTATAGTGGATCTGGTATCCTTACCGCAGATAGCGGTTCTCCTCAACAAACTTCCTGGGTGGCTATGGAAGCGATTACTGTTTCTAGTGCTCCAGGGCTAGTATATTGTATGAGGCTGTAGTAGGTTAGTCTGAGTTAACCTCTTTCAAGTAGAACCTTAAGGATAATAGAAACCAGGAGCGTCCAATGCCTCTTACCCTAGTAGATAATTATCTTTATACTCCAGGTGCAGAATACGCTGGGGGGATAGCAGGGATGATTCAAGATCGGAACTTTGTAGGGTTGCATAGACCTTATTTTGACAAGAATGGTAGACCGGCTGTTACTATTAACACTGGTCGGTGGACTGTAGAAAAAGGGGAACGTAAGCCTATCAAAGAACACGTCCTCATTAGAGATCTGCAGGATATGGGGATTCATTCTCCAGTAGCTAATGCCACCTCTCTGCGTAAGGAGGAGTGGATCCAACAGGATCTGGTTGTAGTTAAAGCTGCTCGATTACGTCTAAAAGCATGGGCGGATCTGGCCGCTGCCAACACCTATGGTGGTTTTGATGGGATGTCTAAGGAGATCCTAGAACATGAGACTATGAGTGATCCTGGTGAAGCGATGGTGGACATGGATGGACTTAGTGAGGGTCGTACTGATAGTCCTCTTTATCAGCTTCAAGGATTACCACTCCCTATTACTCATGCAGATTTCTGGGTGTCCCTTCGTAGGTTAAAAACATCTCGTAATAGTGGAACCCCTTTCGATACTACTATGGGAGAGGCTAAAGGGCGTAGAGTAGCTGAAAGCGTAGAAAAGACTACGATAGGGGTGCAAACGGGACTTACCTACGGAGGGAACAGCAGCCAAGTAGGGGGTTATGGCAGAACTAGCCAAGTTTATGGATATCTCAATTTCCCTGCCCGTATAGTTAAGACGAATCTAACAACCCCGACAGGTAGCAATCCTTCAGCCACCATAAATGATGTTCTGGCTATGAGGGATAGTCTCTATCTCAATAAGTTTTATGGTCCATTCATGGTATACCATAGTAACGATTGGGATAAGTATATGGATGCAGATTACATCCTTACAGGAGGTAATGTAGCTACCCAGACTCTGCGAGAGCGTCTTCGTGGGATAGAGAATATCTCTGATGTTCGCCGTTTAGATTTTCTATTTTCCTCCCAGCTAACTGGTCCTGGTACTGATGTGGATGTTACTCTTAAACCATTCACACTAATTATGGTACAGCTAACGCAGGAGGTAGCCAGAGCAGTTAATGCTATGGATATTACCACTCTCCAGTGGGAAAGTATTGGGGGATTGCGGTTAAACTTCAAGGTTATGTGTATTCAATGTCCGCAGTTGAGAGCAGATTATTATGGTAATTCTGGTATCCTGGTAGCCACTACGAGCTAAAATGATAACTGTTTTATACACCTCCTGATAGTAGTTATGAATTGGGTTAGCTGGATATGTTTGATTAGTGGCTTCTTGCTTCCTCTTATAGCTGTATTGATATTAGTATGGATAGTATACTTTAAGGGGTCCAAATTACCCTATGAAGACTAGGCTATTAGCATAATGTGGAGCTAGTATCCTTACTATACAGCATGTCGGGACTAGTCCCCTGCTAGTAGCACAATAATGGCAGTCTATATCTATGGATGGACTCTAGCATTGGTGTTTTTCTCTTTGTTAGGGGTGGCCTTAATGGATTTGGGATTATATTTAGATGGTCAGGAAAGTATAAGTGATTGGTTACGTTCTAATCCAATGTGGTTTTGGTGGCCTATAGTAATATCTATGATAATGGTAGGTCTATTAGCACTACACTTATTTGTTGAACCTGCCATCTGGAAGTGGTTTAGATCGTGAATCCTTTAGTCTACTTACTGGTATCTTTCTCAGCTCTTAGTGGAGATCTGGCGACAGCGCAGGATATTTCCATTCTACAGGTTCCGCACGTTGTGGATTCTCATGACTTATTACAATGTCCTCCAGGAGGAGTATGCCCACCCTCCTTTAGACCCCCTTCTTTTAATCCTCCTAGTGATTTACCAGGAGATCCTAGACATCCTGGGCTATCTCCGCAAAGCCCGCCGTTAGGCGCCATGAGCAAGGAGAGTATATCTAAGGCTAGATCCTCCTCTGTTAAGGTAGAAGTTTTTAGCAACACTAAGAGTATAAAGCCTTTAGTAGACTACTATGATAGGCTGGGTAGATCTATCTCTGGCGGATCTGGGACTCATGTAGGGAACGGGTTGATTGTTACTAATCGCCACGTAGCTCAGAGGAGAGGAGCATCGGCTAGTATAGAGTTTCAGGATGGTAAGAGTTATTCTGGCAGTGTGGTAGCCGTTTCTAACTATTCTGACCTGGCTGCTATCTATGCCCCTAATGCTAGGGGCCAATTTAGCTCTGTCTTGGCTTCAGTAGTTCCTGCTAGAGGATCTCTAGTGTTCTCCGCAGGATACCCAGCATACACTAGTAATGGAGGCAGAAACCCTCGGCGGATAACTGAGAAACAAGGTACTATGGATGGGGCTGTAATGGTAGATTGGAATCATCTTTCTGATGGTAGCAGTTCCACCTGGGGGTACAGTAATCGTCTAAGTATGAGATGTAGTAATGGAGATAGTGGCAGCGGAATATTTTGTTCAGGGGGATTTCTGATAGGAGTCCTGTGGGGGAATAGCGGAGGAGAAACTCTCTGCTGTACTCACAAGGATACTGTGAGATTTGTGGAGCAGGATTGTATACGATGGCGCCATCCGTCTAAGCCTCCTATTGATCCTTTGCCCTCTCCATCTCCACCTCCTAAGCCCCCTAATACCCATCCTCTATATCCTCCGGAACGACCCGACCCTCCTATATCTCCCCCAGTTATAGTCAAGGACGGTAAGGACGGTTTGCCAGGAAGGGATGGCAAGGATGGGTTACCTGGACAGACTGGGCCAATGGGGCCTTCAGGTCTTACACCAGATTTATCTCCTATAATGGCTAATCTATCTAGCCTGGCTGATCAGTTTGGTGGGATGAAAGAAAATTTTGCTAGTCTGAAAGAGAACTTTGTTAGTCTATCGACGGACTTCGTTGGATTAGATAAACGGGTCAAGAATCTCTCGGATGATTTAGTAGACTTATCCCGTAAACCAGATATTCAAGAAAAAACTCCCATTCTTCAAGAAAAACCATTTATAGGTCCAATACGAGTAAGAATAGTTCCAAGAACCCAACCGTAATGGATCTATAAATGTATGTTAGATAAACTGCTATCTAGAGTATTATTATCCTCAAAGCCTAAGGTAAGGAGATCTTCAGAATGGACTAGTGTACGTGTGCAGCATCTAAAATCTGCAGAGCCTATGTGTAAGGCATGTGGTACTAAAAAACATCTAGAAGTACATCATATTGTACCAGTCCACGTTAATCCTTTAATAGAGATAGTTCCTGAGAACTTAATTACTCTGTGTGAATCTATGGGGCATAATTGTCACTTTATTTTCGGCCATTTGTTGGATTGGCGTAGTTGGAATGTCTCAGTTAGAGAAGACTCTGATGCTTATAGGCATCTAGTCAGGGGGAGACCATACAAGATTGGATCGGATGTTTATGGGAAATTCTCCTAGGTAGAGAGTTAAGCTGTAACTAGGATCACTACTAGTAGCATACTGGAACTAAAAGAAAGGTGAGTGACTCATGGCAGTAGATCCTGCGTTCGATGCTCAAGCTGGTGCAGCTATGGAGCATGTACTGGTAACCTCTGCTCAAGGTCATGCTTTTGTAATGGAGCAAGGTCGCTTGGGTATGCTGGAGGGTAAGATTGGCATGCGTGAGGGACTAACTCAGCGTATTATAGGTGAAGCTGGCGGAGGTCAGGCTAGAGCGTTTCTCCCGGCTGGGCTAGGAGGAATACCTACTACAGGATTAGCTAAGCCAGTCTAAACGATCTATAGACCTTTAGAACTAGTATCCATGCTAGTAGTACACTGGAACTAGTATCCTTACTAGTAGTATACTGGCAGCGTAAGTTAGTATGGTAACCAAGACAGTTCTTAATGTATCAGACCTGGCCGATCTATTTAGTGCTGTCTGGGAATATAATCGTAGGGGTCCAGTAGCAAAAGTCCGGTTCCTCTGTACTGGCCAAGAAGTACAGGTGGATTCTGTTGAGGTTTCTTGGCAAGATAAAGGGTTAGCAATTAGGACAGCCCCCGAGATGTCTGTAGAGGATCTAGCCCGTCAATTGAATCCGCCTATTGCGCCTAATGGCGGACTTCGTGGAGATCCTAAAAAGGTTCTCCCTGCAGCGGATATGCGGGACTTAGCTGCTGCTACAGAGGGGATTAGATGACCCTGTTGGAATCTGCTGCTGCTCACGCAGATAGGATGGATGAAGCTAGACGTAAGTTTCTGGAGCGCATTTATGCCTTGGCCTTTTCAAAAGGTGGAGCAGCCACGATGGAGACCACGACAGAGTCCAGAGGAGAACGCAGCGGACAGTCTACAAGCGAAACTGTCCAAGCTAGAAGTAGCTCGGCAGGCGATACTCACTCAGGATCTTCAGGCTCTAGCAGTAGCTGATAGAGATGGCGTAAAGCAGTTACGAGATAAGTTGATGTTTAGCAAGAAGGCTACTAGCGATGAGAAATCAGGCGATGATGTGGGTGATATTATCGTCTGCGATGATTATCAGGCTAATAGGAGTAGACCAACCAGCCAGTGGCCTGTAGTATTATTAGGAATCGTCTTACCAGTAGTAGCTGCCGGAGTAGCAGCTCTTTGGTTAACTAAACCACCAGATTCTACTCCTACTCCTAGTATAATACAGGAGCAGAAGATTAAGCTAGAGTACGATGCGATTTATGAACAACTGCAACAGGATGGTACTTGGAAAGAGACTAAGCGAGAACACTTAAAGTAAAAGACATCTATGGCTAAGAGCACTTATATGTAATTAGTAACTAGCAATGATTGGGCTTAACCTGTTACTGGCTCTATTAGGAACTCCTTCGGAGGTATCTTTTGACGATTTAACTAGGTTCCCAGATAAGGTGACCTCTAAAAAGAACTGGGATTTTGCTGTAGTTCATACTAAGTGGGTGGAGAGCCAGGCATGGTATAATGTATGGAATAGGGACGAATGGTGTGAGTGGTGTCGGGAGGCTGAAGAATGTAGAGATATTTGGGAATTACTCTTAGACGCTGAAACTGAAGTATTTAGTACAAACTTTAGATATGAAAGATTATGGGAATTAAGAGAGAGATTAGGTCAGGAAGATTGGATTAGTGGAACGATGCCCCCATTTATTCCTATCTGGAGGTTTGTTAGACGTGACTGATGATAATAAAGAAGTAATTAGAAATTGGCTTAAACAACAGATAGATCTCCTAAATTTATCGGGTCAAACTACTCCAGTTATTCCTAAAATCTTCATAAAATCAATATTTGTAAAACCAACAGAAGTTACTGGTAGGCTATGGACTATAATGTTCCCCTTTAGCAAATCTGGGGATGTAGGCGACCCTATAAACATGCCAGTAGTTAAAGCAGAAGGATTCGCAGAAACCTGTTTTGGACTTACTAAGGATCGTTCAGGAGTTTTTCTCAAGGCTACCGCTGGTGGAGCACATAGCCCTAATAGTAAGTATCCCCGGTGCGAACTTAGAGAAATGCTAGACGATAATGGAGATAGGAATGCTTCCTGGTCCTCAACTACTGGAAGACATGCCTTAGAAGCTACATTATCAGTCTGCCATAATTTGGTTAGGCGTAAGCAAGTCTCATTAGTACAGATCCATGATAGTTCAGACGATGTCCTCCAGATAGCCTTAGATGATAATAGATTAGTAGTATTCTATAATGATAAAAAGGATTCAGCGCTCCTCGATCCAAATTATCTCCAGGGGGCTCTGGTTTCTATTAAGATAAATATTGCTGATGGATATTCTAACGTATTCTATAATGGAGTTGAGAAGGCTAGTATAAAGAAGAGTGGATCTGGCTGGTATTTTAAAGTTGGATGTTATCTACAGAGTAGTGTTAAGGACTGGCATGAATCCCCTAATGCTTGGGGAATAGTGGAATTGTATCACCTAAAAGTGTTTCATGAATAGCTACCTAGCCATAATTATGGTAGTAATTACTATTGTGAGCAAGATAGCCCACTTAACCCTACCAAATGGTAGTAATGATAGTGGGCTAATCGGGCGCCCGCCCTGGTCGTTGTGGCTCTTTCCGGCCAGGGCGGGTTTAAATCAATACTGTAACTAGAACTAGTATTATTGCTAGTAGCATAATTGGAATCCTAGTAAAGTATCTAAGGAGATTAAGATCATGGCAAAGTATAAGGTACTAGTAGGAAAGTATGTGGATGATGATCCTGTTCGTAAGGATTCTACCGGGGGATCTATAGATAAGATGTATCAACCAGGAGATGTGATAGAGACAGACAAAGATCTACTTAAGCATAATACCCCTGGGGCTCCTCCTAAGTTTTCTAGACTTGACATAGATGTGTCCTATCTCCCTTCTACATCTAACATCTGGGATGCTTCTAAAGAGACACTAGAACAGTTTGTGACTAGGATGAAGGGAAATCCACTAGAGAGCAATCCTCCAGAATCTACTAATCTTGTATTTGGAGCGGCTAAAGCAGGAGTTGATTCTCTTAACCATATGACTATCAATGAATTACGTAAGTATGCAGAAGAGGAAGAAATAGACTTGAAAAATACTACTAAGAAGGAAGAGATGATAAAGATAATCTTGGCTACCGTTACTTCAAGTTCAAGATAAGTGATAATAGGATACAATTGAATTGGCTGCTAGGACTACTATCTCTGCCGTACAAGGTATTCTAGGAGTAAACTACAATGGTAAGACTCCTTTGGGGAGATTTATTGAGACGGCCACAATGATGGTGGATCATGTTAAAACCATGGCTGCCACCAAAGAGATAACTCTAACGGACTCGGAGCTGGAGATTATTGAACGTTGGTTATCTGCCCATTACTATTGCGTAAATGACCCTCTTTATACTTCTAGGTCTACAGGAGGATCTAGTGGATCTTTCCAGAGAGGGACTTCAGGGGATGGTATGGCAGGCACAGAATATGGTAGAAACGCCATAGATCTAGACTATAGTAACAGTCTAAGGAACCTTAATAAGCAGCAGAGAGCTAGAGCCTATTGGGTAGGCAAACCTCCAAGTAGCCAGATACCCTATTCTCAGAGAGACTAATCATGGCCGATACTGATGCTCTTAAGCCAATAGCTATTAACCTAGTGTGGCTACATTCTGCCTGCAACCTACAAGTTAGGGTAGGAACCAAGCAGGCATATGATCTGGCCTACAAGGAGGATAAACCTAATACTTTCTATTGTCCTCATTGTGGTAAAGATTGTCCAGTTACAGAATTTACTCATGAATAATCGCCTATAAACATAGATGTTAGTCATAGATCTAGCATCTTACTAGCAGCATTAACATGAGCGGATATAGTATTATGCCTGCGTTTGAAGAGATGGATTTATTACAGTATGCAATTCTATGGGAACATACTGGCAAATATGATCGTCATGGACAGCCTACAGTTAATAGTTATCCAGTTGAGATACAAGTAGATTGGCAGGTTAATCAACGTGAAGGGATGGATAAACAAGGTAATGTGATTACTCTAGAAGGGTCGGCCCGCGTTGGTAGGGAAATTAGAATAGGCAGTGTTATGTGGCTGGGTAGACTAGCAGACCTTCCGGCTTCTAATAGAGTACCCAATGATGAGCTAGTACAAGTAACCTCCTACAAAGAGAGTTGGGATATTAAGCTACAGAATGCTGCTCGGGAAGTAACCTTCATGAGATTACGAGATAGCTTGCCTACTCTTGTTTAGTAAACATCTAGCTATTAAGATATTAACAAACATTCTACTATGAGAGTTATGAGAGCATCTAACAATAGGAAAATACGAATTTCAAAATTATGTTACAGTCTTCCATCCTAGCTAATATATTACCTGATAGCCGGTTGGCTGATCCTAAAGGTACGGTTATGGTGGATTGGCAGAATACAGATGGTACTTTTATACGACTAGAGTTGGAGCCTATCTATTGCTTCAACTGCGGGAAATCTAATGGATATGTTCCACGGGATATTATGTCATTTGTATCATGGCTATGTATGTCCTGCTCGGAGAAATGGGGAGAATACGCAGATAGTTGGATCGTGTCGGACGAGATATTCTGGAATGATGTAGCGGTAGAGATGCTAACTAGGTTCGGTCACATTTTAACACATGAGGAACTTTGGAGTTTAGGTGAGCAAGGACGATTGGGGACTGCCTTGGAGCTACTCACTAGAGAGTCCCCCTACGCGATCTGATGTACCAGCTCGCATTTACTAACACTTAAGTGGAGAATTGCTATGCCTTTCGTTTACAATGTTCAGTCTAAAGCCGTTAGTGAGAACTACGCTACTAGCGGTTCGGCTAACACCGAGATAGATGTAGCTTTCCTTAAGCCTGGAGCCACTAGGGCTTTCGGTCTTATAGCACTAAGAGTCCAGGGTAAGGGAGCAGGACTTACTGCGTTATCGGGGATTGCTTTCCGGCTTAAACAGTATACTACTACTGCCTCATCAGCTGGAACGGCCATCACTCC
>ERZ1292625.2261-Hain-H41-01um-R1-2261-length-18524-cov-10_pt1 | contig 18524 bp, 15 predicted proteins | sample MGYA00564400_ERZ1292625 | MGnify/ENA primary metagenome ERZ1292625 (study PRJEB36523, sample SAMEA6512639) | groundwater metagenome | collected 2019-01-08 | study: AquaDiva: Metagenomics assemblies of 32 groundwater samples
TGGCCGATGATGTAGGCGATCAGGCGAGTATCATTATTATCCGGCAGGGTGTCGGTAGGGTAGCGGAGAGCGGCAGGATAAATGAGGACAGACAAAAAGAAACCAAGGCTGAAGATGATGAGAAAGCGGCGCATGGGATGGATATTAGACTAATTGGACCAAATTGACCAATTCGGGAGAAGATTTAGCCCGTGTTAGAATAGACCCTGCTGACAATGAAAAGGATCGGCGGGTTTATCAATTTTTGGATCGTGGATTTTTTCCGATTTGTTCGGGCATTGACGGCCTATTTTTTCCGCGCCTACCTGGCCCGGTGGTTCGGCGGTTTTGAAAGTGTCAAGGACGTGGCGGTGGTCAAGATGTATCAGCAGAGGGGGAAGTACGCCACCATTTTTGTTCACGCCGGGGTGGTGACGGTGATGGCCCTGGGGGTAGCTCTCGGGCCGACCTTGATTGTCGATACCAACCAAAGCCGGGCGGTGATTTCGTCGGCCCTGGGGAGCCGAATTGTCTTTGCCGAGGAGCAGGTTGACGCCCGGGTCTTGGGGGAGACGGTAACGGCTTCCGATATTCCGACCTTGACCCAGATCTCGGAAAAACCTAGAAGCGATGACGTCGAGTACCTGGTTCAGGATGGGGACACCTTGGCGTCGATCGCCATTAAGTTTGATGTCAGTCAGGAAACGATTCAATGGACCAACTCGGGCGTGACCAACTGGAAGGTGATCAAGATTGGGCAAAAACTGATAATTCCACCGGTAACCGGAATTGTTCATATCGTCAAAAGCGGAGAAACGATTTACTCAATCGCGAAGAGATACTCTTCAGAGCCGCAATCGATTGTCGACTTTCCGTTTAACGCTTTTACTAACGACGAAACCTTTGCTTTGGCGGTGGGCCAGCGGATTGTGGTTCCTGATGGAGTGATGCCGAAACTGGCTTTACCGACGGCGGTGAACACCTTGGCGAGGACGCCGGACGCGGGGACGGTGACGGCGACGGGCACCTGGATTTGGCCGGCGGCGGGGAAGATCACGCAGCCGTTCCGTTCCTGGCACAAGGGTATTGATATCGCCAACCGCGACGGCGGGCCAATCCTGGCGGCCGACGCGGGGACGGTGGTGATTGCCGGTTGGCCGGATAACAGCGGCTATGGCAACCGGGTGGCCATTAATCATGGCAATGGTTTTATTACCCTCTACGCTCATATGTCACGGCTGGATGTCGTCGCCGGACAACGGGTGAAACGCGGTGACCAGTTGGGGATGATGGGTTCAACGGGCCGGTCGACAGGAACGCACGTTCACTTTGAGATTCGGACGACTACGGGGATTATCGATCCGCTAACGGCACTGCGCTAGGAGATTTTCTTGACAGAGGGAATTGGCGAGGATAGGATACTCTCATGTTGCCGTTGGTGGAATTGGAACAGTGGTATTGGGGTTTGGAGCAACGACGGGAGTTTCGTCAAAGTATGGACGAATTGATGAGGATCGCGGGGGTGGCGGGTGGCGAGAGAGTGGATTTGGCGGCGATGTTGTGGCCTAGGGGAGATGGTGGCGGGCAGGAGGAGACAATTTTTATTTTCGGTGAAAGGGGTCGGCTGGAAACTTACTTTGGTTTCTGCGCGCGCAGGGCTGGGGATGGGGTATTCAAGTGGCGGAGTTTGGTGATCGCCCCCATGGAGGGTTCGCGGGGTGGGGTAACGGTCGGCGGGGTTGAGGAAGACTCGGGGCCGATGGTGGTGGAGTTGGCGGGGGAGAAAGGTCTACGGTATGATTTGGAGAAATGGCGGGTGGATTTGTTGGTGGACATGGGGTGGGCGCCCAGACTGGCGATAGTAAAGGCGATTTTGGCAGGAGAGCGGTATTGAGGTAAAATACGGGTAATGGTTGATTCAGCAAAGATTATTATCAGAGCGGGGCACGGAGGGGCCGGCTCGGCCCATTTTCACCGGGGGAGATTTTTACCCAAAGGCGGTCCGGATGGCGGTGACGGGGGACGGGGCGGTAGTGTCTACATTAAATCGGACACTAATTGGGCCACTCTCGATCACTTTGCCTTCAAACAGAAGTTTGAAGCGAAGAACGGCCGACCCGGATCAGAGAAGCGTTCATCCGGACTATCAGGTGAAGACCTTCATTTAGGGGTACCGGTCGGAACAATCGTTAAGATGACGAGCCCTGAGGGAGAGGAGAGAATAATTGATTTTAATAAACCGGGAATGGGGGAACTGATTGCCAAGGGGGGCAAGGGGGGAAGGGGTAACTGGCATTTTAAGAGTTCGACCAATACGACGCCATTAGAATTTGAGCCCGGATTGCCGGGTCAAGAGTGGCAGACGGAAATGGATTTGAAAATTTTGGCCGATGTTGGTCTAATCGGATTGCCGAACGTAGGGAAATCGACACTGTTGTCGATTTTGTCGGCGGCCAGGCCGAAAATAGCCAATTACCCATTTACGACCCTGGAGCCGAATCTGGGAGTGGCCGACCTATCCGGTAAAAAAGTAGTTTTGGCGGATATTCCGGGCTTGATTGAGGGCGCCAGCGAGGGCAAGGGCTTGGGAACACAATTCCTGCGCCATATCGAACGGACCCGGGTGGTGGTTCATCTTTTGGCCGCCGATGCCGGCGAGCCGGCGGAGATCTATAAAAATTATCTGGCGGTGCGGGCCGAACTGAAACAGTATGGCGGGCAGGTTGAGGCGAAAAAGGAACTGGTGGTGCTAAACAAGATAGACCTGGTGGATGAGGAAAAAGTGGGGGAGATCGTCAAGTTTTTGGCCAAGAAAAAGATCAAAGTACTACTGGTTTCCTGCGGAACGCTCTCCGGAGTCGATGTTTTGAAGAAGGAATTAGCGCGGTTGGTGGAGAGGTAGCTTCGGTTTGGCTGGAATCTTGCGTTCCTGGGCTTTAATGGCGCGGCAAATCGGGCAGTATTTGGGGGTTTCGAGCCCCTTACTGGCATAGAAAGATCGTTCGCCGGCGGAAAAGACGAACTCGTTATGGCAGTTGGCGCAGATTAGGGTTAGGTCGGGCATGGGGCTATTTTAGACTATCTATTAGCATTATTTTCAGAACTCGTTTTCCCTGATTAGTTTTCAGGTATTTTTCTCGTCTCTTGGCATCGGATCTTGACCTGTAGGCTTCGTAGAATATTAAATCGAATGGCAGGTAGGGTTTTGTTGCGGATGAATGTCCTGTATTGTGATCGGCCAATCTTTTCTTAAGGTTGGATGTATATCCCGTATAAAACCAATCGGTGTTTTTGCTTTTTAGAAAGTAGACGTAGTACATAGATGGTGGTATGCACCAGAGCAGAGCACGGTGCATACCTACCCTGAACCGTGTTGCGTAGCAACTCTGGTTCTAGGGTGGACCCGGGGGGAATTGAACCCCCATTTGTGCAATGCGAATGCGCCGTTCTACCGTTGAACTACGGGCCCCGACTTCGCCAAGGCTTCGTCGGGCGAGGCCTCTGACGGTATATTTTACATCGAAGCGGTGATAATATGATGGTATGTTGGATAAAAACGATTTAAGGCTGATTGACAATCTTCTCGTGAAGAGGATCGGCGAAGAATTAAAGCCAATAAAAGAAGATATTGGTTTGCTGAAGAAGGAGTTAAAACCGATGAAGGACGACATTACCCATATTAGAAAAGATGTGAAGACGATCGTGAATTACTTTGATGGGGAGTACCTGGAATTGAGAAAGAGAGTGGAGCGAATCGAAACTCATCTCAATTTGAGAGTTTCTTTATAGTGAGTGGACCCGGAGGGAATTGAACCCTCTTCTATTCCATGCCATGGAATTATTACTACCGGTGAACTACGGGCCCGGCGAGGTATATTTTATCTCAAATTTGGCTAGTTGGGGAGATTGGGGGCGGCTTCCTCCGGGAGACTGACTTTCGGCGTGATCGAAGGGAGCGGGGCGGGAGAAGAAGGCTCGAGGCCGGCTTCGCTGGCTTGGGATCGGGCTTGTTGGCTAAGTTCGTTAATTTCGGTTTGGACTTTCTTGTAGTCTTCGGAGCTGGTGTCGAGGAGCTGAAGGACGGCCCGGAGCTGATCAATGGCACGGGGGTCTTTTTTGAGTTTCATGATCTGGGCCAGATTGTAGTGACTGTTGGCCCAGTTCGGTTTGAGTTCGATGGCGCGTTCATAGAGCCGGCCGGCCGAGTCATAATCTTTGAGGGCGAAGAAGAGGCCGCCCAGTTCCAGATGGAGGCGGGGGTTGTTCGGGTCGAGGCTGATGGCCTGGTTGTAACTGGCGATGGCCCAGTCGGAGGCGCCTTCGGCGAAGTTGATGAGCTGACGATAGGTGTTGCTCAAGTTTTCCCAGGTGAGAACATTGGCGGGGTCAAGGGCGGTGGCGTTTTTGGCCTCGCGGATGGCTTGTTGGACCAGCTGGGTGATATTACTTTTGTCCTGGTCGGTCAGGTCTTTACGGCTAGCGATGGTGTTCGCCAAGGCAAGGGAGGTTTGGGTAAAATTGATGCGGTAGTAGGGGTTATAGGGATCGAGGGTATAGGCCTTGATCTGCTGGTTGTAGCTTTCGGTGGCATTGGTATTGATCGTCGATAAGGCACGATAGGTGGCCAGATCGGCGACATAGGAGCGGCCGGCCAGATACCAGAAGTAGCCGAGAAGGGGTAAAAGAATCAGAGTAAAAAGCCAGGGCAGAAGCTGGAAGCCGCGGGACTTGGTTTCAGTCAGCGGTTCACCATAGTCGGCGGCCCCGCTTAGCGGGGCGGCGGAAAGATTGAGGGAGACGTCTTTGACGAGATCGGTTTCAACTTTGATAGACAGGGAAACCAGGGTCAGGGCGATAAAGGTCAGGCCGAGAAGCGAGGGGTTGGCCGGGATAAGCAAGTTGGCGAGCAGAGCGCCGACCAAAAGCAGGAGGCCAGCGACCAAGGTTGGCGAGGCTTTCTTAAGTCCCGGTGTCAGACCGGCCTTGATGGATTTGAAGATAGCCAAGAGCCAGAAGAAGGCGCCCAAAAGGCCGGTGGTCGTCAGGATAGTCAGCAGTTCGTTAGTACTGCTGGTAAAGCGGGTATCCCAGAGCGGTGTAAGATTGAGGAAAAGGGGCTTGAGGCGGGTAAAGGCGGTCAGAAATGTTTCGGGGCCGGTACCCAGGAGAGCGGTGCGCCAATTTTTGAAAATATCGACGGCGATCGACCAGCCGACGGCAAGAGGTAGGAGGAAAAGCTGATTGCCGCTTCCCGGCAGGATCAGGCCGACCTCCCCGGCGGAAGCACCGGTCAGAAGCAAGGTGACGAAGAGAAGAACGGCTTTCAATTGCCAGCGGTTGGATTTTAGGGCGAGATAAAGGCAAACGGGGATGAGAGGGGCGATGAAGGAGAGGAAAGGAATCGGGCCGCCGATAACATTGAAAGTTTTGGCCGTCAGCCAGGCGGGCGCGGGCAGAGTGGCGGCGAGGCCGAGGAAAGAGTAGAGGGAAAGAAGAGAGGCGATGGCGGCGGCGGAGAGGAGAGCGGCGAAAGTGAGATTAATGACGAGCTTGTTTTTCTGGGAGGAAGTGACTCCTATATATAGTGCCGTCAAAGCGACGATTACCGCGGTCCGGCCGGTCAGAGCGAGATAGGGATTAGGGGTTTCGACAAAGGTAGAAATCAGATAGACGGCGGAAAGAAGCAGGAGAGGCACGGCGGCGGGGGTGAGAGAGAGATGGACGCGCCGGCGGGTGATGTTTCTAACCAACCAGGCAATCAGGGCGAGACTACCGCTGACGACAATCAGAAGATTTTTATTGACGACAAAGAATTCGGTGTTGATGGGGAGGAAAAGGAGGGGGAGGGCAAGGGCGAGGATCGGAAGAAGGAAGCGGAGGAGGAGGGTGGTCAGGCGGTCGAGGGTTTGACGCATGGTGTTCATTATGACACTGGGGCAGAAAAATAGTCAAGACCCGAATTAACCCGAAATTATTCGGTGATGACGTAGTACTCGAGGAGAAGTTCACCGGTTGATGGGGTGTCGATGGCGATGGTGAAGTAACCCTCGCCCTTGGTCTTGATATAGACGGGATCGTTGGTGGCCGAGATGGGAACGAGGTAGACGTAGGTATCGGCGGTGACGGCGGCGTCACGGACGACGATCTCCCGAGTGTTAGCCGGGAGGGTAATCAGGAGTTTCTCGGCCGAGGCAGCTTGATTGGCGGCGGCCGAATCGGTAGCGCTCATGGTTTCGGGGGCGGCAATGACCGGCTGACTTTCGTCGATGGAAGGTCCAGTCGGAGTAGGAGTTTGCTCGGCAATTTCGCCGTCGGGCAGGGGTGAGAGCAGAGAGCCGGTGGGTTGGACAGCCGGGCTGACGACAAAAAGGAGAAAAATGACGATGACGGTAAGAATAATAAAAGTACTCAGGACTCTGGGCCAACTTCGTTTGGGCCGATTATCCGTCTGGAGACTTTCGAGAATGTCGGTTGATTCAATGACCATGGCAGTCTTATTTTAGCACCGGGGGGAAAATTTTTGAGCGCAGTTGAAATTTCCGGTCCTATAGTGTATATTAAGGCTATTCCTGATTCGGGCCTGGCTGGCTTCAAGCGCCAGCCCAGGTACGAGCGGAAGCTGTTTAAAAAGTGAAAAGGAGAATCTCTATGAAAAAGCTTGTCGTGCTGTTTTCTTTGTTCGTAGTTGTTTCATTGGTGGCGTTGGCGCTGGCATTGCCGGCCGCGGCAAAGCAGAAGTTTCTTCTGATGACCCATTACGATCAGGGGCCACACGGCCAGATCAACACTTGGACGAGATGCATGCCGGATGATGCCTGGATCCACCAAGGCCATTCAGGCCATGTGAATCGGCCAGGCGTCCCAGACGATGTGCTGGGCGGGGAATGTAAAGGCCCCGAGGATCCGGAGCCAACCAGCCCTGTGCCACCCGGCGTGACACCGCCTCCGTCTCCGACTGAAGCCCCTTGTGTGGGTGACAGCTGCGGCGGCATCGCTTTCTCCGGGGTGAACTTTCAGCCCGGGCGGGTGCCGACAGAACCTGGCACGGTCTATGTGACCGATGCGGGCGGCCTGGGCGGCAAAGTCTTTTTCAGTTATCACTTCCAGGCCGGGGAACAATGGTCCGACTGGATCGAGTTCCCGTTGCAATTCGGCGTTTCCGGCGATAATCTTGAGGCTTGGTGGATGCCGGATAGCGGTGGTCAAATTTTTTCAGGATTACTCGTAGTAGGTGAAAGCCAGACCGTGTTCAAAGCACCTTTGATCCAGTTCGTTTGATTTCTTTGGCAAAATCATTGTTGGGATCGTTAAACTCCTCGACAGACATTGGATGGGGCTCGATGTTTTCGTTCATATCGGCGGCCAACATGAGAAGTTTAGTTGTTTCGGCGATGCGGTCCCTGCCGAAGTCTGGGGAGACAACGCAAATATCATAATCGCTCCATTTGTGGGAAGTTCCCCTGGCTCTTGATCCAAAAAAAAATACCTCCTTGACATTGAGCGTTTCAGCTTTTAATCGGCTGAGATACTGATTGATCACACGATTGTCGGTGCCACTCATATATTTGATCTGATTTTATTCGCCAGATTCGCGCAAACTCGTGACCACTTAGAAGTATATTCATGGGTGGCTTTTTTGTAGAAAGATCTTTTGTAATCGTCATAGCGTGTGTTTATGTTGAATGATGTGATTTCGATTAGTTCGGACAGCTCTTCTGAGGAGAAGGTAAGATTGCTGTTTTTTGAGAGTGTTTTCAGATCGTGTATTGCCGGTACTTCCTTATTTTCCTTTGTCAGGATAGCCTTTAGGAGTTTTTCGATGACTAAATGCCAGAGAAAAAGACACCAGTCGTTTTTGTTGGCCTCAAAAAGTTTTTCCGCCGTTTCTTGATCATTTTTGGCGCTCTCCAACCAGTATTGGAGCTTTTCCTCGTGGCTAATCATAAGGTAATTCTAACACGTTTATTCGTAGTCGGTGACGGGGGCGCTTTCAGCCGGGAGATCGAGTTTTGTTTGGCTGGGTTTGATCGGCGTTGGGGTGACCAGTTGACTACTCGGAGGAGTCGAGGCGGGAGGCGGGGTGGCCGGGGCCAGGGTTTTTAGTTTATCGTATTCGGCGCGCGCGAGGGCATAGTCGGGGGAATCGAGCTTGATCAGGTTCATCACTTTTTCCATACTGGCGAGAGCCTTGGCATAGTTTTCTTTGGCTTTGTAGGCCGCGGCCAGGTTGTAGTGGGTATTGGCCCAGTCGGGTTTGAGGGTCTCGGCCAGGTCGTACTGGCGCAGGGCGTTGTCGTAGTCAGAGAGGGCGTAGAAGACGCCGCCCAAGTCAAGACGGAGGCGGGGGTTGGTTGGGTCGAGAGAAATCGCCTGATTGTAGCTAGCTATGGCCCAGTCGGAAGCGCCTTCGGCGAAGTTTAGAATCCGTTTGTAGGTATTGGCCAGATTTTCCCAGGCGACGGGTGAGGCGGGGGCAATTTGGGCGGCCATTTTGCTTTCCCGGATGGCTTGCTGGATCAATTGGGAAATGGTGGTCCGGTCCTGGTCGGTCAGGCTGGGCCTGGCGGCCAGCGACTCGGCGAGGGCCAGGCTGGTCTGGGCGAAGTTGATCCGATAGATTGGGTTTTGGGGCGCCAGTTGGTAGGCTTTGATTTGTTCTTCATAGCTAGCCACGCTGTTGGTGGGCAGGAGCCGGATGGCTTTGTAGGTAGCCAGGCTAGCGGCATAGGCGCGGATGGCGTAAAACCAGAAGAAGGCGGTGGGGGCGAGCAGGATGAGGCAGAAAATCCAGGTAAAGACGGTAGCGCCGGTGGGCAGGGGCTGGATGGTCAGATCGTAAACTCCTTCGGTCTGACGGCTTTTCATTTCCAGGCAGAGGAGGACCAGAAGACAGACAGCGACGGTCAGGCTGGTGATGCTTGCCGGAATGAAGAAAAAAGAGACGAGGTAAGCCGAGAGGCCGAGGATGACGGCGAAAACGAGGGGATTGCCCCGGTGAAGCCTTTCGGTGAGAGCCCTCCTGATGGGTAGGTAGAAGCTCGCGCCAAAGAAAAGCAGGCCGAGCAGGCCGGCGGTGGTGAGGATGTCGAGGAACTCGTTACTGCTGACGTCGAAGCGGAAGGACCAGAAGACGGGGTGGGTGTTTAGGGAGAGGGGGCGCAAACGCGAGAAGGCGGAGATGAAGTTTCCCGGACCGACGCCCAGGAAAGCGGAGCGGCCCGACTTGAAGATGTCAACGGCGATGGCCCAGCCCGCCTGGTAAGGGAGATTGATAAGGAGGCTGGATTTTTGGATAAAAATAAGGCTGATTTGGGCGGCGATGGCGGAGAGAGTCAGGGTGACGGCGGCAAAAAAAGCGAATTTAACGGCCCGGTTTTTGTGGTTCATGGCCAGGTAAAAAAGAATCGGGACGGCGGGGAGGGTGAAGCCCAAAAAGGAAAGCGGGCTGGGTTGGAGGCTCCCTGGAAGAAAAGGCAGGTCGAGATTGAAGTAGTCGATGATAGCTACTAGGGAGGAAAGACCGACGGCGGCGGCCAGGGCGAGAAAGGTGATGAGGAGGGGCGGCTTGCCCCGGTTGAGGCTGGTGACGATGACAAAGAACAAAGCCAAAGCGGTGATGGTCGCCGCCTTGCCGGTTAGGGCCAAGTAGGGGGTAGGCGACTGGACGAGGCCGGAGATGATGAAAACAAGTGCCAGCAGGACGAGGGCGGCGGTGGCCGGCATGACGGTGATGACGACGCGGCGAGTCAGAAGCAGGTGGACGACCCAAGTAATAAGAGCGATGGTTGTCAGTACCAGGAGAAGGTAGTGCTTGTTAAAGTCGAAGAAATCGACGGTTATGGGCAGGAAGAAGATAGCGACCAGAAAGACCGCGGCGGGAAGGAGAAGCTTGGCGATGGTGCCGGTGGCGTTTTGGACTTTGTCCTGCATGAAATACTAGTGTTACTGATTGATGACCCAGTAGTCAAGAGCCAAATCGGAGGTTGGCGTGGCAATCGCCTCGATGGTGAAGGCGCCGAGGTCCTTGGATTTTAGAACCACGGCGGCGGCAGTTTTGGGGACGAGATAGATATAGCTATTTGCCGTCACGGCCGAATCAGAGACGGTAATGAGGTTTTGGCCGGCGGGGATGATGGCAGTGCCTTGGCGGCTGTTGTTGTCGGTGTCGGTCGCGGTTGAAGCGGCGGGCGTGCTTTCGAGAGGGCTAGCGATCAGGGGCGATGGCCCTCCTTCGCCAAGGCTACGGACGGGCGAGGGTGGTGGGGGGGTTGAGGAGAGATAGGCGGTGGCGGTAGGGTCGTTTTCCGGGAGGGGGGAGGCCAATGAGGTGATCGAACTGTCGAGACTGCCCAGGATGATGAGAAAGGCGGGGACATTGAGGACGAGAATGAGCAGGAGGAGGCCGGCGGTTTTGAGAAAGCCGCCTAGACGAGAGCGGGCCTTGTCAGAGTTATTTTCGATGACCATTTCTAAAATTCAGTATAGACCAAAAAGTGTAAACTATAAATAGTATATGCAAAGGAAAAATCGGGGGATGACGATGATTGAGCTGATGCTGGTGGTATTAATTATCGCCATTCTGGCGGTCCTACTCTTTACCAACTACTGGCTGCAGCAAGCGAAGGCGCATGACACCAAACGGAAGGTAGAATTGGAGGAACTGCGCAAAGCCCTGATCAGTTACGAGGTCGATAAGAGCCGCTTTCCGGTGACGGAAGATGTCGTTTGCGGTTCGGAGGCGCTAAAACCCTATATCAACAAAGTTCCCTGCGAGCCCGACGGAACCTCCTTTTATTACGAAACGCCGGCGCTCGATAAATTTATCGCCTATACCAACCTGGAATGGGCTAGTGACCCAGAGATAGGCAGAAAGGGTTGTTGGGTTGGTTGCGGTCCTAACTATAGCTACAACTACTATGTGACTTATGGCATGGAGCCGAAGACCGACTTCAACGCGGTGGAAAGCGGCAACATACCCGGTGTGAAGCCGACAACACCGACTTGCGGGACGATCACCAAGTATTGCTACGCCAACCTTTGTTCATCCTGCTGTCCCGGGGCCCGTTTTCGCTGTGATGACACCGGCGCCTGGTGCATTCCCGATTCTTCCTGCCTTTAGGGTGTTTTTTCCCTTGGTGGGGAACTTGACAACTGCCCCAATTTATTATAAATTAGGAGAATACGATCCCCCAATTATGTATATCAAACGTCAAATCCACGATCAAATAAGCAACAGCCTCTTTAAAGGTAAGGTTTTGATCATTTATGGTGCCAGACAAGTCGGTAAGACCACCCTGATAAAAAAGGTCGCCGAAGAAATCGGTGATTTTAGCTATTACAACTGCGATGAGCCGGATATTGCCGCCGCCCTAACCAACAAAACATCCTCCGAACTCATAAACTACCTGGGGCCCAAACGCCTCATCGTCATCGACGAGGCCCAAAGGGTGAAAAATATCGGTCTGACACTGAAACTCCTCATCGATCAGTACCCAACTCGCCAAATCATCGCTACAGGATCATCTTCATTCGACCTCGCCAACAAGATCAACGAACCACTAACAGGCAGAAAGCGTATCTTTCATCTTCACCCCCTCTCAATGGCTGAATTGGCCGCTGCCGAAAGTGAGTTTGAGGCCAACAGACTCCTGGAAAACCGACTCATTTTCGGTTTGTATCCCGAAGTCGTCTTCCCCAAAGACGATTCCGAAAAAACATTGCGGGAAATTGCCGGCAGTTATCTTTATAAGGATATTCTCCAACAAGAAGAGGTTAGAAACCAGGATGTTATTCTGGATCTACTCCGTGCCTTAGCCTTACAAATCGGCGGTGAAGTTTCCTACAATGAATTAGGCAAACTTCTCCAAATTGATAAGAAAACAGTTGTTCGTTACCTTGGGCTACTCGAAAAAACTTTCGTCATTTTTCGCATCAAGCCTTGGCATAGGAACAAACGAACTGAAATTAGCAAATTACGCAAAATCTATTTCTATGACAATGGTATCAGAAACGCTCTTATCAACAACCTTAATTCCCTAAAACTGAGAAATGATACCGGTGCCCTCTGGGAAAATTTTATGATGTCAGAAATTCTGAAAGCCAAATCAAATCAAGGTGAAGAATCGGACATCCACTTCTGGCGAACTTACAGCAAACAAGAAATCGACTATTTTGAAGAAAAAAATAGTCAAATTACCGCCCTGGAATTCAAATGGACAAAAAACAGAAAAGCGAAAGCACCAACAGCTTTTACCAGGTTGTATCCTCAAGCAAAATTCACAGTTATCGATCGAGAAAACTATTGGTCCGCTATCAAGGCCACAACAGCAGCCTAACCTACCAGTGGCCCTTGCCCCGATTTAGGAAATTTTACTTGAACTGCGTTTTGATTAGCCAGTAGTTGAATTTGATATCGGCGCTGGGGGTAGCGGGCACGGCGACGGTGAAGCCGACAAGACCGACTTGCGGGACGATCACCAAGTATTGCTACGCCAACCTTTGTTCATCCTGCTGATGTGAGAACCAACTCAGCCTTTTTTCCCCCAACTCATGTCGAGGGTGAGTTTGCCGATTATACGCTTGAGTTCTTCATTCTCTCGCTTTAACTTGTGGTACTTAAGTACCGAGATTGCTTCTTCACCACTGTCCTTAGTTAACCAACCGTAGATGGTTTTAGTGCTGATGCCATATCGCTCAGCCAGATCAGAGACTTTTTCTCCGGCTCGGGCTTTAACAAGCACCTCTTCCCGGATCTCCTTGGGGATACGTTTTACCGGCATATCGATCTTCCTTTCTGGTTTCTGATTCACTTAATTTTCTCAGAAATTACTCGCAGTATACGGGGTATGGGTCAGTATCAGTGAAAACACCGTTGCAAGCCTGAAAAGTTCCGGTGGGATCTTTGTTTACTTTATTTACTCGGTTTTGATTAGCCAGTAGTTGAATTTGATATCGGCGCTGGGGGTAGCGGGCACGGCGACGGTGAAGCCGACGCCTTCTTCCTTCGTTTTGACATAGAGAACCTGGTTGGCGGTGGGACTGATGGGAGTCAGGTAGATGAGGGTCTTGTCGCTGACGTTGGTATTGGGGATGAAGAGTTCAGCCGAGCTGGTGGCGAGGGTAGCGATGCCGACGGAAGCGTTGGAGTTGAGCGTGGCCGAGTCCGAGGCTTCGGCGCTAATCGAGGCGGGGGCGGCGATGACCAGATCGGTCAGACTGATTCGGCCGGCGGAGAGCAGGCCGCTGATGGTGGCGACGTTGGTAGCCAAGAGGTCGACGTTGCTGATGCCGGAAGTGATTTTGCCGGCGAGGATGGAACCGGTGACATTAAGGTCGCCCCTGATGGTGACATTGCCGTCGGGGGAAAGGATCATCAGGCCGGCGAGAAGGTTGATCGGCTGGCCGGCGGCGGGTTGGAGATAGAGGACGCCTTCATTGCTGTTGATCGAGTTGGTCAGGAGAGTCTCATTGATGATTAGGTCGTTGATGATAGCGATATCCTGGGTATAGACCGAGAGGTCGGAGTTGGTTTGGGGGAGGTTGGTGGTATCAAGAGGATCAGCGCTGGCGCTGGCTTGACTAATGGCATCGAAAGAGGAGTACTTGGCCTGGATACCGGCAAGAATCGAGGAGGCAGTGGCGTAGGAGGAGGTCAGGTCATCCAGTTGAGAAGTAATGCTATCGATGGTGGGCGAGATGAGGCGGGTGGCGGAGAGAGTGCCCGCCGTCACTTCGTTAAGGCGGGCAACGCCGGTGACGGTGGCCTCCCGGGCGACCAGTTGGTTGACGTAGAGTTTGTCGATATCGGCAAGGGGAGAGATCAGGAGGTCTTCGACGGTAACGGCGCGGGCGGTCAGTTTGTCGGCGACGATTAGACCAGCCTTGAGGTTGGCGATAGCGGCCTCGGAGAAGACGCCAACCCGCTCGATCAGGTTATCAGCCATATCTTTTAAGACATACTTTCCAGATTCAGAGGCGACGGGCATCTCGATATTCAGTTCGCCAAGATTGGTGAACTGAAGCGTTGGATCGTAGTAGCCCAAGTTGACAAACACTTCGATGCGGTCGGGGCCACCCGGCTGCCAACTCTCCAGTGCTTTTGCCACGGTGTAGCCAGCCTTAGTTGCCTTCATGGCTAGCCCTGGTTTTGCGGATGAGGTCAGAAAGTCGCCAATGGCAATCGGAGGTGAATCAGGGTCAATCTTGACCGGCACCCGGCCGGAAAGGGCCAATTGGCGTTGGTCGGTTTGACCAGTAGCCTGGTCAATACTGCCAAGAACAAGGCCGGGTTGAGTAGAGATGATGCCCACAAGTTTGGGGTCGTACGGAGTTGTGGCTTTCCAGAGGGCGCCTTTGGTAGGTATGTCTGTGGGGCCAATTGAAACAACATCTCCAGCACTAATAGTTGAGTCGCCTGTTACATAATATTCAGCCAAGTCGGCAGAAGAAGTATTGATTGACCCTACATACATTGCAGAGCCGTAATTACTTCTACCCGTCTTAGCATTGATGGAAATGGATGTGGCCGTAGAAGCCGTTGGAGAAGTCGTGCCAGAAAGGGTACCGGTATATTCAACCCTAATTCTCCCCGTTGAGCCAGTACCGCCAGTAGCGAAGTCTCCAGTCCCTCCTGTGGTAGCGCTTGATGTAACAAGGCTTGACCCTAGGGTGATATCATTTCCGACAATATAAACTGATCCGCCTGCACCTCCACCGCCACCAGCTCCACTGCCATTAACTCCGTTTTGTCCATTGCTAGAGATAGCCCCTGTTGATGTCACGGTAATGGTGCTTGCTGCAATAAAAATAATACCTCCTCCTGCTCCTCCGTTTCCTGCGCCTGCAGCTGCATAACCACCTCCACCACTTGAACCAAAGAAAAGTTTGGTTAATGTGGCAACTCCCCCTACAGTGCCGGCAGTCCCGGTACCGTTTTTTACTCCTAATCCTCCTGGTCCATCACCAAAACCCCCTCCTCCACCTCCTCCAGCAACACCAGAGTCATTTGAACCAGATCCGCCGGCACCGTCATTTGCAGTCATGGTGGCTGCTGCTCCTGTTCCTGTTCTGGATTCGCCCTGAGTATGACTTGAGAAAACAGTTGAACCAGTTCCACCGCGCCATCCTTTACTACTGACATCGATAGTTGTTCCAGTGGCTACTGTAGTAGTACCTGTGGAACGGAAGGCAATGATACCGGTAAGGTATCCCGCGGCGCCGGTGGGGGTAGTGGCAAGAGCGTCCCAGGCGGAAGCAGTGAGAGAACCAGGACTTGAAATTGTAACGTCTGTATAGTTTGGGACCCTTTGGACAATGACCTTTTGGTCAGAAGCAGTAGTTCCAGTGTAATTATTTTTTATAGGGGAGGTAAAAGTGATGGCCGAGTCCACAACTGTATCAACGGTAAGGAATTCATAGGTTCCAACTCCGCTTGTGTCTCCAGAAATTCCTTGTAGGTTTATTAAGAGTATCTCGTCCCCTGCGGCAATACCATTTGAAAGGGTTACTGAGCTTGAAAATCTCGACACTGACCAAATTCCTGCGGAGGGGGCGACTACCCTATAGGCAATTCCGTCGGCATAAGTTGATCTTGAAGCCCCAATAATATCCGTGTTTAAGTTTTTAGCGGCAGTAACAGTAATCGCGCCGTCCGCACCATCTCCAAACCCACTTGTTGATGGCGTAGTGTCAATTCTGGCGGTAGTAGTTCCACTACTGTCGAGGAAGTAAATACTCCCCGTCCCCGTCGAGCCGGAGCCGGTGCCGCCGGCTTGGAGCTGGAGTTTGCCGGAGGCGTCTTGGATCTTGGAGCCGCCGCCAAACGTCAATGAATTATCGGTAAAGTAACTCGACCCGTTGCCGGTGACGATGCCATCGATAAAGTAGCCGCGGCCGTAGCGGTTAGCCAGAGCCTGGCTGGTATTGATACCGCCCAACTCCGGCGCGTGGACTTCCACAACGGCGGAGGCATCGGCCCAGGAGAGAGCAGGGGAGATGGTGAGGGTGTTAGTGGCGATGGCGGTGATTTTGGCGTAGCAGACGTTGACGCCGGTGACGCAGTTGGTTGAAGAAACCTTTACATAGTTGCCCACATCAAAGTTGGTGGCAGAAGTAAGAATAAGGGTGGTGGAGCTGGTGCCGGCGCCGTTGGCAGTGGTTGAGCCGTCCAGGGTGGTGATGCCGCCGGTGATATCACCCAGATTGTTGATCAGGGTCATGTCAGCTCCGCTAGTTTGCAGTTTGAGTAAATTGCCACCAGAGCCTGTCTTATTGACCCAAATGGAGTTGACATTACTTTGGCTGTCCACATCCGCCGCCGCTGGAGCCAGGCTGACGGTGCCGGCGTTGCGGCCCAAGCCGCCGGTGATGACGTCCAATCTCAAGTTCTGGGCCGCGCCGGAGTAGTTATACAGCCGGACCGTGTTGGCATCCACCTGGCGAACTTGAAAGGCTTGGGTGGAAACGTCGAGCCTCATGGTCTGAGTAGCACCAGAAAAATTCCAGAGTTTTATTGTATTAGTATCTTCTTGAGTGATAACGTAAGGAGAGCTTGATGGAGAAAGATACACCATGCCAAATTCGGGACTATAGTTGCCATAAGTCTTCATTGTCGCTGTTGCTGCCGCATCATGGTTAAATACTTGCACTTGTACATAATCATTGGCACTAAGGTTGTAGGATGTAGAAAGTTCTATATAATGTTCCGCCACATTTTCTCTGTTGAATGTCTGCGCTATGACCGTTGTGCCATTTAACAGGAATTGTACTGTAAAACCGGTATTACCACCTCCATGATTTGGTGCAAGGGAGGTAAATATCAAGTATTTTCCTTCTTTTCCAGTTGGTACAGTTAGTCTGGAGTTATTCGTGGCTGTGTCATGAATAACTGAAGTATCAAACCTCTCTGAATTAAAGGCAGTGGTAAGCCATGTTTGAGCGGCCCATGTTTGATCCGCGTTGTGGTAGACTCTGGCACTTATATCATTTAGTACAGCACTCGTACTTGCTTCTCGATATTTACTGCTGGCATCTTGGACCCAGGCTTGAGTTAAGAGATCGTTTGTGTTTTGGTTGTGGGTGAGAGTTAATGCTGCATTGTTGGCCACTGATCCAGATGTTGAGATGATGCCGGATTCTGTGGCGGTAGAAACGCTTTTCCATTGCCCATTGAGATTGACCCAGGCGTCCGTCACCACATCATTACTATTCTGATTATGCGCCACATCAATGAAGGAGCCGTTGGCCACGGAGGCGTTGTTGTTGGTGTACAGGCCGTTGCCGCCGGGGGCGCCGCCAATGGCGTCGGAGCCGATCCAGGCCACCCCCCAGCGGGTGACGTAGGTGTTGGTCTTGGTACTGCCGCGGGCAAAGGCCCACTTGAGCTTGAGGCTTGAGCCGGCGCTATTCAGCTGGCAGAAGTATTCAAACTCCGTGGGAGATTGGGAGGTATCGGCGTTGGTTTGATTGCACTGGTAGTAATTGCTGCCGCCGTCGTTAGACGCCGAGACGGTGACGGTGTTACTGGCATCGGAGGAGTCCGTCACGTGCTGGCTCCAGATGTACGCCTGGGTAAAGCTCTCGGCGGTGGTGACGGTCTTGCTGATCAGGTTGCCACTGGTGGCCGTGGCATTGTTGTCCACGCCCATGGTTTTGACGCCGCTGGCGGCTGACCCCGCGGCCTCAAGATTGTAGCCTACGGCTAAACTGGTGACGTCTTCGTCAATCAGGAGCGCCCCGCCGGCGGGGACGTTGGCGGAGGAGTTGTACGTCTTGATGTTGGTGTCGCTGTTCAAATCAATCTTGGAGAGGCCGCCCAGGGTGGTAGAGTTGAGGCCGACGTACATGAACTGGTTGTTGTAATCCACCCCCACCGCGCCCACGGTATTGGTGCCGGTAGAAATGTATCCCAGCTGCTGGTTTCCGTCAGCTGACGGACCGCCGAGCGTGGTCGCATGGCTCTGGAGTGCTCTGTACCCAACCTGGTACATGTTTTTGATTTGGCCTGCGGTGAGAGCGGTAGCGGTGACAAACGGCTCGTCGATGGAGCCGGTAAAATAACCGGCAGTGGTAGTAGCAGATGCTGCTGCTCCAATACCAAAAGGAGCCGCGGTATCGATAGTCCCAGCTACGTTCGTTGTCGAGGAAACTACCTTCTGTCCATCTATATAAAGATCGTAGGAATTATTTGCGAGTTTTACTCCCACAGCAAAATGCCAGTTACTGTCGTTATGGATTCCAGGGGAATTAATGCACATCGTGGTTGTGCCATCTAGAGAGCAGTACCTAACGACTCCACCCGTACCTATATCAAGAAGATATTCAGCATCATTGGTAATCTGGGGATCTCCCTTCCTTATAATCACGGTACCGATTGAACCCCCAATGACGGAAGTCTTAAACCATGCACCGATGGAGTAATTACTGGTTCCTGGATCAAGTTTACTCGTCCCGCCGCAGGCCGCGTCGGTGCAGGAGAGATACTGGGTGGAGCCGTTGAAAGAGACGCCGGCGCCGCGGACGCCGGTGACGGCGGTGGCAGTGCCATT